>QWCQ01000479.1_pt1 | contig 31611 bp, 39 predicted proteins | sample 1972701 | NCBI WGS metagenome assembly QWCQ01 (sample SAMN09866704, study PRJNA288562) | Human gut metagenome isolate pre4_stool, whole genome shotgun sequencing... | reverse complement strand
GTATCTTCCTACAGTAAAAATACTCGAAAGCACATAGAATAAGGCTTTACGAGCATTTAAGAAAATATAAAAAGATAATTAGAAATTTATACTTTGTTTGTCTATAAAAATTGAGTTGCAAAGTTGCTCCGCTGCTCTGTTTTTTTCTTTTTGACTAAGGTGTGTATAAATGTCTGCAGTTATTTCTATAGTACTATGTCCTAGTAATTCTGAAGCAGTCTTCAGAGGAATACCTTCCTTATAAAGCAGAGAAGCAAATGAATGCCTCAGATCATGATAACGAATATGCCTTAGTCCATGTCTTTTTAAAAATCTTGAGAAACCATTTGATAAGTTCTTCGGCTTGATTGCCCCTCCTTTACTATTCCTTAAAATAGGAGAAGTATTAATTACCGACTCTGACTCACCATATAATTTTTGTATAAGTGCAATCTGTTTTTTTATCATCACTGCTAAAAAGCCTGGCATAAAAACCATTCTTTTACTCCTCTCCGTTTTTGGCGAAGCATATTGCACCTTACCGTCAATCTCAACAATTTGTTTTGTTATGGATATTGTTTGTTCATCATAATTTACGTCATTGGGGGTAACTGCAAGTACTTCTCCTCTTCTTAAACCGCAAAACGCTGCTAGTGCAATAGGTATAGCCATAGACGAATTCTTACTTAAATTCAGCAAATTGACAAGCTCCTCTTTACTGTAAGTTTCCGGCTCGAATCTATCCGCCTTGATTTCAAACAACATGTAATCGCAGGGGTTTTTATCTATATAGCCTCTTTTTATAGCATCCTTAAATGCTTTGTGCAAAATTCTTCGTATATACAGTAATGTGCGTGGAGAAAGTTCTTTTGCAGGATTAGTATTTCCATATATTTTTAGTGAATCAAACATGGAATCTAGCGTTACACCACTTATGTCTTTAAGTAATATTTTTCCTGCATAGGGCAAAATATACGTATTCACAATTCTTTTATAATCGCTTGCAGTTGTGCGTTTTACCTTATTTGTTACAACGGTATCCAGCCAAAACTTAAGGTAACAGCTTAATGTTTGATAGCTTCCTTCAGTATATTGATTTATCTTTTCATTCTCATCTTCGATAAGGGACAGAAAAGTTTGTGCTTCTCGTTTAGTTTTAAATCCTCGCTTAGTTGTACGTTTACGTTCTCCCGACGTTGGATCGATGATTGTATACATAACCCTGAAACTGTAATTCTTACGTCCGCGATTATCAATACCCGGAACTTTATGTATTGAACCTTTCATTTTATAACCTCCTAAAAGAGCCCCCGGTGAGGGTGGCTCTGATTGATTAATATTTTAGTCGCAACGCATCGCTTGCTCTAGCTCTTCAATGAATATGATATATTTCGCTTTTTTCCCGTCACTACTTCTCCGGCAGGGAATCCGGCCCTCTTGTAGCATGCGATACAACGTACTTTTCCCAAGATTTAAGTATCGCGCCGCTTCTATTACGGACAGAAATCTTTTGGTTTGTGCTTCGTCTCGCACTTCTGCATTCTCTTTAGATCTTTGCGTTGTACCTGTATATTCGCTCATTGTGCTAACCTCCTGAATAATCTTGAAATAATCCTGCCGACATCAGCTTTTCCCAGGTTTCATCGTCCTCTTCATGATTTAAGTTTTCGGAAAAATGTTCGTCAACGTAAAATTCATTAACACTGTAATCCATCGGAAATAGCGGTAATGATTTCCGGAACTTTGAAAAGTGCCTTGAGACATAGATTTTTTTTGCGGCATCTCTCGCCATCTGCTGGTTTTGAAAGTGATAAGCAGCGGGATAGGCTATTTCTTCTTCCGTCAGAAACCCCAAGAGGGCAGGCAGATTGTCCACTATTCCATAAGCATTCGTACCCACGCAGGCCCAACAGGAAGAATAGCAGGCAACTGGCTGAAACCCTGGACTTGCCGTACCTATCCACGGATAAGCCTGGGCTGCCGGCGTAAATATGTCAGAGCTTGGAGCCAGGATTGCATCATCCGGTAATTTATAGTAGAAATTTCCCTCAAAAAACCGGAAGGAATCTGAAGAAATCGGCCTTCTCCTGCTGTACTGACGCCGTAGAAAAATCTGTTGAAAAAGGGCTGTTGCCTCTTTGTCAGTCGCCACCGCGTACACTTCGCCCCAGCCACTGGCAAAATTCGAAAGAATTGCAGCAAGCTTTTCTCTGTTTGTTTCTCGGAAAACAGAATCTCCTAAAATCCCTAAAAAATGCATAGCAGCATCTCCTCCTATCTTTTATCAATATTCAAAACAGCCGCTTTCAGGCATAGAAATTGCATTTTTTGTCCGTTGATTACGACTTTTTTCAAAGGCCGTGAATTCGTGCGATTTCTTTCTTTGTACCCTTCACTGAACCCTCGCGAAACAAGGTTTGAAAAAATCATATTGGCAGAGAAATCGAACTTTTGATGCGCCTTCAAATAATAATTTCTCACGGAATCAAAGGCCCGGAGCGGGTTAATTTTCACGAATTCACCATCGTGAAATCCGCAGTAAAAGTCAGGAAGACGCTCAAAATCAGCTTTTCCTGCCGATATTTTAAGCTCCCCGCAGGATATCAAGTCGCGCAAAGCAGTTAAAAACATCACTTCCGGCGCAGCAGATTGGCACAAATTTTGATTTAAAAGGATCAGCTCATCAATATAACGAGTCCACTCGTAAAAAACGGATCTCCCATCTTCGCCTCGGTATATTCCGTGCGCACAGGCAAAATCCAGAACTAGCATCGCCATTCCATGTAGAACCCGACGCGCTTCTTCCAAGCGGGCATATTTAATGCCTATTGGATTCGGCACGTATCCGCTCAACCTGTGCAAGAGTTCCTTCCAATTTTCACCGACCCATTCGATGAAGATCGTCATATACAGCTCAAGAGAAGAATGATTCCCTGAATTTTTTTGAACACGTTGGTCTTCTTGAAATCTCGATAGCACCGTGTTGCAGATTGTATTTTCATCGATAAATTGCGCTATGTTCCGGAGTTTGGATGACTGTGGCATGTCATCGAAATAGCTCTCTGCCGTCAGTATTGCTGTGAACTGCGTCTCTACGATGTCCAGCGTCCTTCCCCCATCGGTTGAACGGCGCCTTCCTTCCTGGTCACACAAACTCCTCAAGAACTTTTCAAATTTATCTATTTGGACCGAACTCATTGCGTCTGATAGGTCGTCCAAAATCACGACGCCGTCGACATTTTGCTCACCCACAATTTCCATGGCCCTTGGCGTTGACGAAAAGTTAACGAAGTTTCCGCGTTGGTTGATGTCTTGAAAAAGCCCGAATAGTACCTTCACCAGCGAGGTCTTTCTGGAGCCCGTTGGCCCAATTAAATCGAAAATAAATTGGATCGGCAGCCCTGCCTCTGAGAATAATTTTTTGACATATCCGCTGTGAGCGAAAAGAAATATTGGAACGCTTATTTGCCGTGGGGCAATCTCAAGAACCTCAAATGCGCGAGAAATAACCAGATGACGATTGCATCCCTTCGTCTCTGCAAGCTTTCGCTCTGCCAAGCAGTTCTCATCGCGCCCAGACAAGTACACCATATCCTTTCCGATTTTCCACCAGCCTGCCGTTCTGTAAAATTCTTTTTCTATCATTGCGGGCCATTTTTCTTCAAGAATTTCGGCGATGTATTCACGGAGGCTCTCCTCTCCCTTCCCTGCATCGGCGTATACGTATGCCGCCGGAATGGCCCGTTTCATTTTTCGGTAAAATTTGTCAACTTCATTTGTTTGAATCTTAAAATTATGACTTGTCTTTTTTAACTGAATCTGAAACTCGATGTAGTTCTCATGATTTCCCGTAGATTTAACGGTTACCCTAGCCTTGGGGACGGGATTGAAATTTGTAAGAACTTCGTAATGCCCTTTTTTGTTAAGAACGAGAATATAATGACCCCGGGTCATAAACTTTGCGTCAGAAAGCAGGTTCCCTGCCGTATCCTCGTAAAACTAAATTTCCGCCCGCTGGGATAGATGTCGTGGTCGCAACGTCTAGGAATCTCCTTAACTACGGTAAGTTCTGCCTGTACCTGTTTGAATGTGCTTGGTTTTATGTTCACATCTTTCACTCCTTTCTTAATATTTGATATATTGAATTTAGCGCAGCTTCACAGCAGGGTAACGGTCATAAAGCCGATACTTTTATACAGAAAAAAAGACACGTCTTAAGACGTGTCTTTTTTCTTCAGCTCAATCTGTTATCTATATAAATTTAGTAAATAACTCTTAATATCGTTATGAGCATACACATTCCCTTTTTCTGTTTGCCTCAAGCTGTCCTTTAACTCCTCAATTCCACCACCCCGCGCCCAGGACGGTACACGGCACTCATACAAGTCTACGAATAATAAAATTATTTCAAATATAACTATAGAACGGACAAGTGCCAAATCTGTTTTATTTTCTGATTCACCAACCAAGGAAACAGCAGATTCTCTAACGGAGTTGTAATTCTCTATGTTTATCAAAGTCGAAAACTCATTAATCCGTATCCGGGTATATGACGATTTTTTTATCGGATAGCTCTGTAGAATCTGGTAATATGATTCAGATAACCCCAATCTTATTGACCTTAGGAGTTTATCAATAGTTTTCTTGGATAAGTTGGTATTTTTCTTTTGTACATCAAGTGTATTTAATTTTAAGCCTAGCCTTTTATCAAGAATTGGAATTATCTTGCACATAAAGTACAAGCCTATACATCCACAATAAATCCAATTTACTTTATCACTATATTTTATTTCCTGTTTTTCGGAAAATGAACACAAGAACGGTGTAACATCTTTTATCCGTTCCTTCATCTCATCCTGCTGGGAACGTGTAAAATTATCCCCATATATATAGGAAGATAATAGATTTTCCGCAGCTTCACATGCAACATTTTCATCATGATTGGTCGATGGCATGAAAATCAATTCATTTTTGTTCTTTTCTCGTTTTATCACAGGTGAAAATAATTTTATAAACGCATCAGGATTTCTTTCTATTTCAAAGTATAGATTGTACATCCTTTTTTCTGTCGGCACCTTGCTTATGTCTAAAGAATTTATGATTTCTTCTCTAATGGCATGAATTAACTGTCCATGTTTATTAGTATGATAAAAGAATAAGTCCCACAAACAAAATACATACGATGTAATCTGACCTGATTTCAGCCTGGGTCTCAAAAATTCGATGGCATGCTTTCTGACAGCAAGCTCTGATAAATAATTTGCGCACATCTCTCGAAGTTCATAACTAAATAAAGACTTAATGTAGTAAGCACTTCCCCAAAGATGAGAGTGCCAGATAAAACTAAGAGGAATGAGTTCCTCGACTGCCATATTTCCATTTACCAAAAGTAAAGTGTACAATTCATCAGTATATATGCCATTTCCACTAGTGAACCCGATAAGCTTGCCTAGTGATACGTTATCAGAAACTCTCTTTTCAGTTTTCAATATATTTTCATTCGGAATGAGCTTGCTGAAATGAATAGAATGATATGGTTCTCTGTTTATCATCCCGCGTTGCCCTTCATAGTTATCCGCCGCCTCAGCATAAGTTAGATACCCAATAGAAGTAATATCCATTGGTTCCCGGCTATTTTCTTTTTGATACCTCCAAAGAATATATAGTTTATATATGTAATAAAATTTCGCTATGCCTGAATCAGTCATTATTTTTTTATATAAATCATCTCTTGTTAGTGATTCGTGTGTTTCATTTCCTTTTAAATGGCGTATATACGTGGAAAGAATGTCCAAATGATCATATAATTGCCTGGAATAATTAGATTCTACATCATTTCCAAAATATTTCCTGGGGCGGAGAATATCCCCGAAATATTTTTGAATGGCATTCGCTTTATTCGATTCTTCCTCCGGAATATTATATGAGTCCAAATTTTCCAGTTTTTTTAATCTTTTCAAAGTAATATCTTCAAGAGTAACAGAGTCATCATTTTCTGTAATGAAATTTATATTTTGTTTGATCCACCCTGTTTTTACCAAATACATAGCAGGCAGGTATATAAGTTCCTTGACTCCTAATGCACTATAACTGCATTTTATTTGTGCAGACCAAAGTACCCTTCCATTTGTCTTTGCAAGTAACTCGTTCAAATATGCCTTATCTACGCAGAAATTTATCTGAGTATAATCAACGTCTTTTAGCAAGTCTTCTATTTTTAAGACAAAATAGGAATACAAGATTTCTTTTCTAAACATCCAGTCTTTATACATTTGGCGCTTAATTTGATTTGGGGTTATGAGATGATATGTTTTTATGATTTCCTCTAGTAACTCTCTACTTTGCATGCAGGTAATAATTATATTGTCTATGTTTGTTGGAGAACACATCGATGATTCTATGTATTGTAAAAGTTTTTCCACTTTATCAGCTAATATATTTTCTTCCATAAATACTCCTGCCATATAATCAATACCACAAATCATAATATCAAGATTTATTTTATTATTATATCATTGAGCAGGATTGCTAATAGCTAATTCGTGGTTACTGTCCATAATAGTAAATTGGATTCAGGTGATACCTCCGTAATATTTCATTTATTTCACTTTTATACGACACTACTGATTTTCCCTGCCTCCATAAACTACCATCAATGCTTACATAATTAATCATATAGTGACAATGTATTTGATGCGGTTTATTATAATGCATCGCTCCAAAGATTTGTCTGTTATCATACGCAAAAGAATACCCTATTCTTTTACATATATTGAGGGCCAGTAGGGGCGAAATATTAAGTCCCTGGTCAAATGCGAAAATAACTTGAACATAAGGGTTCCGAATTTCATGGACATGGAAAATTTCTTGTGTAAACTCCATTTCAACTCCTGCGTTATATGGATTTACATTTATACCAAAAATCATATTCTGTGTTGTCTTCTGCGGATCAGTCAAGTATGAATACATTTCATGTATTGGCTTAGGTGTTTTATTCACAAATTTCAAAATAGACATTATAAATTCTCCTTTGCTCTGCATACTATTTTCTTCAATTCCTGCTGGATTTCTTTTTCTTCTTCCGTGCTAATGATAATTAAAGAATTTAACCTCTTGTAAATAGCAGACAATAGTGAAAGAATTTCCGTTCCTTCCTGCAACACCCGTGTCTCATGATTTAATCCTGCATGAATCATGTATTTTGACAATGACATATGTAAAGACATGGCTCTTTCCTTTAACAAAAGTTTCGTTTCACTACTTACCCTGATTGGAATCTGTTCGTTTTTCATAATGTACCTCCATACTAAAACAATCTAAAATAATCATTATTAGTATGTACATACATATTTATTTTTTAAATATACATTTTTATGCAATTATTCTAAATTCATTCAATGATTTCTGTGGACAGATATTTTAGCAATTTATTAAAAGAAAACAAGTTAGACAATTGTATATACTTATGCATGATAATATTATTTTTAATAGATTTATAAAATTCCCCAATTTCCCACACCTTAAAAACTACCGTTTTGGGGTACTTGCCTATATCTTAAATGAGTGGGAAATGTGGAAAATCTGGGATTTTATGTGCTTATACATCAAATAACCCCTTTGCCTTCTGATTTCTACACGTTTGTAATTAAATCCATGGCAGAAGTTCTGTCCTCTATCGTTTTGGGGGAAGAGATGTAAGCTTATGTTTTGTGTTAGGACTAAAATAAAAAGACAAGCTAAACTGGATTCAAGAAAATCTAATTTTTTTATTATCCTTTTGGTAGAAATAAAAAGACTGTGAATGCATATTTATGCTTCCACAGTCTTTTTTGTTTTCTGCTTGTTGATAAGATTTTTTACTTTTCCATGTAGCCGCAAAGTAAAATCTATAACCTGTAATTCTATTAGTCGTACATTCGGTAAACTTTGTTCATACCGGCCTCATACGTTCCAATCAGAACTGCATTATAACCATATTTCTCTTCCGGATTGAATTGATTCCACACTTTTTTATCGGCATTCCAGACGAATTGACCTCTTTGGCTATCATCTAAATAAGCGTATGTATCTGTTCCAATCACTGTATTCTGCTTCATATCGACAGAAACAACATTAACTGCAAATATGATTTGTCCCTGTTTAATACCCCGCTCTTTAATCAGGGTATATGATGACCAGTCAATATAATAGCCAACGTCCATATGACCATAGACCATCTCATAATTAGTATCCCCCCATAAATAAGTAGGGTATTGGTCATTAGCCGATACAGGTTGTACTATGGCTGCAGGAATAACTCCGGTCATGCCGGAAAAAGCAATAGAAGTTCCCAATAACACAGCAGTAATAAACTTTTTCATCTTTACAATCCCCTTGATCTTATGTATTAAAGACTAATATTAGAATTGTCAGCATTATTTATCAATGCTGGTGCTTCTGTAATAAATAAATTACCTAAGTCTACATTCCTTTGCTCGAATAAGTATCCCTGCATATGCCCAGGTCTTGCTCCTTTTCCTGTAGTTAACATACCCGGAACTATTTGTCTTGTAGAAGACACCTCAAATGTTATAAACATAGGAATGATATGTGTATTCCCATCCCAGGAACCAGCTTCCCAATCATCTCCTCGGGTATCATTTTTCACAGTGAAATAAGCTACAACAGAAGATTCAGTATTTGGTTGTCCAATACACCTTTTTATATGAGCAAAAGTATCTGATTGAACCTCAACATATGCAAGTCGATGATTTTTTCTGTCAACAAGTATAATAATGCCATCTTGATAAGCAAGAAATCCATTTTCACTATTGCCGTATGAAGTAGCTTGAATAGAATTTCCTGATATTCCGAATTCTTTTGATAATATTTTACCGGCTTCTAAAAGCTGTGCATTATTTGAGGAATGAACGCCGCCTGTACTATTTTTATTTGAACCCTTGTAATTCATTGCGGAATCTGATTTTGTTTGTTTGTCTTGTAAAAAGTCAGAAATAGGTTTTATAGAGTCCTTGTCAATAGGGTAATTCATATCCCAATGCTTAGCCTCACCTATGTTTCTTATGATATCAGAAATTTTACGTTCGGCCTCATATCCATGATTGCTATAATTATTATCTATCGTTTTTGTAACTTTATCAATTGCACTACTGAATGCATTCAAGCTATCGGAAAGTTCTTTATGCTCTTTATCCCACTCGTCTGCTTTCTTAATAAGGTCTTGATCCTGTGGCTTAGGGTTAAAGACATTTAACACAGCCTTAGCCCTATTAATTTTATGCATTTCTCCCTCAAGAGTTAATTTATCTATAAAAGAACTTACGTCATTTTGCTTACGTAAAGCCATGACTTTATAACGGCAAGAAACATATTTTACTAAAAATTCATCAAGGTTGCTATCATCTAGTTTTTTATAGTCTTCAGATAGTTTTGTTAGTGTTGCTGCTCCCTGTTGGAATGTTTTAATACATTTATCTTCTGTACTATTTCCACAGCCGTTAAGGCTACATACAATAACAAATGATAGTAAAAATACAATGCATTTTTTTAACATAGCTCTTCTCCATATTATTTAAATAGATTGACGTTTATTCCAATCTCATTACCAACTAATTTGGCCAACTCAGTTGCCCAGTATTTTTTTTGAAAATCAATATGATGCCATTCTCTATTGTTATAAGAATAACAAACAAATCCATCGTTGAAGATTTTAATATATATAGTATCAGTTAACCCGGCGTTAGATCCTTCAGTGCATGTTACATCAGCTTTATATATCTTAAATCGGTCAGACTCGTCTACTTTATTTATAGATGATAATAAAGCATAAGAAGCCTCATCAAGTTTTTTTATCCCTTTGGAGGGAAGGATTTTAAGATTAAAATGTACATCGTTTATCCCGGATATCAGTCCATAATAATACCATGCATTTCCACCTGTAATTTTTAACTCATATAGGTTTCCTGCCTTATCAGTATAGGTTCTTGTAGTTCCTAGCCTTTTATCCAGATGCATGACGGTATTAGGTGGAACCAGTACGTTTGACAAGGCTTCTTCAGAATCTTTTTCATCCATAGACATTATTGCTATACCGGTGGTTGTCATTGCATAAGTAAAATCTGACTGAATGTTGCCTCCATTTTGACAATCAATAACTGCGTTTAAATTTATACTTAAAATATTATCGTTTTTATCTGTTATAACACACAGACTGTTTTTAGTACCTGTTTCGGTAACAAATGTAGTCAAGTATTCTTTATTAATATTTGATATTAGCTTCCCTTTATCACCTTCAGAAACTTTCAAGGCGTTTTCAGGCAAAGTTGTTCGTTTGTTCTCAATAAGTTGCTTTACATTTTTATTCCAGTTGCTTCTGTAATCAGAGTATGTACCATGCTTAGCACATCCAGTTGAAAGAATCATGAAAATGGATAGAAAAGCAATCAGCAAGACCTTGGATTTTTTCATCTTAAATCTCCTTGTATTTTCACCTGAAAAAAATCCAGTATAGTACTACAATAAATCCTATTACATAAGAAGCAATGCTTCCCCATTTAACAGGACTTTGCACCTCAGGGGGTGTTTCTACAGATGGATCAATTTCATTTAATTGTGCAACAGCATAATCCCTCCACTCTTTTAATGATTTTTTATCCTCACTAAAAAGTCCCAGATAGCCAGTCTCTACCAAATTATCAACCTGGGAAATAATGATGTTGTTGAGATAAACGGTTTTGGTCTTGTCGCTATATTTATCCGTAAGATCAGCACAAAAACTTATAAAATCCAATACCAAGGGGGCAAATAGCTCTTCTGTTTCTGATGAATTGTCGTTATCATTTCTACTTTGATAAACGAAAACTGTGTTTACTAAATCCTCCATGTAATCTGACATGTCTTTTATTAGTCCTTCATCTTCTAATGTAAATCGTTCTTCAATCGAATCAAAACTGTTTGATAAAATGTCAAATTGTGTTTTACGTGTTAGCGGATATACATTGCTTGAAAGTAGTTTTCTTGCCTTGGCATATGGCCTATAGAAGATAGCAGCTGTATTCCCAATGTCAAACTCAAGAACTTTATTGAAATATTGTTCAGCATTATCCCAATCCTCTTGATCCATTGCTAATTGTGCATTTTTTATCAAATTGTCAACTTTTGCACGGAATTCTAAAGATAATTTATCAACTTGATCTGGTGCATAACTTGTCCCACAAAAATCACAGATGTATAAATCGTCTTTTTTAGTGAATTGATTGCTTCCACAACTCGTACATACAAATTTTTGCATTAAGCCTCCTATGAAATACGCTTTGTATGGTTAATTAAAATGATATTTTCGCATTAAGTAAAGTTAAACCGGAACAGGCGCTAATAGAATAAATATTTCTTTTAAGTATTTACATAAAATCATTTCATTCTTTTACATTATTCACGTATTCATAGCCAAACCATTTATTTTCATCTGACCAATATAATTTGTATCCAGGTGCAACTTTGCTGAGAGACCTTGGTGCAACTTCCATATATAAATTCCCATTCTTCGTGAATAGGAATACTTCGTCAGCATCATTCTTCGGGAAATTATCACTATCTATATAAGTATTCATCACATCTCGCTTATCATTTAGACCTACTAATATTGAACGATAGCATTCTTCTCCGTATAAAAGGCAGTTAATTCCGTAGATAAAACGTCCTGTTTCAGTATCTCTATATTGACTTACGATAAAATCCGGATAATTATTTCTTATTGGATAATCTTGATAACGCCAGTATTCTTGTCCAATACCAATCCAGTTTAATTTTCCTGTACTTAGCAACCTAAAAGTGCCATTATCCATTTTTTTTGCCGCAAATCTTACAATCTGTTTTCCTTCCATAAATTGAACCTGTGCTTCTTCCGTATTACTTCTAGGCATATTTAAATTTTTCTTGTGTACTTCAACAAAATGAGCTGCATCAACGGGTGTGCATGATACAAAAACAGTGTAAAAGAAAATAAAACAAATTAAATAAAACACTTTATGAAACTTCTTGCTGCGAACATCACTAAACATAATAAATACTCCTTTCAATTTTTATATATGGATTCCATTTTTAATATAGAGCTTTCAATGTCTTTTTCTTTGCAAATCAAAAGGCCTTGAAATGTAAAAAGAATCACGTGTTTTTTTCTACATTCCAAAACCTGCGTTCAAAATCATTAAATGTAATAAAAGTAGCCACATCCACCTGCATGGCGTCAGCAATATCAAATAATAAAATCAGGGGGATATTATCATTGTATCGACCTCTTTCTATACGGCTTAAAACACTCTTATTCACATGTACTCTTTCCGCTAGATCTGCCTGGCTGAACCCCGTTAATCTTCTATAATAGGCAACTTTAGCTCCAATTTGTTCAAACATGATTTGACGTTGCCTATTCATTAGACCCACCCCTCTTTCAGATAATATATAGCTAATTTAATTATAATTGGATTCGTTAAAGTAAACATTGCCTAAAAATGGACAATAATCGCCTATATTAGGCGACTATTGAATTTCGATTCGAGTTAGGCACTCCTTCTTATTAATTGTTGGCATTTTATACAGAGGCTCTTTCCATATTTGTTATTTGAGAAGTCTTTCACCTTCCTATTTATTTCCGAACCACAGTTTTCACATAGGTATCTATCACCGGAATAGGATGTAGGGGAAGGAGCATAGTTGCTGTCCCTAAGAGAAGGACTGTTGTAGTCCTTCTGATCCAAATAATTCCGAAGAGTATCATTTTCAGGGTCATCACCTGTGCTTATCGCAAAACTTAGAAGGTATGCGTACTTAATAGCGGCTGTTTGTGCTTTCATAATAGCCTTATCTCCGCTGTCCTGTCCGCTTCCCAGTCCGACTATACTCATCGTTTCTCCTGATTCTGAATCGATGAGCATAATTGTAATTTTTACGGATGCTAAATTTTCTGTATTTCCTTTCGTTGTTGTTACTTTTTCCATAGATAAAAGTTCAGGTACAGCCATGGTACTAATCCCATGTTTTACAAAAGAAGCATTTACCTTTTCCAGTACATCTGCACAGGTGGCATATTTGTAAGCATGGAAATTATTTGTTCCGTTTTTTAGAACGTGACTGCATTCTTTCATAACTTCAATCATTTTTGCTGCTATAAGTTTCATTGTTAAACTCCATTTCCGGGAAATTTATCCCTGCAAATAAACTATCCCGATGAGTTAATACTCATCGGGATACATGATTGTTAAAATTCTTTTTTTGTTCATACCTGTTGACGGATCTAACACGAGCCATATTTTTTGGTTTTCAGATACAGGGTAAATACCCAATATATCATCACCGGTATCCAGAGCCAGGTCATTCATTTCCTTTGAGCTTTCTGTAGCATCACCCCAGTCATGGGAAAGAAAACGACAAATAGATTCTATGACCTTTTTGTGAATTGATTTTTTATTTCTGCTGTCATCTGCAATGCGTTTTGTTTGAACAATACATAGTTTGTGTAAATCAATTTCGTATCTGTGCATTATGCGGAAACTTTCCTCTCTTTCATAGGAAGAAACCAACTGTTGTATTCTTCCGGTTTGATTATCCAGATTCTTGGATAGAAGCAGGCCGGGAGATCCTCTTCAAATACCCAGATGAGTGACTTGCTTTTGTTCATTGGATTTTCATATCTGGCAAAGACAAGGTCAAAGGGAGACTGGGTCCTTACTTCTCTTGTTCCAACAGTGGTTTCTTTTCTATGGAAAGCAAGTATTCTGTCATTAATTACAACTCGTTCCGGTGTTACGTATCCATAATCATGGTTGAGATAGCGGGCAATTATTTTTGATATTCCCCGGCTGTATTCTTTATCCTGCATCATTTGTTCAGCAATCATAGGAGATAGTATTAACTCTTTTTCTTCCATCAGACAGCCTCCTTTTCCTGTTTTTGTTTTAACGCTAAACCGTAAGGACAACGGTTAGCTACGTCGCAATAGCCTGTACACTTTCTTCCGTTCCACCGCTCTCTTGAATTGCAGGGAGGAGGCAGTTTTTTATTTACTAAGGCCTTACGGAATCTTTCTGCTTTGGCTGACATATAGATTCGCAGCCAGTGGTTGCTGATACGATGAATAGGAATCAGGTAGACCGGCTTGGTTATATTTCTTTGCGAGGCAGTTTGAAGTCCGTAATCTCTGCAAAAAGCCTGTATTTCCATTCTGCTTACTTTGAATCCTTGCTTTTCAAGTAGCATGCGGTAGTAATTCAGTTGGACAGCCCATTCAAAGACAGCTTTTACACCATCGGTCCGCCATTCTTTTCTGTATTTGGGTTGCCCTTTTCTCATACCTGTTTTATATACATCTCCTGTAGGGATATCCACTTTGTAATACCCCAAAGCTTTCATCAACTTGTAACTGCTTGTGACTTTATAATCGCCTAAAACGGTATCCTCTGTATCGGTGAGAATCTTTCCGTATAGATCAAACTTACCGCTGGTAATATTGTCATGCAGGCGTTCCTCCGACAAAAGTTCTCCATAGGTTTGGGCTTCCTGCAAAGAGTGTATAGCTGTTCCGTGCAGGGCAAATACCTGGTTCATTGGATTTACCGCATAAGATGTCGTTTTCTTCAGATACAGTTCTCTTGTACCGCCAATTAGTTCCGTCACAGACGGCTTATCCAGATTCCGGTCAAGAGAATTGGCAAGGGCTCTCAATGTAGGTAAAAACATGCATCTCTCTTTATGGGGGCATTGAGAAAGACAGCGGAGAATGGATATAGTGCTTCCGTCAGGACAAATAAATTCTTTAGCTGGCATAATCGTCTCCCTCTTTCAGATAAGGAGCATTGGATATAGGACTATCTACCCGTTCTACCTCATGAAAATAAACAAAAGAATCACCGGACCAACAGTCCTCCAAAGTGGAAAATGCATCTATCAGCTCTTTAGTTGTTCCTTCTTTATGCAGAATATCAGCCAGGAGAACATGCAAGTCCTCATCTTTCCAAAAATTCACCCCTTCAGGAAAGAAGTCCTGAAACCGTATAATCTTTTCATCTGCCGTAGAATCGTAGTAGCTGTCCACCACGTAGTCAAAATCAAAGTACATGCGGAAAATATCATTGGTTTCATATAATCCAAGTCCCGCTTCTTCTGCATAATAAAGATAGGATGTATGAGGTGCATATTTTTTTATAAGGAAATCCCACAGTTCATGTTGGGGTACCCATGCGGTTTCCGTATCTATGTACAAACCGGTTCTATTTCTTTCCTGGTCAGTCTGCATATATAAATTGCCGATAGTACCACGGCAGGGAATTTTTGTATAATCCATACCTGCACCTTCAGCAATATTTCCGAGCCAATCTTTACCAAAACCGTTGGGAGCATAGTTTTTTTCTGTCCATTTTGTAATATTTCTTTCCAACCGTTCCAACTCTTTAAGAGGACCGGTGAAAATATATTCTGTGAAACACCAGTTGGGCATTATATCTTCCTTTCTTGAAATACAAAACCGGCGCAGTCTTGTTATGAAACGGCGCCGGTTTTTCCTTCTTGTTATTTATCATCGTTTAATTGGTCTACCAATTTGGCAACAGCAATAGCGAGTTCAAGCCAGTGCATAAAAACACCTTCCTTCTTTTAGTTTTTTTTGCAGAGTGAATCTATGCAAGGATTTCTTCAATCGGTGCGTATTTGATAAGATTTGTTTTCTTTTCCTCCTTTTTGAGGATAGGTAATTTTTTCTTGCTGCCAAAGGGCATAGAAAGCATATCTCCTCCGATGCGTTCCAAGTCGGTAGCTCTTTCATAGGTTTCCATTTCTTTGCTCGCTGCGGTTACTGCGTTAATAAGACCATACCAAGTGTTATCTCCGCCCATAAAGAACTGTCTCATAATTTCATTTTGCTCTTCTTCATTTAACAGGAACTTGTCTGCCAGTATACGGATTTCTTCGTCGGTGGAATTACGTATTTTGCTATCAGCCGCTTGTTTCATCCGGTCTGTTATTAAATTAAACCGTGTTTCATCAACGGCACTACGCACAATATCCTGGACTTTCATAAAGAAAGCTTTATCGTCCTGTTCAAGTGTGGCGTCCGAATAGAGTTCGTAAGCATCTTCTTCACAGGCAATCTGACGACCTGCATGGTATTTCTTTTTTCCAAAATCTTTGGCTATCATACCGTTATCACAGACAAGACGGTACACCAGAGGTTCTACTCTTAAACTGCCTAATCCGACTTCACTATTGGCTACGATAAAGCCTGCTTGTACGGCATCACCTTTGCGTATTTCTGTTTTCATGGTGCGGTTAACCACCTTGATATACATGTGGGTATCAGTTACTTCGCAGCTCTTGATTTCTGCGCCTTTCATTTCCCTGATAACGGGAAGAATAGAAGCACACAGCTCCAAATTGTCCAGACGGCGGTATCTGTCGGAAAGAAATGCTCTTGCGGTATGGTCCATAGTGCGAATCATTCTTTTCTGGGGATCCTTTTTGAACCAACTGATGATATTCTCATCCAAAAGCATGGGATTTTCTGCCCTCATCTTTTCATAGTAGCGGAAAGGAATATTAAGCTTGGAAGCAATCTGCCTGTGTGTTAATTCACTGACCAGGTATCTCTCCCACGTTTTATCCGGCTTTCTGGTGCACAGATACGACACTCCTTCTGTGGTTGTGTAAAAAGACAAATTATTGGTAGACGTTATGATATCTTTTCTTGCCAAACGCTGTCTTTTAAGCTCTAATCCCAGTTCTTCAATACTCTTACCTTGTTTCATTGTTTTCCTCCTTATATACAAAAATGGGGTGCCCAAACTAGTGGCACCCCGTGTATTCAGATCTCTGCGGATTCTGTTTCGTCATTAGCATCGTTTCCTGATTCCGTAAAGTCTTCTTTATCAAAAATATCCTCGGCTTCATCTATATCTTGCGGGCCGTTTATATCTTCCTCTTTTTCCGTTACTTGTTCATCATCTATAGAAGCCAAAGCTTTATCACAAGCTATATCAATGTCTTCCATAAAACGAATGACTGAGGATGTTAATCTTCCAAAGTCTTTAATAATAGAAGCAATCGCTTCTCCAATTTCCTGACACTGCTTATCGTTCAAAGTTTTTTCCGTTTTTTCTTCCATTTTTGTTTTCTTTCCTTTCATTATTCCCGTGGTACTCCTGACCTGCACCACGTTGCAAAATTAACACAGTTATTCCATAAAAGATGGTAATTCTCTTCTCCCAGCCTGCTTTTGGCACGGCGGATAATTTCATCGGGCGTAAACCTTGCTGAATCACAGATGAGATAAAGGAGATCCCCTGAGGCAAAAGATTCCAGTGAACGGTGAATGACTTTACCCTCGTTATACTCATAGACTTTTCCTTTTCCGTCATATATACCATGGTGTGCATAACAGAGCCTCATAACAGCAATATGATCCCCTTTTTGAAACAGTCTTTTAGCTTCCTTTGGCAAGAGGGCTTGCCTTTTCCGTATCTCATTCCGTGAATCATCAAACACATCAAGCAAACTGTCCAAACTTTCTTCCAAATTGGACAAGAGGCCTATGGTTTCTCCAAAGAGTTCGCTCTCATCAAATAATTTGATTTCTTTTCCTTTCAATTCATATAAACCACCTTCCCGGCACCAAATAAAAAGAGAACCACATAAGCGGTTCCCGGATTAATATAAAAGCAGTTCCTCTGCTCATTCATATAATATACAAGTGAGGTATTTTTAGATGACAAAAGGTAAAATATGAAATATCTATTATCGATTGCGAAAGCATGATATATGGTATATAGAGGTTTATCAATGATTCTCATGATTTATATTTTTAAACATAGATAAAATATTTCCATATACGAATATTTTATTGTTTAAAAAGGAAGAGTGTGATATGATTACAGAAATTATTTGGAGGTGTAACTATGGCTGCAAATTATACAAAGCTGTGGAAACTATTGATAGATAAAAAAATCAATAAAACCAAGTTAAGAAAAATATCAGGAATTAGTACAGGTACTTTAGCTAAGCTTGGAAAAAACGCTTATGTTACTACGGAAGTGCTTGAAAAAATATGTAAGGCATTGCATTGTGAAATAGGAGATGTAATAGAATTCATAGACAGTGAGGAACAGAGAAATGGAAAATACAAAGAGTTATTATAGGCCTAAAATTGTCTCCATTTTTTCTGGCTGCGGAGGACTAGATTTAGGATTTCACCAAGAAGGCTACACAACCATATGGGCCAATGATTTTGCTGAATGGGCAGTTGAATCATTTAGAGCAAACTTTGGTGATGTGATTCATTTGAAAGATATTACTAAGATAGATCCATATACTGACAGTAGCATACCAAGTTGTGATTTAGTCCTCGGTGGCTTCCCTTGCCAAGATTTTTCGATTATTTGGAAACAACCTGGGTTAAATGGAAAACGTGGAGGATTATTTAGGCATTTTGCCGAATTCGTTGATGCCAAAAAACCTAAAGCATTCGTGGCTGAAAATGTAAAAGGGTTGCTAACGGCTAACGGTGGAAAGGCGATTGATACGATTGTACGTGATTTTGAAAGTATTGCTCCTGGATATATAGTGAAACCACATCTTTATAACTTCGCAGAATATGGCGTTCCCCAATTTAGAGAACGTGTTCTGTTTGTTGGAGTAAGAATCGATACCGGCTTTAGATTTGTTCACCCTCTTCCTACTCATGGGCCAAAAGCAAAGAAAGGCTATTTTACCTCAGGAGAAGCACTTAAAGATGTCGAAAAAGTGCCATATAATAATGAGCATACTAATATCAAAGAAAAAACTCGCAAGATGCTCGAACTTATTCCTGAGGGTGGCAACTTTACAGATATTCCCAAAGATAGTCCCCTTTATGTCAAAGGAATGATTAGCCATGTATATCGACGTCTTAAACTTGACGAACCAGCGAAAACAATTATTGCTGCTGGTGGAGGCGGAACATGGGGATATCATTACCCCGAACCACGTCCTCTGACAAATAGAGAACGAGCACGCTTACAATCGTTTCCAGATGATTTCGTATTCAAAGGCAGCATAACGGAAGTACGTCGCCAAATTGGAAACGCAGTTCCTCCAGAAGGTGTTAGAATTATTGCGCGTCGACTTAAGCCGTTATTTAATGGCGCATATAAATCAACAGATTTGAGACCAGAATACGAATTGATGAAAGGCATGACGATCAAAGAACGTTTGGAATATGTTACTCGTGAAATGAACTAAGAGGAGAGATAAAATGGAATTCTTGCATTCAAATTTTCCTCCCGTTAAACAAGGTGGCAGAACATTTGTAGATGCATTTTATGATTTGCTTTCGGGCATAAAATCTCTTGATATAGCTGTTGGTTATATTACTTCTGACTCATTGATAGAACTGAAACGTTTGACAGAATTAAATGACTTGCAAAATGTGAATCTTACCATTGGAATGCACTATCTTGATAAGTTTACTCATACACAATATAATGCTGCACTTCAACTTAACCGATACCTCACTGAAAATGGTCGAGGTCAAGTTCGGTTGGTAACACCATTTCGATACCATGGCAAGCTTTATTGCTATAGTGATGAACAAGGTGCTTTTGCTGGTATCATAGGTTCAAATAATCTTGGTAGTATAGTTGAGGGAGGTAGTCGTGTTTATGAGTCTGCCGCTCTTATCAGAGATAGAGATTCAGCAATAAAAATGAAGGGCTTTATTGATCGATTGGTTTACGAGGCTACTGATAATATTGCAGATTTAGAGATAAATCAGTTCAACACTACGAATACATTGCTTGAGGAACATGAGAACATTCAACAGCTGCATGGTTCTCAACTTGTAAAATATTTATCCTCACTAACAAGTACAAGTTTTGAAATTCCAATAAAAGGGACTGAGGTTTCGCCTCATAGCAATTTGAATGTATTTTTTGGTAAGGGGCGTGTTGGTCATAATGGACTAGTGAAACCGAGACATTGGTATGAAGTTGAACTTATAGTTCCTAAACAAGTGGCAACACAAGTTGGTTACCCAAGAAGTCGTACCCCGGAAGCAGAATTTCAAGTTGTCACTGATGATGGATGGTCATTTAGATGCAAGATAAGCGGAGATTACAACAAGAATTTTCGTTCCGAAGGAGATTTAAAAATTCTTGGTAAATGGTTAAAAGGGCGGTTGGAAAATGCAGGTGTATTGAATGTTGGAAGCCCTGTAACGAATGATACTCTAAAAAAATATGGACGCGATACGCTTACTTTGACGAAAACTAAAATTCCAAACGTGTGGTATCTAGATTTTGGAGTGAAGAAACAATGAGAGATTATTTGAAAAAATACCTTTCAAGAATAACTCAGACGAGCAATACTGCACTATCTGAAGCAATTCAAAAAACTGTAGATGATGTAGTACCAAGGTATATTTCGACCTTTTCATATAAAGAACACGTTGTTGGTCTTCTTGTCGGAGATATTCAGAGTGGCAAAACAAGTCATATGTTTGGGCTTATGGCAGCTGCGGCTGATGAAGGATTTGGAATATTTGTCTTGTTAACCACAGATAATATTCTTCTTCAACAACAGACATTTAAACGAGCCAATAGGGATCTCTATGATTTTTGTGTTTGCGATGAGAATGATTATTTAAAATTTGAAGCAAACAATATGAAGAAACCAGCAGTTATTGTTCTGAAAAAAAATAGCCATGTTCTTCGCCAGTGGAAAAATAATTTTTCATCTACGCGATTTGTTGCTGGAAACCCTTTGTTTATTGTAGATGATGAGGCTGATGCAGCAAGCTTGAATACTCAAGTTAACAAAAATAAACAAAGTACTATTAATAAATATTTATATGAAATTAAAAGAACAACATCCAGTAGTATATATTTACAGGTAACTGGAACACCTCAATCACTTTTATTGCAGAGCATTAAAAGTGATTGGAAACCATATTTTATTTATTATTTTCGTCCAGGTAGAGGATATATAGGTGGCAACTTCTTTTTCGAAACCCTAGACTCCAATCGCGTTATTCTTACGGATAACACTGAATCAAAAGAATTGCTAGATGATGATGAGTTTCCGGAAAATGGATTAAAAAGTGCTCTACTTATGCATCTGATTTCTTCTTCACACATTTTGATGCATGACGCATTAGTATGTAATTTTTTAATTCATCCGAGTTTTAAGACAAGTGAGCATAAGAAGTTTGCAGAAAAAATTGGGAATTATTTGAATGAACTTTTTTCTGCTTATGACGAGAAAGAGACGGTTTTCACGATGAAGTCAGCATATGATATTCTTCGTGCAACCAAGCCAGACATTGCATCCTTTGAGAAAATAAGGTCATTTATATGGGAGCAAATGAAAAATGATAAGATAAATATTCTCATACTTAACTCGACTGTATCCTATGAAGATAACACAAAGTATGAAAATGGAAATAATATTATAATTGGCGGAAACAGCCTCGGAAGAGGAGTAACATTTCCTATGCTTCAGACCATATACTATTGCCGTTTAGCTAAGAATCCACAAGCTGATACAATGTGGCAGCATGCTAGGATGTTTGGGTATGATCGCGATCCTGGCTTATTACGTGTATTTATGCCTCCCAAGTTATTTAAGCTATTCTCTGATATCAATCAGACAAATAATAGTATTATTATGCAAATAGAAAATGCTGTAAATGGGGTTGATATTAAGATTTATTATCCTACTGGTCTAAAGCCAACGAGACGAAATGTATTGGATAATAGGGTGGTCAGTATGTATACAGGGGGCGTTAATTATTTTCCTTTTTATCCTACCAATAGAAACATTAGTGAATTGGATGAAATGCTTAAGGGATTTAAGGATGGAGACTATTTGGTTTCGTTAAGAATGATGGTCAAAATTCTTGAGGAGACTGATTCTGAATATGATGACTGGAATGCTAAAGTGTTTATCGGTTTCATAAATACGTTTATAGCTGATAATCCACTTGCCCAAGGTAGACTTATTATTAGACGAAATAGAGATATTAGAAAAGGTACAGGAACAATGCTATCACCTAATGATCGTGCATTGGGTGACTCTTACAAAGATTGCATAGTTCTTACAATGTATAAAGTTACTGGAAATAAGGACTGGGGTGGTCAACAACTCTGGATTCCTAATATTAAGATGCCTGGAAATGCGACTTATTATAGTGGCGATTTTCTAACGACTTAAAAGTTTTATTAAAAGTACATAGAAATGTAATAGTATAAGGGGAATTCAACAAACAGGAGAATCAAATCAGATTAGCTAAAAAGTAAAAGAGTTCATATTAAAACACTCACCCAATCAGGCGGGTGTTTTAATATGACTAAATTATATTAGAACATATGTTCTATTTTGTGCTATAATATTCCCACAGAATTGGAAGCTGTGGGAGGAGTACGATGTATCTTTGCATTGATTTGAAAAGCTTTTATGCATCTGCTGAATGCGCAGAACGAGGACTGGATCCGTTCAAAGTGAATCTTGTTGTTGCTGATCCGAAAAGAGGACAAGGTGCCCTTTGTCTTGCTGTTACTCCGGCTATGAAAGCATTAGGGGTCAAAAACCGATGCCGTTTATTTGAAATACCACCGGGAATAAAGTATATAATTGCTCCACCTCATATGAGGAAGTATATGGAAGTTTCAGCGCACATATACAGTATTTATCTCCGATATATTGCCAAAGAAGATATTTATGTCTACTCCATTGATGAGTGTTTTATAGACTTGGAACCGTACTATGCGTTATATAAAAAAACACCAAAAGATATGGCACGATTTCTTATGAAAGCGGTATTTGATGATACCGGTATCAGTTCGGCTGCAGGGATAGGTACGAATCTGTTTCTTACCAAATTAGCTTTAGATATTACAGCTAAACACGCCCCGGATAGAATTGGTTATTTAGATGAAGACTTGTTCAAGAAGACTCTTTGGTACCATGAACCGATTACTGACATATGGAATATCGGGGGTGGTATTGCCGCAAGGTTGGGAAAATATGGAATACACACCTTGCATGGAATTACTGTTGTTGACGAATCTCTTCTGTATAAAGAGTTCGGTGTTAATGCAGAAATATTAATAGACCATGCGTATGGTAGAGAATCCTGTACAATCCGGGATATAAAAGCCTATAGACCACAGACAGAGTCTATATCCAATAGCCAGGTACTCTTTGAAGATTATACCTGGGGTGAGGCTCTTCTTATCTTGCATGAAATGGTACAGGGGCTTATATTAGAGCTCCTGCAAAGAGAATTAGCTACGGGAGGGATTTCTCTTTCTATCGGATACAGCAAAGAAGTACATGCTTCATCTTCTGGAAGTATGAAATTTGAAAATCCTATGGATTTGCCATCAGAAATAGAGAATGCATTTGATGTATTGTACAGAAAAAAGGCAATAAGAAATTACCCTATCAGAACAATAGGGATTAGTCTTAATGACGTAATCCCTGCAAAAGAAATGATATTTCAAACAAGCCTTTTTATCAGTCCGGAAAAAGAGTTAAAACAAAAGCATTTGGCACAAGCCGTGCTTTCCATTCAGCACCGTTACGGGAAAAATGCTATTTTACGAGGTACTTCCCTGTTGGATAAATCCACTATAAGAAAAAGGAATACGATGATAGGAGGTCATCATGCGTAGAAAAAATGAAAGGAAAGTAAACAGAGCGGTTCAATTTCTTCCCTTTAGCGGCCTTAAAGGTTATGAATTACTGCTTAGAGAAGCGGAAAGAATTAAAGAACCGCAAAGAGAGTTATCAGAAGATAGAGCGGCGTTCTTAGATACAGTTATCTGCCGGATAAAAAAAGGAGATGCCGTAGAAATAGCCTATTACAACGTAGATTCCTATAAAATTATATCTGGGGAAATTGGTGAAATTGATATGATAAGCAAAGTTATAAAAATTGGTAACTTAACCATTGCATTTAAAAATATTTGGGAAATTCAACCATATATAAATTGAACCAAGGTTTATACAGAATTCCAAAAGTAAGATGACATCAACGGAAAACAATAAAAGGCCAAAAAGAAGTCTGCTCCAAATGGAGCAGACTCTTTCTATATCTTATCAATGATTCCCATCAACCCGCTCTTTCTTTTTATGTATTCCTCAATACTGGCAGCAGGTATTTTCCATGTGCGGTTAATTCTAAATGCTTTAATACCGCTGTCTCTGTCTTTTAGCAGTTTGTATAGACTTCCTCTCCCTATGTTAAGTCGTTCTGCTGCTTCTTCGACAGAGATAATTTCCATTTTATCCATATCGTTCATATTTGACTTACTCCTTTCTTTTAATTTATTTAGATGTTCCGTCTCCGGGAATTAAAAAAAAATAACTGGAGCAATGAAGAACTACATAAATCAAAGAGAAAGTTATAGGGTTTCCACATAGCTTACTAGGTCTTTCACCTTTATTTTCCATGCTTTTCCCTCTTTATGGGCTGCTAACTTTCCTGAGCTAATCAATTTGTATACAGTCAAAGAACTGGTACTAAGCAAAACAGCGGCTTCGGCCACATGGATTTGTATTTTTTGGATAGCTACCGTTTCTATTTTATTGGTATAAGTTTTCATATAATCACCTCTTTTTCTTATTTCTATGTTAGTTTTTTTAGATTCTATTTGTTCTATTTAGATTGATTTAGATTACTACGTAGTCTGCACTTATACGTATCCTATCGCGGGGGAATTGCGTTTCGCCAAAAAACGGCTCACGCCAATTCCCCCGCAGGAAAAATATGCCGGCTCCACTTCCAACCCGAAGCTTTATCCACTTAGTGAACCCGTCATATTTTTCCTGACGAATTTATTTTCTGAATTTCATAAAAATACCAATCCAATGAAATTCAGAAACCTGAAATATTCGCATCCGTCCGTGACAACATTTTGACAACATTTTGACAACATTTTTTTAAAATTTGGAAAAAAAGGTGAGTAATAAAAAACAATATACAAAAAAGAAAACCCGATATTATCGGGCTTCTAACAATATATGATAATAAAGAATAAAGTTTAAAATAGCTTTCGTGTAATTGGAAATCATGTTGCCGGCGAATACCGGCACGGGGGTTCGAATCCCCCTCTCTCCGCCACGAAGACAGAGCCTATCGAATAAGATAGGCTTTTTTATTTTGTAAATATACAAGTTAAAATCTCTTTGCAACACATTTCTGACGACACTTTGACGACATTTTGGGAAAGGATTCGGAAAATTTGCACTGACTTTTCCGTATTTCATTCCGTGAATCATCAAACACATCAAGCAAACTGTCCAGACTTTCTTCCAAATTAGACAAGAGGTCTATGGTTTCTCCGAAGAGTTAGCTCTCATCAAATCATTTGATTTCTTTTTATTTCCATTCATATAAATCACCTTCCCGGCATCAAATAAAAAGAGAACCACATAAGTGGTTCCCGGATTGATATAAAAGCATTTCTTCCGCTCATTCATATAATATACAAGGGAATATTTTTAGATGATAAAAGGTAAAAAATTAAATTTCTATAGCTAATGGGAAATAACTGAGATTAAAAGAAAGAAAAACATGATGCATATACGAGCCGTAGTTGAACAATAGAAATTACTTCGATATCAGTTTATTAATAGTCATTTATACTCAGCCGGTTTGTAAATAGTTCTCAATAGCATTATTACAAATTGTCAAAATCTATTTCTTCAGATTCACTATGCGATAATGTACCATTATATAGGCGAATACCATACTCTGTAGGTTGATAAACTATAGTTCCATTGATTTCGTTTTTTGATAAGATAGCCGGTGTATCAATATCTTTTTTTACTGTATATTCCTCTAAAGCACTATAAAGTAACGTTTCATCTGGAGTAAAATGCATGAAATGACGTAGTGGTCCATCTACCTCCTCCAATAGCTGTGAAAGTGACCTTACACCAATACTAATGATATGTTGAACATAAGGTTCTGCCCATTTTTTATTGTTTACAAAATTCTGTTTTTCGGAATCATTAATATACTCCGAAACAATAGCACAAAATGTCATATCCATTGGGTACTTTTTATTTGAGTAACGAGAGAGCATTTTCTCTATGTCCTGCATGGTTACAAATCCTATTTTATTTTTACTGGTTATCTCAGTAAGCTTTTGTAGCAATTTTTCTTCACTTTTTAATAAACGATTCTCGGTTTTGACCTTCATATAGTTTTTGCTCGAAGCTAAGGCCTTCTCGGAGGCCTTCCATATAAAATAGCCGAAAATGATTACAATAATTCCGGCAACTAAAAACTGAAATACTTCCATATGCTCCTCAATCAACCAAAAACAGATGCCCAAAAATGCAATTCCGGCACCCCCCAATAATATTCCCTTAATATGATCAGCAATCCAAACTAAAACAGCAATCACAATTCCTAAAACTATTAAAGTTATAATTATATTCATCATTTATTCTCCTCCCGGAGGATCAATAATATACACTTTTTTATTGTTTTGCAGTTGAGGTAAAGTTTCTTTTGTAAATTGCTCAGACATTATCGATTTGCATAATATTTTTTCCGTTATGATTTTATTTTTGTCAATAAAAGTTAGATGAATAGAGAAGTTAATATTTGTTTGATTCGAATACACCTCAATATATCCAGATTGGAATTGTAAATCTTCTTCTTTTTCTATCTTTTGAATATAATCATCAATAGAATAACTCAGACGTTTAATATATGTACCTAAGGAAAATTTTCCAATTTTAGCTTGAGTTGCATAATGTAAAGCTTCCTTAAACTCCTGCCATGCAGTAGATAATTTAATATTTTCTTTGTTTTTCATAATACGTTCCTATCAACCTCAACATATTAATGCTTCATTTAAATCTTTAGTGTTGTTTACTTCACCTTGAAGAGCGAGTTTATCAAGAATTTGTGTAGGTAAATCTTTTTCGCTTATGTTTCTTTTTACTGTTGTAACTTTCCATGTGCCAAGTTCTGTATCTACAGAAAAATTTTGACTAATTTCTATAAATTTATCTCCAATCTTTCTTAATAAGTGAGCAGCTCCAACTAAAGTTCCCGCTATTTTTACTTGGATTTTTTGAATAACATTTTTTAGAAATTCTCTTGCGGTATACAAAAACATTTTAAATGCTTGCTGAACTGCATTTAAAATGTTTTTAGTAGAACGCCAAATCCCATTGAAAATTTTTCCAACAGAAACAAATGATTTTCGAACAACGCTAAAAACTCCCAATTGTTTTTCCTTTCTGCTTGATTAATTTATTGCTATGACTTTTTAGCGGGATATTCGCTAGGCAAATATCCCAATTGTTTTTTTACATATTTTTCAGAAACCGATTTTGTTTTCACTGAATATCCTTGATTGGCTTCTTTGCTTTTTATAATATCTTCTATGGATTCAAAGAGATATTCTTTGGCGACAAAAGGCTTTTTTTGACGTGTTGCTTTAAATGCCGCATTTAATATTGCCGTAGAAATATCACTTCCGGTGATTCCTTGATATTTTTCCGCCAACTCATTAACATCTGCATTTGTAGGCATCTCCGTTGGAATATACAAATTCCACAATCTTTTGCGAGCTTCTTGGTCAGGAAGCTCAAACCTAATATGTTTTGCTATTCGCCGCATAAATGCTATGTCAAAATTTTGAATAAAATTGGTAGCAAATAGTATAAAGTCTTGGTAGTCATTCATCAGCATTAACATGACAGAGCGAGTTTGGTTTACACTGACATCAGTGGCACTCGACATATTGGTTACACGTTTGCTTAAAATAGCATCTGCTTCATCAAAAAAAATAATGCTATGAGTCTTTTTTGCTACTTCAAAGACGTATCGGATATTTTTTGGTGTTTCTCCAACATATTTTGATTCAATGTCTGCATAATTGACTACCAATATCTTTTTTTTCATGTAAGCAGCTAATGCATGAGCTGCCATAGTCTTCCCGGTACCCGGAGGTCCGTATAAATTAATCCCTATTCCTCTATGCTGTCTATGAGTTTTTGAAAACCCCCAAGTGTCAAATACAATATGACTGTTTTTTATGTAATCAGCGATATCTAATAAATTTTCTTTTACAGATGATGCTAAAATTAAGTCATCAAAAGTATATTTAGGGATTTCCGGAATAAATATTTCCTCTTCCCTTTCTGTAGAATTGGTTTTTTTGGGGGTCTTTTCCTGGTTGTAATTTGTTAAATTATCTTGAAAAAACGAAGATTTTACCTCTCGTATTGGCATTAATCCTCCTCATAGCTGACTTAATAAAACACATGCACGAGCATAATTTCGATTAATATTCCGTACAATATCCTGTAATGTCTGGTCAAGTTCATCTGGAATGTTCCAAGCTTCGCGTATCAACCTCATCGCTTGCACTTCTTCATCAGAATATTCTGAGTCTGCCAAGACAATACAAAGTAACTCAAAATATATTTCTCCTCTTAAAGAACGATCATTTGAAAACATATTTTTTACATCATTTAAGTCAATAATCTTACCTTGATATTGTGTTAATTCCAGTTCTTCTTGACAAGAACGCAATGCAATTTTTTCCTGATCAGCATACATATTATCAATACCCATGATAGTATATGCTAAATCTATGAATGATTTTCTGCTATTTTCCGGCACATTATGTAAAAACATAGAATCTCCTTTTATTATCAAATAGTCATTTGCAGTTCTTCTTGAATTTCTTCTGTAATATCTTGTTCACGTCCAGTATTTTTGAGTTTAGCTAAAATTTGTGGTGGAACTTCTTCTTCGGAAATTATCCTAGTTGTAGTTTCTTCTACCCATTGCCCATTTTCTTTGTAGTATAATTTGTGCATAATTTTGGTGTAAATTTCTTTAATTTTAGCGGCCATAACAATAGCTGCATGTTTAATAAATTTGGCCGCAGAAGCGAAAGCTTGTTTCAATTTAGCAACAAAAGTAGAGAGCCATTCTAGTATTTGGCTCCAATATTCTAGAACTGCACTAACTCCAATAAGCGCTGCCACCGCAGATCCTAATGCCCATACTAAAAATGGAATCGGCATAATTAGTTTTCCTCCTATTAAATATTATTTAAAATTTATTTAGCTCTGCTGGATAAATTTCATAAACAACTTTACGCTTTTCCTTGAGTTTTTTACATGAATCCTCTGTAAGGCATTGGTTACTTTGGTTTTTACTAGAACTGCTTCGTTTTACCCATTTATTTTCAGTATTTTGCATATACAAGTCGTAAGAAATATTGAAGTTTCTATCATCTATGTAATGAATAATAAATTCGCCACCGACGCATCTATAACCTTCATTTTGAGCTTTTTGCATAACCAAGTCCAAAGGTTTCGAATAAATTTCTGCTAAATCATTAAGTGTCAGTTCTTTTTTGGGGATTCCTGTTTTGATTTCCTCAATGAAGTTACCCATCTTCTGCATCAAAACATCTAATGTGGTATTTGCCAGGTTACCAAGTTGCTTGATTCCACGTTCGATAAGCTCTTTTGTAATTATCTGTTCAATCATTTTTACCTCCAGACTTATAAGTATAGCTTCAAAATTTATAACATGAGCAACTAGAAAATTAACCAATCTGTTTTTTTACTATCAAGCAGTATGTTTTACACTTTCGACTTAAATTTTCCACAGGAGTTCCCACCTTTCATTGTCAATGAAAACGTCTTCATGCACCGGGCTTTCATTTCTGTATCATATTCCCACCAGTTTCCAGAAAGTGGCATAATTGCTGAATTTGTAGGATTATACCAAAATTTGCACAATGCACAACATCCACATTTCATATCTCTCGCATAAATCTTTTTCTTTGACATAGAATCTCCATCTTTAAGTTTTTAGCTGTTCAGTTATCGTCAAGATTGTGGCAAATTTGATTATATATCAGGAATACAGATTAACATTCAGTAACAGAAATAATTCTAATTTTGTGAAATGAATGACGACTTAATACTTGTTGTTTAGCATCTTGACGGCTACTAGCTTTCACGGTTGTTTGTTGTACACATGAACCACGGGTTTCTGATTGAAATTTAACGCTATATGATTTAATCATAACTTTTCCTCCGGTTATAACTAGAAAGACTATAAATATATAGAGTTACAATTCACGACACTCATCTTGCTCTTCTACAATAAAAAATACTTGTCATCATTGTCAAATGTAATGAATTTGCAAGCATCCACATGAAGAGCCTTCGCTAAAGAAAACAACATATTCAATTGGATATTATCGTTATACTTTCCCGATTCAATCTTGGCGATAACTGAGCGGTTAACAGAAATTTTCTCAGCTAACTGATATTGAGAATAGCAGTTAAGCTTACGATAGTATGCAACCTTAGCCCCGATCAGTTTATAGATAGTCAGGCCGTTTTCCATTACAATCTCCTTTATTAACTATTCATTAATCCCATTATACTAAATAAACAAATGCTATGTTGTAGATAAACAGGGAACAATTGTATATTAACAATCACATTTAAGATACAAAGGAATAATACTGGCAATCTCAGTAAAATCGTTTTTAGCAATATTTATTTCTCTTTTTTTCCCCGGATGAAGAATAAAATTATGAAGACCATTAAAAATGCCCCTGCAGATGTTATCGGCTCTAGAAGGGCGGATAGAAAAAATTGGCCACAAACTGAAGCTATTCTACTTCCATTTTTACCACGAAATATTTATTTTTTTCCTGCATTCGGCATTTAAACACTCTCATTCTTTCGAAGAAAAAAGACTTTCCGCTTCTTCACAAAGGCGTTCTAATTATCTTGCCTTGCGAATTACTTCCCTCGGTGAATGTACGGTTGACGGTCATGTATCATTATATTCTTTTGGCTTATTTGCATTTCTGTTCATCATATAAAAATACTTCCGCTTATATAACTCTTCTAAATCCCTATTCTCCAACATGCTTTTATGCGGATATTCCCACTTTTATCTTGCAAGTTCGAATTTTTTCGCCTCTTCATCCGTCAATGGTCGTCCTAATCTTTCAACCAGGTTTATTGCTTCTTTCCATTTGAAAGGAGGAAGTTCATTAATATCTAAAGTGAGTCGACCATCGATAAGTACTGATTCAATATCAGGTAAATCCGGTTTTATGTTATCCACTATTTTTTCCCCCTAGTTCTAAGGATATAAGCTCTTGAATTACGTTATTATTCTTTAATATTGATTTATAAATTGCTACCTCTCTTTTTTCGGGAATATCCCAAATAAAATTCCATCCTGCTACCATAAAATTTTTCGCTTGTTTCACGGGCATGTGGATTTTTCAAGGTGTAATTATATCAATGTATATATTTATTATACCATTCTATTTTTTCACGGTTGTACCTTTCGCAAATCATTTATATGGCAAATATATTTCACCCCTATCCCTGTTATATTTATTATTTATTTATTATATTCCATAAGAAAATAAACCCGAATAAACCCATAATTTTACTGTAAAAATAACGCATTTTCACTATGAATATTGCATTTAATTTTTTATGAAATTTCTTTACATCGAGATTTATCTATGTTATAATCAATACACAAGAATTCAATATAAATTTTTACAAAAGGAGATATTACTATGAAAT
>QWCQ01000991.1_pt1 | contig 31618 bp, 15 predicted proteins | sample 1972701 | NCBI WGS metagenome assembly QWCQ01 (sample SAMN09866704, study PRJNA288562) | Human gut metagenome isolate pre4_stool, whole genome shotgun sequencing... | reverse complement strand
CACCTTCTTGCCATCGGTAGATGTCTTCATCACGAGTTTGTCCTTGTCAGCGTCTGTGCCGAAGCCTTCCACGCTCTTCACGGTCAAACCACCATCAGCGGGAACAACCACAGCTGGGTGACCAGGTGTCTTTTCAGTAGCACCTTCCTCAATCTTCTTGTCCGGAGCGTTGTTCACCAACTTGTTTGCAGAGATAAACTTACCAGCAGGCAAGTGCAGGTCACGTACAGCCACCTTACCCTTGGCATCCTCACTACCATCAGCAAAGATGATGTCCTGACCGTCCTTAGGAACGTTGTTGGTCCAGTTCTCTTTCTTGTTGAAGTTGTTGTCTACGTCACCTGTCCAATAGTTGTTGCCGCAGGCATTCACATCAGCATCGTAAGCAGAACCAGCACCCTGTCCACCCTTGGCAGCCTTTGGAAGATTTACGTCCTTGTTATTTATCAGCACTTTCTTGGTGCCTTGATTCTCGTATACGGTGTAGCGGTCATCGTCCATTTTGGTGTACAACGCGGTCTGCGACAACGCATGCTCATTGGTGAGAACGTTGATACCAAACTGGTTGTCCATGTGGAACGATGAAACTGGTGTGCTTTGCATCAATACGTACGGATGCATGGTTCCTCCAATTTCCCAAGTGGTGACTGTTCTGTCGTTATTGGTTCTAAAGCGATTCCTATCCACAGAATAGTTTTGAACCGTTACGACAACTCTACCCGTGTTAGCTTCGTATCCAAACTTATCGGAGAGGTCTACAGTATAAGCCTCGTCGCCCGTTGCTGCTTTTGCACCAATCACAGAAGGCAACAAGGTAAGCACCCTACCAGTCTTAGGATTAGCGTTGAGATAGTTCTCATCCTTCACAATATTAGCGAATAGTTGCTGAGTCTTCACATCGTCTCTATAACGTATCCACTTGCTTTCACCTAAGCCGCTTTTGTCAACCGTCGGTGTGAGGTTGGATGCTGCAATGTCTGCACACTCCACGGTATTCAATATACCGTCATCGTCCCAGTCGAGGTCACCAGGAGTCACAAAGCATGGCTTGAAGAATATCTGCGCACCGGTGCTCTGTGCGTACTGGCGTGTCTTGTCATAGGCATCCACGCAATCGTATGTATACTCATTCTTGTCGCCATCGGTCATGCTCTTCACGATGATGGTGTAGAGATAACCCTCTTCAACCTTGTTAGAAGGGAAGAGTTTGTCCCCCTTGATCGTAACATTGTCTGGGAATTCATTGACCGTTACCTTCTTGGTGCCGTGCTGTTCATAGCCGGTGATATTTCCGTCTTTATCGTAAACAGGTTCCAAGTTGGGAATTTCTTTTTCAATAGGAACTCTTTCTTTTAGCGTTTCCGCTACGGCACCTTCTACAATCTTTTCGGTGCTGTGTCCTTTCTGTTTCCATACATCGTAGGTAAAGGTGAACGGACCCTCACCACCAATACTCTGGAACTTAGCCCAATATTCTTTATTGCCGGCACAGTAGGATGCGTATGTACTGCTCACGCCTGGCTTGTCACTGTCGTTAGTGATGATGTCGGCATGTGGTTTCAGCACGTCAACTTCTGGACGCTTTACAATTGCCTTACAGTCTACCTTCACACCTTGCCCTTGGTCGCCTATCTCAGCATCGCTGGGATTGGTATAGCCCTGTCCAGCCGCAACGGTTGGCTCTGCGGGAACCTTAGGGTCAGTAGCGTAACCTTCATTGCCACCCTTATCATTCAGCTTTAAATTGGTAGTATAGGAATTATAGACTAATTGCAACTTGGTGTTGGATATCGTGATGGGGTTATAGCCCTTCTTACCTGAAGGAATAGCGATATCTGCACCCCAAACAGTGGCACTCAGCTTTTTGCTGGTACTCATCCCTTGGTTGCCATAGAACACACAACCATCCAACTTGTCGATGACATCTTTTGCAAATGCTCCACCAAAGCCATTACGTGTATAAACATAAATGGCACCACCGCTTCCGTCTGCTCCATAATCGCCATCAGCGATGTTATTCACAAACTTGGCATTGACAATCTCGCAATTTCTTTCCTGTGTTATATAAAGGTGTAAAGCACCTCCTGCGCCATTGTTAGCAGCATTGTGTGTACCTAGCATTGCTGTGTTTTGATAAAACACATCATCCGTAGACCAGAAACCACTTGTCCAATCACTACCTGAATTGTCCATGATACGAATGGCACCACCCTCTACAGCCTGGTTGCCATAGTATTTGTTGTTGCTGGACTTTAGATAAGCGTCATTCTTTGTAAAAATGGCACCACCCATACCGTCGGTGGTGTTTCCGCTAAATATACTGTTGCTTACTTCCAAACCTTTGCTATCAGCCACTGAAATGGCACCACCGCCATCCCAACTTAATGCCTTGTTTCCTTTGAAGATACTGTTCTTGATAATTACATCGTATACAATTGATAGTTGTGCAATGGCACCACCAACAGCAGCAGTATTATTCTCAAACAGACAGTTTACAAAGTTAAATTTTTGACCTTTCACTACATAAGTAGTTGGAGTTTTAAGCGCAACGGCGCCACCGCTCTTTGAAGTTGTGTTGCCCACAAACTTACAGTTGGTGAAGTCACCATAGCCACTCTCCACATTCACGGCACCACCGTTGTCGCTACCAACAGTACTTGTGGTATGATTGTGATAGAACACACTGTTCTTCACGTCGAACTTGCCCTTCTGTATACCAATAGACAAGGCATTGGCTTGTGCATCGCAACTGTTGTTCTCGAAATAACAGCCTTCCACCAACAAGCTTTTTGCATTGTTCGCTATACGGAAGGCACCGCCGTATTTATAGCCAGTGTTGTTACAGAACACTGTGTTGGTAACCTTGACATTGCCGTCTTGGTTTGCGATATAGAGTGCACCACCTTGATCCTTCGATTTATTGTCTTTGAAGTTACAGTTGTCTATTGTTACATCCACCGGAGCTGATGCATCTTCATCTTGAATCTGAAGCGCACCACCAGCATTGGTCGCAATATTGCCCTCGAACTCATTGTTGATGAAGGTGATTGTGCGGCGACCAGTTCCGTTTGGTATGTAGTCTGTTCCGCCTCTCTGAACAGAAACAGCACCACCGGCGTCACCTGATGTACATTTGTGGAACTGGTTGTTCTTGAACACTACCTCATGACATGACTGAACTCTGAAAGCTCCACCAATTCCTGATGTGGTATTGCGGAAGATAGAATTGGTGACGCTCACTTTCTTGAAGCTTTGCAAAGAGATGGTTGTAATTTGCTGTCCAGCCGTACCACCACGGTTGCGGTTCACCTGCACATGGTCGAGATTGGCATAGGATTTGTCTTCCTCGCCTTTGGCTGGTTCGTAGTTTCTCGCACCAATCACCGCATATTTTATGTCTGATCCCAAGTGGTTGATGTCATGAAACGTAACATATTTCATGTCAATCTGGATGTTCGTCGGCTTATAGATTGTTTGGTGATTGAACACCAAGAAGCCACCACCTGTTGCGCCTACGCGATCGCCTTGTAACACCTCTACACGCTCTATCTTAATCTTGGGATTTTTCATGTTACCGAAGAAGTAGATAGCTCCGCAGAAAGATGACTTGTAATAAGTAGGGATATCCACCCATGAGCCACAGCTTCTGTCCTTCTTTTGACAAAGTGTAAAAGCCTGCGGTTCTTTTTTTGCCATCTTTATACTGAATCGCTTTCGTTTCACTCACGTCATACTCACCCTCTGCCAAATAAATCTTGACCTGGGTGTTTGCACTACTCTCAGCTATTTTCAATGCTTGCGTGAGGGTTTTGTATGCATCGTTCCACGAAGAGCCATTACGCCAGTCGTTACCTGTCTTGGCAGACACGAAAAGCTCCAACGGCGGCTCTGTTTTCTGCTGTGCTTGCACCCCGAGTGCCATGAAGCATGCGAGGAGCATCGTCAGCAGATACCTGGTTGGTAATAAATGTTTCATGTTGTTGTTTAATTTTAGTTTTTTCTTTTTTGTTTTCTACTTGCTTGCCGTTTGCCACCTGCGCCCTGTGTTGGGCATGGGGTGACATCACGACCTTGAGTTTTACCAATGCATGGTGAACTCGTCGTCGTCGAAATCGTCAAAATCGTCGAACTGACCACGCTTGGCACCTAAGGAGGGGTCGTTGTTTGGATCATAACGATCACTTGCTGCTCCTGGATCTCCTCCATTTGCTGCCAGTAGCATAATTCCTGGACTTACATACGTTTTTTTTGCCATATTCAAATTTTTGTTTTAATAAATAAATAAGTTTTCTATGTTTTGTTGCCAGATATAGCTGGCACATTCTTCTCTTTTTACATACGCCTATAGCCGAACAATCGCCCAAAGTATCTGTCGCACATTGGGTTGTCTATTCAGCATTACCGTCATCCTATTTCACATATAGGTGTCATGGGTGTTCCATTTCTATGCTTTGTGCATTATATATATAATAAGGTGGAAGGACGTGAGCGCCTCATCACCTGATAGTTACAAAAAGCTCGTATTTTGAACAGTACAAAAGTAATCATTACAAATGGCGTAAACGCACGAAAAAATATCAAAACGACAAATATGTCTATCTTTACCCTCACTTATCGTTAATAAACATTAATCAAGTAGGAAAAGTATTAATTTGTGTTTATTTTCATGTTCAACATGTTGTAATTATTATATATTTACAAAAATAAAGTCTGTTTACGGTTTTGCTACAGATTTGCAAATATTTGGCGCATGAGATTTTACAATTTAAACAAACACCGCCAGTGTCCCAATTATATTGGGTCCAAAGCCATGGGGTTTGCTTTGATTACTGGCATGTGTGGTGAGCGTGTGGGCGACATTCTCCCCGTACCCGTGATGATATTCGTGATGAGTGGCAAGGTTAAACTTTGTTTCAAGAAGCATGTTGAGACGGTTGTCAATGCCGGTGAAATGGTTGCTGCCGTGTTTACAAAGGAGGCGTACGCCACCGCCTTGGAAGATTGTGTGTGCGTGAGGCTGTACATACAGGGCGACGGACTGGATTTCTGCCATCGCATCGTGAACTCTAACTTGCTACAGAGGTTGGGTGAACAAGTAGGAGAACAGGGCAAGGTGCTGCCCATGATACCGGAGGTGCAAACCATCATGCGGCAAATGACGGGCTACATTACCGACGGACTGATGTGCTGCGACGTGCATGCCATGAAGCAACACGAGCTGGCGGCGGTGCTGCAAGCCTATTACCCTCCACAAGATTTATTATCGTTGATTGCCCCCATCTACAATCCCAACGCGCGTTTCTACAACGATGTGATGAAGCTGGCTGGCGATTATCTGCCGGTGAAAGAGATGGCTTTGCAGCTCAACATGAGTTATCCCACGTTTATCAGAAACTTTCGCAAGGTTTTTAAAGACACGCCACAAGAGTGGTTGTCGAAGAACCGCATGAAACGACTGCGGGATTTGCTGTGCAACACGGCGCACACCGACCAGGAGATTGCCGACGAACTAAACTTCACGACGGTGCAGAATATGCGGGCTTTCTGCAAAACACGAAGTGGGTTGACGCCCAAGCAGTTGCGGGAACAAGAACAGTAGTTTTGCCCTTGCTTTTTAATTGCATTGACTTTGGACGCCAAAGTCAATGGGTTTGGAGGTTAAAGTCAAAGACTTTGGACCTCAAAGTCAATGACTTTAGATGGACAGGGAATAACGCATGTTTTTAACAGCAAATGAAGCATGTTTTTTAACAACGCATGATGTGTTTTTTAACAGCAAATGATGTGTTTTTTAACAGCAAATGATGTGTTTTTTAAACAACGAATGATTTTTTTTTCAACAACGAATAAAACAAAATAAACGAATGTTTTACCTGTGATTTTTATCATCAAATGAACATAAATGTTCGGCGAATGGAACGAATGTTCAAGCGGGATGTGCTTCCAACAACGAATGAAACGTTTATTCAACAACGAATGAAACGAAAGAAACGAATCCGTCTGTTTGGAATCAATGAACGCAAGCGTTCACCGAATGAAACGAATTTTCCAAAGACGCACAGCATGTAGATTTCGGCAGATTGGTTTCATTCACTGAACGCTTGCGTTCATTGTCTTGTTTAGTTTATTCGTAACATTTGTTACATTTGTTGTTCAACAACTATCTTTAGTTCACGAGTTGATAGCTTGAAGTTCGCACGGCTCTCACATCTAAAAGGTCGTTTGTTATTCAACAACAATCATGTTCTTTTGTTTTAACAACGAATTGAACGAATGAAACGAATCCGATTGTTTGGAATCAATGAACGCTGGCGTTCACCAAATGAAACGAATTTTGCAAAGATGCACAGTATGTAGATCTCGGCAGATTGGTTTCATTCGCAGAACGCTTGCGTTCATTGTCTTGTTTAGTTCATTCGTAGCATTTGTTACATTTGTTGTTCAACAACATCGCCTTTAAATGAAAGAGCCGTGGTCTAAAATTGTAAGTATGGAAAAATGTCTTCCAGTTCTTCCCCGATTTAAAAAAAATGCTTACCTTTGGCCCAAAAGGAGGACACTACCATGGAGAAAATCACGCAAGACAATTTTGAGGAAAAATATGTTGACCCCATTGAACAGCGGCAGATAGACAAGTTTGTCTGTGACGAGATGTCGCGTCAGATACACCGCTACATCAAGGGAATGTCGGGCTCGAAGGCCATGATGGAGAAGTTTGAGGCGCAGTTGTCCACCCTGAGCGTACCGCAGAAGGAGGAGGCCATCGCACGGTATATCGACCTGAACCGCAAGGTGTTGAGCGGGTTGGACTTGAAAATTGTGCTGACACGGGCCATCGCCAACTATTGCGACACGTTCAACTACATGCTCGAGCTGGTGAACGATAAGCGCAAGTGGGTGTTCTACCTCAATCGCATCAAATCAAAGTACATTCAATATCATACCGTGATTGAGCAGGATGGCAAGTTTGGCCTGTGTGATCATCGTGGCAACATCTTGGTTCACCCCGTGTATGATTTCGTTCGAACGTGTTATATTTATGTGGATGACCTGGTGACCATGCCCGTCATCGTGCAGAAGGAGGGTAAGATGGGGCTGATACTTCCCGATGGGAAAGACACCATCGTGGCGCCATTTGAGTTTGATGACATCTCGTTGCGCGAGGAATATCCCTACTTTGAAGCTACCCGAGGGGGCGAACAAGGGTATATCCGCAGCGACGGACGATTCGTGGTTGCCCCGCATTCACGGTAAATTTCTCGTTTGTTAGTTGGCAGTCGCATCCTTACGGCAACGCAGAATCTTTCGTTTGCTTGAACAACGAATGAAACAAACGTAACGAATGACGTATACGCGGCCATGAACGCAAGCGTTCTGCGAATGAAACAAAACTGCCAATCATGACATATTGCGTGTCTTTGTTAAATCCGCTTCATTCGGCACGGCACTTTCATTTAAAGGCGATGTTGTTAACAACAAATGTAACAAATATAACGAATGAGGTAAACAAGACAATGAACGCAAGCGTTCTGCGAATGAAACAAAACAGCCGACATAAACATATTGTGTGTCTTTGCCAAATTCGTTTCATTCGGTGAACGCTAGCGTTCATTGAACCAAGCCATCGAATTCGTTCCATTTGTTCAATTTGTTGTTAAAACAAATCAAATGATTGTTTTGCCAACAAGCAATCTTTTTACATGTAAGAGCCGTTGATGGGATGTTAAATTCTGCAAGAAAATAAAGTTTTTTCTCCTATTTATCAGATGGTTGTTGTATCTTTGCGGCAACACTAGATCTTAACAATATCATCAACCTATGATACCGACAATGAAGAAAATTTTACTACTCAGTGTGTTCTGTTTCCTCATGCACCTGGCCTGGGGGGCTGTGGTTGAGGGCAAGACTTACCGCCTTGTTTCTGTTGGGGCGAAAGACAAGTCGCTTTTTATTGAAAACTCATCCTTGCAGAACAATGTCAACATCTTACTGTGGACCGACATGAATGTGCCTTCGCAACAATGGGAGGCGGTGCGCAATAGCGACGGTTCTTTTGCATTCAAGAATGTATATAGTGGTAAGTTTTTGACCCGAAGAGGGATGTTGGGCAAGACATCACAATTGTACCAAACCACTTTAAGCACCTTTTCTTCCTCCAAATGGAAGGTAGAAGCCGTAGCGGGCCAGGCTGATCAATATCAACTGTTACAGCAGGACGGTGGACAATCGTATTGTATCACCACCACCAGTACGAATGATGGAGCGGCATTGTCGGTTGATGTGGTTCAAAAAAATCAAACAGGTGGGGCCGAACCTTCTCAAATATGGCAGTTGGTGGAGGTTGAACCCATCAACAAAATCACTCGTGAACTGAGAGATGAGGTGATGAATGGATGGACCAAACAGTTTGTGCGACCCCGTGGCGCCAACGTTTCGTTTGGCATTGGCGGCGGATGGGGTGATGCCGAAATGCTGGAAACCATGTTGGACGCGTACGAAACGTCTGGCCAAGAAGCGTATTTAGACTTATTTAAAAAAGGCTTCAACTATTTTAAGTCTAAGGTAAAGGACAATTGGTTGCGACACTTTTGGTTTGGGTATAGATGGAATGGACAAGATTTCAACGACGACGTGATGTGGATGATCATCGCTTCTGCTCGTGCCGGACTTCTCACTGGCTCAACCACCTACACCCAATTGGCTAAAAATAATTTTGACGCCATCTATCAACGGGCGTACAACCCATGGGGCATGCTGCGGTGGGCAGAACGCTCGGGCGACCGCAACGGCACCAACTCGTGTATCAACGGTCCGGCTGAAGTAGCCGCTTGTTATATTGCCATGGCCACAGGTGATGAAACCTATTATGCCAAAGCCCGCGACCTTTATGCCAAACAACGCCGGTATTTATTCAATGCGTCTACGGGACAAGTGTTTGATTCGTTTATCTGGGACGCGACAACCAATCTGCCTTCCAAGTACAATCGATGGGCCTCTACCTACAATCAAGGCACCATGTTGGGCGCAGCCGTCATGCTTTACAACCATTATGGCGACGAACAGTACAAGCAAGATGCAGAGCGAATCATGGAATACACCGTGAAGCATCTCTGTAACCAAGAAGGTATCATCAATGTTTGTCAAGTGGTGGACGGCGATTTATCAGGCTTTAAAGGCATCTTGATGCGCTATGTGCGAAAGTTCATCATCGATTTGAACAAGCCCGAGTATGTGGAATGGATGCAAAAGAACGCCATGCAGGCTTACAGCAACATGAATTCTCGTGGCGTGATTCACTCTGCATGGCTGACAAAGTCGCGTGAAGACTTTATGTTTGGTGACAAAAAAGTTGGCGAGCAGCCTTTTGGATGTTCCACAGCCGTGTCCGTAGCGTTCAATACACCACTGAACGACAGTCGTATTGTCAAGGATGCGTTTCAGCCTGTTCGCGCAGATGAATTTAATGCGATACAAGGTGTCTATTTGAAGGACAGCAATTCAGGAAAATCGCCCTTGGAGATTTCAAATATCAAGAATGATTATTATGTGGGATATAACTGGGTTGACTTTGGTGGCCAACCCGCAACTTCGGTGTCATTCTATGTCTCCGAGTTGGGCAACGCCAGTTATCAATGTGCCATTGAGGTTCATTTAGACAGTATAGATGGCCCCTGCATCGGCACAGCTGCCATTCCCAACACGCCCGGTTGGAAGACCGTTACCGCACCTGTTGCACCGACAGACGGTATGCATCAGGTGTATTTGAAATTCGTGAACAAGGAGAATGTTGCTGCGGTGGATAACTTCAGGTTGGCTGAAATGCAGTTTGGTACCGATCGGGAAGCATTGCCTGGCGACATAACAGATAATGGTGGGCAGCTTAAGACCGATCAACAGGAGTACGACTTGGGCAGTTTGACCGATAATCGATTGACAACTTCGGCCACGGTGCCTGCTTTCAAAGGGCAAGCCATGTTCCATTATCGTTCGGTGGCACCCGCTCTTTTGAAGGGATATGCGATAGGCAGTGGCACCGGTGACGCATCGTTTGATGCCAAAAGCTGGACCTTGCAGGGGTCGAATGACGGTCAGATCTGGACAACGCTTGATACACAAGAAGCGCAAGCGTTTGCCATGCGTTGCCAAAACAAGCACTTCAGCGTGAATACCAACAAGACTTTTACGGATTATCGCCTACTCGTTACCGCAACAAACGGCGGCAAAGCGTTGCATATAGGCGAGTGGCAACTCCTGGGAACCTGCCTCTTGAGCGATGATATCACAGCCGATGGCGGCAGTATGGTGCACCCAGAAGGTTCTTCGTTGATTGACAAAAACGCCTCTACCATGGCATCTTTGGACGCAAATCAGGATGCTGTCATTGAATATAAGGCTGCCGGAAGCTATGTGCTGACCTCCTATAGTTTGACTAACGGTGATTCAAAGGCTTCTGTGAATCCAGCTAGTTGGGTGCTTTACGGTTCCAGTGATGGCCGAAACTGGATTGAACTTGACCGCAAACGCCATGAAACGTTCCCTGTTGAGCAGAGCACACAATTCTACACCGTTGCCTCTCAAGAAGCTTACAAGAGCTTTAGACTGGTAATTACTGGCAACCATGGTGCAACCCATACGGCGCTCCATGAGTGGCAACTCATTGGAAAACTCATGTCAAGCGCCCCGCTTTATAACGATATCACCAAGAATGGCGGTAAGCTCACGGCATCCAATGGGGCTAATCATGCCGATTTGCAGGTGCTGACCGATAACAATGCCCGCACCTATGCTGAGCTTCCGTTCAATGGTGAGGCATGGGTACAATACCAAACTCCCGAGCCAGCCAAGGTCAGGGCGTATTCTATTTGCATGGGTTATGATGCAGAGAAAAATCCGAGGACCTGGCAATTGCAAGCATCTAACGATGGAACCAACTGGCATGTATTGCATCAAGGCAGTGCGAGCAATGTCAAGGAAAAGGGAGCCTTGCGTACCTTCAAAATGACCAATGACGATTCGTATGTTTATTATCGCTTGCTGGTGAAGAAAACAGCGCATGCAAGTGCCACTTCTGTTATGCTGGGTGAACTTCAACTCCATGGGCTGTGTGTGTCAAATCAAGATTTAACCAGTCAGGAAGGAGCCACTTCCTGCTATGTTCCTGGTGTGAATGGCGGCGAAGCCGTTGATAAGTTGTTTGACAAGGCAGCATCCAGCAAATACTGTTTCAGCTTCTATGGCGAATCGTGGGTTGACTACCAGGCGGCAGAAGGCATGAAAGCCAATCTGTACAGCCTCACCTCGGGCAACGACAATCCTGATCGTGACCCGCAATCTTGGAAGGTGCTCGGCTCTCATGATGGCAGCCACTGGGTGGTATTGGATGAGCGTACGCATGAGTTGTTCTACGATCGGCATATCACACAGTTCTATTCTTTCGACAATTCAGAACCTTATGCGTATTACCGTTTGCAACTCAATGAGAATAAAGGCAGTGAACTGTGCCAGATTTCAGAGTTCCAACTGTTCTATTCAGACGTAGTAGCAACTGGTGTGAACGCTATTCAGGAGCCTCATCTGGCTGTCAAAGTTTATCCAAATCCTGTTATCGACTACCTCCATGTGGACCTTCCAGCCGACGGACGCATTGAGGTGTTTGATTCACAAGGGTTGCTGATGTATCAACAACGTGCTCAGAAGGGTAACAATCAGGTTGACTTTGCAGGCGTAGCCCCTGGACTATACTTGGTAAAAGTGGTTTGTGGCGCGCAAACGAAGACCTTTAAAGTGGTGAAATAGCATCTGAAAAGTGTCAAAATATTGGGTGTTTTTAAAACTTGTATTCTATCGAAAAATAGGTGGAAAACAAGTTTTGAAAACACCTTTTTTAGGTCTTTTTATAACCCGTCACGTTGAGTTTGACCAGCTATTTTTTTGTTCTTTCTCTCGTTTGTCTTAACTTTGCGGCATGCTCACAACGTATGTAAATGTCATTGTTCCGCTGCCTTTGGAAGGCACGTTCACCTATTCGGTTCCTCACAACTTGGCCGAGCGGGTGCGGTTTGGCGTGCGTGTGGCCGTGACGTTTGGTGCCTCGAAGGTGCATACCGCCATTGTGGTGAGGGTGCATCAGGACAAACCCGCCTTCAACGTTAAAGACATCGTTGACGTGATTGATGACCAACCCATGCTTTTGGAGCAGCAATACCAGCTGTGGCAGTGGCTGTCGGCGTACTATATGGCCCCGCTCGGCGACGTGTACAATGCCGCTCTGCCCGCCGGACTGAAGGTGGAGGAGAACTATAAGCCTCGTACGGAGACGTATATCGACCTGTGCGAGTCGCTGCGCAACGAGCAATCGTTGAACGTGGCCCTTGACCTGTTGAAGCGAGCGCGCAACCAGCAAGAGGCTCTCATGCACTTCTTGCACATATCACATTGGGAAACGATAGAAGGAACACGGCCTACAGAGCCGGTGGTGGACATCACCCGGGAGGAGTTGATGAACGTGTCGCACTGTTCGTATGCCGTGATCAAGAGCCTGGTAGAGCGGAAGATACTGTTCACCTACGAGCGGGAGGTGGGACGGCTCAATGACCATGGGGAGGAACATCTTGAAAATGTAAAACCTTTGAATGAGGCTCAACAAGAAGCGTACAACCAAATTGTTTTTCAATTTTTCAAGAAAAACGTGGTTTTGCTGCATGGCGTAACCTCCAGTGGCAAAACCGAAATCTACATACACCTTATTAAAAAGGCACTCGAGGAGAAGAAACAAGTGCTGTATCTGTTGCCTGAGATAGCCCTCACGGTGCAAATTACCAGTAGGCTAAGACATGTGTTTGGCGACAAACTGGGCATTTACCATTCTAAATATAGCGATGCCGAGCGCGTTGAAATATGGAAGAAACAGCTTTCGCACCATCCCTACGAGGTGATATTGGGAGCGCGCAGTGCCGTGTTTCTGCCCTTTCAGCGGCTCGGGTTGGTCATTATTGACGAAGAACACGAAACCTCTTTCAAGCAGCAAGACCCCTCGCCACGCTATCATGCACGGTCGGCAGCCATCGTATTGGCGAGAATGTACGGCGGGAAAACCTTGTTGGGGACGGCCACACCGTCTGTGGAAAGCTATTATAACGCCTGCCAGGGCAAGTATGGACTGGTGACCTTGACCTCGCGGTACAAGGACATCCAGTTGCCGGAGATTAGGGTAGTGGACACGAAGGATCTGCAACGGCGCAAGATGATGACGGGACCTTTCTCGCCACCGCTCATCGCTGCCGTGAATGAAGCGTTGAAGAATGGGCAACAGGCCATCCTCTTTCAGAACCGACGCGGCTTCGCACCGATGATAGAGTGCCGCACTTGCGGTTGGGTTCCAAAGTGTACCAACTGTGATGTGTCGCTCACCATGCACAAAAGTATGAACTTGTTGACCTGCCATTATTGTGGTTACACCTACCGCATACCCACGGTTTGCCCTGCATGTGGCGGCACCGACCTGCGTGGTCGTGGCTTTGGTACGGAGAAAGTGGAGGAGTATGTGGGGCAATTGTTCCCCGAGGCGCGTGTCGCCCGCATGGACTTGGACACCACGCGCACCCGCAACGCCTACGGAAGGATTATCGATGACTTCTCTTCCGGTCGCACCAATCTGCTCATCGGCACGCAGATGGTGAGCAAAGGACTTGACTTTGACCGGGTCAGCGTGGTGGGAATACTCAACGCCGACGCCATGCTGAACTATCCAGACTTCCGCGCTTACGAACACGCCTTCATGATGATGGCGCAGGTAAGCGGTAGGGCTGGGCGCAAAGGTCAGCGGGGGAAAGTGTTCTTACAGACCAAAAACAAGGAGCTACCCATCATCAGACAGGTGGTAGAGAATAACTATCAAGGATTTTATGAGGCACTATTGGAAGAACGGAGAATGTTTTCTTATCCGCCCTTCCATCGGTTAGTATACGTTTTTTTGCGTCACCGGCACGACGATGTGGTAGAAACGGCCGGCATAGAGATGGGCAGTAGGCTCAGACAAGGGTTGGGTGAGCGTATTTTAGGTCCTGACAAACCTTCGATAGCACGTGTTAAAAACCTGCATATCCGCAAGATTGTCATCAAATTGGAGAACGGTATCGACCAGAAGGCCGTGCGCCTTTACTTGCGTACCGTGCAGCAACAACTGCTGCAGGACAAGCGTTATGCCGCCCTGCAAGTGTACTATGACGTGGATCCGCTGTAAATATCGTTGGACGATATTGCTTATTTTTTACGCGAGATAGATGTAGCTATCCCGCTTTTCTTTTTCATGGTGATGAAATATTTCTTTTACATGATTGTAATATCTATGTCCTAATTTTGCACTCGTAAAAGTGAACAAGCTAATTGTATGAAGAAGATTGTTTTAACAACAGTGCTGATTTTAGGCATCATTCCCATCTGTTTTGCTGATTCTTTGAAGGGTGTAGTGAAAGATAAGTCGACAGGTGAGACGCTCATTGGTACCGTAGTTCAAGTGAAAGGTGAGAAACATCATGCCACTTCTACAGGCTTGGACGGTTCTTTTGTGTTGAAAGATCTGCCCAATCAAGGCACCATCACGTTGATAGTCAGCTATATTGGTTATCAATCCAAGGAAGTTCAGGTGGATATGTCCGCAGGAAAGTTCGTCCATCTGGAGCTGGAACCAGAACTACAAGAACTAAAAGAGGTGGTTGTCAAGGGATTTCGAACAAAAGACACCGATGTAAGCGCTTATGCGATGGTGAAGAATTCGTCGCAAGTACTCAATGTGATGAGTGCACAAGCCATTCAGGTGTCACCCGATGTCAATGTGGCAACAGTGCTGCAACGTGTCTCTGGCGTAACAATGCAGCACGATGCGTCGGGTGAAGCCTCGTATGCCATTCTAAGAGGAATGGACAAAAGGTACAATTATACCTTGGTTAACGGTGTGAAAATACCCAGTCCTGATGACAAAAATCGCTATATTCCCTTGAATATCTTCCCTTCAGATTTGATGGACAGGATAATTGTCTCTAAGTCGCTCACTGCCGATATGGAAGGCGATGCAGCGGGTGGTGTGGTAGATATGAATATGAAAGATGCGCCAGGCAGTTTCAGACTTCAAGCGAATGTAGCAACAGGGGCAAGCGATTTCTTTTGGCAAGGCGATAAAACACAATCTCCATTCGGACAAATCAGTTACGATTTTTTAAGTGCGAAGCGCGGAAATACCACCTCTACGGCACCATACGAGCGTTATGGAAGTACGTATGATGCGACCAATGCCGACTTTAAGAATGGTGGAACGCAACTTTCACGTCGCAAAGTACCAATGCCAAACGTCCATGCAGGCATCTCTATCGGCAATCGTTTTTGGGATAAAAAGCTTGGCGTGATATTCGCTACCAATCTGCAGAATACGTATCGTGGCACCGAACGCGAGCTTAATAAGGAGGTAATGGCTAACGGTGAGGAAGCTGCCTATATCAGTGCCATCAAGAAAAGGCTCTATTCCATCCACGACCTCAACCTGGGCGTGCATGGAAAGATTGACTTCACACTTGACAATCACAAGATAGAGTGGTATAATATGTACGTGCGTCGTCAAGCGGACAATACACGCTACAGCATGGATATCACGACTGACTACGACTTTGACCTCGCAAACGGTAACTGGACACGTGCGGATGAGATGCGTACCATGACACAAACACAGAATATCTTTGCATCCAATATCAAAGGAACGCATCATTTCACGCGTAACCTCACGGTAGATTGGGCAGGGCTCTTCGCCGATGCCAGAGAGAAAGATCCTGACCGTATCTATACCACTATCAAGAACACGGTGACAGAAGGCAAGGTCACTAAGATATTCCCAGCATCACAGGAGCGTCGTTTCCAACATAATGATGATAAGGACTGGACGGGTTATGTCAATCTTTCGTGGGCGACTCCTTTCAGAGAAGGACTGAAAGCGGTGTGGAAAACAGGTGCTATGTATCGCAACAAGAAGCGTAACAATCGATATTACTCTTACATCACAATGTTGCAACGTTTTGAGACAACGGGGTCTCTTGGTGAACAGTCGTATTGGGATTATCTGCCGTCTGTTTCATTTCGCTGGACATTTAAGGACAAGATGAATCTTCGTTTCAGTTATTACAAAAGCATCAATCGTCCAGGATTCTATGAGCTTGTGCCTTATCAGGTGGATGGTGAGGACTACACCGAGAAGGGTAATCCGTTATTAAAATGTGCACGTATTGACAACCTCGACCTGCGTTGGGAGTGGTTACCATCGCAGGATGAACAGGTGCTTTTGGGTGTTTTTTATAAATATCTCAAAGACCCGATTGAGACAACTTTCGATGTAGACCAGCGTCAGGGTAATGCCAGCTACTATATGCCTCAAAACCTTGGTAACGCTAGAAATTATGGTATTGAGCTTGATGTGGTGAAGTATATCCGCCACTTTGGATTCAAGGCCAACTATACTTATACGCATTCAGCCATCACCACGACCAAGAAACGCTATATTGCAAAGAATCAAGTGGAGAATGTTGATCAAACGAGGCCACTTATCAATCAGGCACCACATACAGCTAATTTATCTTTGCTTTATAAAGATACGCAACATGGGTGGAATGGACAATTGGCAGCAGCCTATACTGGGACACAACTAGTATTAGTATCTCCCTATTATGACTCAGACGAATGGGAAAAGCATCTCTTTTCGCTTGACCTGAGTGGGGAGAAGCGTTTCAACAATGGCATATCCTTATTTGTTAAAGCCAACAACCTACTAAACTCCAAACGCGAAAGATACCTAAAAACCGTTAATGAGTTTAATACCAAGATACCAGGACAACCAAACGACCGTACCATTGTAGGAACCTACAAATATGGACGCACATTTCTGGTTGGAGTGAGAGTAAATTTGTAATTATCAACTTTTGTAAAATTCAATATGAAGAGATTTATTTTTTTTGTAAGCATATTAGCTGTAACTCTTATGGGAGGCATGAGTTCGTGTGAAAATGAAAACATCAATCCATACGATTACGCTGCCAAGACCGATACCATAACCATCAATACAGGTGACGCAAATACAGTGAAGACGGCCATAGCCTCTTATCCCACAGGCTCTATCGTTTGGTCACATGACACCACACACACCTCTTCGTTCAAGATTCCTGCAGGTGCTTCCCTCTATATCGAGCCTGGCGTGAAGGTCACAGTCAGCTCGAAGCCCTTGGAAGATCATCCTATAGAGATTGTGGCATTAGGAAATCTTTATGCTATGGGCACGAAAGAGAAGCCGGTAGTCATCAGTTCGGATACGGGCAAGCCCAACGACTGGGGTGGTATCATCTGTGGATACGACTGTGAAGAGGTGGTGTTAAGTCATACAGAGATAGCCCATGCTGGTGCTACTCCCACGGAAAGTTCCCTTTCTTTTCAAAACAAATTGTTCAAGACCACTATTGATGGCGGAGTACCTGCTTTCCATTTCTGCAATACCAAAGGTCGCTTTGCTGTCGTTAATTGTTTCTTCCATGACAACTACAATGACCAGACTTATTTCACAGGTGGTAATGGAATTATTTATGGGTCTGTGTTTGCCGATAGTGGTAACGAGAGTGATGGCGGTGAGGCCATCAATGTGAAATCGGGATGCATACTCGACATTGCTTACAACCTGATATACAATGCCTGTACCAATGCGTTTAAGCTTTCAGGGTCGGGTGTAGAGAAGAACTTTGCATCGAAGCTTGTCATCTATAACAATACAGCTATTGACTGTGGATGGCGCCGAACGAAGAATAAGAAAGGTGGAAATGTATGGATTGAGAAAGCTATTGCGCCCGTTTTTGTGAATAATTTACTGGTTGACAACCGCTATGGAATCCGTCAACCCAGTAAGAATGGAGCTGATATCGACAATAGTGTACTTTCTCCCAATTATTTCTTTGCATCCACAAATACAGGAGTAAAGCAACAGGGCAAAGACTTTAAGATGATTGTTTGGGATGACAACAATCTCACCAGTCAGGCTCCAGAGGATTTATCTAAATTATTTATTAAGTTTACTCAAAACGATAAGATGAATATCAACTGTGAGAGCGATGACCCTGCCAATGGGGCTCCCTTGAAATGGAACCCAGCATGGGACTTTCATCTCCAGCCTGGCGCACCTCAACTCACTGGTGCACTTTCGGCAGTGAAGCCTAATTTTCCCGGCGGATTGGCTTTCTTTGGCATGAAGAGGGTAAAGTGGATAAGCAATACTGATGACCAAAATTATTATTTCTCTTCATCCGTAGCCAGCAACTTCTTTGGAGCATTTGGAACAAAATAAACATCAATCAACATGAAAATGAACAAGTTTTTCAAACAGATACTATTTGTTGTCACCTTACTTTTTTCTTTCATTTCCTCTCAAGCACAAACCCCTGCTGATTGGAAGCAAATGAAAGCTGCTGTCAACCTGTATTGGGTGAACGATATGGGACGTAATGGTTATTACGACCAGAAAACTATCGCCCAACTGATGGGTACCATGGCAGAAACTGTTGGACCCGAGGCAGTGATTGCTGTAGGTGATATTCATCATTTCAATGGCGTGCAAAGCGTTACCGATCCATTGTGGATGACTAATTATGAGCTAATCTATTCTCATCCAGAGCTGATGTGTTTTTGGTATCCTATTTTGGGTAATCACGAATATCGTGGCAATACCCAAGCTGTACTCGATTATGCTCATGTGAGCCGTCGATGGGCAATGCCAGCTCGCTACTACTCCAAAGTATTCGAAGGTGATGGCTGTACGGTGCGAATCGTTTTTCTTGACACTACTCCCCTTATTAGTAAATACCGAAAGAATACCGAAACTTATCCTGATGCTCATTTACAAAACCTTGAACAAGAGCTGGCATGGCTGGACAGTACGTTGACTGCTGCACATGAAGATTGGGTGATTTGTGTAGGTCATCATCCCATCTATGCACAAACTTCCAAGTCGGACAAAGAGCGTGCCGACATGCAGAAATATCTTTTGCCAGTGCTTCAGCGACATTCCAATGTGTCGGTATATGGCTGTGGGCATATCCACAACTTTCAATATATCAAGAAAAAAGGTGACAATATAAACTATTGGGTCAACTCTGCAGCAGCTCTCTCACGTCCTGTGCAGCCAACAGATGGAACCCGTTGGTGCGATGGGTCCACAGGATTTACAGTGATTAGTGCCAACAAACAGCAACTCACCCTCTATGCCATCAACAAGGAAGGTAAGATACTCTACACCCTGCCTGTGAAAAAGTAGCTATCTTGGTTGCATTACATGTATTTTATTGAGCAATCTATATGCCTACGTGTCCGTGAACGAGCGTAGGCATATAGTTTATTTGTCTATGACTCCAAGGTCATGGCCTGTATCAAATGTTTCCGCTGAGGTAGAGTCTACATCTAACTTGTAGAGGCCTCTTTTAATTCGTGCTGCTAACTTTCTCTTCCGGATACGATATCCGCGTGTGGTAAATGGCCTTCAGTCGTTCTATCAGTACCTGCTTGGCTTGCAACACATCCCTGAAGGTAATGGGGCAATCGGTGAAGGCACCGCGCTTCACTTGTCCGTCAATGATTTTGTTGGTAAGCTCTGTAATGCTATCTTCCGTGTACTCGGGAAGTGAACGGGAGGCAGCCTCAACAGAGTCGGACATCATCAAGATGGCTTGTTCGCGTGTAAAAGGATCGGGTCCCGGATAGGAGAATGGTGCAGGATCTACCTCCTCATCGGGGTGTTCATTCTTGTATTGTATGTAAAAATAACTTGCCGTACTGGTGCCATGATGGGTCAAGATGAAGTCTTTGATAAAGGATGGCAGGTTGTTTTGCTCAGCCAATTTCACGCCGTCAGGCACATGACTCACGATGATGCGGGCACTCTCCTTCGGCGACAGGCCTTCGTGTGGGTTGGCTCCCACTTGATTTTCGGTGAAAAAGGCGGGGTTGTTCATCTTCCCAATATCATGGTACAGGGCGCCGGTACGCACCAGTAGGGCGTTGGCCTCAATCTTATTGGCAATCTCAGCGGCCAGGTTGGCCACGGTAATGGAGTGCTGGAAGGTGCCGGGAGCTATCTCGCTGAGGTCGCGAAGGATGCCCCGGTTGGTGTTGGACAGCTCGAATAGCGTGACATTGGACGTGAAGCCAAACATCTTTTCGATGACGTACATCAGCGGATAAGACAGCAATAGCAGTACGGCATTAGCGGCAAAGTGGTAATACATGTCGATGTCAAGCTTGTCGAGCGAGCTGTTTTGCATGAGTTGTAGCGCGAAATAAACCACCGCATACGACAGTCCTACGAGGATAGCAGTCTTGAATACCTGCGAGCGTTGCGTGAGTTCGCGTAGGGAATAGATGGCTACCAGGGCCGCAACGATTTGCATGATGATGAATTCGTATTGATATTTCACCGCTGCTGCACAGATCAAGATGATGATGCACTGTGTGACGAACGCCGTTCTTGAATCCATGAACATGCGCACGAAGATGGCTGCGGTGGCCAATGGCAGGATGTACACGCTGAACAAACTGTGCTTCATCATCAGTGAAACAAGGATGGGAAACAATGCGATGAGCACATAGAGCATCATGATGCTGCGCGGCTTACTGAAATAATCTTTGCGGAAAAGCGACAAATAGACCGTGAACAGAATGATGAGGATGCTCACATAGAGCAGTTGGCCATAGAAAGTGGTCTTGGTTTCTTGGTCAGAAACGTTTCTGCGCTTCATCTCTCGCTCGTATGAGTTTAATACCCGATAGGTGTATTCGTCGACGATGTCGCCCCGGTCGATAATCTTTTGTCCGCTAATCATCATGCCGCTGGCTATCGGAATGCTGCTCAAAAGGTCGTTGAGCTCGGTTTCACTCCGGTCTTTGTCATAAATCAAGTTGGGCTGTAGGTAGAAGTTCAGGTTGCAACGTTGCAACAATTGGCGATAAGGAGCCAGCTTGTTGTCGGCAAACAGCTGTTCGTAGGCCGACAAGGTAGAGTAAACGCAATTGACTTGGACGCTCTGTGCCGCCTTGCCATTCACCACTCTAACCATGTTGGTCGAATCTTTTGCGAACCGATTATATTCGGGTGTGTTGATAATGCCTGCCTGATAAAGACGATGGAAACGATCCAAAAGGATGTGCATGTATGCCGCTGGCAAGCCAGGCACGCCCAACTTGAAGTCGTTCTTGAATCGTTCTATCTGCTCTTTCTCCACACTTGACTTGTAATTGAAGTAGGGTTGAAAATACTGCATCAGCGAGTCTTTCTCCTGTTGGATGGCCTCATCTGTCTTATAAATGGGGAAATCGAAGGTAGCAATGAATGAATGATACATCCAAGGCTTGTCCACATCGTAATGAAACTGCTGCGACGTGTCGCGTGGAAGGCTCCATACAATGAGCACAACGGTCACCACCACGAGCATAATCCTCGTTAATATGCTTTGCCAGTTTTGCGAATTTGTTATGTTAAATTTACTCATTTTGTCACTAAAAATAGATATCTTGTTCTGAAACGTGTTGATGAATGGGGTGCAATCCCTGTAAGGCTCGTGTGTGCGTCATAAACCTTTTGTGCGTTCATGATGCGGGGTTATTATGCCTACTATCATGCGAAAATACAAAAAAAATACGGCATACTGCAAAAAAATGACTACTTTTGCACAAAATTTAATATCTTATCTTCATTTATTAAAAATGGCAGAAAGAAAAGTAAGGGTGCGTTTTGCACCCAGTCCTACTGGTGCTTTACATATTGGTGGAGTACGAACAGCGTTGTATAATTATCTTTTCGCACGTCAGCATGGTGGCGATCTCGTGTTTAGAATCGAGGACACCGACTCTCATCGTTTCGTTCCTGGAGCTGAAGAATATATCCTCGAATCATTCAAATGGTTGGACATCCAGTTTGATGAAGGCGTTTCTTTCGGCGGAGAGCATGGTCCTTATCGTCAAAGCGAGCGTCGCGAAATATACAAGACGTACGTTCAGCAGTTGCTGGATGCAGGTAAGGCTTATTATGCTTTTGACACTCCGGAGGAGTTGGAGGCCAAGAGAAACGAACTGAAAAACTTCCAATACGATGCTCATACGCGCATGCAGATGCGCAATTCATTAACAATGACGGCCGATGAGTGCCAACAACGCATCGCCGATGGTGAGCAATATGTGGTGCGCTTCTTGGTAGAACCCGGCCGTGAGATACATGTACAGGACTTGATTCGTGGCGAAGTGATTGTCAAGAGCGACATCCTTGATGACAAAGTGTTATATAAGAGTGCTGACGAACTCCCCACTTATCATTTGGCCAACATTGTTGACGACCATTTGATGGAGATTACACACGTCATCCGAGGTGAGGAATGGTTGCCCAGTGCGCCCCTGCATGTGTTGCTCTACGAGGCGTTTGGCTGGACCGACACCATGCCTTCGTTTGCCCATCTGCCCCTGTTGCTGAAGCCAGAAGGCAAGGGTAAACTGTCGAAGCGTGATGGCGACCGCTTGGGCTTCCCCGTCTTTCCGCTCGAATGGCACGACCCCAAAACGGGTGAAGTGTCGTCTGGATTCCGCGAGAGCGGTTATTTCCCCGAGGCTGTTGTGAACTTCCTCGCCCTTTTGGGATGGAATCCGGGCACCGATCAGGAGATATTCTCACTCAACGAGTTGGTTGATGCCTTTGACATCACTCGCTGTTCCAAGGCCGGAGCCAAGTATGATTACCAGAAAGGCATTTGGTTCAACCACGAATACATGTTGCAGAAGAGTGATGATGAGATAGCCGATCTCTTCGCACCCATCGTTGCCAACAACGGCGTAGATGAGTCGATGGATCGTATCCGACAGGTGGTTCACATGATGAAAGACCGTGTCGACTTCGTAAAAGAGCTTTGGCCGTTGTGTTCTTTCTTCTTCGTGGCACCGCTGGAGTACGACATGAAGACAGTTCGCAAGCGTTGGAAACCCTATTCGGCAGAGCAGATGACCGAGTTGGCCGACTTACTGGAAGGTCTTGACGATTTCTCCATTGAGAATCAAGAGCAGCATGTCATGAATTGGGTCAAAGAGAAAGAATATAAACTGGGTGATGTTATGAATGCGTTCCGTCTGACTTTGGTAGGAATAGGCAAAGGCCCGGGCATGTTCGATATCTCGGCTTTCCTGGGTAAGAACGAAACATTAAGGCGTTTGCGTAAGGCCATTGAGGAGATTCCTACCGTGGCTTCTCATCTTGCTTGATGAAAAAACGCTGAATAGGAAAACCTCTTTGCATCGTGTATCAAGTAGCCATATACCTCTATCTGTGCGGTGTTGCCGTGGCCAGTATCTTCAGTAAGAAAGTAAAGAAGATGTGGAAGGGCGAACGCCAGACCCTTGATATCCTCAAGAGCAAGGTCAATCCCAACCATCAATACATCTGGTTTCATGCCGCTTCGTTAGGTGAATTCGAACAAGGGCGCCCGTTGATAGAGCGAATCCGCGCCGATTATCCTGAATATAAAATACTACTGACATTCTTTTCGCCTTCGGGTTACGAGGTGAGGAAGAACTATGAGCATGCCGACATTGTGTGTTATCTGCCCATAGACACCATCCGCAACGCCCGCAGGTTTTTGAGAACGGTGCGTCCGTGCATGGCCTTTTTCATCAAATACGAGTTTTGGTACAATTACCTGCACATCCTCAAGCACCGCAATGTGCCCGTTTACAGTGTCAGTAGCATCTTCCGAGAGCATCAAATTTTCTTCCGTTGGTATGGCAAAAGTTATGCAGGCGTCTTGAAATGTTTTACGCATTTCTTTGTCCAAAACGAAAAGAGCAAACACTTGCTTCACACGATAGGGATAGATACGGTCGATGTCGTAGGCGATACTCGCTTCGATAGAGTGTTGCAAATCAAGGAGTTGGCCAAGCAGTTGCCCATCGTTGAGGCTTTCAAGGATGGTCGGAAGGTGTTCGTGGCCGGCTCAAGTTGGGAGCCAGATGAAGACATTTTCATCCCATTCATGAACGAACATCGGGATTGGAAACTGATCATTGCGCCCCATGTCATTGCTGAAAGTCATCTGAGGGCGATTGAACAGAAGCTACAACTCCGCACCGTTCGCTACACGCAGACCACGCCAGAGGAGGCGCGAGAGGCTCAATGCCTCGTTATTGACTGCTTCGGACTGCTGTCAAGCGTTTATCATTACGGTGAGGTGGCCTACGTCGGAGGCGGATTTGGGGTAGGAATACACAACGTGTTAGAAGCCGCTGTATGGAAAATGCCCGTTCTTTTTGGTCCTAATCATCAGCGTTTTCAAGAAGCGCAAGAACTGGTTAAGGCGAAGGGAGGGTTCGAAATCACGGACTGTTCTTCGTTTGCACGCATGATGCAACAGTTCATGACTCAGCAAGAGTACTTGCGATTGAGTGGCGAAGCGGCTGGTAGTTATGTGGAATCAAAGGCGGGTGCTACCCATAAGATTTTGAAGCAAATAGATTTGTAAATCAATCTACCTTTGCAAAAAGGATACCGTTTGACTTTCAATAAAACGATATAGTGTAAAAGGTTAACTTATTTTCTTGAGTTAACCTTTTGTGTTCTTGTACTTTATGCTTATTTTTGTCAAACAATCAACAATCAATTTTCAACGACATACAATATGATACGGCATTCAAGATATTTTTATTGCTTTTTGGTAGTGATGACTTTTTGGGTACAATTTGCTTTTGCACAAACCTATACTCGGGGCGTTGGCATTTATCCAGGGTGTGTGCAAGAGGCTTATGTGCCTATGTTAGTGCAGGATGACACCTACCGCAACATCGCTTTGCATCGCAAGGCTTTCCACTCTTCATCGTACGATTACAACCTAACGGCACAATTGCTCACCGATGGCATCATCACTCGTCAAGAGCCAGCCTATCTGGTGGCGAGCACCAATAGTGGCGTTTTGCCCCTTCGAGAACGCGAATGGGCCATTGATGGCGGCGAGTATACCCGCAACATCCTGATGGGTAGCCGGGCAAAGTTGGAGTACCACTGGCAGGGAATGAGTATCAAGGCCAACCAAGTGAAGCTGTTTGCCAGCGTAGCCTATCAGCCCCAAGAGGCCAAGAATGGGTTTTCCATCAAGGTGATGGGTAAGAATCGCAAAGGACAGTGGGTGGTGTTGGACGAGAAACGTGGAAACACATTGCCCGGAGAGGCTTCGAAATACAAGGCACACAGCGACCCTAACAAGAATACCGGTGGTGACTTGTTGCCTACGCGAAAGGTCAACATTAGCTTCAACCTCAATACCAAGGGTAAAACTTTCAGCGACTTTCGCTTGGCGTTGGACATGGATGGGGCTGCTTACTGGACCGTTACCGAACTGAAGTTTTATCAAGATGGACGGCCGATGACCGACCTGTTGCCTTCGTCAGCCTTCAACAGCTGTTGGATGAGTGCGGGAGGTGGCAACCAATGGGTGTATGTTGATTTGGGTGTGAAGGCTTCTTTTGACAAAATTCGTTTGCATTGGGTGCAAAAAGCCTTGCAAGGACAGCTTGAAGTGTCTGATGATGCCCAACGATGGCGACCTCTATGTAAATTGTCTTCCAAGAATGTGACCCTCGATGAATACGACTGCAAGGCCACGGCCCGATATGTGCGTGTGAACATGCAGGGTGCACGGACAGGACAACGCTATGCACTCAGTGAGTTGGAAGTGATGGGTCGCGGGGGATTGGTGGCGCATCCCAAGGCAGAAAGTCGTCTGGATGGCAACCAACTTTCGCTCAATGGAGGACACTGGCGATTGCAGCGTGCCTCGCAAGTGAGGGCAACGGGCGAACAAATTGCGCAAGCAGCCTTTGACGACAGTAAGTGGATAACGGCCACAGTGCCTGCCACGGTACTGTCGAGCTATATGAACATCGGCGCCATACCCAATCCAAACTATGCCGACAACCTGTTCATGATTTCCGAATCGTTCTTTAATTCCAACTTTTGGTATCGTCGTTCGTTCCACGTTCCCCAAGCTATGCTGGGCAAGCATGTGTTCCTGAACTTTGATGGCGTTAATTGGAAGGCTGACGGCGGGCGAGAACGTGCTGGCCGTGGAGATTGTGAAGAATCAACATCCAGGTGCTGTCAAGGAAAAAAATGAGATGAATACCGACTTTAATGGCGGAATTCTGGGTTATGACAATCCTACGTTCCATGCCGCGATTGGGTGGGACTGGATATCTACCATCCGTGGACGTGACATCGGTATATGGAATGACGTGTATCTGTCTGCTGAAGGAGGGGTGAGTCTGGCAGATCCGCTGGTGACTTCGTGCTTGAACCTGCCTGATACGTTGGCCACGGTCACACCGTCCGTCGTACTGAAAAACAACGAGTCGCATGCTGTGACAGGACGGTTGAAGGGCTGGATAGGTGAGGTGATGTTTGAAAAAACCGTGACCTTGCCCGCATTGGCCACGGTGGAAGCAACGTTTGACCCATCGAAATTCAACGTTTTGAAGAACCGTCGCCTGCGCTTGTGGTGGCCCAATGGCTATGGAACACCTTATCTTTACGACGCTGGATTTAAGTTTGAGGTGGATGGAAAGGTGTCGGATGAGCTGACGTTCAAGGCCGGAATTCGTGAAATGGGGTATCGGGATGTTGATACCCGACTGACGATGTATGTCAATGGGAAACGCTTCGTACCACTTGGAGGAAACTGGGGCTTCAGTGAGAGCAATCTGAACTATCGGGGTAGGGAGTACGATATTGCCGTGAAGTATCATCGCGACATGAATTATAACATGATACGCAACTGGGTAGGACAGACCGGTGATGAGGAATTTTACGAGGCTTGTGACCGCTATGGCATGGTGGTGTGGCAAGATTTCTGGCTGGCTAATCCGGCCGATGGACCCGATCCGATGGATGAGGACATGTTTCTGAAGAATGCAAAGGATTATGTGTACCGCATTAGGAAGCATCCGAGTATTGGTCTGTACTGTGGGCGAAATGAGGGTTATCCACCCGAAACGATCGATAGGGCGCTGCGTCAATTTGTACAGACGTTGCATCCAGGACTTTGTTATGTGTCAAGTTCGGCCGATGATGGTATCAGTGGACATGGCCCATACCGTGCTTTGCCTGCGAAAGAATACTTTGAAAAGCAGACCGGTAAGTTGCATTCGGAGCGTGGAATGCCGAATGTCATGACCTTTGAGGGCCTCTCTAGAACGCTAAGTCCAGCGGCTTTGTGGCCTCAGAATGCGCAATGGGGACAGCATGACTACACGTTGCAAGGGGCACAGCAAGGAGATTCGTTCAACAAAATCATCGAAAAAGCGTTCGGAAAGGTGCAAAACGCCAAGCAGTTCACCGCTCTTGCGCAGTGGGTGAACTATGAAGGCTATTGCGCTATGTATGAGTCAGGAAGCAAAGAACGGTTGGGTCTGTTGATATGGATGAGCCATTCGTGTTGGCCCAGTATGACATGGCAGACATACGACTACTACTTTGAACCTACGGCTGCCTTCTTTGGCGTGAAAAAAGCATGCGAGCCGTTGCACATACAGTGGAATGCAAGCACGCGAAACATGGAGGTTGTCAATCTAAATAGAGTGGTGAGTGGGACATTGAGGGCGCAATGTGAGGTGCTGGACATCCACGGAAAACGGCTTTCTTACCATGAGATGGCGTTGCAGAGCAAGCCTGACACAACCGTTGTCTGCACGAAAATAGAAGAACCTGACATGCCAGGGACGGTCTACTTTTTGAAAATGAAATTGGTAGACGATAACAACCAGGTACTGTCAGACAACTTCTATGTGTGTTCGACCGATGAAGGAAACCTGCAAGAACTCAGGCGTTTGCCCATGCTAACGTTGACCACGCATGTCAAATGGGATGGAACTCAGGCTACGGTTGTGCTGAGAAACGAGAGTGCAACACCCGCCATGATGAACCGCATCAACTTAAAAGGTAACGATGGCCTGCAAATTTTGCCAGTTGATTATAGCGACAATTATTTCCACCTGATGCCCGGTGAACAGAAAACGGTGATTGTGAAGTGGAAAAAAGAGGATACTCGTGGTTGTGAACCGATGTTGGAAATATCGGGACTGAATGTAAACTTGAAAAAGATGTCTGTGCGCTGACCTCTTATGAATCAATCATAAAATCCTTATTGAATACTGAATGATAGATGAAAAAACTAACAATATGTGTTGTAGTCTACACTTGCATCACTGCTTTTGCTGGCTCCTTTTACCGGTAAGTCGATGATGGGCGACGTGTTGACCTTTGTGTTGGCGCAGCCTTATTTCGACTTTATGCCGAGTGTTCGATACGGTGAACTCATCTTGGATGGCACATACCATAAGCATGATGAAGATATTTCTTCATCATGTTAAATCGCTCGTCTAATTGTTTTTATGTTAATAACAAGTAAGGTCAAATCGAAGAACGTCTAAATATAGTCCGTTCCCTTCTTGATTTGTACCTCATTGACATATTTTCTCACCAGTGCTGACGAGTCTTCTTTCTTGCAAATAAGCAATACGTTGCCATGTTCGGCGATGATGTAGCCATCCAGTCCGTTGAGGATGGCCAGCTTATCTTTCGGCAACTTGATGACGTTGTTTTGGCAATCTTCAAGGATGACTTCGCTGTCAATCACTACATTGTCCGATTCGCTCTTCTGCATGGCCTCGTAGATGCTGTGCCACGTGCCGATGTCGGCCCAACCAAAGTTGCATTTCATGACGTACACCCGTTCTGATTTCTCCAGTACGCCGTTGTCAACCGATAGGTTGGGGTACAGCGGGAAGTTTTTATTGATGAAATGGTTCTCCTCTTCGATGGTCCAATTGGGTGTCATGGCGTCGAGATTGCGCAACACAGAAGGCAGCAACTTGAACAGACAGTGGCTCAAATAACGTATGTTTGCCATGAACATGCCCGTGTTCCAATAAAACTCACCGCTCTCCACAAACATCTTGGCAAAATCTCTTTCGGGTTTTTCGGTGAACGACTGTACTTGATAAACGCCATTCCCCGCCGGTTCGCCCAGCTGAATGTAGCCATATCCGGGTTCTGGTCTGGTGGGCTTGATACCCAGGGTTAGCAGCTCATCTCTCTGACTGACGAAAGCAAATCCCTCCTTGATGTCGCTTACAAAGGCGTCCTCGTTCTGAATCATTTGGTCGGACGGTGTCACCAATAGGTTGGCGTCGGGGTTGAATCGCATGATGCGATGTGCAGCCCATGCCACGCTTGGTGCAGTGTTACGATGGATGGGTTCGGCCAAGATGCGATCTTTCGGGATGTTGGGCAACTGCTGATGAACGTCATCAAGATACGACTGATTGGTGCTGATGAAGATGTTATCGGGTGAAACCACCTTGAGCATCCGGTCGTATGTCTGCTGCAAAAGCGTACGTCCTGTGCCAAAGAAGTCTATGAATTGTTTCGGCGTGGCTTCACGACTGCAAGGCCAAAGGCGTTTACCTTTTCCTCCGGCCAGAATGACACAGTATTGGCTATCTGACATGATGGTATGGTTAGTTGTTGATTAGATTTCAAAGGTACGAAAATAAACTATACCGAACAATTATTTTAGTTTTATTTTGACCCTGTATTAAATATTCACACCTCATTGAAAGATGGCGAAAAAAGTAGGTTCATGTCGATGAATATTCTTGACAACGCACCTCTTTCTCCTTGGCTTATTTGCAAACAGTCATGGTTGTGGTTGCAAATAACGCAAGGATGAGCGACTTTTGTATGTAATTGTCGTATAATGTGTTATGTGGATAGCGATGTCTTGCGTAGCTGTTTCTGCTGCTTTTTGTCGCCAATAGCATAGCTTTTAACCTCCAATCTGCATGCTTTTGGCGGGCAAGAACATGCCTATTGCCCCACAAAGTGATGCTTCTTGCACCGTCATTTCATTACTTTTCGTGAAAAAGGGCGATTTTTCAGCCAAATAATCTGCTATTTGCTCCTTGCTTGCCTATTGATTTTTTCTAGATTGAAAGTTTTCAACTGCTATTTTAGGAGACTTATTTTGATAAAAAATCGAACAAATTGTGGAAGGCGTGATACATCACGATCCGCCTCTGTCAATTTAAAATGGAGAACGTGGAAGGATGAAGGTGCGATTCATCGCCAGGCAGGTTTGGCGCACAGCAAGTTGCAATAGTAATGAAATACATGTTGTGAATTTGTCACATAGTTGTATCGTTATCATCATATTACGGAAATAAAAATGCAACATCATACCCGTACTTTTGCAGCGTAAAAATTAGTTCAGTATTTCTAATGAAGACAATGAAAAGGGGATTGGTAGCTGTATGCATGCTACTACTGATGAGTTTACAAATGTCCGGCCAAGAGATTAGCGGCACGGTGGTGGATGCTAAAAGCAAAGAGCCGTTGATAGGTGCGACCATTGAGATAGAAGGTGGCAAGCCTGCCGGTGTGACCGACATGGATGGTAGGTTTAAGCTTACCGGACTCAAGGAACAAAAATACACGCTTATAATAAGGTACGTTTCTTATAAGGCCAAAACGCTTCGAGGGGTTCTCACCGGCACCACCGACTTGGTGGTGGAGATGAGCACCGACGAGCAGACGCTGAAAGAAGTGCAGATAACGGCTGCGGTCAAACAAACCACCGAGACTGCCATGGTACAGTTGGCGAAAGAGAGTCCTTATGTGATGAGCAATATCTCTTCGCAAGAGATTCGTCGCACGCAAGACTCAAATGCCGGTGAGGTAATCAGGCGTGTGCCGGGTGTGAGTTTGATAGAAGATAAATTCGTGATGGTGCGCGGACTGTCTCAGCGTTATAATAATGTATGGGTGAATGGGGGTGCTGTTCCCAGCAGTGAAGCCGACTCAAGGGCTTTCTCGTTTGATATTGTACCCAGCTCACAAATTGACAATTTGTTGATTGTAAAAACTCAATCGCCCGAATATCCATCTGATTATAGTGGCGGATTTATCGTGTTGAACACAAAGGAGATACCGTCAGAAAACTCGTTCTCGCTATCCTTAGGAGGCAATTGGAATACCCAATCGGCATTTCAAGACTTTACCTACGCCAAAGGTTCGAATACCGATTTTCTTGGATTTGATGGCGGTTTGCGCTCGTTAGACGGCGGTATTCACAGTCAACTAAAAACCTTATCCGACCAAGCGATTAGCTTATTGGATAACGGATTGAACAATGACTGGCACGAGAAGACGAAGAAACCTTTGGGAGACTTGAAACTTTCTGCCAATTGGAATCACCAATGGGACGTGAATCGGTACAGGCTGGGGATGATAGTGGCGCTGAATTACAGTAACGAATACAGAACCTATCGGGACATGGAGAACAACCTGTTTGGTATTTATGACGCCCAGAACGACCGTGAAAACTATCTGCGCCAATCGGTTGACAACCAATTTAACAACAACGTGCGTTTGGGTAGCATGTTCAATCTTACGCTCATGTCGAAAAATGGGAAAAACAAATACCAATTGAAGAATATCTTTAACCAGTTGGGCAACAATCGCTATACC
>QWCQ01000642.1_pt1 | contig 31713 bp, 25 predicted proteins | sample 1972701 | NCBI WGS metagenome assembly QWCQ01 (sample SAMN09866704, study PRJNA288562) | Human gut metagenome isolate pre4_stool, whole genome shotgun sequencing... | reverse complement strand
TGACCCGGGTCTAAAAAGCGGGCACCCCTGTCGGGGTGCATCGTTCACCACTCTTCACAATGAGTGGAGTGGCTCCTGTAACGCTCAAATGCGTCACCCTTGGGTCCAAGGCTAGAAGGGGATGGAGAGATCAAGAAATATAACTATATTTGCAAAGCTATGTAAGCAGGATGCCTATAGTGAAGAATACCGACACCATCGAGATCCGGAAGGGACAGCGGGATCGTATGCTACAGGCGTACGACTACCTGAGGTCGCACGGCTTCGTCGAGACGACCGACGATGTCGCCCTCCGCATGGGGGTCAATCGGGCCTCCGTCCGATCCGCTCTCTCCCGAGGCGGGACCTATATGTCCCTTCGTCTGATCGACTCCTTCCTCGGAGCCTTTGAGGGCATCTTCTCCCGCGACTGGCTGGTGGACGGGGTGGGCGAGATGCTCGCTGATGGGGAGGTCTTCTCTACTTCGCCCCATCCGACCCGGAGTGACCGGGTCAGCCATCTGATGGAGCAGGAGGGACTCACCTACGGAGAGATGACTAAGGAGGTGGGTCTGACCAGTGCATCGACGCTCTTCCGTATCACCCGCTATGGACAGAGGCCGCAGGACGGGACGCTGGACAAGATCCTGGAGCGGTACCCCAAGTATAGCCGCGACTGGCTCTATGCCGGTGTCGGTCCGATGCTGAGGACCCCTGAGGGCTCCCGCAAGGAGCACGAGGTACCGGAGGAGCTGGATGAGGAGACCGCGGCGATCAGTACAGCCATCCCTTACATTCCCTCGCAGACGATGAGGTTTCCCCTCGTCGAGGATCCGGCGGTTGCCGGGACGCTCACCAGTTTCGGCGACCCTGATCCGGAGGGTGTGCGGATGATCGAGGTGCCGGTGGACCGTCCTTATCGCGGGACCTACCGCATCTTTACCATACGGGGCGACTCGATGGACGACGGCACCAGCAAGGGGCTTTCCGAGGGAGACCGGGTACTGGCGCGTAGTGTCGATCGGGACTACTGGCTCGATGGTCTGCACACGCGCGACTGGCTCTACTTCATCTTCGTTACCCGGACCGAGGGGATCGTGATCAAGCAGGTGGTGGCTCAGGATCCTGCCCGGGGACTCTTCCGGCTACACTCGCTCAACCCCTTTTACCACGACTTCGACCTCCATGTATCGGATGTCGTGGCGATCTATAATGTCATCGAGATTGTCTCCAGACGTCTGACCGTATGAGTGTCCGAAATATCATCTTCGACCTGGGTGGGGTGTTGCTGATAGACCGCCCTGAGGAGAGTCTCCGTCGCTTCGACCGGCTCGGCTTCGTGGAGGCGCGCTACCTGCTCTCGCCCTATCCCGCAGAGGGGCTCTTCCCTGACCTGGAGGTGGGACGGTTCTCCAAGGAGGAGTGCCTCGACCTCGTCCGTCGGAGATATGGCCATGTGCTCACCCTGGAGGACTTTACCTGGGCGCTCGTCGGCTATGCGGGCGAGGCGGAGCTCTACAAGCTGGACTATCTCCGGGAGCAGCTGACCGACTGTCGGCTCTTCCTCGCCACCAATACCAATGCCTTCCTCTACGACTACTATCGGTCGCCCCGCTTCCTCCCCTCCGGCGAGTCGCTGGAGAGCTACTTCGAGCGCTGCTACGCCTCTCACCTCCTTCATATCAAGAAGCCCGACCCTCGGTTTTATCGCCTGATCTTAGAGGAGAATGGGCTGGACCCTCACGAGACCATTTACATCGATGATCGGGAGGAGAATGTCCGGGCAGCGAGTCAGCTCGGGATGAGGACCCTTCGCCCGATGAATGGCTCCGACTGGCGGAGTGACCTGGAGAAGCTACGCTGCCATGAGTGACGAGACGCCCATCACTTCCTACCGCTCCCTCACCGGGGAGGGAGCCGGGCTCTACAGCGAGCTGCGGAGTCGCTTCATCTCACGGGCAGTGCCGGTCACCTCGGTGGAGGAGGCGATGGCAGTGGTCGAGGAGGAGCGCGCCAAGTACCACGATGCGCGCCACTGCTGCTGGGCTTATGTGGTCGGCATCCGGGAGCGGGAGGAGCGGTGCAGCGATGACGGGGAGCCCTCCTCCACGGCGGGGAAACCGATCCTCGGGAGGATCCATGCCCTTGAGCTGACCAATGTCGTGGTGACTGTGGTCCGCTACTTCGGCGGCAAGCTTCTCGGCACCTCAGGGCTAATCGTCGCCTACCGCGAGGCGGCCCGACTGGCGCTCGATGATGCGCCGATCGAGGAGACGCTCCTCAGGACCGCGCTCACCCTGCGCTTCCCTTACGATCGGATCAATCCGGTGATGATGCTCCTGAGGGACTACGAGGCGGAGACACTTGACTCCACCTCCGACCTGGAGGGCTATATATGGCAGGTGGCGGTGGAGGACGCCCGCCTCCCGCTCTTCCTTGAGGCTGCCCGGTCGCTCTATTACCTCCGTATGGACCCCGACCCGGAGGAGCAAACTTCTTAGGGGTGTCCGGAGCCTTTACTATATCGTATGAAGAAACTCTATCTCATAGACCAGCGGGACTCATTTGTCTATAACCTTGCCCAGCTCCTCCGCGAGGGGTGCGGGGCTGACGTGAGTGTGCTGCCGGAGGAGGCTCTCGTCGAGTCGGGCGCTCTGGATGGTGCCGACGGCGTAGTGCTCTCGCCCGGTCCCGGCACCGTGGAGGAGCATCCCCTGTCGCTCGGCTTCCTTAGACGACAGGCGGAGGTACCGGAACCCCTCCCTGTCCTCGGGGTCTGTATGGGGCATCAGGAGATAGGGACGCTCTACGGCATGGAGCTCTATCGGCTGGACCACCCCCGGCATGGCGTTGCGTCGCGCATCACGTGGCGAGACCGATCCTACCCGCCGATGACCGTAGGGCGATACCACAGCTGGGCCCTCAGGGAGACCGACGAGAGCCGAAGCCGGATCCGCATCCTGGCAGACACGGTGGAGGACGGGGTGGTGATGGCGATACGGCACAGGACGCTCCCGCTGACGGGGCTGCAGTTCCATCCCCGTACCTTTGCCCCCGCGTTTCACCTCCAGGGTCGTGAACCTCTCGGAGAGACCGTGGGACGCATGACACTCACTATTATATATACCCATAGATTATGGCAACAGTTATCAGACTGCAGAGACACGGTCACAGAGCCTACGCTTTCTACTCGATCGTCGTCACACACCGTAGAGCACCCCGCGATGGTCGTTTCATCGAGAAGCTGGGCACCTACAACCCCAATGTCGATCCCGCCGTCGTGGATCTCAATTTTGAGCGGGCGCTCTACTGGATCGAGCAGGGCGCTCAGCCCTCAGACACCGTGCGCAGCATCCTCTCCCGTGAGGGCGTGATGATGATGAAGCACCTCCGTGGTGGAGTCCGCAAGGGCGCATTCTCCGAGGAGGAGGCTCAGAAGCGCTTCGACGAGTGGATGAAGGCGAAGAAGGGCTCTTACGAGAGCGAGAAGGAGAAGGTGGAGTCCGCCAAGCGTGACACTGCCAAGAAGCTCCTCGACGCAGAGCGCAAGATCAATGAGGCTCGTGCCAAGGCTATCTCCGAGAAGCAGGCCGAGGCAAAGAAGGCTGCTGAGGAGGCTGCCGCAGCCGAGGCCGCTGCTGAGACTCCCGCTGAGGAGGCACCCGCTGAGGAAGCCGCTCCTGAGGCTCCTGCCGCAGAGTAACCTCGCCACAAGATACAAGCCGAGGGGGTCCGCACGACTATCGTGCGGACCCCCTCGACTTACACCCTCCACCAGACCCGGAAAAATACTCATCTCTCATAAAAATGCCGACCTGTCTGCGCTATTCTGTGAAATATTACTAAGTTTGTCAGTATAAGTGCGCTCTCGGTGGACAGGTCGTCGCCTGACTTCAGTCGATCGGGAAAACAAGAACCACATTACTACACCATTATCATGAAGACAAAACAGGTACTTCTATGGCTTACGATGGTAGGCCTTCTTACTCTAAGCGGCTGTAAGTCTGACAACACACCCGACGACAGCACAGTCGGCAATGTCTCAGTCAGCAATACCGCACTCACCTTTGCCAACGACGGAGGCTCTCAGGACATCACCGTCACCGGATCCAAGGAGTGGACCTATATCTCCAACGTCCCCGAGGGACAGTGGCTTACTCTAACCCAGAGCGAGGATAAGCTTACTGTCAAGGTCGCACCCAATCAGCTGGGGGCTCAGCGTACTGCCACCATCGTCATCATCGGCAGCAAGAATAATAAGAAGATCTCCGTCATCCAGTCGGCCGCTGAGGCTAAGATAAGCTTCGGAAATACGGACGAGATCACCCTTACGAATAAGGAGGAGAGCCGGATGGTTACCGTCGAGACTAATACTCAGTCCTGGAGCCTCGAGCCTCTCCCGGCAGAGGTCGACTGGCTCAGGGTCACCGCATCCGGAGATAATCATATCCTCGTCCTGAAGGCTTCTGCCAACCACTCCTACGATGCCCGTACAGCGACCATCATCGCTAAGACTGAGAATGGAGAGCAATTTGCTCTCAAGGTGACTCAGAAGGGAGTTGAGAAGTACATCATCCCCTACGTGCCTGGAGAGACCTATCGGACCATCGATATGATGAACTTCGAGAGGGAGAGAGGTAACATCCTCCAGGCCTATCAGCAGCCCGGCTATGATACGCTGAGGGATGAGCCCATCAATGGCATTGCTCAGTACATTACCTCCAGTGATGTGATGCCGGTGCTCGTCTACGTACAGGAGATGGGGGATCCCAAGTACACCGTTGCTCAGACGCTGATCTACGAGAAGGATAATGTCAGTCATGCTGAGACCGAAGCTTACATGGAGCTCCTGGAGGCCAATGGCTACGAGCTGGATGAGGACCTATCTCAGGACCTCGTGAAGTCTTACTTCAGGAAGGACGACCTTGTATTTGTCCAGATCAATATCACAGAAGGGGGGTCCGTTATCTCTTTCAAGCCAACGTATCCTCAGACAAAGGACTATCCCACCTTCAGCAAGCTGCCCGAGGGGCCCAAGGGCTTTATGGACCTGCTCAATAATCCTGCGGTGAAGTACAAGGAGGTACTTGACTATGAGACCAAGGCCGGCAGTACCTTCAATAAGGCTGGTCAGGGTCCTGTGATGGACAAGGATAATCCTGATCTCTACAGATTTGTCTCCTTCGAGACCAACCTGACCGGCGCACAGGAGGAGGGCATGCGCTCCTACTTCTTCTACACCAAGGATCATCCTCAGGTGTCCGGACTCCTGCAGTCTGTTGCTGAGGTCTGCCTCTACTTCCGCAACCCGAGTCTCGCCATCCGTCTTGAGGGAAAGAATAAGTTCGTCACTTATGAGTTTGAGGACCTCCTTACGGCTAATGGTTATAAGTACGACGGACGGAGTGACAGAGGTACCTACTTCTACTGGAAGAGGGTAAGCCCCGAGTGGGTACGAGTGCTGTATGTCGATGCCGTCAGGTTCACCGACGTCTTTGACAACGCCCAGTCTCTGGAGATCGGCTACTATATGCAGTACGAAAAGGAGGCGGCTCCCGCTGCTCAGTCTGAGGCCGCTCTCGCCATCCGTCAGGCCAAGAAGGGAGACTACAGCCGTATCGGGTCTCTCGGCTACAATAGATACAGCCATCGTGCGCCCCGGAGATAAGGACCCATAGAGATCATAACTTATGAGACTATATAGAGACACTATCCTCCCCCTCCTTGCGCTTTGTGCCCTGCTGGTCACGGCATGTAGCGAGGATACTCCGGAGGAGGCTCCCGTCACCATACCGCTCTCCGCCTCAGAGATCACGCTCCCCAAGGGCGCCGCTGTAGAGACAGTCACCATGAAGATGGATGAGAGTGAGATGGAGGACTGGGACTACATGCTGACGCCTGAGGTGGACTGGCTAAAGGTGACCCGCAAGGGTACGGATGTCGTCCTCTCCGCACAAGAGAATAACGACTCGCAAGACCGTCATACGACGGTGCAGCTGCTCCTCGGTCACCGGACGGGCAAGATCCAGGTGACCCAGTCCGCAGCTGATATGACCCTCTCCACCAATCTCAAGGAAATCAACCTCAGTGCCATGGGAGGTGAGAGCGTCGTCCGCGTGGAGAGTAACAGCTCCACCTGGGCAGTCCGCACAGAGGAGGGAGCTGACTGGCTCTCTGTAAGCTCTGTGCCTGAGAAGGGACTGCTCCTGATCACCGCTTCCCGTAATACTGCACAAGAGGAGCGGAGTGCTAAGGTGATCCTTGGCTACGAGGGTAAGGAGGAGCAGCAGGTGACGGTCACCCAGGCCGCCCCGCTGGTCTTCTTCGAGCCCTTCAAGGATGACACTAAGGAGCTCGTCTACAGGGATCTGATCGACTTCGAGGAGGGCAGAGGCTTCGTCTTCACCTTCATGCAGATCGGATCCAATGACGGGTTTATGGGCTCGCCGGATGTACTCTCCTTCAAGACTACCAGTGACCTCCTCCCCCAGATCAGCTACTTCCGTGCTGTCGATTACGACAATATCTATGAGTCAGCCAGAGTGACTGTGGAGACCGGCGAGATGCCTAAGGAGGACCACCCCTTTGTGCAGTATCTCCTCGCACAGGGATATACCAAGAGGTATGACCACCACGAGGACGACGTCCACTTGGTCAGCCCCGATGGCTACTTCTCTGTCCGGGCCGCCTACAGCAGGCAGGATGACAACTTCTACTTCGACTTTACTCCCGAGTATCGTCAGGATGGTCCTCTCCCCACCTTTGAGACCCTGCCTCTGGGACCGGAGGGAATGCTCGATCGAGTGGATAATAAGGATGTCAAGTTCCCCGACATTGATAAGTGGGAGACGGAGACCCTCAAGAGTAAGCAGCTCTTCGTGCAGAAGGCCGGCACCGACCCGGATCGTCCGGATGATGTCTGGATGGCACTCTACAAGACTGCCGAGGGCACACCGGAGGATATGCGCTGGTACACCTTCTACTACTCCTATCCTCCACGCAATATCAATCCCGGGGATAAGATCCAGAGTGTCACCGACTGCAAGCTCGTCTTCCGTGACAAGTCCAAGATCCTATTCATCATCGACAAGAGGACGCTGAAGTTTAAGACCACCCAGGAATTCTCTGACCTCCTCAAGGCCAATGGCTACGAGTACCATGGCGTCGCCCCCAGCCTCGGTATGAGGTACCAAAATGCTCAGAAGGGCATGGAGGTCTACGTGATGCTGGCGGACTTCAAGGGCGTCGTTGAGGGAGATGACACCGTGATGGCAGTCCTTTACTACAAGAAGATGACTCCCGCCACCCGATCTCTCACCTCTGCCGCAGTGCCTGAGGAGGCTGCTGTGGCGACCGGTGTGAGAGCGTCCGACACATTCCTATCTAACCGACACTAATGAGATGAAACATATACATTACCTATCAGCCTCCCTGCTCATTCCTGCCCTCATGGGGCTCTCCTCCTGCGTCTCGACGGATCAGCCGGAGCAGGAGGGCGCACCCGTCGTGGAGCAGCAGAGCAACCATAGGGAGGACTACACCAATGTCATCCCCGGGACTCTGGTCGTCAAGCTCACTCCCGAGCAGCTGGCCAGCTATCGCGAGGGCGGATCGACCTCTGTCACGAGAGCTCTCTCCTCAGACGCTGCGTACTGGCCGGAGACCTTAGGAGAGATCACTATGACCCCTCTCTTCCTAGACGAGGACGCCTTCAGAGAGCGTCGTCACCGGGCAGGGCTGGATCGCTGGATGATCATTACCTATAAGGGTCAGGTCCCGTCACATAAGGCTAAGGCTCTGGTCGAGGCGTCGGAGAGCTTTGAGGCGGTAGAGCTCCAGTGGGCTATGGCCACGCCGGAGTCTAAGATCACCCCCGTCTCTGCAGAGCAGCTCCGAGAGCTCAGCACCACCAGGGCGATGGACCGCTTTGATGACCCCTTGCTCCCTGCCCAGTGGCACTATTACAATGATGGTCATCAGTACCCCCATTGCATTGCCGGTGCAGATATCAACCTCCTCGAGGCGTGGCAGGTAGAGACCGGCAAGCCCGGTGTCGTCGTCTGCGTCGTCGATGGCGGTATCGACTACAAGCACCCCGACCTGGCAGGACATGTCGACGTGGAGAGAAGCTTCAACTTTGTGCTTGACAAGAATAATAAGCCCAAGGGCAAGGGCAACATCTACGATGCATCCGGTCACGGAACCCACGTCGCCGGCACCATCGCTGCAGTGAATAATAATGGCATCGGGGTCTGCGGTATCGCCGGCGGAGATGGTACACCCGGCACGGGCGTTACACTGATCAATGCTCAGGTATTTGGCTACGACACAGAGCGCTCCCTCGGTGGTGCCGCAGGTATTGCCTACGGTGCAGACCATGGTGCCGTCATCAGTCAGAATTCCTGGGGCTACAGAGCCCCCGGGCCTAAGACTCTCCCGGAGTACGATCGTGAGGCGATTGACTACTTTGTCCGCAATGCCGGTAAGCTGGAGGATGGCACGCAGGATCCCAATAGCCCGATGGCAGGCGGCGTGGTCATCTTCGCCGCCGGCAATGACGGACTCACCTTCCACAGCTACCCCGGCTCGTATGAGGGGTGTATCAGTGTTGCCTCCATCGGGTGGGACTTCCAGCGCGCTTCGTACTCCAATAGTGGCGACTGGGTATCCATATCTGCCCCCGGCGGAGACCAAAACCGCCACTTCGACCGTGGCGGAGTGCTCAGCACGGTCCCCACAGCTTACGACAAGAGCGGGTACGGCTATATGCAGGGGACCTCTATGGCCTGTCCTCACGTCTCCGGTGTCGCCGCCCTGATCGTATCCAAGTACGGTCGCATGGGGTACACCTCCGAGATGCTCAAGCAGCGGCTTCTCTCTGCCGTCAAGCCTTACAGCATCGGGGATCTCAACCAGCAATTCCGCGGACAGCTCGGCTCCGGCTACTTGGACGCAGCTGCCGCCCTGCTGGACGACAATAAGATCGCCCCGGAGGCTCCTGCGGAGATAGCGGCCTCTCAGATCGGCTACACTGATGTCACACTCTCCTGGTCAGCTACCGCAGACGAGGATGGACTGGGGGGAACGGCGCTCCTCTACAGACTCTACTACAGTGAGAGCCCCATCACCGCATCCAGCCTCGACAAGACCCCCTTTGTGGAGGTCTACGGCGGAGGTCTCGCTCTCGGCAAGACCATCAGCCGTAGGCTCTCCGGACTTAAGGATGGGACCTCCTACTACGTGGGCGTTGTGGCAGTAGACCGCTTCGGTAACACCTCCGGACTGGCTACATCTGAGATCAAGACAAAGGCAAATGCCGCCCCTGTCATCACCGAGGGAATGCCAGACGGTCCGATCACACTCGACCGGTCAGCCACCTATACCCTCCGTCTCAAGGTCTCCGATGCAGACAGCCACAAGTGGACCTATCGTCTTGAGGGCGATCTCTCCGGGATCACATCTGTCCGAGAGGACGATACCATCGTCCTTACCATCAGCGGTGCACAGCACCTGGGAGAGCACGCCCTCTCGCTGATCCTCACCGATGAGTACGGCAAGACGACCAGCGTGGAGATCCCCTTCAAGAGCATCTCCTACCAGCCGGTCACTCTGGCTACCGGTCTCACTGAGCTGGAGGTGAAGGTCGGCGATACAGGACGGACGGTAGACCTCTCGAAGCTCTTCACCGCTACACCCGGCTATACCCTCACCTATGAGGTTGCGTCCGAGCGAGAGAGTCTCGTGAGCGTGTCTCTTAAGGACGGCATCCTCTCCCTCACCCCGAGGGCTGTAGGCTACGCCCCCATCAGGATTACCGCCACAGATGGTCGATCCCACCTCACGGTACGGCTCTATGTCCGTGTAGTACGGTAGTAGGGTGCATAGACTAGTTCCATACTGCCGGTTGGACTGCCATCTGTAGTTCACGGCACCACAAGCGTCAGGGGGACCCTGAGGAGATATCTCCTCAGGGTCCCCCTTTCTGTTTGTGTCAGTCGGAGTTTCTCACCCTCCAGGTCTTATGGATCCTCAGCGCTTTTCCTTAAAAAGACCTTTGCAAAATGGTCTCTTGAAGTATTTTCGTAGCCAGGCGCCCCCAGGGGTGACGCATTTGAGTCGTGCGAAGGACCTTCAGATCATTGTGAAGAACGTGTATAAAGCACCCGAACTGGTCGTCGGTTAGAGCCTGACTTATTCGGAAGCTTTAGTGGTGCAAAAATACCACCTTCGTACGGAGCAATTGTCTCACAGAGTCTCTTTATGTCTCTTACTGCCTCTTCCTGTTGAAAAATAGGGATACTAACAGGGGTGACGCATTTGAGTGGTACAGAAACTATTCAACTCATTGTAAAGAGTGGTGAACGAAGCACCCCGACAGGGGTGCCCGCTTTTTAGACCCGGGTCGAGGGGCGTAGCCCCGACGACCGGAAAAAGCGATGATCCCTCCGGGGCTTCGCCCCTGCGGGATCGGCATGCGGTAGCAGCAGGGCTGGGATCAGTCGACAGGATTGCACAGCGACAGGGATTGTCACTTCTTTGCTTTAAGGCTCAAATGCGTCACCCCTGCTATTAGATACGCTGTCCTCGATGCATGCCCCCCCTGTACACTATCTTGTCGGACGGCAGACGGTCCCTTAATCCTCAACCCTTTTCCTTAAAGTATTTTCGTTGTTTGGGGCGCTTTACTTAAGGACTATTCTAATGGGATGTCATCAAATTGTAACCCGTACTTGTCAAAATGCGGGAAACCCGTCCTCTGATATGTTAAAATCAGGTTTCTTCACCATTTCGAGCCAAACTGATTGGGAATATTCGTTGGAATACTTTAACATTGTGACTGGATGGTCAGTGGTATCGGCTCCATGAGAGCGGGAGAGCGAGTCCTCCCGAGGAGCAGACTGAGACTATTCCGGGCGAGGGCGGTATGACTTAGGACACTTTTAATTACTTTCAAACCAACCGGCGGGTGCGAGGCGCCCGTGCCGGGTATAAAAACTAATCTTCAATAGCAAGTATGAAAAGGAAAATCGAACTATTGCTAGCATTCCTTCTGCTATCGATCAGTTGCGCCTTTGCTCAGAAGCTGACCGTCAAGGGTACCGTCCTCGACGAGACCGGTCAGTCGATCATCGGTGCCACGGTCCGCGAGAAGGGTGTGGCGACCAATGGTGCTTCCACTGACTTGGATGGTCACTTCACGCTGACCGTGAATCAGGGCGCTACCATTATCGTCTCCTATGTCGGCTACCAGACCCAGGAGGTCAAGGCAGCCGCACAGCTCACCATCAAGATGGTCCCCGACAATGAGCTCCTCGACGAGGTGGTCGTTGTTGCTTACGGTACCGCGAAGAAACAGTCACTTGTCGGTGCACAGAGTAATATCACTTCGAAACAACTAGAGGCCCGTCCTATTACGAACGTGACGAATGCACTTGCAGGTGCAGCACCGGGAGTGCAGTCCATCTCTGCACTTGGACAGCCAGGGTCTTCTGCTGCGATTCGAATTCGCGGTTTTGGCTCTGTGAATGCAGGCTCTGCGCCTCTCTTTATCGTCGATGGTACGGTCTATAATGGATCTCTCGCAGATCTTAACCCTCAGGATATCCAGAGTCTCTCAGTGCTCAAGGATGCGGCCGCAACGGCACTCTATGGCTCAAGCGCAGGTAATGGTGTCATCCTTATCACGACAAAGAGTGGTTCACGAGGTGGCAGTGGCAAGCCGACTTTCACTTTCAGCACCAATCAGGGCTTCAGTACTCGTGGTCAGGAGTACTACGATACAGTAGGCATTGACGACTGGATGAAGCTGAGGTGGAGCCAGTGGCGCAATCAATACCACTATCAGTATGGTCTGGACAATGATCAGGCTGCATACTGGGCAAACTATGAGCTGCACAGCAATGAGAACCTTGCGAATTACAATCCTTACGCTGGGATCCAGAGTGGTGTGGCTGTGGTAGGTATGGATGGTCAAAATCCTATCTTGGGCGCCTCTAAGGATATGTCTAAGTGGGAGGCTCCTCTCTATGTCCTCCCTGACGGATCGCTCAATCCTGAGATCACTGGTCTAAAGTGGGGCGATGACCTGAACTGGAATGATGCTCTCTTCCGTGTAGGTTACAGGGGTGAGTATAACCTGAGTGGAGCCTATAGCGGAGAAAACGTGCGTAGCTATATGTCTCTGGGGCATATTTCCGAGCAGGGGTATCGTAACTATACCAGCTACCAACGGACATCCGGACGTGTGAGTGTAGACTACAACGCTACCAAGTGGCTCGATCTGAGCGGAAACGTCTCCTTCGTACAGGCAGTCAATACTGCTCCCAAGCGTAGTAATGGTACCTATAGCGCCAATTCATTCTACTTCGCAGCTGGCATTGCACCCCACTATCCCATCCATGCTCATAACTTTAAGACTGGAGAGCTGGTCATTGGGGATGATGGAAAGCCTCAATACGACTACTATAGAGGTCGTAAGTATATGGATAAGTTCAACCCTGTGTATGAGGGCGAGCTGGACTTTGGGATCTACACGAGAGATATGTTGACCTCTCGTGGCAGTGCGATCTTCAAGATCCTGCCGGAGCTTAAGTTTACTACCAATGTGGCTTACGATCTGGTTAACCAGAAGTACAAGCAGCGCTACAACAATATTATGGGTGATCAGCCTGTAGGTTTGCTGCGTATCGAAGATGGTCGCTATACAACGCTGACATTTAATCAGCTGCTTGACTACTCCAAGACCTTTGGCGACCATAGTATTTCTGCCCTTCTCGGTCACGAGAGCTATAAGTATCAGTATCAGTCCCTGGATGCTACAAAGAAGGGGATGCTGATCCTTGGGATTGATGAGTTTGGTAACTTCAGCAGTCAGGATGCGCTCTCTTCCTTGACGGATAACTATAGGAAAGAGGGTTACTTCGGTCGTGTCAACTATGACTACTCCGACCTGTACAATTTCTCAGCCTCCTATCGTAGAGACGGTAGCTCGCGCTTTGCTCGTGACAGCCGATGGGGTAATTTCTGGGCAGTCGGTGCCGGATGGCATATTTCCAATGAGGAGTTTATGCAGAGCACCAGTGGCTGGCTGGACAACCTTAGTCTGAGAGCTTCCTATGGTCGCACAGGTAATGACGATCTGCTCACTTACTATGCCTATCAGTCGCTTTACGGATTTGGATTCAACAATGGATCTTCCGTAGGTCTTGCGCTCACTACCATTGCTGATCCTAAGATCAAGTGGGAGACACAGTCCAGCTTCGATGTCGCTTTGGAGTTCTCGCTCTTTAATCGCCTGAGAGGTTCTGTGGAGTTCTTCAATAAGGAGTCTATTGACCTGATCTTTGGTAAGCCTCTTGTCATCTCTACCGGTAAGACGGAGATCAATACCAATCTTGGAAAGGTGCGTAACCGCGGAGTTGAGTTTGACTTAAAGTACGATATTATCCGCAGCAGCGATTGGGACTGGAGTATCTTCTTTAATGGTACTAAGGTGAGCAACGTGATTGTTCGTCTCCCCGATGCCAATCGTGAGGATGGTATTGAGCTGGATTACCACAAGTATGTGGAGGGCGGAAGCATCTACGATTTTTACCTCAACTCTTTTGTAAAGGTAGATCCTAAGGATGGTGTTGCCATCTACGAGATAGATCGTAAGAACTACCCCGATGCAAAGGGTCTCGGGGATAAGGGTACTGAATCAGAGAATTGGACGAAGAATGGTAAGTTTGCCAAGAAGGACTTCTTCGGCTCCTCTATTCCTGATCTCTATGGTGGATTTGGTACCTCTCTGAGATGGAAGAGCGTTGACTTCAACGTCAACTTCGCTTATCAGCTCGGTGGTAAGACGCTGGATAGCGGATATGCTAGTCTTATGGGTCGTAACATTGGTGGAGGTAAGGCGATGCATAAGGATATGCTGAATGCCTGGACCAAGCCCGGTCAGATCACCAATGTACCTCGTCTTGATGCCGGTCCTGACGGACAGTATGACAACCTGACCTCTGAGAGGCATCTTATCTCCTCTACTGCTCTGATGCTGAAGAATATCAGCCTCAGCTACACACTACCAAATAGCTGGCTCGAGGATTATGGCTTCTCTAATGCCCGTATCTCTCTTGCCGGTGAGAATCTCTTCCTCTCCTCTAAGCGAAAGGGACTTAACCCAATGGGTCAGTTTGACGGTGTTGTAGGTGCAGCCGGGTATGCGTTTGCACGTACCGTAACGGCCGGCCTTTCTTTCAACTTCTAAAGTAGATACGCACCGATTATATTATGAAAAGAAATATTATTGCAACAGTGCTACTACTGTGTGGTCTGACGCTAACCTCCTGCTCTAAGGACTTTTTGGATACCGCTCCCACAGATGCACTTACCCGCGACCAGCTGAGTGGCTCCTTCAACGGAATGAAGGCATTACTTGATGGAGTACACAACACCATGTACAACTATGACTACTTCGATGCTATGGGGAATCCTCAGGGCTTCGGGGTAGGCTATGGATCCTTAATGTACAAGATGGACTACCTCGGCGACGACTTTATCAACGCTGTCCCCGCCATCTATATGGGGTTGCATCGTTATGAGGATCACACAAATCCTTATGGTGAAATTAATGAGAGAGCTTGGCTGCTTTTCTACTCCATTATCAATCAGTCTAGCACAATCATCAATTCCGCTGAGGCTTCAAAGCTTTCCGGAAAAGAAAAGGACTACCTCCTGGGGCAGGCATACACCTTCAGGGCTATGTCTTACCATTTTCTGGCTCAGCTCTTCGGAAAGAGGTATGTAAAGGGTGGTGCTAACGACACACCTGCAGTGCCTCTGAAGCTTGACGGTGAGAAGACTGATCCGTTGCCTCGTGCCTCTGTCAAGGAGATCTATGATCAAATTGATAGTGACATAGCCAAGGCTCTGGATCATCTGTCAAGAGCTGAGATACAGGATAAGAACCAGATCTCTTATAGTGCTGCTTGTGCCATTGCCGCTCGTGTGGCTTTGGCTAAGCAAGACTATGCCGCTGCTGAGAAGTATGCTGCAGAGGGTATTGCGAAGAAGAATGGCAATATCAAGCTGCAGGCGGGTACAGACCTGCTGGATGGGTTCAACGATATCAATGCCTCCGAGTGGATCTGGGGCTACAAGCAGGCCTCTGATCAAGATATGGGGTATTGGGGGTATATGGCCCACGTGTCTTGTAACTTCAAAGCATGGCAGATCGGAGGAACGCACTTTGCGATCAATCGTGACATCTATGATCCCATGGGGAAGAATGATGCTCGTCGTAAGTGGTTCGTCTGCGCTGATCTTGGTGATGAGATCCCAAGCGGAGTAAATGAAGAGCTCTTTGCGCTGGGTAACTATGCCGGCGGCAAGTGGTCGTCTACGGGGCAGCAGGTGAAGTTCTGGTCTCAGTCCAGCGAGAGCTCCAGAGGTGATATGCAGATCATCAGACTTTCAGAGCTGTACTACATCAAGGCTGAGGCAGAGGCACGTCAAGGCAAGGATGCTGCGGCTCAGAAAACGCTGGGAGAAATAATGGTGACTCGTGACCCTGAATACAATGCTTCTCAATACTCCGGGGAGCAGCTTATCTCTGAGATCATGCGCAATAAGCGGATTGATCACTGGGGTGAGGGACTTCGCTTCTTTGATATCAAGCGCCTCGGAATTACCTTTGATCGCTCTACGGCAAGTAATGTGAAGTACCTTAGCGGTGCAGCTGCTGAGACATTTAGGAAAAGAAATACTGGAGATCTCGTCAGGTATGTCCCTAAGGATGTTAATTCGCCTGCTTGGGAATTTGCCATTCCTTACGATGAGATTAAGGCTGCAGGAGGTGTTATTGAGCAGAATCCTCTTGTCCAGTAATTCTGATTTTACTCTAGCAATTTGCGTGTGAGTTATAGTCTCATACGGCGATAAATTGAGGGTGCGTCGCACGAGTTGCGGCGCACCCTCTTTCTGTTTTATGTAGGTCTGTCGGTTCTTGACTCGGCAGATGACAGCGATTCTGTCTCGGACAGCTCTTCTGTCTGCCGGCAGATTGGGATACTAGACTGTCTGGTCTGCCCGCAAGGTGTAGGGTGGTGGAGTGGGCTGAGGATCAGGGTGGAAGCGGCCCTGTCTCTAGTGCTTTTCTATTACCGGTATTAGTCAACACTATTATCGGGTTTAGTGATCACTAATATCGGGTTTAGTAAAAACTCTCATCGAACGAGGGAGCTGTCTCGTCGGACGGGTGGGACGGGTCGGACAAGTCGGACAAGTCGGACGGGTCGGACGGATCGGACAAGTCGGGCGGGTGGGATGGGTCGGACGGGTGGGGCGCTGTACATCGGTCACCGCTGCGCGGATGACCGATGCCTATGGAGCGAGCACCCACAAGGGGTGCTACCCGATCCCGCAGGGGCACGCTATATTATCGGACGGGTCGGACGGTTTGGACAAGGGGCGGTAATGAGGTAGGGCTTTATGCGTTATAGGATGCTGTCAAGCTCCCAAGCCGAAATATGGTCAATACCTTCATTCGTTGGAAGCTTGAAGTCATCCAAACTGACGACATACTTCGCATAGTTGTCCTCTATCGACAAAAGAGAGCGGTACTCTCGCTCTATGGTCTCTCTCTCCGTCAATTGTAGCGTGACCTGGAAATAGAGTCTCCTGCTTCCCTTGATAGCAACAAAGTCTACCTCCGCCTCTTTATTTGTTCCTACATAGACTTGATATCCAGCCCGTCTGAGGCTTAAATAGACAGCGTTCTCCAATAAGTACCCCATCCCATAGCCAAATCCGGAGTATAGAAAATTGTGGTAGCACAGATCATTCAGATAGTATTTGCTATTGGCTGAAATAGTCTCCTTCCCCTTGATATTATATCTCTCTACCCTATGCACGAGGAACGTGCTCTCGAGATAGGAGATGTAGTTGGAGAGTGTCTCGTAGTTTGTCTTCCTATTTCGTGACTTATAGAAGTTGACGATGTTGGTGATGGAGATGATGCTGGAGGCGTTGTTGACCAGATAGACAAAGAGGTCATCCAGGAGCTTCACGTCCTTTACTTTATACCTTGCGACAATGTCATGAAGCATAACAGTATCCTTTATCGAGGAGACGTAGTTTTGCTTCATCTCATCATTGGGGAGGTTGAAGAGCTCCGGCAGGGCTCCGGTCTGAAGGAAGTCTAAGTAACTCTCTTTGTCAGGCTCTCTCCAGGTGATGCCACAGAACTCTGAAAAACTAAAAGGGAGTATCTCAAACGCTACATATCTCCCCGACAGTAACGTCGCAAGCTCACCAGATAGGAGACTAGAGTTGGAGCCGCTGATAAACACCTCGCAAGGCTCAGCATAGTCTTGAGCGTGTGAGTTGACAAAGCGCTCCCACTCCTTAACGCCTTGTATTTCATCGATGAAGAGGAATACTTTTCCCTGTGGGCTGAGGTCCTTCTTGTATTGCTGAAATAGGTTCTCGAGGTCTTGATAGTCAAGAATGTCTGAAAACTCAAGGTATTCCTTATTGATGTAAAGGATATTATTGGGAGGGGTGCCGTTGGCAATCAGCTGTGCCGCTAACTGCCTTAGGATATAGCTCTTCCCGGCACGACGCTGACCTACTAATACTTTGATTAGTTGGTTGTCAATGTACTGACTTATCTTCTCCGTGTAGAATGTGCGTGGGTATCCTAAGTCAATAGGACGCTCGTCCCAGAAGTTGTATTTCCGTATGGACTCAATCATGTCAAGTGTGCTTGAAATTCTTGTACAAATGTAGGTATTTTCAAGTGTGCTTGAAAATTTCGCTGTGGCGATTAAAATCTCAAGTGTGCTTGAAATTTCCGTTGCTTGCCCCTTGCGGGTCGGTGGTAAAGGAGATGTATGGTCGGCGACGCCCTGGCGGGGTCGAGGGGGGCAGGGTGGGGCGCTGTACATCGGTCACCGCTGCGCGGATGACCGATGCCTATGGAGCGGGCACCCCTGTCGGGGTGCAACGCCGCCGATTGCGCTGTCTTGTCGGACGGGTCGGACAGTTCTGACAAGTCGGACGTCTTGCCCAAATACACTGACTTACACAGTATGTCGACATTCGTAAGGGGCGCCACCCCGCCAAGTGCGCTATTTCCCAAAAGGCTGCCCGGCAGGGGACCCCGATAGGGGTCCGTTCTTCGTAGCCCGGTGGTCGAGGCACGAAGTGCCGATGACCCCGGGTTAACTGCGATGCGCCTTATATATCCGACCCCGAAAGGGTGTCGCACATACCAGTCAGTCAATCAGTGCGACACCCTGGCGGGGTCGCGGGATCGCTTGCGATGCCTGATCCACGGGTCATCGGGGCTACGCCCCTCGACCGCGTGGCTAAAAAGCGGGCACCCCTGTCGGGGTGCTTCGTTCACTACTCTTTACAATGAGTTGAATGGTTTCTGTACCACTCAAATGCGTCAGCCCTGTGTATTGTTGGTATTGTGGAGAGGGAATGGTGGGGAAAAAGGTAACTTTGTGGAAATAGAATTGCGTTGCGTATGGAAATAGCTAAGATAGGACCGGCGGGACTGAAGGAGCGGATCCTGAAGTCTTTCCGCTCCCAGTCACCCTCTTCATCTCTCCTGCAGAGCGACCCGGCTGACGATGCTGCAGTGCTGGAGCCGGGCGAGGGGCGTCAGTTGATCACCGCTTCGGCCATGATGCTGGAGGGGGTCCACTTCGACCTGGTCTACTTCCCCCTCAGGTACCTCGGCTTCAAGGCTGTCACCAAGGGGGTCTCCCGTATTGTCGCCATGGGCGGCAGGGCGGAGGGTGTCGAGGTGTCGGTGGGGCTGTCGGCGAGGTTTCAGGTCGAGGATGTGGAGGCGCTGATGAGCGGCGTCCGCGAGGCGTGCGAGGCCTACGGCTGTGAGTTGATGGGCTGCCACTTCACCTCGTCGCGTACCGGGCTGATGCTCTCGGCCCATGTGGTGGGGAGCGTCGAGCGGGGACGGTTCCTCAGGAGCGACACGGCGCAGGAGAATGACCTGATCTGCGTCACGGGCGACCTCGGTGCCGCCTTCCTCGGTCTGACGATGCTGGAGCGGGAGAAGCAGGTCTTCGATCGAATGGGGCAGGAGGACTATGCCCCGGACTTCGATGGTGGGGCTTACTTCCTCTCCCGCCAGATGCGCCCCGTGGCACGCCACGACCTCAGCCCGTCACCCATCGGGACCGAGATACGTCCATCGGCGATGACAGAGGTGACGGAGGGGCTAGCGGGCGATCTCCTTCGCCTATGCGACCTCTCCGGTGTCGGCTGTCGGGTCTATGAGGAGCGGCTGCCGATCCTTGCGGAGACACGACGGCAGGCGGAGACGCTGGGGCTGGATCCCACCGCGATTGCCTGCAATGGCGGCGAGGACTACGAGCTCCTCTTTACCCTTCCCCTCACGGACAAGGAGCTGATCGAGGGGCTGGAGGGCGTGACGATGGTCGGCTTCGTCACCGATGCGAGTATGGGCTGTCGCCTCGTCAGCAGTGGCGGGAGCGAGACGCCCCTTCGCTCACAGAGTACCACGACAGCGGAGTCATGAGACAGTATCTCGATCTTTTGCAAAAGGTGCTGGATGAGGGGCACCGGAAGGAGGACCGCACCGGCACCGGCACGATCAGTCTCTTCGGTGCGCAGCTGCGCTTCCCGCTCAGTGAGGGCTTCCCGCTGCTGACGACGAAGAAGCTCCACCTGAAGAGCATCATCTACGAGCTGCTCTGGTTTATCCGGGGCGAGACGAATGTGAAGTACCTGCAGGAGCATGGCGTCCGGATCTGGAACGAGTGGGCCGACGAGGCGGGCGATCTGGGGCCGGTCTACGGCGCTCAGTGGCGGCACTGGCTCGATGCCAAGGGAAGGACGCACGACCAGCTGGCGGAGGTGATAGAGATGATCCGCAAGAGTCCCGACAGCCGGCGGATGATCGTCAACTCGTGGAACGTGGGAGAGATCGACCGGATGGCGCTGCCACCGTGCCACGTGCTCTACCAATTTTACGTCGCAGACGGGAAGCTCTCCCTCCAGCTCTACCAGCGGAGTGCTGACCTCTTCCTCGGGGTGCCATTTAACATCGCCTCCTACGCCCTCCTGCTGATGATGGTGGCGGAGGTGACGGGGCTGGAGGCGGACACCTTTATCCACACCTTTGGCGACGCACACATTTACCTCAATCACCTCGACCAGGTCAGGGAGCAGCTCACGCGGGAGCCACGGCCGCTGCCGACGATGCGGCTCCGACCGGGCGTGACGCGGATCGAGGACTTCACCTACGACGATTTTACGCTGGAGGACTATAATCCCTGGCCACACATATCAGGCAAAGTATCTGTATGAGCAAGACAAGCACCCTCTCCCTCATCGTAGCTATGGACAGCGACGGAGCAATCGGGCAGGCGGGCGACATGCCCTGGGGGCGGAGCATGAGGGGGGATCTCCGCCACTTCAAGGAGACCACCATGGGGCACCCCATCCTCATGGGGCGCACCACCTACGAGTCCTTCCCCCGCCGACCGCTGCCGGGACGGCTGAATATCGTCCTCACCCGTCGACCTGACTACGCCGTGGAGGAGGGGGCTGTGGTGGCGCACTCGGTGGAGGAGGCGCTCCGCCTCGCTGAGGGGGCGGACGAGATCTTCGTCATCGGCGGTCGGCAGATCTACGAGCAGCTGATCGACCGGGCGGACCGGCTCTATGTGACGCTGGTGCACCACACGTTCCCCGACGCGGACACCCACTTCCCCGACATCGATCCGGCGGAGTGGCAGCTGGTCCGGGAGGAGCCGCACCCCGCCGACCCGTCCAACGCCTTCCCCTACACCTTCACCACGCTGGAGCGACGGAAGTCGTAGGAAAATCGGAGAATTACTTTAAATACTACCCGATGATGTACACCAACTTACGGTGTTACACCTCTCCCGAATATTCACAACACTAAACTAACTAGTAATCCTATGGTAAAGAGAAAGACTATATGTGACATAGCTGTTATAGTCACATTCATTATCCTCTCCCTTGCATTTACGGGCTGTTATGGGAAAGGGAGTAAGCCGGAGTGTCGAACGTTCATTGGAGCGGCATATATCGGAGGCATTAATCTGTGGATCATCCCGCAAGAGGGAGAAGAGGTGAATCTGAGAGCTATTGAAATTATCGAAAACAGTAGCAATTCTCCCATTTTGTTGAAACGGATCTCTAATGAGATAATGAAGGAAGGAGTGGTAAAAGTCATGTACAGTGCTCCTAGTGTCGGTCCGATCAGTTGTGATGTGCGTTTAACCGATCGTGCTCGTTTTACATCACATTTTACTCTCCGAAATCAAGCCTCTGAAATTCGCTTCAAGTGCACTTTTGAATATCGTTGGAGCGATGAGCCTAGACCAGCTTACTATTATGGGGATCCCAATATGATCCTACAAGAGGTGACCTGTGGGGACTTTACCTATACCCGTAAGAATGATAGCGAGGAGTTCCCCGTGGAGGATATTGACATAAAGTTGCGTCTGCGCGACAATAAGCTGGAGCTAATCAGGCCGTGACATAAGGTCACATAGCGACTATATCATTATACGAGACGAAATGACCGATGCGACATTTCGTCTCGTGCTGTCTCTGAGGATACGCGAAAAAAGGTACCTTTGCCCGTAGTCAAGATAAAGGAAAGAATAATATGAATATAGCAATCGTCGGTGCCAGTGGTGCCGTGGGACAGGAGCTGATTGACCGGGCGGACCGGCTCTACGTGACGCTGGTGGACCATACCTTCCCCGACGCAGACACCCACTTCCCCGACATCGACCCGGCGGAGTGGCAGCTGGTCCGTGAGGAGCCGCACCCCGCCGACCCGTCCAACGCCTTCCCCTACACCTTCACCACGCTGGAGCGACGGAAGTCATAGGAAAAAGAAATAATTAATTGCTTGTATGCTATGAGACAATCAAAACCTATACGTGGTATAGTTGCAAGTCTGGTTATTATCCTTACACTTGCGGGCTGTGATATAAATGACAAGAAGCCACCATGTCAGACGTTTATTGGTGGTCCGTATTCAGGTGAGATTAATATGTATATCATTCCTATGGACGGCGAGACGGCAAGTGTTAGCTCTCTTGAGATCGTTGATGAGGGAAATGGTCGTCCTGCCTCTCAGGTGAAATACTCCACCACAATAATGGAGGATGGTGTGGCGAAGATACATTTTTCTTCACCCGGGGAGGGACCTATTGATTGTGAGAGGAAACTAAACAACCACGATCGCTTTCCGGCATACTTTACTCTTCGTTATGGAGGCTCAGAGTCTCGCTTTAAGTGTACCTATGAGTTAGTCTTATGCGACCGTCCTTATCCGTTTATCTGTAATGGTACTATGAGACTGGTTGAGGTGTTATGTGGGGACATCGTTTATACTTGTAAGAGTGCAGACGGGACTTCTTCGGATATTGACATAAAGCTACGTCTGCGCGACAATAAGCTGGAGCTAATCAAGCCGTGACATAAGGTCACATAGCGACTACATGACTATACGAGACGAAATGATCGATGCGACATTTCGTCTCGTGCTGCCTCTGAGGATACGCGAAAAAAGGTACCTTTGCCCTTAGTCACAATAAAGGAAAGAACAGTATGAATATAGCAATCGTCGGCGCCAGTGGTGCCGTGGGACAGGAGCTGATCAGGCTGGTCGAGGAGCGGGACTTCCCGTGCGACACGATCCGCCTCTTCGGCTCGGAGCGCAGTGCCGGACGGTCCTACACCGTCAAGGGTAGGGAGGTGACCGTGGAGCTGCTCGAGGAGGGCGATGCCTTCCGCGACATCGATATCGCCTTCGTCAGCGCCGGGGCAGGCACGTCTAAGGCCTTTGCCTCCACCATCACCAAACACGGCACCCTGATGATCGACAACTCGAGCGCCTTCCGCATGGACGAGGACGTGCCGCTCGTGGTGCCGGAGGTGAATGCCTCTGCCGCCCTCTCGGCTCCCCGGCGGATCATCGCCAACCCCAATTGCACCACCATCCAGATGGTGGTCCCCCTGCAGGCCCTCGAGCGTAAGACACACATACGTCGTGTCCACGTCGCCACCTACCAGTGCGCCAGTGGTGCCGGTGCGAGCGGTATCGCAGAGCTGGAGCAGCAGACACACGACTATGCCGAGGGGAAGCCGCTGGAGGTGAAGAAATTCTCGCATCAGCTGCTCTTTAACCTCATCCCTCATATCGATGTCTTCCAGGAGAATGGCTACACGAAGGAGGAGATGAAGATGTACAACGAGACCCGCAAGATCATGGGGACCGACATACGCGTCAGCGCCACCTGCGTCCGCGTGCCGGCTCTCCGCGCCCACTCCGAGGCGGTATGGTGTGAGCTGGAGCACCCGATGACGACAGAGGAGGCTCAGGAGGCCTTCCGCACAGGCGAGGGCTGCATACTGATGGACGACCCGGCACAGCAGGTCTACCCGATGCCGCTTGACCTCTCCGGGAGAGATGAGGTCTTCGTCGGCCGTGTCCGTCAGGACCTCACGGACCCCAATGGCCTATCCTTCTGGTGCGTGGCAGACCAGATCCGCAAGGGCGCGGCACTCAATGCCATCCAGATCGGCGAGTATATCATTCGTAACAAGTAACATATGACACTACTGAAGAAACTCCTGCCGGCACTTGCGTCGGCGCTACTCCTCACCACCCTCACCGCGACAGCACAGACCACGGCTGAGATCCACTACGACTTCGGTCGACACATCTACAACGACCTCTCGGGAGAGAAGCCGATCCTCATCAAGCTCGGCCACCTCTCCTACGACAAGTGGGGACGCAACTATGGCTACATCCGGCTCAATCCCGCCTCCGAGCGGCTCTACGACCTGGATGCCCGCCTGCAGAGGGACATCAAGTTTGTCGACGCACCGCTCGCCCTTCGCCTCGAGTACCACGGCGCGATGCGCTTCATGTCGGACCGCACCCACGCCATCTCCTCCGGTATCTCCTACCGCTTCCACAACGAGTATGTCGACCTCACCGTGGCGCCCAGCTACCGGTATGACTTTGGCTACGAGAAGCCGCACAACTTCCAGCTCTGGGGCGATGCCGCCTGGACCAGCTGGAATCGCGTCTGGACCATCCGCGGCTTCGCCGTGCTGCGGACCAACCTCGGAGCCGATGAGGCTCGCCGTCGGGTGATTTTCCGTGCCGAGCCGCAGGTGTGGTGTAATGTAAATCAATTTGTCGGCGTGCCGGATGAGCTCAATCTCTCTATCGGTACCGAGCTGAGGATGGAGTACAATACCCTCCTCCCGGAGGCCTTCCACGTTCGTCCCACCATTGCTGCCAAGTGGACCTTCTGATCCGCTGAGGATAAAGGCATAAAAAAAGGAGCGAAGCGGTCATCTGACTGCTTCGCTCCTTTTTTTGCTCCCGCCTGCCGATCCCGCAGGGGCGAAGCCCCGGAGGGATAATCGCTGTTTAGCCCGCGTGTCGAGGCACGAAGTGCCGAAGACCCCGGGAAAGGACGACGCATTCAAGGTATACGACCCCGCCAGGGTGTCGCACTTATTGCCTGACTGGTAAGTGCGACACCCTGGCGGGGTCGCGGGACTACTTGCGTTGCCTGGTCCACGGGTCTTCGGGGCTACGCCCCTCGACCACGTGGCTAGAAAAACGGGCACCCACAAGGGGTGCTTCGTTCCCCACTCTTCACAATTAGATGAATGGCTACGGTGTTTCTCAAATGCGTTACCCCTGGGAATCGGGGACAGTCTGCCCTCCAAATTTGCTAAAGATTGGTAAGTTTGTGGATGATGGGAAGGGTGGAGCCTTCGCACGATCAATCAATGGACTATATACAACTTCGGCAATGAAAGATTTCTTCAAAATGGTAGGCGCATCCTGTCTAGGATTTGTGCTGGCCAATGTGGTAGTCATCATCCTCTCGATGCTCATCCTCGGGGCGATGATCGGCGGTATCACCGACCTGATCAAGAGCAATAAGACCAAGACAGAGGTGACCCTCTCCTCCGGCAGTGTCCTGCTGCTCGACCCTGTAGGCGAGATCGCCGACACCTCCGTGGACGACACCTTCACCTCGATCCGCTCCCTGGGTGGTGACAATAGCAAGAAGAGCTACACTCTCCCCGAGATCGTCGGTGCGATCGAGGAGGCGCGGTCCAATGCGAAGGTGGATGCCATCGTGCTGCGACTGGACAAGTGCTTCATGAGCTTCGACACTGCGCAGGCGATCCGTGATGCGCTGCTGCGCTTCAAGGAAGGAGGCAATCCGATCTACGCTTACGGCAAGGCCTTTACCCTCGGCAATTACTACATCTCCTCCGTGGCAGACAAGGTCTACGCCGGTCCGGAGGCGATGATGGCGCTGTCGGGTCTGAGCTCGCAGATCCCCTTCTACACCGGTCTCCTGCAGAAGCTCGGGGTGAAGTTTCAGATCTTCAAGGTCGGTACCTTCAAGAGCGCCGTGGAGCCCTATATGCTCGACCACATGAGCGAGGCCAATAGGCTGCAGACGCAGACTTTCTTAGACGGTCTCTGGCAGGGCACGGTGAGCGAGATGGCTGCCTCCCGCGGGATCGATGAGTCGGTCTTCCACCGCTATGCCGATGAGGGACTCTTCATGAGCCGCATCGATACCGCCTTAGTCTACGGTCTGGTCGACTCGCTCGTCTATGAGACCGACCTCGAGCAGGTACTTGCCTCCAAGATCTACGACGATGAAGACGAGGACGAACTGGACGAGGTGCGGGCAGACCTGGTACTCAAGGCGCGTAAGCCGGTGAAGTCGGTGAATAAGATCGCCGTCGTCTACGCCGAGGGCAATATCGTGGATGGTCGTCCGGCGAGTGACAATCCTTTCGCCACCCAGTCCAAGCTGATCGACCAGCGTATCGCCGACAAGCTCCACGAGCTCGCCGATGACGACGATATCAATGCCGTGGTGCTGAGAGTCAACTCCGGCGGTGGCTCCGCCTCTCAGTCGGAGCTGATCTGCCGTGAGGTGATCCGGCTCAAGGAGCAGAAGCCGATCGTCGTTTCGATGGGCGGTATGGCTGCCTCGGGTGGATACTACATCTCGTCCAATGCGAGCGAGATCATTGCCGGGCCCTACACGCTGACCGGTTCGATCGGTATCTTCGGCATGTTCCCCACCTTCAAGGGTACAGCGGACAAGCTGGCGCTCACCTTTGACACCGTCAAGACAAATAAGATGTCAGACTTCGGCGACCCCACGCGCGAAATGCGCCCCGAGGAGCAGGCGCTGATGCAGAAGTATGTGGAGGAGGGGTATGACCAGTTCCTCACCCGCGTCTCCGAGGGGCGCGAGATGACGAAGGCGCAGGTCGACTCGATCGGTCAGGGTCGCGTATGGCTCGGACAGGATGCCCTTCGCCTCGGGCTTGTCGACAAGCTCGGCACACTCGAGACGGCGATCCGGGAGGCTGCACGACTCGCCGACCTGGACGACTACAAGGTGGTCGATATGGTGGAGAAGGAGGACTTCTGGTCGTCACTCTTCGGAACCAGCTTAGAGACCCGCCTGCGGATGATGACCGCCAGTCGGGAGGATAGGCTGATGGAGTACGCCGCCCGCATGCTGGATAGTCAGGTGGGTGTACGTGCTCAGGTGCCGTACGAGCTGCAGGAGGGACTCTGGATCAGTAAGCCCCAGGAGAGTAGTCTCGTGCCGGCTCTACTGCGATAAAGACAAGAAGAAGCGTCACTCGTCGTGAGGATCGGAAGCCACAATATCCTACTCAAGGTCCCCGCCCTGCTCTATGGGTGGGGCGTAGGGGTGCGCAACTTCCTCTACGATGAGGAGATGCTCAAGGGGTACAAGTCCTCCATCCCCGTCATCTGCATTGGCAACGTCGCTGTCGGGGGGACAGGCAAGACGCCGCATGTGGAGCGGGTGATACGGATGCTTCGCGACGAGTATCGAATCGCCGTGCTGACTCGGGGCTATGGTCGGTCGGGCAAGGGACCTGTGGTGGTCTCGGCTACGGATGATGCCTCGAGGGTGGGAGACGAGCCGCTTCAGATCAAGCGGAAGTTCCCTGAGGTGATCGTCTACGTCGATGGTGATCGGAAGCGGGCACTGCAGACTCTGGAGCTGATGCCGGAGGAGCTGCGTCCCGACGTGGTGGTGATGGATGACGGATTTCAGCACCGGGCGGTGATCCCCGCCTACAGCATCGTCCTCACCGCCTACGACCGTCCCTTCACGCGCGACAGCTACATGCCCTACGGTACGCTTCGCGACGATCCCTCATCGGTGGATCGGGCGGAGTCGATCATCGTCACCCACACACCGGACGACTGCAAGCCGATCGACCTGAGGATGATGATGGGCGAGCTTCCGCTCAAGGACTATCAGGATGTCTACTTCAGTCGTCCCGTCTATGGCGCCGTGACCCCCCTCTTCGACCCCGATCGCTCCGCACCGCTACCGACAAGCAAGTCACGCGTCTCCGCCGTCGCCGGTATCGCCGACCCGGAGCACTTCTTCGACAAGGTGCGGGAGCTCTATCCGGAGACGGAGGAGCTGATCGTCTACGACGACCACCACAGCTACGACGAGGATGACCTGGAGGAGCTCCGGGAGCTGATCTGCGAGCCGGACTGCTTCCTCATCACGACGGAGAAGGATGGGATGCGGCTCCTGAGCCATGCCGACAGCCTTACGCCCGAGGAGCGCAACCGGATCCTCTACCTCCCGATCGAGATAAGTCTGTCGCCGAAGCAGGAGCGGCGGTTCATGGAGCGGCTGCACCGGGCGATCAGGAATAACGGACTCCACCTCTGACCTCACTTTTACCCCCTTTACCTATGCCTACGACCATTCGGATAGTGAATAAGAGCGGACACCCGCTCCCCACCCACGCCACAGCCGGTTCTGCCGGACTTGACCTCCGTGCCGCCCTCGAGGAGCCGGTGACGCTGGAGCCACTCGATCGCGCGCTGATCCCGACCGGACTCTACTTCGCCATCCCGGCGGGGTACGAAGTACAGATACGCCCCCGCAGCGGACTTGCGATGAAGCACGGCATTACCGTGCTCAATACCCCCGGCACCATCGACAGCGACTACCGTGGAGAGATCCGCGTGGCGCTGATCAATCTCTCCCGTGAGCCCTTTACGATCGAGCCGGGAGAGCGGATCTGCCAGATGGTCCTCGCGCGCTACGAGCAGGTGGAGTGGGTCGAGGCTGAGCAGCTGGACGATACTGACAGGGGCGAGGGCGGCTTCGGTCACACCGGTCGCAAGTGACAGCGTAGGAGATAGTCGGGCGGTCTGGTATCCTTTTTGCATGCCCAAGGGTGCCGACCGCCCCTCTTGTGTGCGGTCCCATAGGAGACAATTGTATTTTATCGAGATATGAAGGAGAATAAGAAGCATAAGAAAGACCCCCACCAGGAGGATCCGGTGGAGCAGGTAGAGCAGCAGGAGACCCCTACAACCGACGAGGAAATGGCTGCTCCCGAGCCCAAGGGAGAGGAGGAGTCCAAGGTGGACGACCTGCTCGACAAGTACGCCGAGCTGCAGGACAGCTACCTGCGACTGAGGGCAGAGTTTGACAACTACAAGAAGCGCACCCTCCGGGAGAAGTCCGACCTGATGAAGTATGGTGCGGAGCGCACCGTGGTGACGATGCTCGACGTGCTGGATGACTTTGACCGCGCCGTCGAGAGCATGGACCAGGCGACGGACGTCGATGCGGTGAAGGAGGGCGTCCTGCTGGTGAGGGATAAGTTCATCAGCGCCCTCCGCTCCGAGGGCGTGCACGAGATGGAGGTACAGGGTGTCGACTTTGACCCCGAGCTGCATGAGGCTGTCGCCATGAGCGACGGCACGGAGGAGCAGAAGGGGAAGATCATCGACTGCGTCCTCAAGGGCTATGTGCTCAATGACAAGGTGATCCGCCATCCTAAAGTGGTGGTCGGCAAGTAAGAGATATGGCGACGAAGAGAGACTACTACGAGATACTGGGGCTTACCAAGGAGGCCTCGGCCGATGAAATCAAGAAGGCTTACCGCAAGACTGCCCTCAAGTACCACCCGGACCGCAATCCGGGCGACAAAAGTGCAGAGGAGAAGTTTAAGGAGGCCGCCGAGGCCTACAGCGTCCTGAGTGACCCGGAGAAGCGTCAGCGGTATGACCAGTTTGGTCACGCCGGTGTGGACGGTGCCGCCGGTGCGGGAGGCTTCGGTGGCGGAGGCATGTCGATGGAGGACATCTTCAGTCAGTTTGGCGATCTCTTCGGAGGCTTTGCCGGTTTTGGTGGCTTCGGAGGCTTTGGCGGAGGCGGCGGCAGCTACAGCCGTCAGATGCGCGGATCTGACCTGCGCATACGGGTTCACCTCACTCTGGACGAGGTGCTCAAGGGGACGACGAAGAAGCTTAAGATCAAGAAGCAGGTCCCCTGCGAGCACTGCCACGGCTCCGGAGCTGAGAGCCCGAGCGACGTAGTCACCTGCCCCACCTGCCAGGGATCGGGTACGGTGATCCGCACTCAGGAGTCCTTCTTCGGTCAGATGCAGACTCAGAGCGTCTGCCCCACCTGCCACGGCACCGGCAAGGAGATCCGGAAGAAGTGCTCCCACTGCTCTGGTCAGGGGGTAAAGTCGGGCGAAGAGGTGCAGGAGATCCACGTCCCCGCCGGCGTCGAGGATGGCATGCAGATGCGCATCCGGGGCGGTGGCAATGCGGGACCCAATGACGGCGTGAGCGGGGACCTGATCGTCGAGTTTGCCGTCCGCTCCGATGAGCGTTTCGTCCGCCACGGCAGCGACCTGCTCTTCAGCCTCCTCCTGCCGATCGACGAGGTGATCCTCGGTGGCAAGGTGATCGTGCCGACCCTCGAGGGGGATGTCAAGGTGACGATAAAGCCGGGGACCCAGCCGGGTGAGATCCTGCGACTGCGCAATAAGGGACTACCCTCCGTCGATGATCCTCGGAGAGGGGACGAGCTGATCTCGATCCAGGTCCACATCCCCTCACGTCTCAGCGGCGACGACCGCAAGCTGGTGGAGCAGATGGCAACTCGGTCGGCATTTCACCCCACGGAAGCGGACCGCAAGGCACACGCCTCCAAGCAGCGCAGCCGTATGGAGCTGTAAGTAAGCCCAGTCGCCGGGCGTCAGATAATCAGCACTTCGGGCTACTATCGGATTTGGCAAAAACTTTTACCGGTAAAAGATCAATCTAATATCGGTAGTAGTCGCGCCTAATACCGGTAAAAGAAATTTCCCTCTCCCCGTAAGGCATCAGCGCATAAGTATGTCGCTTCTTGCAGGGTCGATAAGAGCAGCTCTCGCTGCACGATGAACGAAAAAAGGCGGGCACCCTCCACACCGGAGGATGCCCGCCTTTTTCTTTTATCCTAATAGTGGACTTACTTCTCGATCGCAGCGATGCCGGGAAGCGTCTTGCCCTCGATCGCCTCGATGAGTGCGCCGCCACCGGTGGAGACGTAGCTCACCTCGTCAGCGAGGTGGTACTTATTGATCGCCGCTACGGAGTCGCCACCGCCGACGAGGGAGTAGGCGCCGTCCTTCGTCGCCTCGGCAACCGCCTTAGCAACCGCCTCGGTGCCCTTGCCGAACTTGTCAAACTCGAAGACCCCCGCAGGACCATTCCAGAGGATTGTCTTAGACTGCAGGATCACCTCACGGAAGAGCTCAATCGTCTTGGGACCGATGTCCAGACCCTCGCGATCATCGGGGATGTCATTGCAGGGTACGACCTTGCTGTCAGCATCGGGAGCGAAGTCTGTGGCTGCGACGCAGTCGGTGCCGAGTACGAGACGGACCCCATTCTTCTTTGCCGTCTCCTCGATCTCGCGCGCCACGATCTTCGTGGAGACCTTGGAGCCACCGAGGATGGCGGTGAAGGGGTGCTTGGCGTTATTCAGGATCTCATTGACCGCATTCACCTCCTTCTGCATCAGGTAGCCAAACATCTTGTGATCTGCGTCGAAGTACTCAGCAATCAGCGCCGTGGAGGCGTGGGCGCGGTGAGCGGTACCGAAGGCGTCATTGACATACACCTCGGCGAGGTCTGCCAGCTCCTTGACAAATCCCTTCTGGCTCTCCTTGACAGCCTTCTTGGCAGCTGCGGTCTCCTCCTCGGAGGCGTCCTTGGGGAGTCCCATCGGCTTGCCCTGCTCCTCAGCGTGGAAGCGAAGGTTCTCCAGGAGGAGCGCCTCGCCGTCCTTGAGCTCCATCGCCATCTGCTTCGTCTCCTCGCCAACGCAGTCGGGAGCGAGCTTCACGTCCACGCCGAGCAGCTCAGAGACGTGGGAGAGGATGTTCTTCATCGAGAGCTTGGGGTCGGCGCCGGTCTTCGGGCGACCGAGGTGTGAGGCGATGATGAGCCGACCGCCGTCACCGATGATCTTCTTGAGGGTGGGGAGGGCAGCACGGATGCGGGTGTCGTCGGTGATCTGGAGATTATCGTCCAGTGGGACATTGAAGTCGACACGCACGAAGACGCGCTTACCGCCGAAGTTGTAGTCTTGGATCTTTGCCATAGCTATAGGGTCTTATTAGTGTATTGATCTCTTTCTTACCCCACAAATTTAGTAATTTCTTGGGGAATAAAGGGAAGTGCTATCCGATCGTGCAGGGCTGACGTTTTTGGATTTGCCTCAGGTCTTCCTGAGCAAAAACGAGAAAATTATCTGAAAATCAGGGCATTAAGCTTGCACAGTCTGAGAATTA
>QWCQ01000671.1_pt1 | contig 31754 bp, 31 predicted proteins | sample 1972701 | NCBI WGS metagenome assembly QWCQ01 (sample SAMN09866704, study PRJNA288562) | Human gut metagenome isolate pre4_stool, whole genome shotgun sequencing... | reverse complement strand
GGGGCGATCAGTACTTCTCGTCCTTCGCCATCTCCGACTCATTGATCTTGTGGAAGTCCATCTTGCGCCACACGTAGATGATGTAGCCGAGGACAAAGGGGATCAGGAAGGAGACGTACATCATCGTATTGAGGGTGTACTGCGAGGAGGAGGAGTTGCGGATCGTCAGCGAGCTCTGCAGGTCTCCGAAGGAGGGGTAGTAGGAGGTGTTATTCCACCCGGCGAGGAGGAAGAGCACCGTCACCGTCACCACGACACCGATGCCGTGGTACCAGATACCCTTGGTGGAGTCCTTCTTGAAGACCGTCACGCCGATGCCGTAGAGCACCAGGACGACGCCGATGAGGAGGGCGATGAGGAGGGCGGGCTGCTGGATCAGGTTGTGCCAGTACTTATACGGCTCCATATAGACCTCCGACGTCTGCGGATCGACGGCAAAGCCCTTGCCGAGGAGGACGTAGATGAGGAAGGCGAGGAAGGTGACGAGGAAGCAGATCGCATTGGCGGGGACACGCTTCCGGGCGACACGTCTCACCTCAGGGTCGGTGATGTTATTGATGAAGTAGAGGAGTGCGGTGACGCGGGTGAGGAAGAAGACGGCGAGACCGAAGACAAGGTTCATCGGATTGAGCACCGCCTCGAGGCCGCGCAACTGCACGGGACCGACACCGGGTACGTCGTAGGGGAGCCAGGTGGAGACGTTTTGGCTGCCACCGTCGAGGTTGGTGAGCGCCTCAGGATTGACGCTGAAGTTGGCTCCGGTGAAGAAGGTAGCCACCGCCGTTCCGATCAGGATCGGGGCGAGGATACCATTGAGGAGCAGAGCCACCTGGTAGGTCTTGGAGCCCCACACATTTCCCTGCTTATGCTGATACTCATAGGAGACCGCCTGCATCACGAAGAGGAGCAGGATCAGCATCCAGACCCAGTAGGCGCCGGGGAAGGAGGTGGAGTAGAAGAGGGGGAAGGAGGCGAAGAAGGCGCCACCAAAGGTGACGAGGGTGGTGAAGGTGAGGTCCCACTTGCGACCGGTCGAGTTGACCAGCATACGGCGGTACTTCGGATCCTTACCGAGGCTGAAGATGAGTGACTGTCCGCCCTGGACAAACATCAGGAAGACCAGCAGCCCGGCGAGGAGCGAGATGATAAACCACCAGTAGTTCTGTAAGAAATCGTATGATGCCATAATAAGTAGTGTCTCTTATCTATCTGTGGTGATACATTAGCGCTCCGATGCTGCGGGCAGCGCCTCATCGGTCCGGGGGCCCTTCTTGACCGCATGGACCATAATGCAGATATCGGCGATCAGCATGGCGGTGAAGAAGCAGACGAAGATCCAGAAGGTCACCTGCACGCTGCCGGGATTGAGATCCGAGATGGCGGCTCCTACCGGGAGCACCTCCTGGATCGCCCAGGGCTGACGACCTACCTCAGCGACGATCCATCCGCACTGAGAGCAGATGTAGACGAGCGGGATGCTGATGAGCATGACCCAGGAGAACCATCCCTGGCGCCTCAAGACGGAGAGGTAGACCATGATGCGGAAGGTGTAGTAGAGCATGCCTACGTTGGGCACCAGGTCGGCCTTATTCTCGATGAAGCCGTAGCCGAAGTTGACAAAGTTCTCATCCAGCACCTGACGGTAGCCGGCGGCAGCAACCTCGTCGCCCGCTTTCTTCGCCGCCTTGTAGTCGGCGAGAGCCTGGATAGCCACCTTACCGGAGGCGATGCGGTCGTCGGCGGACATGGCGATGGTGCCGTCGGGCTTCGTATAGCCGCCCTCGATGATGTCGCGCATACCGGGGACGTAGGCATTGAAGTCGTTGAAGGCGAGGAAGCTCAGCACCTTGGGCATCTCGAGATTGAAGTTCCACGCTTTCTCCTCCGGAGCCAGCACGGGGTGGGCATCCTTATTGGGCATACCGATGATGGAGAGCGGGGCACCCTCTTGACCGCGCTGGAGATTCTCCATGGCGGCGAGCTTCATCGGCTGGTACTCTGCCACCTGATTGGCGGAGAGGTGACCGGTGGCGATGGTGAGGACAGAGGCGACGATGCCGAGAGTGGAGGCGAGCTTGATGCTCTCGAGAGCAAAGCGATTGCGCTTATCCTTGAGCAGGTAGTAGCCACAGATACCCATGGCGACGATAGCGCCGAGGACCCAGCTGGAGATGACGGAGTGGAAGAACTTTGCCACAGCCATGGGATTGAGCGCCACGGCGGCGAAGTCGATCATCTCATTGCGGACGGTGTCCGGATTGAAGTGCATGCCGGCAGGATTCTGCATCCAGCCATTGGCGACGAGGATCCACCAGGCGGAGATGGTGGCACCGAGGATCGTCATCCAGGTGGCGAAGTGGTGGAAGCGGTCGGAGACCTTGCCCCAGCCGAAGAACATCACCACGAAGAACGTCGCCTCCAGGAAGAAGGCTACGATACCCTCGATGGCGAGCGGCGCACCGAAGATATCGCCGACGAAGTGGGAGTAATTGGACCAGTTGGTACCGAACTCAAACTCGAGGATAAGACCGGTAGCGACACCGATGGCAAAGTTGATCCCGAAGATCTTTTGCCAAAACTTGGCCGTCTCGCGCCAGAAGTCCTCCTTCGTCCGGAGATACTTCGACTCAGCGATTGCCATCACCAAGCCCATGCCCAGCGTCAGCGGGACAAAGAGCCAGTGGTACATCGCCGTCATGGCAAACATGATCCGCGACCAGTCAACAAGTGAACTGAGTAACATAAGATAATGTGATGAGGTTTTGTATAGAAATAATATATCTGCTGCTCGGGTGGTCTACGGGATAGATCGCTCGACAAATTGCTCGACGATATAGTCCTGCTGCTCCTCAGCCGTGTCGCCCTTGGAGGCGAGGAAGTCGGGGAAGAAGAAGGCGCGCAGGATCGCAAACATGATGAAGAGCTTGATCAGGATCAGCCAGATCAGTGGCTTCCCCCAGGTCATGCCCCGGAAGCCGTCCCGGACGATCACCCACCAGCGGTGGAAGATATTTCCCCGCACGATGGTCGCTTGGCCCGACGGCTCAGGCTGTATGGTGGTAGGCTTCTTGTCGGCCATTTCAGTAGTCTTTTCTGTCGTTACACTCCTTTGCGTCTGTAATATTAGCGACTATTGTCAATAAATACAAATATTCACCCCCAAAATCACCCCCTTTTTACTGTAAAAACTGCAATTTGCACAAAAAACATCACCCCCGGACGACAAATGGGTCATCCGGGGGTGTCGTCGGTGGATCGGAAACCGGAGGCAACGACCTCTTCCCCGGAATGATGGATCCCGATAGGGTCGGACAAGTCGGACGACCTGCCCTTGATCTCAAATCCTTGCTCTAATGGAGTATGGTCTGCGCGACACAAAAATGTGTACATTTGCGTAGACCATAACATTTAGACTCAAGGCAATTATTATGACAGACAGACAGTTAGAGCAGATCAGCACGTTTACCGACAAAGAAATAATGTCTAATGCGATAGCAACGCTTCGAGGACTTACACTCAATGAACTCCTAAAGACAAAAAACGATAGGGAAAGAAAGGCTCTGGAGGAAAGGCAGTTGTTATTGGAATACGAAAAGATGGCAGTATTGGGAGACGATGAAATAGCCAAGAGCATTCAAGACAAAGTCACTCGCCTATACGCTCCGATGCTCAAAGCAAAGTATGGACAGAAATAGCGTACTAACCCTTTTCGAGCAGCTTAAAGACCAACTTTTAAGTGCCAAGCCCGGGCACTCAACCCCAACAGCCTATATACTTGGTGGGCAGCCATCTTCAGGGAAAAGTAGTCTGGCAAAAATAGCACAAACAGAAGAGCCTAATCTATTACTCATAAATGGTGATGAGTATAGGGTACATCACCCAAGGTATGACGAATTACTTTCAGACCCTATAGTTTTTTCTAGAGAGACGCAGATCTTCTCCAATGTGTTCACAGAGGGATTGATAGCCGAGGCAATCAGAAATAGGCTGTCTGTCTCGGTAGAAGGGACAATGAGGAGAAGTGATGTTGTTGCTAATACAGCAAAACAATTCAAGAAAGCCGGCTATAAGGTAGAGCTTATATGCATCTCCGCCCCTTATGAACTTACGGCTATCAATCTCTTCTCAAGATTTGCAGGAGAGGTGCAGTCTATAGGTAATGGCAGGTTGGCGGACTTTGAGAGTCACCACCAAGCTTGCATAGGCATCCCAAAGACTTTGGACGATGCGTATGAGGACAAGGACATCGACAGAATACGCCTATATTCTGTTTTTGGCATCGACCTAATCGCTGACTATAAAAGAGTAAATGGGGAATGGTCAATCAACGAGAAGCCAAGCGAGATTATAGAGACATCCCGAAACGCTCAATTACAGAACCCAAGGATTGTGTTTCCTATTTTAGATAGAGGGCTGGCAGCTTTAGGGATCATCCAAGAAGAGAGCATAAGGAAGGAGCTATTAAAACAGATCCAAGCGCTTATGAAGACCATACCTCCCCTTGACCGAGGGTGATTTGGTCTCTACCATCAGGGTGGACAATCTGCTCGATGAGATCGACCGCCTCACATATAGCGTAGAGCTATTCAAAACGTCCGGCATAGATACCTAAAGGGCGTTCCTTAGATGAAGAGACGCTCTCAGAGAATATCGGATCACAGCCAGCTTCTCTTAGAGCATCTATCTGCATATCCAAGTTTTGATCCTTGGTCGACACCCTTGCATATCCTATACTAGCCATATCATTCACGTCTCATATACTCATCAAATATAGTAAACAATAAGGAGAAGACGGATAGCCCATCTTCTCCCTATTGTTCCATCGAACTTATCAGTGTCTCAAATAACGACCGTTTTATGAGACGCAAATAAAACGTCAGCAGGCACAAAACCTTTATCACCCTACTTGTTAAATCCGTCTGAGTTTTTAAACACAGTCGTGGACTGGTAACGACTTAACCAGCCAATACCGGTAGTATGTGTTTGCTTTTTATTAGGCAGACTCAGCTCATCGCTAAAGACCTGCTTTCCCCTCTTCGTAATCGTAAACTTATACGAGAGTGATTTGCCCTTGCTGTGATCCCAGTCAATCTGGAAGGACGAAAGGAGCAAGGATGTAGTGCTTTCAAAAGAGAAAGTCTGAGTTCCCTTAACGGTAGTCTGGTCGTCCGGACTAAGCTGCCCGGCAGGAGAGATATGGTTGCCCACGCTTTCACCATTTAAGAAAAGCTCATCATTACTCATTGCAGACACATTCCAGATCAGGTTGACCGGCTCCTCAGCTGTGATGACATAGGTATGTACCATCTTTACCGGCTTTCCGGAGCCGTCAGCGTCCTCCTCAGGAAACAACCCACTACCCTTGCAAGAGGTAAAAAGGAGACCAAGCAGTGCAATGGCAAAGACCTTAGCAGTTGTTGATAGTTTCATTGTACAAATTAGTTTAGTGAGATTGTATGTGTCTTAATCCTTGTTTTAATGGAATATGGTCTGAGAGGGTCAAATCTGTGAATATCTGTATGTGAGCCCTTTACGACCGAAAAAACCGCAGAACCCGAAAATTTTGAGGGAAAACATGTACCTCTGAGTGCAGAGGTACAAAGGTTTTTTGAATTGATTGTACAACGTGCTATCTCTACCTTACAATTTTCCCACTCCCCTGTGATCTACCTCTTTATCAAGAGGATAGAGATAACAGAGTGGGAGGGTGAGCTCAACCGGGTGTCGTCACTCGGCCGAGCGGTCGTGGAAGAGGAGCCAGAAGAGGATCCCGGCGACAAGCGCATAGCCGGCGAAGATAAACCAGCTCTCCGGGAAGCCGACCCGATCGACCACAAAGCCCGCCGCATAGGCACCGATCGTGGAGCCGAGCCCATTCGTCATCATCAGGAAGACGCCCTGAGCCGAGGAGCGTAGCTCGGGCGACGTCTGCTTATCCACATAGAGTGAGCCGCTGATATTGAAGAAGTCAAAGGCGACCCCGTAGATGATCATCGAGAAGATCAGGAGCGCCACGCCGTCGCCGGGATTGCCCCAGCCGAGGAAGGCGAAGCGCAGCACCCATGCCATGAAGCTGATCATCATCACCGCCTTGATGCCAAATCTCTTGAGGAAGAAGGGGATCATCAGGATGCAGAGCGCCTCGGAGATCTGCGAGAGGGAGATCAGCGTGCCGGAGTGCTCGACACCGAAGGTGCCGGCGTAGGCGGGGTCCTCACCGAAGCCGGTGATGTAGACGTTAGCAAAGGCGTTGGTGATCTGGAGACAGATGCCGAGGAGCACGGAGAAGAGGAAGAAGATCGCCATGTCGTGCCGCTTGAAGAGGCGGAAGGCCTCCAGCCCCAGCTTCTCCAGCAGCCCCTCGTCCCCGGTCCGAGGCTTGCGGATGATCCGGCTCGAGGGGAAGACAAACATCCACGCTGCGAGGGCAAAGGAGAGTCCGGCGGAGATGTAGAGCTGTGTCGCAGAGGTCTTGAAGCCGAGGTTGTCCACCACCAGCATCGCGCAGATGAAGCCCACGGTGCCGAAGACGCGGATCGGTGGGAAGTGCTTCACGGTGTCGAGCCCCGCACGGTTGAGTGCCGAGTAGGCAGTGGCATTGGTGAGCCCCAGGGTCGGCATATAGAAGCAGACGCTCAGCAGGATCAGCGTGTAGAGGGAGGTGAAGTCGGTCACCTGAGCGGCGGCGATCATCAGCCCTCCGGCGATGAGGTGACAGATCGAGGTGAGCCGCTCATCGGGGATCCACTTATCGGCGACGATGCCCATCAGTGTCGGCATAAAGATCGAGGCGATGCCCATGGTGGCAAAGAAAGCGCCGATCTGCCCGCCGGTGAAGTCAAGCGTCCCGAGGTAGACGCCGAGGGAGATCAGCCAAGCCCCCCAGACGGCGTACTCCAGGAAGTTCATCACGATCAGTTTGCCCTTAAGCATAGAGGTAGATTGCATATAGTCGTTATTGCATTATGGATACGAAATTGTTAGTGCGACCCGCAAGGGGTCGAGGTCCGTACGATGATCTGTCCACAGGTCGAGGGGCGTAGCCCCGAAGACCCGTGGACAAGGCGACATTTTATTCCCGACCCCTTGCGGGTCGCACTGCAGGGACATCATCTCGCCTCAGTCTCGGAAGGCGGGATCCCCCTTGACGGAGGTGTACTCGGACTTAAGGGCGGCGAGGGTCCTCTCCGACACCGGCACGAGGGGCAGTCGGAGGACGTTGGGCGCTAGCCCCATCAGGCTGAGGAGCGCCTTGGCTCCGGAGGGGTTGCCGTCCACGAAGAGGAGGCGGAAGGTCTCCTTGAGGAGCCTAGGGGGAAGGTGATGGTGTCGTCACCCGAGAGGACGAAGAAGTCCTCCGGTGCGCGATGCCGGACGAGATCGATCTGCCCGACGATGCCGCTCGCCTCCTTGATGCCGATGATGGCGGGGCAGTCGTTGGCAAGGCGGATGGTGGTCTCGGGGAGCATATTCACCCCGGTGCGCGAGGGGACGTTGTAGATGATGATCGGGATGGGCGACGCCTCGGCGATGGTGCGGAAGTGGCGGTAGAGCCCCTCCTGGGAGGGCTTGTTGTAGAAGGGGCAGACCACCAGGGCGGCATCGATGCCGGTGACGTCCATCGTGGTGAGACGGGTGATCACCTTGAGGGTGCTATTGGAGGAGACGCCGACGACGAGCGGCAGACGGTCCTGATTCTCCTCCACGAAGGTCCGGATGACCCGGTCTTGCTCCTCCTCCGTGAGCGTGGGGGTCTCGGCAGAGGTACCGAGGGCGACGAGGAAGTCCGCCTTGCCCTCGATCTGGCGGCGGATCAGCTTGCGGAGGCGGTCGTAGTCGACGCTCTTAGAGGCGTCATCAGTGAAAGGCGTCACCATCGCCGTCCCGAGTCCGCGGAGGTATAGGATCCTTTTGGTAAGCATAGCTATCGTACTCTAATAGATTTCTTTGAGACAAATGTAAGAGAAATATTCCTCTTCGTGCCTCACCCTGACTACCCAACACGCATCGCGCAATGTTTAAAACGTCGCAAGCGGGGGTAGTCCTTAATAGATATAGGTGTGCTATGGGGTGCCGAGGTAGTGAGCGAGGACGGCAGTCTGGCGCGGGGTGAAATTGCGCTTGGGACTGGTCCAGCCGACGAGCGAGAGCGCATGGCTCAGGAGGGGATAGGTCTTGATCGACATACGGAGCGCCCGGGAGGCACTCTGAGGATTGTAGTCGGGATAGTACTGCAGGGCGACCTGCTTGACGGGGACGATCCCGCTGAGCTCTCCTCGGAGCGGCTCCCAGGTCTCGATCTGCTCCAGTAGCTGGAGATCGGACGGCGAGAGTGCAGGCGTCGGGCTGTGATTCTCTTTCTTCATCGTCATAGTATCAACTGTAATTGTTGCAAAGGTATATATTATTCATCCATTGCGCAAAAATCGCCCCAATTTTCAGCTAAGAGACAGAAGGGGATCGGAAGAGACTTTCGGTCTGAGTGGCATCGTACTTTTGCATCACGATCCGGGTAACACCGACTCGGAGAGCGTACTGCAGGCGCCCATCCGTCCCGGAGATCCCCGGAGGATCGTGTACAACTTATCTAACCACTTAGCAATAAAGAATGACTTATGGCATTTATCTACAACGTCACTGAGCGAAAGAACACCATCCCTAACGCCAAGATGCCCCGCGTGGCTGTCGCCACCTCGCGCATGATGGGTGTGGTGCCGCTCCACCAGATCGCCAAGAGTATCTCCGTGCGATCGACTGTCCACCGCGCCGACGTCAATGCGGTGCTCACCGTACTCCCGGAGGTGATCATGGAGTATCTCTCCCATGGTCTATCGGTTCGGCTGGGAGAGCTGGGATCCTTTGCGCTGCGCTTTAGGAGCAAGGCGGCTGCGTCGGCGAAGGACTTTACCTCTGATAATGTGAAGAAAGTCCACATCCGATACACCCCCAGTACCTTGATGCTCGCATCGATGGCCGAGGTGCCTGTCCGCAGCTTTGCCTCCCTGGTGGCAGAGCGGAAGGAGCAGGAGGAGCCGACCGATCCGAGTGGCGAGACCGGCGGTAAGGAGACCGGCGGTAGCGAGATCAACTAAGCAGCCACTAAGCACGAGGAGCCGACACCTCGGCTGAGATGAAGGCTCCTCCGGGGATGACGAGGGTGACACTTCGTCATCTCACTATGAGAGACCTTTGCATAATACCCCATCTGCGGCGTCACTTTCGAGATTCGGGCTTAGTCATGTGCGTAAGCACACTCCCTTCGCCCTCACTCTCAGTTCCTTGCATCTGGGGTATTCTGCAAAGTCCCTGCCGAAAAAGCGGTGCTTTTTCGGCGAAAGACCATTTTGCAAAGGTCTTTATGAGGAAGACACCATCGGGTGTTTCTCCTCCTCACAGATCACACCTTTACAAACCATTTATTACCCATATCATGACACAAATCTATATGCAACCGTCTATGGTCGATAAGCTGGCACCTCATCCTCTGGAGGACTACAGCGGGCCCCGTCCGGTGACCGGAGCGGAGGAGATCCGGCGCTCCCGGAGGGCGATCCATCTGCTGGTGGTACACTGCAGCGCCACGCGCAACTGCGACGACTACACGCCTGAGCAGCTGATCCGCGACCATGTGCGGCGGGGATTTAGGGGCTGCGGATACCACTACTACATCACGAAGGACGGGATGATCTACGCCATGCGTCCGGTGAATCTCGTCGGAGCACACGTACAGGGGCACAACCGCCACTCGATCGGCATCTGCTACGAGGGAGGACTGGATCATAAGTACATGCCGGCAGATACTCGGACGCCAATGCAGCGTCAGTCGCTCTCTCAGCTGATCCATAGGCTGCTCGAGCTCCATCCCAATGCCTACGTGGTGGGTCATCGGGATCTCTCGAGGGACCGAAATGGGGACGGGGTCATCACGCCCGACGAGTGGATCAAGCTCTGTCCCTGCTTCGACGCCAAGCTGTACAATCGAGAGTGGGTCGTGGCTCCATGAGGAGCGAGTGGCTGGTGCTCTGTCTCTCCCTATGTCTCACATCCGGCTGCGGGAGCAGGGGGAGAGCGGTAAAGAGGGAGAGGCACGACGTGGTGGAGTGCCTGAGTCGTGACGATCTGCGTGACACGGTGACGATCCGGTGGTGGGAGGGTCCTGTCGGCGACCTGCCGGACACACTTCAGATCCTCCCGCCTGAGACGAGACGTGTGGTGGTGACCCGGCACCGGGCCCGGACGGCAGACCGGACGGCTCGCGAGGAGCAATCGACTCAGGAAGTCACTGCACCCGCTCCCCCTTTGCCCAAAAACAATCGCCGCAAGCCCCTCCTGATCGGTATCGCACTGGGGCTGACCCTTGCGGTACTCCTGCGGCTGGCGATCGCAAAACTATCTAAGTAATCCTATTATGAATGAGAAGAACAATCGATTTAGACTCCTATGGGCGTCTATGCTCTGCACCTGCGGCATGACGCTCCTCTTTACCGCTCTCTGGATGCCGCCACAGGGGATCATCGACTCGAGCGTGCTGGTGGCGTACGGGGAGGTGATGACCTTTGTGGGCGGGCTGGTGGGGATCGACTATGTGTATCGTAATAAGGAGAAGTAACTCTCGAGAATTGTCACTATCTTTATCTGAACAAAAAAGAAGAGAGCAGCATGAGCGACCTTATCGAGGACTTCATCGACTATCTCACCTATGAGCATGGGGCTTCGCCGCACACCGTCACTGCCTATAGGCGTGACCTGGAGGTGTGGGGGGAGACCTGTGGGGTGGATCCGACGGTGGAGAGCCTGCAGTCGATCGATCTGAGGGGCGCCCGGAGACAGGCGATGCAGCTGATGGCGCGAGGGGACAGTCCTCGCACGGTCCATCGGCGACTGTCATCCCTGCGGACCTTCTTTACCTACCTCCTGAAGCAGGGCGTAGTAGAGACGGACCCCTTTGCTGCAGTCCAGCTCCCCAAGATGGAGCGCAGCCTGCCGCCCTTTGTCGACGCGAAGACGCTCACCGGACGGATCGAGCAGCTCTACGCCGATGCTGAGGCTGCGGAGCGGGAGGAGGAGAGGGAGCATCTGCTACGGGTCGCCTTTGTGACCGACCTGCTCTTCCAGACCGGTATGCGGTCGGCAGAGGTGCGAGGGCTGCAGGTCAGCGACGTGGATCGGTCCGGTCGGCGGATCCGCGTCCTCGGGAAGCGAAATAAGGAGCGATATATCCCCTATGGTGCTTTGCTTGATCAGAAAATAGCTCTATATTTGTCCTACAGGGACCGCAGTACGCGTCCGGAGGTGACGCACTTCCTCACCACTGAGCGAGGAATACCGGTCAGCGCCGGCCGGCTCCGCAGCTACGTCATGGAGGCCCTCGGGCCACTCTCGGGCTACTCTCGCAAGAGTCCCCACGTGCTGCGCCACAGCTTTGCCACAGCGCTCCTTAATGACGGTGCGGGCCTGATGAGCGTCAAGGAACTCCTCGGACATGAGGAGATATCCACCACCTCTATCTACGCCCACACCACCTTCGAGGAACTGCAGAGGATGTACCGCGCCCACCCAAGGGCTCAGAAGCCATCCAAGGAATAAATCACCAACCAACTACTTACGATTATTATGAACGTAAAGATCCAAGACGTAGACTTTAAGGCCTCCAACGACCTGCAGAACTTTGTCACCACCAAGGTCCAAAAGCTGGAGCGCTACTATGCAGATATCTTAGATGCTGATGTGGTCATGACGCTGATCAAGCCGGAGACGAAGCGCAATAAGAAAGTCCGCATCACCCTCTCTGTCAAGGGTCCGGATCTCTTCTCTGAGAAGACGGCGGACAGCTTTGAGCAGGCTGCCGATGAGGCGTGCGAGGCGCTCGAGATCCAGCTGAAGAAGCTCAAGGACCGACTCACCAATCGCTAAGACAACGATAACAAATACGACAAGAGGATGATCTCCACGGAGGTCATCCTCTTGTCATATCTTGCGGTCTGGTTTACTCCATCAGCCGAGCGAAGAAGAGGTCCAGCTCCTCGGAGGCTCCCTTGAGGAGCTTGTCATGCCGTACCTCGTCCCAGGTGCTGTCGCTGTGGGAGTAGAGCGTCTTGTCCTTCGCTCCCCCACTCTGATAGTCGATCGTGATGTCCATCGCAAAGGGGTGCTGCTCGAAGAACCCGGCCGACGCCAGCCGACGCAGCGCCTCCCGGACCGTCAGGAGCGCCTCCTGCTCCGTTACCATGGCACGCTCGCCATCCTCGGAGAGCCAGCCATAGATCACCTCGCTATCGCTCTGACCGCTGTCCGAGGAGAGCAGGATCTCTCCCTCGACGAGGTCAAAGCTGGTGGTCACCTTGTGGACCGACAGACAGCCGCCCGTCAGCAACGTCTCACGGAAGTGGCTGAAGAACTCGGCAACGATCGTGGCGGTGCTCATCACCTTGTCATGAATTTCCGGCTCCATATCTCACGCTGATTGTTTGGGGAGATCAGTTTACTTCTGTTGCTCGAGGAGGTTGAGACGCTCTTGGGCACTCTTTAGCTTCTCGGTCGCATCGGAGACCTTCTTCCGCTCCATATCGACGACAGCCTGCGGGGCGTTATTGACGAAGCCGGGGTTGCTCAGCTTCTTCTCTATCCCGGCGATGAATCCGGTGTAGTGCTTGATGTCCTTCCTCAGCTTCTCGATCTCACCAGAGATGTCGATCAGCCCACGGAAGGGGACGCCATAGACGGTCGTCTCCACAAGGAAGGTCTCCACCTCGGCGTCTCCGCTCGTCGGTGCGACGGTGAAGTCGGAGATATTGGCGAGCTTGCGGATCACCGCCTTGGAGGCATCCGTCAGGCGATCCTCCGGAATCAGCAGCTCCACCGCCTCACGGGGTGATACGCCATGATGGGCGCGCAGTCCACGGACGCCGGTGATGATGTCGCTCGAGAGTGCCATCTGGTGGAGGATCTCCCGGTCAGGCTCCGCCTCGGCAGGCAGCTGCTGCATCATGATGCTCTCACCGTCAGCACGGTCGGCAAGGTTTTGCCACAGCTCCTCGGTGATGAAGGGCATGAACGGGTGCAGAAGGAGGAGCAACTGCTCGAGGTAGTCCTTCGTAGCGGCAAGCGTGGTGCTGTCGATCGGCTTACCGTAGTCGGGCTTCACCAGCTCGAGGTAGGTGCCGGAGAAGTCGTCCTTGACCACGCGGTAGAGCAGCATCATCGCGTCGCTGATGCGGTACTTGGAGAAGTGGTCGTCGAGCGTCTTGCGGGTGTCGCTCAGCACCTCGGCAAACCACCGCACGGCGGCTGCCTGAGCAGCGCTCTGCTCCGCCGTCTCGCTCTCCTCCCAGCCCTGTACGAGGCGGTACGAATTCCAGATCTTATTGCTGAAGTTGCGCCCCTGCTCACACATTGACTCGTCGAAGAGGATGTCGTTGCCGGCATTGGTGCAGCTCATCAGCCCCATCCGGACGCCGTCGGCACCATACTCCTTGATCAGCAGGAGCGGGTCGGGACTGTTGCCCAGCTGCTTGCTCATCTTGCGCCCCTGGTGATCGCGGACGATGCCGGTGAGGTAGACATCCCCGAAAGGCTTCTTCCCCATATACTCATACCCTGCCATGATCATGCGGGCGACCCAGAAGAAGAGGATGTCCGGCCCGGAGACGAGCGTGGACGTCGGGTAGTAGTACTGCAGCTCCGCATTCTCCGGATCCTTGATCGGGTTGGCGAAGACGCTCATCGGCCAGAGCCAGGAGGAGAACCAGGTGTCCAGCGTGTCCTCATCCTGCTTTAGATCAGCGTCGGTGAGGGCAGGGTCGATCTTGTGAGCCTCCTCCAGCGCCACGGCACGGCTCTCACCCACGACGATCTGCCCATCAGGCAGGTAGTAGGCGGGGATGCGGTGTCCCCAGTAAAGCTGACGGGAGATATTCCAGTCGTGGATATTCTCCATCCAGTGCGCATAGATGCTCTTAAACTTTGGCGGCACCAGGCTCACCTCATCCTTCATCACCGCCTCGTAGGCCGGCTTGACGAAGTGATCCATCCGGAGGAACCACTGGGTGGAGAGCTTTGGCTCGATCGGCACATCGGTCCGCTCGGAGAAGCCGACCGTATTGTCATAGTCCTCCACGTGATCCATCGCCCCGATCTCCTCCAGCTCAGCGGCAAAAGCGTCGCGCACCTCGAAGCGGTCGCGCCCCTCATACTTTCCCCCAAAGCCATTCAGCGTACCGTCGTCATTGAAGACGTCGTACTTAGGCAGACGATACCGCTCCCCGATTGCGTAGTCGTTGATGTCGTGACAGGGGGTGATCTTGAGGCAGCCGGTACCGAAGTCTATATCCACATAGTCATCCATGATGATCGGGATCTCGCGACCCACGCCCGGCACGATGACGTGCTTGCCTTTGAGGTGGGTGTACCGCTCGTCGGAGGGATTGATGCAGACCGCCGCATCGCCAAAGATCGTCTCCGGACGGGTCGTCGCCACGAGGACGTATCGCTCCGGATCCTCCACGATCGGATAGCGGACGTAGTAGAGCTTGGAGTGCTCCGCCTTATGGATCACCTCCTCGTCAGAGATCGCCGTCTTCGCTGCCGGATCCCAATTCACCATTCGGATACCACGGTAGATCAGCCCCTTGCGATAGAGGTCGCAGAAGACATCATTCACCGTCTCGCTCCGCTGCTCGTCCATGGTGAAGGCGAGGCGATCCCAGTCGCAGGAGGCGCCGATCTTCTTGAGCTGGCTGATGATGATCCCGCCGTGCTCGTGCGTCCAGTCCCACACCTCGTCGAGGAATTGCTCGCGCGTGAGGTCGCTCTTCTTGATCCCCTTCTTGGCCAGCTTAGCCACCACCTTCGCCTCCGTAGCTATGGAGGCGTGATCAGTCCCGGGAACCCAGCAGGCGTTGAAGCCAGTCATCCGCGCCCGGCGGACGAGGATATCCTGGAGGGTGTTATTGAGCATATGCCCCATGTGGAGCACGCCGGTGACGTTGGGCGGGGGGATGACGACGGTGTAGGGAGGTCTGTTGTCCGGATGAGAGGCGAAGAGCTTATGCTCCGTCCAGTATCCATACCACTTATCCTCCACCTGGGAGGGATCGTACTTAGCGCTTAGTTCGTGCGACATATCTCGTCTGTAGTTATCTGTCTTTGGGTGACAAAGATAAGACAATTTCCCCTCCTAAGGCTCCCTTTGCACCAACGGTCTTCGGTTATTCTCCGAACACCAGCTTGTAGGCCGTCGATCGCCCCGCACCCTCCGGGATGAGCAAGCCCCACTCTGACAGCTTAGCAAGATCCCTTGTGGCGGTCGCCTTGGAGGTGCGTGTGAGTGAAGCATACTTACGTGGGGTCATCCCGCCCGCAAAGCCCTCCGGACCCGCCTCCAGCATCCGGTGGAGCACCTTGATCTGCCGCTCACTAAGCGGGTGTTCACTCATCCGACGGATGAAATCCCTCCTCCGTCTCAAGAAGGCGATCCGGCTAATTGTCTCCTCAAGGGCGAGCCGCACCGTCTCTGTCCAGTAGAGGAGCCATGGAGTGACGTCCATGGTCCCCACGGATGCTTCTTTGAGTCGAGCATAGTAGGTCGCCCGATCCATCTCTATGGCGTGGGAGAGACTGATCGGGATGTCCTGACCTAAGCCTCTCGCAAGGATATGGTGAGCGAGTGCCCTGCCGACTCTGCCATTACCATCCTCATAGGGGTGCAGTGTCTCGAAGTAGAGATGGCAGATCCCGGAGTGACGTATCGCCTCCGAGACGCTCTCAACGGTCACAAAATTGCAGAAACTGAGGAAGTCTGCCATCATCTCATTCAGGCGAGAGGAGGGAGGTGCTTCGTAGTGCACCTCCTCTCTGCCGATGATCCTCCCCGAGACAATCTGCATAGGCAATGGTGAGCTCCGCCACTGCCCCGGGTGGATGTCCCTTCGATCCTCCATAAGCGCTCTGTGCCAGTCGTGGAGTCGCTCTGCAGTGATAGGTTCTCCGATATCACTCAGAGACAATATCATCAGACGTGCCACCCCCTCTACATACCGACTCTGCGGATGAGTGGTCTCACCGGCAAGTCCCAGCTGCCTCTCTAGCGAGGATCTCAGCTCATCCGGGCTTATGGTCACCCCCTCTATGCGTGAGGAGAGTGCGCCCTCTGTGGACAGCCGACTGAGAGCCAGATCCTCCTGCGCGCCTTTGTCAAGCAGGGAGATCAGTCCCCTCACCTCACCAAGCAGGACTAAGCATTGCTCGGTGACGGGCGCCAATGGTTCGGGATCATAGGTATACTTCGGGAAGTCCTCCCTTTGCCAGATGTACTTCATAAGCTAAGTGAGCCGATTAAGTCCTCTAATCGGCTCAAATATACACAAAAACCTGAGCCGATTAGGCACTCTAATCGGCTCAGGCATTTCTTGGTAGTCTCAGCCTTCCACCCAGCGGATGAGGGGGATCTGATGGCGGAGGAGGTAGTCGTTGGTCCTGGAGAAAGGCTTGCTGCCGAAGAAACCTCTGTAGGCACTGAGGGGCGAGGGGTGCGGTGCCCGCAGGATCAGATGCCGCTCCGGATCGATGAGGCGCGCCTTCTGCTGCGCATCCGACCCCCAGAGGATGAAGACGAGGTGCTCTCTCCGGTCAGCGAGGAGCTCTATCGCCCTATCCGTAAAGTGCTCCCAGCCCCAGCCGTGGTGGCTTCGTGGTCGGTGAGCCGTGACGGTGAGGGTCGCATTGGGGAGGAAGACGCCCTGCCGAGCCCAGTGAGTCAGATCCCCGGAGAGGGGCTTCTTCACCTCGAGGTCGTCGGCCAGCTCCTTATATATATTGTCAAGCGAGGGCGGGATCATCACTCCGCTGGGGACGGAGAAGGCAAGGCCCATCGCCTGCCCGACGTTGTGGTAGGGGTCCTGCCCGACGATCACCACCTTGACTTGGTCAAAGGGGCAGAGGTTAAAGGCGTTAAAGATCAGTGGTGGCGGAGGGAAGCACTGCCCCTCGGCGTAAGCCTGACGCACTCGGTCGGTCAGCTGTCTGAAGTAAGGCTGCTCGAAGTCATCCCTCAGCACCTCCTTCCAGGATCTCTCTATCTGTACATTCATTGTCTCAAGTAATCCAGTAGGTCAGTCAGCTCCTCCCCCACCCCCTTGCGGAATGGATCAGTCTCCTCAGCACGTGCTCGGGCGAAGCGGGCGATCCGCTGCCGCATCTCAGGCTGTTGCTCAGCGAGTCGGGAGAGGCCGCGCAGGATATAGGTCGCCTGGAGCGGGCGCTCCTCAGACAGAACCTCCGCGGCGGAGTCGAGAGAGTGCTTGACAAATCGGGACGAGGCGGTGCCGGCGACGGCGAGTCGGGTCAGCACCACCCACGGCAGGACGGAGTCGGGAGACTGCTTCGCCACCTCCAGTGCCACACGCTCCTCCTCGCCGGAACCGATCAGCAACAGGACCACCAGCTGCTCCGACTCCTCGATCGTGCGACACTGGGAGGCAAGTGTGAGGAGATCCCTGCGGGTCAGCTCCTCTCGGGGACGGATCATCAGGGAGAGAAGGCGCATCTCGCGCACCTCCTTCGACCACATCAGGTCGGCAAGTGAGCGGTCGCGCGGTTGCTCGGCGGCGATCTCCCGTAGGTCGGGGAGGCTGACGCCGAAGTTGATCCCGTACTGCAGCCCCTTGTCGCGCATGCTCTTCGAGACGTCGCCATTCATCCGCTTGCGGAGCCGCTGACGGATCGCATTGAGCCGGTCGTGCCACTTCCCCTCGCCATAGACCTTATGCTCTTTCCGGAGAAAACTCTCCAGGGGCAGCGCCAGCGTGCGGTACTGCTCGCTGTAGCGGAGGTTTTGCTCTATGAATCCCTCGGTGTAGTCGATCTCCACGCTGTCATCCTGTAGCGAGAGGCGGGGATTGACAAAGCCGATATAGGGCGCCATGCCGGTGGCTCGGTCGCGACGGATCGCCTCCTCCTTCAGCTCCGGATCCACCGCCGTGCCAAAGCGGGCAACCAGGTCGGCCGCCGCCTCGTAGTCTCCGCAGCTCTTGATGCGCTGCAGCTCCCTCAATAGTTCACCGAAGATCTCTCGCAGCCGCTCGTAGTCGTGGATGTGGACAAAGTGCTCCCCATTGACCTTCTCCATAGTCACCGCCTCCGGGTACTGAAGGGCGTAGCGGGCGATGAGGGCTCGGTTTTGCATATGCGCCTCACGCAGCACGGTGTCGTCGCCGAGTCGGGAGAGCTGAGTGATCAGGGCGGAAGTGAGGTAGCGGTCATACTCCGCCCGGTAAGCGTCAGACGAAGGCAGGATGCCCAGCTCGACCAACCTTGGGTCGGCAATGAAGTAGAGGGCATTGATGTCCGCCCGCGCCTCCTCGATGCAAGAGTCGTACTCCCTCAGATCGGCGCCCGAGATGCCGGGGAGGAGCTTCCCTGAGCCGTGACCGATGATCTCGTGGAGATCGGTGTGGAGCATATCTGCCTCGGCACCGTAGCGTCTCAGCCGTTCCTTTACCTCCTCACCGTGGTAGAAAAGGTCTATCGAGGCGGCACTGCGGTAACGGTCGATGGCGAGGGCGATATTGGAGAGGGTGACACTCTTGCTCCCCACCTCGGCCCGCATACGCTCATCATTGGGGAGGTTGATCCCAAGTGGCGAGGCGGGGTAGCTGTCTCCCGCCAGCATCACCACGTCGATGGCGCGGGCGGCTCGACCGAGGGGCTCCGTCCGCTTATAGGTCTCGTCGATCGGCGACTGCTCCTCGAAGTAGCCCGCCAGCCCGACGATCTGTCGCACCCGAGCGGTTCCCTCAGGATCCTCCAGCTCAACAATCCCCTCGTAGGAGCCCTTGAGCCCGAGCGGATCGTCGTAGGTCTCGATGAAGCCGTGGATCAGATCCACCGGCTCCAGCAGCCGCACCCACAGCTCACTGTAGTCGGCAAAGGCGTCGATGTCGCCGCTCTCGTAGTAGGCGATCAGCGTCCGGAGCGTCTCACTCGCCGCTTCGCTCGGGGCGTAAGAGAGTGCGGCGGTGAGCTGCCGGACAATCGCCTGCAGGGCGTCGCCGTAGAGCCCATCGGTGTAGGCGGTCAGTTCTTTCAGCTCGCCCCTTTCATCCTTAATGAGTCGGCTATTGAGTCCCGGGGCGATGCGGTACTTGTCCTTCCTTTCCTCATAAAACCTCAGTGCCTCTTCTGTGGTGACACCTGGGCCGTAGAAGTTGACCGCTGACCGCTCCACTAGTGACTCACGGTCGCCGTCCGCCCGGCGAAGCGGGTCCTTAGTTGGGTCGAAGATCATCTCCTCCAGTGCGTCGAGGGTGAAGCCCTGCGCCTCGAGGTACGCCTCCACATCGTACGGCAGCTGCAGCACCGCCTCGTGGAAGTAGGTCTGGCTAAAGGCGGGCACCGTCTTGGTCTCCTTGTAGTGGTGGTGGAAGCCGGAGTACATCCAGAGCTGCGTCAGGTAGTCCTCCAGATCGTGATTGCGGAATGTCCCCTGCTCCCAGATCGCCTCCAGGATCGTCCGTGCGGCGAGCGCCATCGGGTGGTGCTGCAGGTAGAGAATGTCCCGCCCGTAGAGGCACGCCTCAGCGAGGTGGTAGACGTACCGCCGAGCCGTCGGCTCCAGAGCCTCCCAGCCGGGGACCCGGTAGCGCAGGATGTCGATATGCTTGGAGTGGAAGACGAGTTCGCCTGCCGTTGATTTCTGTATCATATAGGGAAAAGAAGATTACCAGTCACGATAGCTGCTGCCACCGATGAACTCTCGCAGGAGCGAACCGTGAGGAAGCAGCTCCTCCGGGATCGGATCGAAGAAGCGCAGCTCCCGCAGTAACCGAGCCGCCACCGGATAGACCGGACTCATCTCCGGCACCCGACTGATCGCCAGCTCTGCCTGCTGCCTCAGCGCCCCGAGCTCGTAGACCATGGCGCTATTGAAGATCACGTCCGCCTCCTCCTGGTAGGGGAAGACCCACTTCTCCTCACCAGCCCGTACGTCAGCCCAGAAAGTAAGCGTCTCCTCCGGCGGTTTATTCCGATACTTCACATCCCTCACCATCCGTCGCAGCAGGCGGTTGTCGCTTGTGCTGAGCCAATTGTGCTTGTCGTAGGAGATGGCTGTCAGGGCAGAGACGTAGATCTTATACGACGACGCCTCCACGGCATCGGTGAGGATGATAGGGTTGAGCCCGTGGATCCCCTCGATGATGATCATGTCCTGCTCAGAGAGTCGGAGGTTATTCCTCGAGTCCATCACCCGCTGTCCGAGGGTAAAGTCGTACCGCGGCATCGGCATCTCCTCTCCCCGGACCAGCCCCCTGAGCGTCTCCCGGAGGAAGGGAAGGTCGAGCGCATAGACCGACTCATAGTCCGGCTGTCCCGCCTCATTGTGCGGGGTGATCGCCCGATTGACATAAAAGTCATCCAGAGAGATCGGGTAAGGCCGGATCAGGTGTGTCAGGAGCTGGGTCGTCAGTCGGCGAGAGAAGGTGGTCTTACCCGACGAAGAGGGTCCCGAGATCAGCACCGCCGACACGCCCTTGTCCCTATGCAGGCGGGCAATGTGAGAGGCGATGGCGGCGATCTGCTTCTCCTGCTGTGCCTCTGCCACCTGGATCATCTGCGTCGTCCTACCGGATCGGATCAGGAGATTGAGCGGTGTCACGTCCTCCACACTCAGACCGGTGATCAGCCTATGCTGCGAGTCGAGGGCCTTGAAGAGCTTAGGCTGCAGCTCCCGCTCTGCCAGTGTGGTGGGGTCGCTCCGATCCGGCACCCGGATCAAGAATCCGTCATTGACCGGCTCGAGGTCGAAGAGGTGGATCTGTCCCGTCCGCGACAGCACCTGATGGAGGATATAGTAGTACGATCCCTTCAGCTCCCAGAGGACCACGGAGTAGCGCCCGGAGTCGTTGATCAGGGCAGCTGTGTCCACATCGCCCAGCTCCTCCATGTACTGGATAGCCTCCTCGGCAAATAGTCTCGTCCGCTGTATCGGCAGGTCCTCGTCGATCAGACGCTGGACGTAGGCACGCACCCGGCTCAGCTCCTCCGTCGTCGGACGTCGGTCGCCGATGGTACCGTAGTAGCCCTTGGCGAGGGCATATTCGATCTTCAGGGTCGGCAGCTCCAGCTCCCTCGCCGCAGCGGTCAGCAGGAGCGCCAGCGTCCGGATGTATGCCCGACTGCCCTCCTCCGAGCTGTAGTCGGAGAAGGTGAGCCGACAGGACTCCACGATCGGGCGCTGGAGTGCCCAGGGGTGGTTATTCATCGTAGTGGCCAGTGCATCGCTGATGCCGACTGCCTCAAACTCACCACGGAAGTGGTCAAAAATCTCCGCCGGGCTCAGCAGCTCCTCCGTCGCGAGGCTCCGCTTGATCTGCGGGAGAAATATCGTCTTAGCCGTTATCATATTCTATCTCGATCTCTATGCAAGACCTCTACATCATACCTTAGTCTATAGCTCCTCCCTGCCCTCGCCCACTTCATCAAATGTACCACAAATTTTCTCTCCCCCTATCTCTTAGGACAAAAAAGCTGTCCCCCGCTCGGTTGCCTGTACAGAGGCTCCGAGCGGGGGACAGCTTTTTTTTGTTTCCCGACACTACGCCTTGCGTGCTACGTAAAGCCCGCAGACGCCGGGAAAGAAGATGCGGTAATGGCACTGCTCCAGCCCGGCCTGCTCCATGAGCGCGGTCATCCGCTCTCTCGCGGGGACGCGAGCCACGGAGTGGAGGAGGTAGTCGTACGCCTCGGGATCGTCGGAGTAGCGCTGCGCCATCCGTCGGAGGTAGAGCCGGGTATAGAGTCGGTAGCCGGCGTGGAGGATTCCCCTCTCCGGCTCTGTCAGCTCGAGCACGGCTACGATGCCGCCAGGCGTGAGCACCCGGGAAAACTCTCGGAAGCCCTGCTCCAGGGAGGCGAAGTTGCGGACGCCAAAGGCGCAGGTGACCGCATCGACAGCCTCGTCAGGCAGGTCAATGTCCAGCGCATCGCCGACACCAAATCCGATCCTATCTGCCAGCCCGGCAGCCTCCACCTTACGCACACCGACAGCCATCATCTCCCGCGAGAGATCCATGCCGGTGATCTGAGCCTCGGGACAGGCGTGCGCCAGCGCTATCGCCACGTCGCCGGTGCCGGTCGCCACGTCGAGGATCTGCCTCGGGTGTGTGCCGGCGACGGACCGCACCAGCACGCGGCGCCAGTAGCGATCGAGACCGAGCGAGTTGAGCTTATTCAGCAGATCGTACCGCGGCGCGATCTGGTCAAACATCTGCCGGATCTGGGCGGGGAAGGCGGGACTCTCCCGCCTCGGCTCACTTGCCATGCTGACGGATCCAGTCAGTGACGTTGGTCTCTATGCGCTTCTCAATGTCGCCGGTCTCGTGACGCTCAAAGGGCTCGTCCATGATGTCATTGAAGAGCTCGATGTAGCGCTCCGAGACGCTGTCGCAGTAGGCATCGGTCATCTCAGGCACCTGCTGACCCTTCTCGCCCTGGAAGCCGTGGTCGATGAGCCACTGGCGGACAAATTCCTTGGAGAGCTGACGCTGAGGCTTCCCGGCCTCGTAGAGCTCCTGATAGGTGTCGGCGTAGAAGTAGCGGCTGGAGTCGGGCGTGTGGATCTCGTCGATGAGGTAGATCTTGCCGTCTTTCTTGCCAAACTCATACTTCGTGTCGACGAGGATGAGTCCCTTCTTCTTCGCCAGCTCGCTTCCGCGCTTGAAGAGGCGGAGCGCAATGTCTGAGATGGTCTTCAGCTCCTCGGCGGTCATCAGTCCCTGCTTGACGATCTCCTCCGGGGTGATATTCATGTCGTGTCCGGAGTCAGCCTTGGTGGTCGGCGTGAGGATCGGGTGCGCGAAGTACTGATTCTCCTTCATCCCCTCGGGCAGGATCACGCCGCAGAGATTCCGCTCACCCGCCTTATAGGCACGCCAGGCACTACCGGTGAGGATGGCGCGGACGATCACCTCGAGCTTATAGGGCTCGCAGGCGTGGCCGATCGTGACCATGGGATCGGGCGTGGCGATCTTCCAGTTGGGGACAATGTCCTCTGTGGCATCGAGATTAGCCGCAGCGATGCGATTGAGGATCTCGCCCTTGAAGGGGATCCCCTTGGGGAGGATCACGTCGAAGGCGGATATGCGGTCGGTGGCGACCATCACCAGGAGGCCGTTATCGAGAGTGTATACATCACGGACTTTGCCGTGGAAGACGTTAGTCGTGCCCGGCAGCTTGAGGTCGGTCTGAGTAAGTGCTTTTGCCATGATTGTATGGAAACGTTATGTATATGTGTGTAGTAAAAAAGTGTCTATTCCTTCTCCTCCTTAGCGGCTCCCCGCTTGCGGTCCGCCTGCTCGTAGACCGCGACGATCTTCTTCACGAGACCGTGGCGCATGATATCGCTTCGCTCGAAGTCTATCCACCCGATGCCCTCGACCGAGTGGAGGAGCCGGTCAGCCTCACGCAGTCCTGAGGTGACGCCTCGGGGAAGGTCGACCTGCGACATATCCCCCGTGACGATCATCTTCGCCTCACTCCCCAGCCGGGTGAGGAACATCCGCATCTGGTGCGTGGTCGTATTCTGCGCCTCATCGAGGACGACGATGGCGTCATTGAGCGTGCGACCGCGCATATAGGCGAGGGGGGCGATCTGGATCACGCCGGTATCCATATAGTCGTGCAGCCGCGTTGGCGGGACCAGCTCCATAAGTGCGTCGTAGAGAGGCTGTAGGTAGGGGTCGAGCTTATCCTTCATCTCGCCGGGGAGGAACCCAAGTCGCTCGCCCGCCTCCACGGCAGGACGAGACAGTATGATCCGGCGGGCTCTCTTTTCTCTAAGAAACTTCACCGCCATCGCTATGGCAAGGAAGGTCTTGCCGGTACCCGCGGGCCCGGTGGCGAAGACGAGGTCGTGCCGGTCAACCAGCTGAACCATCTCCTGCTGGTGAGCACTGCGCGGGGTGATCGGCTGACCATAGGCGCCGTAGAGGATCACACCGTCGCCGCCCTTACGATCGGGGGACTCGCCCTTGACGATCTCGAGGACGGCGGTCTCGGGGAGGTTATTGAATCGCGCGGCGTACTTCTCCAGCCGGTGGAGCACCTTGAGGATCTCCTCGGTCTCCTCCTCGGCACCCATCACCTTGATCACCGACCCGCGCGCCATGATGCGGAGCTTAGGGTAGAGATCCTTGAGGAGCGTCAGGTTACTGCTATTGGTGCCAAAGAAGACGACCGGATCAGCCTCCTCTATCAGGTAGATGTGCTCTGTCATCGCTTGTAGCTCTGGAGCATTTTCTCGGTCTCCGTTCGCATACCGTCCAGTAGCCCCCCCTCCTTCCAGGTGCTGGTGGGCTGGACGATAACGAAGGAGCCATTCTTGTAGACGAAAATAAGCGTCGGTACAGACTTGATGCCGAATTTCTTAATCAAGGGCAATATCCGATCCCGATCCTCGCTAATGGTATTAAGGGCATGGAACTGCACCTTACCCTCATACTCCTTCACGAGACTCTCATAGTGGGGCTTGAGCTTCTGACAGGACGAGCAAGTGGGGCGATACACCTCCAGTATGGTAGGCCGGGGCGCATCATGAGACCAGATGCTGCTGTCGTAGTCAGCGATAAGGACCACAAAGTCCTCCGACTCAGGCAGCGGAGTCTCAGGATCATCCATAGAGCCACAGCCGGCCAGCAGCGTGACGGAGAGGAGCAGAGCGATAAGATGGTATAGCTTCTTCATATAAGCAAAGTATCTCTTGTACAGGACAAAGATAGCAAGAAATGTGCAAGGGAAGTGCTCAGCCATCCGGCCTCGCCCCCCCCCCAAAAGATTGTATGGGATATCCACTTTTCACTCCTATATTTGCTATGTAATCCATAAGAGTATCAGTGTTTTATAGTACAGAGATACACATATTACACCTAAGGGGTAAGGAATTCAGCGGAGTTCTTTGCCCCTTTTTCGGTGCCTCCTTTTTCTTGCGGAATTGAGGCGAATCGCATATCGAGAATAATCCTTACTTTTGTTGCAGAAGATGTAAAAACCAACAATTACAGATGGACATACCGCTATCTGCATAATATGCAAATCATCAAAGGAATAAGAGTAAAATGAAACCATGTACAATCACGATAGGAGCCTTTGTGGCTCTCACACTTGCCTTGGTGGGCTGTAAGTCTAATAAAGAAGATTTGATTATTGACAGATCCTTCTACAAGTGTTGTGTCACAGGGTATATCACTAATCCTTCCTTTGTCGCACAATTTAATCCTGAGTGGATTATCTCGCCCTCAGATCCGGAAGGCGATTTTGTAGCGTTCACCTGCGAAGCGGGACCCGGCTCTCACTCTACGGTATCTTACGATGATGAAGGAATAGATCGTAAGCAAGGGCTCTATTATACGCTTAGCAAGAGATATAATGACCTGTCCTATAACGACTACTACATGACAACTCCCGTAATGGCGATCGCTTTATCGGAGCCGCTTATTCAGTTCCGGTGTTTTGAAGTAACAACATCCGGGGAGGAAGTAGACATCTCGGACAGATTGTATGCCACAACCCACAGCTTTCTCCCATTCATAGAGAGTGGCTACGATAAGACGCTCCCGGGGCGAGACACGAAGAACAATTACGTCACGAGCACCAAGCTTGTCTCGGAGCTGACTGAGAAGGATCTCACACTCCTCACTTGCTACAGGATACCTGCCGTCATCCTACGAGCCAAGGCTCCATATAGGCTGCCGGAGACGCTCATTATCCGCACCTCCTACAAGGGGATAATGAACAAGCTAGTTGTCAAGTGCCCTCCATCTAAATCGTGACCGAAGATTCCCATCTGAGTACCGGTCATAACTAGGCATTACTTTTTATTGGTAAAGACAGTATATACACTAGCAACAGACTTACTATTATGAGCAGTTTTGTAAAACGAGTCACACTCTTAGCTCTTGTCGCCACCCTCTGCTATGGTTGCGACTCAGACATTAGTGATGATATTGGAGCTGGCTTCAAAACACGGTGCTGTATACAGACATACATAGACGAACCCGTTTTGACCGCTCGATTTGTCAAGCAACAGGTCTCTATATGGGCTCCTAACGTGATTGAGGACGACTGTATTGAAATAAGGATCGTCAATCAGGAGGGTGCGAAATATATTGTCTACAACGAACGAGAGTGGAAATGGAAGGAGGGTGCTTTCTACATCCTCTCGCAGAGATACGGGGATACTTCGTTTAACGACTATCACGTTACGGGCAGTCAGTCTTTAGCGGTCGCTGAGCCGTTTGGCGTGTTAAAATGCTTCGAGGTCAATCCGAAGAGTGAGGAGATCGAAGTTACAGATAGACTATATGCTGCGACATCCTCTTACTTACCTTTTATAGAGAGTGGATATGACAAGACCCTTGATGGACTTCATTCCTTTTTTGTTACAAGGCTAAAACTTGCTTCCAAGCTGACAGAGAAGGACCTTACTCTCCTTAACTGGGGACCAAAACCCGCGATTAGACTGTGGGCGAAGTCTCCCTATCGACTCCCGAAGACGCTCATTGTCCGCACCTCATATAAGGGAGAGAAAATAGAGCTAACTGTACAGAGACCGGAAGAGAAGTAGAGAGTGGGATGGGTCCTCACCGGATGCGGCGGCGGACCTGGTCAGCGTAGCCGGTCAGCCCCTGGCGGCCATTGAGGTGAGTGAGGGCTTCGACGTAGGCGCTCTTGGCGTCGTCGAGCCGGATAGAGTTCGGCGGATTCTAAACCCGGTATTAGTAATCGCTAAACCCGGTAAGAGTGATCACTAATACCGGGTTTAGTTTGAGGCGCGCAGGCCTGACGCACTTGAGTCTGATAGTAAAGGATCTGATGCTCGTCTGAGAGGCTAATGCTATAAACGTAGGGGAGGACAACGGGTCTCACGATCCATTGTCCTCCGCTTTATTCTTACTCCCAGTAACCGAAGGGGTCTGCCCCAATGGTTCTACGTCTTATCTCTCGGGAGCCAAAAGAAACTTCACGACAGTTTTATATTCTTGAATGACAATACAAAGGTAGCCCCGGAAGTTCACAAAAGAAAGCTTCCGGGCGAAATATACCCTCTACCGAGTACCTCTTAAGGCACTAATACTGAGAAGTGAGTAGGATCAGAGGAGAGCTCGGGCAAGCGTCGAGGAGCCATTGGGACAGGAGATGAGGGTAAGCCTGTCTCCGCCGGAGCGGAGGAAGAGCTCCTTGCCCTGCAGCCCCACTTCCTCAAGCGACTCGAGGCAGTCTGCGACGAAGGAGGGGCAGATCACCGCTACGCTCTTCGTCCCCTCGGTCGGCAGCGCTGCAAGGCGCTTGATGAGCTCGGGGGCGAGCCAGCGGTGGCCGAAGCGCGACTGGTAGACCAGTTCACAGCTCCGGAGTCGACTTACCTCCGGCAGCTCCTGGAGTAGCTCCATCGTCCGGCGACACTGATAGGGGTAGTCCCTCTCCGGGTCTCCGGCGTAGGGCTTTACCTGAGAGAGCGGTATGCCGTGGAAGGAAAAGATCAGGTGAGTGTCAGCCGGGAGCTCCGCTGAGGCGATCTGCTCTGCGAGGGAGCGGATGAAGAGCGGATGGTCGTAGAAGGGTCCCCGCTCGATGAGCTGATAGCCGGGGCGAAGTCGATCGTAGGTCCTGCGGACGAAGTCCTGCACGGTGCCGAAGCTGCTGGAGGCAAAGTGTGGGTAGAGGGGCTGAGAGATCAGCTCGGTCACTCCATCGGCCTCCGCCTGCCGCAGAGCGCGCTCGACAGATCCCTCCTCGTACCGCATGGCGACGTAGGCGGGAGCGCCGGAGAGCCGCTCTATCTCGTCCGCCAGCTGCCTGCTGTAGACCTTCAGAGGAGCCCCCTCGGGGAGCCAGATCCGGCGGTACCGCTCCGCAGACTTGGGTGCTCTCGTAGGGGCGATCACTCTTCGGACCAGCAGCTGCCGGAGCAGATAGGGCATCCCCATCACTGCGGGGTCGGTCAGGAAGGTCTCGAGGTACTGTCGTACATCCTCCACCCGACAGGAGCAGGGGGAGCCGGTATTAGTGAGCAGGTATCCGGTCTTAGTCATGATTCGGGGTTCTCTCGGAGTAGGGGCAGGAGGAGGATCGCCACCAGTCCGACCAGGGTCGTGGTGGCGGTCTGTGAGGCGTGGACGATCAGGGCAAAGGAGGCAGCCGGATCAGCAGCCACGCCGAAGAAGATCAGCGACTGGATCACCACAAAGTGCCACGGTCCGATATTACCCTGCACGGGGAGGATCGAGGAGATCGTGATCAGCGAGAAGATCACCAGTGCCACGTCGGCTCCCAGCCCTTCGGTAAAGCTAAAAGCCTGAAATGTGAGGTAGAATGCAAAGAAGTAACAGAGCCAGATGCCGAGGGTGTAGAGGAGGAAGAGCCACCTAGCGCCACGACTCATCTCACCGATGGTCCGCAGACCAGCCAGGAAGTCGAGCCACCCCTTCTGCAACTTACGGCGGAGCTGAAAGTGTCGGATCAGCCACCGCAGGAGAAAGACCACGAGGAGGAGTGCCAGGATCAGGAGCAGCCAGGTCCGTGGGGACCCTGTCGGTCCACCGACTGAGGACCTCCGTACATAGTCGTGGAGGAAGGTGGTGAAGTAGGTCGCATTGAGAGCCAGCCCGGGGAGGATCAGGAGGAGGGTGGTGATCATGTCGACCGCGCGCTCGGCAATCATCGTCCCGAGGAGCCGGGAGAAGGGGAGTCCCGTGTAGCCCTGCATGGAGGTGCAGCGCCAGAGATCCCCGAGCCGCGGGATCGCCATATTGACCGCATAGCTGCCCTGGACGTGGAGGATGGAGGCGCCCAGAGTAGAGCCCATCCCCTCTCGTCGAAGCGGCTCCACCTGGAGGTCCCACCGGAGGGCACGGAAGAGTACGGAAATCGGTCCGAGGAGGCAGGTGAGGGCGATGACCTCCCACCTTACGTCACTCGTGAGCGTCGACCGGACCACCTCGAAGTCCACCTTACGATAGAGCAGCACGATGAGCAGCCCGCCGAGGAGGAGCGGGAGGATAATCCGGAGACTCTTGTGTAGCTTACTGGTCATGAGTGCGTGGGTCCGCAGTCTTTTTGGTACTTTTGTACGTAACGGGGTGCTGAGAAGCGGTGACCTCGGTGATAGATGGGGCAAAGGTAGTCTTTTTCGCTCTAAGTGAGCTCCTTCTCCTCCCACACCGCTGACAGAGAGCATCCTCCCTGAGTATAATGGCAAGACGCGTACGAGCTAAGAAAACCCTCGGACAGCACTTCCTCCACGACGAGTCTGTGGCGGAGCGTATCGCTGAGATACTTGAGTCCCGTCGGGATCTGCCGATCCTGGAGGTGGGACCCGGTATGGGCGTACTGACGAAGTACCTCCTCTCTCTCTATCGGGATACGGTGGTGGTGGAGCTGGATCACGAGTCGGTGGACTACCTGAGGGAGACCTTCCCCGAGCTGGAGGGTCACCGGCTGATCGAGGGGGACTTCCTGACGCTGCCGCTGGATCGAATCTTCGCTGAGGGAGAGCCCTTCCTGCTGATCGGGAATTACCCGTACAATATCTCGAGCCAGATCTTCTTCCACATGCTGGAGTACCGCGACCTGATCCCTATGGCAGGCGGTATGCTGCAGAAGGAAGTGGCTCGCCGACTGACCTCGGAGCCGGGGAGTAGGGACTATGGGATCCTTACGGTCCTACTGCGAGCTTGGTACGACGCTGAGTACCTCTTTACCGTCCCGCCGGGAGCCTTCACCCCACCCCCCAAGGTCCAGAGCGGAGTACTCCGACTGACGCGCAACGACCGGACCTCTCTCGGCGTGGATGAGGGGCGCTTTCGTCAGGTGGTGAAGGCGGCCTTTGCGCAGCGGCGTAAGATGATCCGATCCTCGCTGAGAGGTCTCCTGCCGGAGCCGATCCCGCCGGAGCTGGAGCACTACCTGACGATGCGTCCGGAGCAGCTCGACGTGGAGGACTTCATTGCCCTGACAAGAGCTGTGGATCGGACGATGACCTGCCCTAATGATGACGAGAAGCTGAGATGATCGAACTGACCCCCGAGCTGACTAAAGAGCTCCGCGACTACCTCCGGAGCAATGATGCGGCAAAGCTGCAGCGGACCTTCAACGCGATGCACCCGACGGACATCGCCACCTTCATCGACGACCTTTCGGATGAGGATGCGACCCGTGCACTGAGGGTGCTGCCAGACGTGAAGGTGGCGGACGTGATCACCGAGATGGACGAGGACCGACGGAGGGAGATCCTCTCGCTGGTGCCGGAGCAGGAGATCGCTACGAAGATCGTCCAGAATATGGATACCGACGACGCGGCAGACCTCATCCGTGACCTCCGTGCCGAGCGACAGGATGCGATCCTGGCTCATATCCCAGACCTGGATCAGGCGGGGAATATCGTCGACCTGCTCCACTACGACGAGGATACCGCAGGAGGGGTGATGCGGAAGGAGATGATCGTGGTCAATGCCAACTGGTCCATGCCGATGTGTCTCGATGAGATGCGTCGGCAGGCTGAGGAGCTGGATGAGATCTACTACGTCTACGTCGTCGATGACCTAAAGCGCCTGATCGGTATCCTGCCGACCAAGACCGTGATCACCAATCCCTCCATCAGCGAGATACGCTACGTCATGCTGCCCAATCCCGTGATCCTCCACGAGAGCGACTCGATGGATACGGTGATCAATACCTTCGACCAGTATGATCTGGTGGCGATACCGGTCGTCGACGCCCTCGGACGACTGAAGGGGGTGATCACCATCGATGACGTCGTCGATGAGATGCGGGAGAAGCACGAGGCTGAGAGCCAGATGGCGAGCGGTCTCTCCTCCGACATCGACACATCGGACAACATCCTCAAGCAGACTGGTGCCCGCCTCCCATGGCTCCTGATCGGTATGATCGGAGGGATATTCAATAGCCAGCTCCTGGGCGTGTATGATAATGTCTTCGAGATGATCCCGCAGATCTCCCTCTTCATCCCCCTGATCGGTGGTACGGGAGGAAATGTCGGCATGCAGTCCTCGACCATTGTGGTGCAGGACCTGGCTCGAGGAACCCTGGATCTGAAGCGGATCCCACGCACGATCCTCAATGACCTGTGCGTTGCCACAGGTCCCTTCATCACCATATTGGACGACCTGATCGGCATGTTTGTCTACATGACCATCACCCAGGCACTGTATGGACACTTTCACTGATACACTACAGAGATGAGACAGCCCTTTTACCTCCTTCCCCTTCTCCTATCCCTCCTCCTACTCGCCTCCGGGTGCGGATCGCGCAAGAGCGTGGTCGAGAAGGCGGCCGAGAGGGCCTACTCCGCCGACTATGAGGCTCCGCGCAAAGAGGTAAGAGCGGTATGGTTTCCCACCGTCTTCCGCTCCCAGTACGGCCGGATGACGGTGGCAGAGCTACAGGCAGACCTAAGACGCAAGGTAGACGAACTGGCGAAGCTGGGGGTAAATGTGATCTACTTCCAGGTGCGTCCTGAGGCTGACGCCTGGTACTACTCCCCCTATGAGCCGTGGAGCCGATTCCTGACGGGTGAGCAGGGACGCGCCCCGGAACCGCTCTGGGATCCCCTCGCCTTCATGATAAAGATCTGCCATGAGCGCTCGATCGAGCTACATGCCTGGATCAATCCCTACCGCGCCGTGGCCGACATCTCTTCCTACGTCGCACCGGGGCATCCCTCGAAGCAGCATCCGGAGTGGTTT
>QWCQ01000550.1_pt1 | contig 31925 bp, 22 predicted proteins | sample 1972701 | NCBI WGS metagenome assembly QWCQ01 (sample SAMN09866704, study PRJNA288562) | Human gut metagenome isolate pre4_stool, whole genome shotgun sequencing... | reverse complement strand
CCGCTAGGGTGTCGCACTGATTGACTGACTGATATGTGCGACACCCTGGCGGGGTCGTATACCTTGAATGCGTCGTCCTTTCCCGGGGTCTTCGGCACTACGTGCCTCGACACCCGGTCTAAAAAGCGATGATCCCTCCGGGGCTTCGCCCCTGCGGGATCGGCAGGCAGTAGCAGCAGGGCTGAGATCAGTCGACAGGATTGCACAGCGACAGGGACTATCACTTCTTTGCTTTAAGGCTCAAATGCGTCTGCCCTGGTGCATGGGCTTGGCATACTGGACATCCATGACAATTTCGCTACCTTTGTAGTGGGTTGCGGTACACTATAGACCTTTTAGCCCTAGACCATTGTATAGAAAACTGGTATCCATTGTAATTGTGAGCAGTTACATTCATTCATTTTACAGTTATACTGGATTTCCGGATTTCTTTGTTCTTCACAGTTCATAATCATCACCATAAACTACGTCACCGAATTATCTTGCGGATTTCATCCCGCAAGATGGGGGGTATAGCGGCTTCCGCACCACACACGTCAGACCGTCCGCACACGCTCATCGCGCAGAATATCGGATGAAGCTCTTTTTAATCGTATTGATGTGTGGCTAACTGGTTGATGTGTGGCTGGCTGGCAGCGGAATCGGATTTTAGACAGCGGCGATAATTGTGTAAATTTGCACTGTTGTATGAGCATGAGTAATTACTTCGACAACCTCCCTGAGGACATCGCCGGCATCTCTGACCGCATCGACCAATTGATGGGCGAGACGCTGGAGAGCGACTCGCCCTCCCTGCGGCATGCAGTGGAGCTCTTCCGTCGCCATCCGGGCAAGAGACTACGCCCGATGCTGATGGGCATCGTCGCTTCGGCATTTGGCGAGATCTCCGATCGTGTCGTGCAGGGGGGGACCTTCATCGAGATGATCCATGTCGCGACGCTGATCCACGATGATGTGATCGACGACAGCGATATGCGTCGAGGGACAAAGGCGCTCCACGTGCTCTTCGGCAATCGTAAGGCGGTGCTGATGGGGGACTACATCCTCTCGAAGGCTATCCTCCTTGCCGTACAGATGGAGGAGCCGCTCGTGCTCGAGATCCTGAGCCATGTGGGCGAGTCGCTCACGGAGGGCGAGCTGATGCAGGACGATGCATCGCAGCTGGCCGAGACGAGCGAGGAGTGGTACTACGACATCATCCGTCGCAAGACCGCCTCCCTGCTTGCCGCCTCTGCCACCCTCGGGGCGATCCTCGCCGGCAGGAAGGACGACGAGACCACGCTCGAGATCAGCGAGGCGACCCTCAGGCTGGGGATGGCCTTCCAGATCCGCGACGACATATTTGACTACCTCCCCACGCCCGAGCTGGGTAAGCCCGCAGGTAATGATCTGCGGGAGCACAAGGTGACCCTTCCCCTTATCTATGCCCTAGAGCACAGTGGGCGCAAGGGGGAGCGCGCTCGCCGGGTGCTGCGTCAGAGCGACCTGAGTGACGAGGACATACGCTCCCTGACCGACTTCGCTATAGAGTGCGGCGGGATCGACTACGCTGAGCAGGAGATGCGCCGTCTTCTGGATGAGGCTAAGGAGCATTACACCCGGGTGATCCCCGAGGGGAGGAGCCTGGAGCTACTCTATCGGCTCTGCGACTACATTGCGGAGCGAGAGAAGTAAACGACCTGTTTTTTCACAAAATAAGTAGATACAAAGTATGAAAAGATTAGTACTGGTACGCCACGGACAGAGTGAGTGGAATCTGGAAAATCGCTTCACCGGATGGACCGATGTGGACCTGACGGAGAAGGGCATCCAGGAGGCTGCCGCTGCCGGCAAGACGCTGAAGGAGAATGGATTTCACTTCACCCTAGCCTACACCAGCTACCTCAAGCGTGCCATCAAGACCCTCAATATCGTCCTCGACAAGATGGATCTCGACTGGATCCCCGTCCGCAAGACCTGGCGCCTCAATGAGAAGCACTACGGCATGCTGCAGGGACTCAATAAGGCTGAGACCGCAGAGAAGTACGGTGACGAGCAGGTGCACGTCTGGCGTCGCAGCTACGACGTACCTCCCACGGAGCTGGAGAAGGATGATCCTCGCAGCCCCTTCCAGGACACGCGCTATGCTCAAGTGGACCCGAAGGACCTGCCTCTCACCGAGAGCCTCAAGGAGACGGTCGCCCGCATCCTCCCCTACCTCAATGACGAGATCCTGCCGTCGCTCAAGGATCACGACGATGTAATCGTTGCTGCTCACGGCAACTCCCTCCGCGGTATCGTCAAGGTGCTGAAGGGGATCTCTGACGAGGATATCCCCGCGCTGAACCTCCCGACCGGTATCCCCTACGTCTTTGAGCTCGACGAGACCGACAACTACCGTGTCATCAAGGACTACTTCCTCGGCGACCCCGAGACGATCAAGAAGCTGATGGACGCCGTTGCCAACCAGGGCAAGGCGAAGAAGTAAGCTTCCCCGTCATACCCAAAGAGAGAGGCTGTGTCGCAACTTGCGGCACAGCCTCTCTCTTTGCTTTTCTCCTTACCGATCAGATCTGACCGTAGCCCTCGTAGGTGGGAGCGGGCTTGGGATCAGGTCCGTAGGCGTTGGGACCGATCTTGCCTGGGATAAAGGCGATGACCAGCATGGCAAGCGTGGCAAGCATAGAAAGGAAAGAGACAATACCTGACAAAGCTTGGGGAATGACACCAGGAGCGATCACCTGAAGCACACCGACAAGGCTACTGAGGACCGTCAGCCCGCCGACGACCCAGAAGACCCCGGTTGAGATCCCCACATCGTGGAAGCGACGGCAGCCCACTGCCAGCGTCGGAACCAGCAGCAAGATCCCCACGATCACCAAAACCCAGAAGAATACGTTACTACCCAAGAGCGAGTAGACGTACTCCATATCGCCGGGGTTCTGTGCCATATACTGCGCTATCTCCGGATCGGCTGCGAAATCTTTGCCAAAGGTTCTCACCACGGGGATGGACAGGAGCGACACGATGAGTAGCTCGAAGAGCGCAAGGCTCCACCACTCCTTACGGCGCGCCCTGCCGGAGAAGTCGGAGTACTTCTTCGTGATGCAGCGGACGAAGTAGCCCCAGACGGAGAGGTTCTCGCCCTGCGAGGCGGTGTTGTTGTTTTGGATCACTTCCATTGTCAAGTTTGTATTAAAGAGGTTTTGAGTATCACTCGCCCTTGGGAGCGAGACCGTACTTATTCTTTTTCTTACCACCGGGGATGATCGCCACGCCGAGGATGAAGATCAGCGCGCAGGCAGCGAGGAGCATCGACAGGACAAAGAATCCGGGACCGCCGAAGCTGCCATAAGGGGTAAAGAAGAGCGGGATCGGCAGCAGGAGAAGCAGCATACCGAGCAGCACCGGCCAAGCGGGCAGGTTGCAGTCGTGGAAGCGACGCGTCGCCACAGCCATCCCCGCGATGAGGAGCCAGAGGGCGAGCAGTCCGATGATACAGGTGACGATGACGCCCGACCCTGCGAGCGGATCCGAAGTGTCTATCCAGCCGAGAGCCGACGCCCCGGCGACGATGCCGCACAGCAACCCCCCGAAGAGGATCGCAAAGAGCATATACCCCCAAAACTCCCTCCTCCGTGCCCTGCCTGCAAAGGTGGCACACTTGCGAGTCATACATGAGATAAAGATCCGGAAGAGTGACTCCTGCTCCTCTACTTGCTTGCTTGGTATCATAATAGTTGAGTGCAAAAAAAATATCCTGCCTCTCGTCGCTGAGAGACAGGATAAAGATACCAATTTATTTCTTTCGCAAAACCTCCACCTGCTGTGGTGGCAGACTCTGTCGGGGGTCGGGACCATATTTATTAGTTCCCTTCTGCCCCGGCAGGAGGTGGATCACGAGGTCGGCGAGGATGACGACCCCGACGACGATGGAGAGGATGCGGAAGAGTGAGCTCCCGAGGTCCTCCGCGCCGTACTTCAGCGCCACGACTGTAGCCCAGGCGAGCGCCGTCCCGCGTAGTATCCAGAAGAGCCACGCCGGCAGCCCCACATCGTGATATCGCCTACAGCTCACGGCAAGTGTCGGAACAAAGAGGACGACAGAGAGCAGTCGGATCACCCAGACCAGCACCGGCGCATCGAAGTAGGGTCGGTCGCCGTAGCCGGAGAGGATCCCCTCGATGCCGAAGGGGGTGATGAGCGCTGCCTTCGTCACGTCCACCCCGTCCAGTAGTGCCTGCGCTGCAAGGATAAGGAGGTAAAAGAGGACGATGAAGAGGTAGTAGCTCCAGAACTCCAGCCTCCTCGATCGACCATCGAAGCTCCCATACCGGCGCGTGAGGGCGGTCCAGAAGTAGCTCCACAGCGTCAGGTGTCGCTCTCCCGGCATGCGGGGAGCTTGCTCCATGAGGTCAGCCACCGGGTCAGACGATCTCGATGTCCATCTGTGCCCCGCGACGCTTCGGGTCGGGACCATACCTATTGGGGCCCTTCTTCCCCGGCATCAGCGCCACGACGACGACAAAGAGGTGGAAGCCACAGACCACCAGCTCGGAGATGAAGTTGAGCGTCGCCTCCAGCTCGCCCTCAGCGATATCGCTGTCGATCAGCCCCATGACGAGGAAGAAGAACTGCACAGCAAAGAGGATTAGGAAGACCCCGGTCGATATGCCCACGTCGTGGAAGCGTCGCACCGTCACCGTCACCATGGGGATGAAGAAGATCGCCAGCACTAATGGTATGAGCCAGAAGGTCCAAGTCCCCTGAGCCATGTCGAGGAAGAAGCCGGGATTGCTCAGCTCCACCTCGGAGGGTCCATACCCCTTGATCGAGAAGTAGGTCTCCACGCAGCAGATCAGCACCGCCAGCAGGACGAAGGCGGCGTAGAAGGTGACAAAGCTCCAGAAGGCGAAGCGGCGCGCCCGACCGCTCAGGTCGGCATAGCGGGTCGTGATGCAGCGGACAAACCAGCCCCAGAGGCTCCGAGGCTCCTCCTGTATCGCCGGTGCGGAGTACTCCTCATCGACGTACTGATGTGGTCGCGGCTTCTCCGCCTGTTGATGATTCGTTTTACTCATGATAGATGATACCTATTATATAAGCCTGCTCAGCGGTGTGCCCGACACCACTCGTAGGCATTGACAAAAGCCTCAAACCATGGCGTCACCTCATCCCCCGCCTCAGGGTAGTACCCACACTGCCAGGGGAAGACGGACCGCTCCGGGTGGGGCATCATCGCGAGATGACGCCCGTCGTCGCTCACCAGCGCCGCAATGCGGTCGGGTGAGCCGTTGGGGTTGCCCGGGTACGCTTCGTAGCCGTAGCGGACAGCCACCGAGTAGCTGTGGGGGTCTGCCGAGAGGTCAAAGCGCCCCTCACCGTGAGCCACCCAGCAACCGAGCTTCGTGCCGGCTAGGCTGCCGAGCATCACGCTATTCGACTCGGGGATCTCAAGGGTGAGGAAGGTGGACTCAAATTTTCCGCTCTCGTTGTGCAGGAGACGGAAGCTCCGCTCCTCGCCGTAGAGGAGGTCCAGCTTCCCCATCAGCTGACAGCCGTTGCAGATACCGAGCGAGAGGGTATCGGGGCGGGCGTAAAACTTCCGCAGCGCCTCGCTGGCCCGATCGTTGTACCGGAAGCCGGCGGCAAAGCCGGTCGCCGCCCCCAGCACATCGCTGTGGGAGAAGCCTCCGCAGAAGACGATCATCCGGCACTCCTCCAGCGTCTCGCGACCGCTCATCAGGTCGCTCATGTGGACATCCCGCACGTCAAAGCTGGCCAGCCAGAGGGCGTAGGCCATCTCTCGCTCGCCATTGGTCCCCTTGTCGCGGATGATGGCGCAGGTGATGCCGCTCCGCTCCTTCCGATCCCGGCTCTTGCCGTAGTCGGCGAGCGTGCGTCTCTGCCCGGGGCGTAGTCGGTAGTCCAGCGGCTGAGCGAGCTGCTCCCTCGCCCTCGACTCGGCGCACTCCTTGGACGCCTGCTCAGGCTCCATAAGGCGCGACGGTGTCTGCCAGGCACGGCGCATCTCATCGATCTCTATCTCCTCCTTGCCGATGCGGATCAGCCGCTCCTCGATCGGACTTGCGGCGATGACGGAGGCGACGCCCGCCTCCTCGAGTGACTTCATCACGCCCTCCGGGTCAGCCACCTGGATCAGCACGCCGGGATTCTCGGCAAAGAGCACCTCCTCCAGCGGTCCCTCGCTGAGGAGATCGGCTGAGAGCTGCACTCCTCCCTCGGTGCGCGCATAGCACATCTCGAGGAGAGCGGTGACGAGACCGCCGGCGGACAGGTCGTGGATGGCGAGGATCCTCCCCTCACTGACCAGCTCCTGAATCGCACCGAAGGCGTCAACAAAGTAGTCCACGTCCACAACGTCGGGTGTGGTGGAGCCCACCTTGCCGAGCGTCTGATAGAGAGCAGAGCCTCCAAGGTGACGGTTGCAGAAGGAGAAGTCGACGTACAGCACCGCACTCCCCGGAGCGTCCTTCAGCACCGGGTCGGGGATCCGGCGGACGTCGGTCACCTCGGCTCCCGCAGTTACGATCAGCGTACCGGGAGCGGTGACCCGCTGCCCGTCGGGGTAGGCCTGGGTCATCGAGAGGGAGTCCTTGCCGGTCGGTATATTGATCCCGAGGGCTATGGCAAAGTCGGATGCCGCCCGGACGGCAGCGTAGAGCCGAGCATCCTCACCGGGATTGCGGCAGGGCCACATCCAGTTGGCGGAGAGCGAGACGCTCTCGAGCCCCTTTCGTAGGGGTGCCCCGACGATATTGGTCAGCGACTCGGCGATGGCGAGACGGGAGCCCGCCTCAGCGGAGATCATCGCTGCCACCGGTGCGTGACCGAGAGCCATCGCCATACCGGCCTCACCCCGATAGTCGAGCGCCACAGCGCCGAGGTCGGAGAGGGGCAGCTGGAGCGGACCGCAGCACTGCTGGCGCGCCACCTTGCCGGTGACGGAGCGGTCCACCTTATTCGTCAGCCAGTCCTTGGAGCCGACGCTCTCGAGTCGCTGCACGTCGGCGATGACGTCGGCAAGCTTCCGCCCGGCGAGCGGACTCTTATCGGGATCGGCAAAGGTGGTCTCCCGTGTCTCATCCTCCATGATCGTCTTGGGGGCGGAGCCGAAGAGGTGGCTCAGCTGCAGATCCAGCGCCGCCGGTGCGCCTGTCTCCTGGTGGTCAAAGACCAGCTTCCCGCTTGCCTTCGCCTCCCCGACGGGGTAGAAGGGGGCGCGCTCCCGCTCGGCAATGGCTCGCACGCCCTCGAGGTCCTCCTTATGGATCAGGATGCCCATGCGCTCCTGCGACTCATTGCTCAGGATCTCCTTGTCGGAGAGCGTCGGATCGCCGATCGGCAGGCGGTCGATGTCGATCTCACCGCCTGTCTCCTCCACCAGCTCGGAGAGGCAATTGAGATGCCCTCCGGCGCCGTGGTCGTGGATGGAGATGATCGGATTGTGCTTCCCCTCCGCCATGGCTCGGACGACGTTGGCGACCCGCTTCTGCATCTCAGGATTGGAGCGCTGGATCGCATTAAGCTCGATGGCGTCGGCGTAGCTGCCGGTATTTACCGACGAGACGGCGCCGCCGCCCATACCGATCCGGTAGTTGTCTCCCCCCATCACGACGATGGCGTCGCCGTCCTCGGCGTGACCCTTCTCGGCATCGCGCTTCCGTGCCAGACCGACACCGCCGGCGAGCATGATCACCTTGTCGTACCCCCACACCTCGCTACCCTCTTGGTGCTCAAAGGTGAGGAGCGAACCGACGATCAAGGGTTGACCAAACTTATTTCCAAAGTCCGATGCCCCATTGCTCGCCTTCGTCAGGATCTCCTGCGGTGTCTGGTAGAGCCAGGGGCGGGCAGAGATGGCGCTCTCCCAGCGGCGCGACTTGTCGAGACGGGTGTAGGGCGTCATATAGATCGCTGCGCCGGCGAGGGGCTGGCACGCCTTGCCCCCGGCGAGCCGGTCGCGGATCTCGCCGCCGGAGCCGGTGGCTGCACCATTGAAGGGCTCCACAGTGGTGGGGAAGTTGTGCGTCTCAGCCTTCAGTGCCAGCACCGTCTCCGTCTCCTCGGTGCGGTAGAGGTCGGGGCGGTCCATCCGCTCCGGGGCGAAAAACTCCGCCTCCGGTCCCTCCACAAAGGCGACATTATCCGCATAGGCGGAGACGATGGCGTTGGGATTGAGCTTACTCGTCTTCTTGATCATCCCGAAGAGGCTCTCCGGCATCTCCTCCCCGTCGATGACGAAGGTGCCGCCAAAGATCTTGTGCCGGCAGTGCTCGCTATTCACCTGCGAGAAGCCGAAGAGCTCCGCATCCGTGAGCGGGCGCCCCAGCTCTCGTGCCACCCCCTCGAGGTAGTCGATCTCCTCATCGGAGAGGGCGAGACCCTCCTCGCTATTGTACTTCCGCAGATCCTCCACCGGCAGGAGGGGAGCCTTCTCGATCTTGGTATCGAAGAGATCCTCGTCCAGCGTCCCGTACTGCCGCAGCAGCATCCTGTCGTAGGGCACGCCCGGCTCAGCCTCGAGGAAGGCCTCCACCCGCTCGACGGAGTCGATGCCGACAGTGTGGGCGATCTCGGTCGCATTGGTACTCCACGGGGTGATCATCTCCGCCCGCGGACCGATGAAGGTACCCGCGAGTGGAGCCTTGACCTCAGTGGCTCCGTCAAAGAGCCAGCCGAGGGTCTTGTGATCCTCCTCGGACAGGGGTGCGGTGTGCTGTACGGCATAGACCGTACCGAAGTTGCGGAAAAAAGATATCATATCTCAGTCTCTCTTATGTATGGAAGCGGGTACCTCACCCTCAGCCGCTCGCCTAATGATGTGCGAGCGATCCTCCGGCAAAGCCCATCACAAAGCTACCAAATTCTTTGACTTCACAGCCCCACCCTGCGAAAAAAACCGCCGGATCCTCCACAAGAAGCTCAGGCGGTGCGCTGTCGTGTCGGACGATGCGCCGGCTTATCGGAAGGCGCGCTGTCTTATCGGACGAGTCGGACAAGTCGGACGAGTCAGACGACGCGATATTCAGCTGGTGCTCAGCAGTCAGAGATCCGACCCGTCTGACCCGTCCGACATAGCTCTGCCCCATCTGGCGGGCGGTGGGAGAGGGGCAGTTCTATTACCGGGTTTAGTGATCACTAAACCCGGTAATAGGGATCACTAATATCGGGTTTAGTTTCCATCGAGACCGACCACGCAAAAAAAGGGGCTCCCCACCCTGAGAGTCAGAGTGGAGAGCCCCATCACGCTTTAGTTAAGAGTAATAGATCTATCAGAAGGTATAGGTGGCGCCGGCAACGAAGTGGATCGGTGCGGCGGGGTAAAACCAGGTCCAGGCACTGCGGGTCACCTTGCCCTGCTCGTCCTTGGAGAAGTAGCCCTCAGCGCCGCCGTAGGTGGAGTACTGAGTATTGAGGAGGTTGATCACCTGCCCCTGCAGGTCGATGCGCTGCTCCTTGGGCAGTTCGATGCCGTAATTGACAGTCAGATTGGCGAGGTAGTAGCCCTTGATCTTGCGATCGGCGAGACCGCTGTTGTCGAGGTAGCGGTCGCCGACATAGTTTCCGGTGAGGTCGATCATGAGGTTCTTGATCGGCGTCCAGGTGATCGACTGATTGGAGATGATGGAGGGGGCGTCAGCGATCGGCACAGAGGTCTCGTGAACCTCTGTGGGGATCTCATTCCACTCCGCATCGTACATCGTCTCGTAGAAGGTGTAGTCCTGGATCCTATTGCGGGAGAGGGTGATATTGGCTGCGAGACGGAGCTGGGGGAGCGCCTGCCAGTCGGCGCCCAGCTCGACACCGAGACGGTAGCTCTTGGGGACGTTGATCATCAGGTTTTCGCCCACGTCACTCTTCTGACCATTGGGTACGATCTGATCCTTGTAGTGCATGAAGTAGCCATTGACGAAGAGTCCCACACTTCCCCATCTCTGCTCGGTGCCGATCTCGAGGTCGCCCATGTACTCCGGGCGGGGGAGCACGCGCTTGCCGTCCTTGTCGTAGGTGCGACTCTCGGTGAACATCTTACGATTAGGCTCCTTGGCAGCGGTGGCGTAGGAGATGTAGTAGGAGTGGTGGCGGGAGGGGTGGTAGTTGAGTCCCACCTTGGGGAGGATAAAGTTGTACCTCGGAGCGTTGTCGCCGCTGTAGTCGAGGATATCCATCTTGCCGGTCTTCTCGGAGGGCTTGTCGGAGAGTCCGGTCATCGTGGTACCCACGTGGCGATACATCAGGTCGAGGTAGCCCATGAGGGTGGAGGTAAAGTCCCACTCGCCCTTGACGTAAGCAGAGAGGTCGAGGACGGCGGACGAGTTGCGGTAGTACTCGGCATCGGGATAGTAGGGTCCAAACTCGGTCGCCTGACCCACCTTGTAGCCATCGACCCAGGGGAGGATCCCGTAGTGGTCACCCCAGTAGCGGTTGGCGGAGAGGCCGGCATTGATACGACCCTTGTCGAGCGTCCAGAGACCATTGGCGATCCCGCCGAGGAAGTGGTTGTCGAGGTACTTCTCGCGGATCAGACTCCCCTTCGTCTTATCACTCATCGGCACGAGGTAGTACTCCCTGTACTTGCGTCCGGAGCGGAACTCTCGGGTGTAGCCAAAACCCCTCGTGTAGTGGAGAGTGACATCGTAGCTAAAGCGATCCGAGGGGTAGTGCTTGAAGATCAGGTAGGTGTGCCCCTGCTTGTAGTTGTCGTTCTGGTCAGGATAGAACTTCTGCTTCGCTACATCCTTCTCATCCGGATTCATAAGCCCGGCGCTATTGTAGGTGCGCCCAAGCTTCTCCATATCATCCGGAGATATACCATTCCACGCCACCTGAGTCTGCTGATCACCGAGGTGATGGATCAGCTGGAGGGAATAATTGTCACCGCCGTAATAGGCCTGCATCAGGTATGAGAGTCCCTTGCTGCCGCTTCGATCGATGTAGCCATCGCTCGAGGTGCGGGAGAGAGAGCCATTGAGCCGCCAGCCACTGCCGAGGATGCCGCTCGAGAGGTGTACCATATCGCGACGCATGCCGTAGGAACCCCAGTAGGTGGAGACACTACCACCGGCCTCGGTCTCGGGGATGGCGATGCGCATATCCATCGTCGCACCGAAGGCTCCGGCGCCAAAGGTGGACGACCCGGCACCGCGGACGATGACGATATCGGAGAGGCGGCTGCCGAAGTCGGGCATATTGGCCCAGAAGACCGCCTGGCTCTCGGAGTCATTGACCGGGACACCATTGACGGTGATATTGACACGCGAGGGGTCGACACCACGGATGGAGAAGCCGGTGTAGCCGCCCATCGTGCCGGCATCCTGGGTGATCAGGAGGGAGGGGGTACCGCGGAGGAGCGTCGGGACGTCCCAGGCGGTGGTATGGAGCTTCAGCTCAGGGAGCTTGATCGTCTGCTTGGTGACCGGGGTGAGCTGTCCGGGACGGATGCCGAGGACCTCCACCGCCTCCAGGTCATACTCTCGAGAGATGTCCTGGGCGCTGGCGCCGAGGAGGAGAGCTCCACTGAGAGCTCCGACAGACAGTAGTCTGGTGATGAGATTATTCATGTATCTGCTCATGTAAAATGATAAAGTAAGTGTCACAACTACGGCACTAAGCCCACAGGGTATGGGCGAGCAGATCTTAATGATGGAGACTACCTACACGGAGGTAATCGGTATCACGCACTTTCCTACGTCGGAATTAACCGGACAGGTTCGGAGGGTCTGCTCTCAGCCTGCCCTTGCGGACAGGCACCCCTAGGCGAAGGCAACAAGACTTCTCTCATTGCGAGTGCAAAGGTAGTTATAATTTCCTAAAGTCACCCTTCTGATCTCTGTCCTCAATTCCGCAGGCTGGAGATTTGTTGCCATCGTCGGGTACTTAATGCCTGCTTTTTCTTGTATCCTGACTTTCTGGCAGACCAAAGTCGGTTCATCCGACATTACGCGTGATGGAGCAGTCGTGGAGAGAGAATAGACGGAGCGTAAAGTAGTAGTCATCTCTATGTCCGCAAGCGTTTCTCTTCATTACTTTGATCTTATTATTGATGCCTTCGACCTTTGCTGTAGAGAGCTTTCCATGATACCATGCGAGGATCTCTCTCTTCGCGGCAGAAATGGTGTTTGCGAGTGTATACCTGCCTGAAATACTCCTTGAGACAATAAGCCTGCACGAGGGGTTTGTTGACTTCGAGGGCTAATTGTAGCTTGGACATTCCGTTATGATTTACAATGTTCTCTGAGTTTGCCAGGAGTAAAAACCGAGATCCCTTTATGAGCCTCCTTTTAGCCGGGTCTACCTCTCGTGAGACCAGCTCTCTTCGGACCTTGCCCAGGGTGTCGTTCATTAGTTTGATGACGTGAAAGTGGTCGAAGACATAGATGGCATCGGGGGCATTTTCGCGTACAGACTTTGCAAAAGCGGAGGACATATCAGTAGCGACGTATCGCATGCTGACGCCCTCTTTCCTCACACGCTTCCAGAATTCATTTTGCGAGTTTGTGTGTATAGCAGCGATTTCCTGACACGAAGCGTACCTTCTAATACCCATTGTGACCGCACTTATTGCACCTGTAACGCTGCACCTTCATATTCAGGAAAAGCTGTGTGCTTCCTATCGGAACGGTCTGAATTCTACGGCGTCGCGAGCCGTTTTTCACACAACCATACTCTCCACGGTGAGGGCATCTGCTCATGGGCTTGGCATACTGGACATCCAGGACAATTTCGCTACCTTTGTAGTGGGTTGCGGTACACTCTATACCTTTTAGCCCCAGGTCATTGTATAGAAAACTGGTATCCATTGTAATTGTGAGCAGTTACATTCATTCATTTTACAATTATACTGGATTTCCAGTTTTCTTTGTTCTTCACAGTTCGTAATCATCACTATAAACTACGTCCCCGAATTATCTTGCGGATTTCATCCCGCAAGATGGGGGTGTGTAGTGGCTTCCGCACCACAAGTCAGACCATCCGCACACGCTCATCGCGCAGAATATCGGAAGAAGCTCTTTTTGTACCTCTCTTGGTTCGGCTAAGACGAATTGGTAGCTCCAGGTGACAATTTCTGGTCGTATTGGCAGAGTATGAATAAAAGTTAGATACCCCGGGACCGGGTACTCTCTTCGTTTGATTGCTTGCTATTCGATCGTTGTCTGGGGCAACACTTGGCGAATAGGGCGGAAGTGTATCCCAATGAATTATTTATTGTTAGGCTTGGAGAGGAATTATTTATCTATATTTGCATTATGGCTGCACAATAGTATGTGACCGCTAATTAGTATCCTTTTATAGATCAAACCAGAACACTCGCAATGAAGAAATCAATCCATTCCTCATCCAAGAGGTGCGAGCGACCCCGGTGGATGGTGGGAGTACTCTCGCTGCCGCTACTGATAACTCCGACACTTAGTGCGGCTGCTGATGTCGTCCCGGCGGAGTTACCTGTGGTTCGTACAGAGGTCCAGAGCGACACCTTCGTCCTCACCGGTACCGTCGTCGATGATCAGGGAGAGCCCCTGATCGGCGCACGCGTCAGCCTCGTGGAGAATACCTCCAAGGGCACCATGACCGACATCGACGGAGCCTTCCGTCTCCCGGGCGTCCAGCTCGGACAGACGGCTGAGGTCGCCTTTGTCGGCTACAAGACTCAGCGCATCAAGCTCCAGAGCAAGGACGCGCTCCACATCACCCTCCTCCCCGACGACGAGCTCCTCGACGAGGTGGTGGTAGTTGGTTATGGTATACAGAAGAAGGTCAATCTGACCGGATCGGTGGCCTCTCTTGACACAAAGCAACTTCAGAGCAGGCCCATCCAGAATATTTCTAACGGGCTGCAAGGAATGTTGCCCGGTGTCACTATCTCCAGCACAAACGGAGCTCCGGGTAGAGATGGAGGAAATATCCGTATCCGAGGAGTCGGGACTCTCAATACCGCCTCACCCTATATCCTCATTGACGGAGTGGAGGCGGACAACCTTAACTCTCTTGATCCTAATGACATAGAGAGCCTATCAGTACTCAAGGATGCAGCCTCTGCAGCGATCTACGGATCCAAAGCAGCAAATGGCGTAATCCTCATTACCACAAAGAGAGGTAAGACAGGTGCCCCTAAGATAACCTACAGTGGGTACGCCGGCATCCAGAGACCCACCAATATGATCGAGCGTATGAGCTCCTTCGACTACGCTCGACTGTATAATGAAGCACTTGCGGCAGAAGGAAAGGCTGAGCGCTTCACCCAGCAGGAGCTTCAGAAGTTTAAGGACGGGACAGATCCCAACTACCCCAATACCAACTGGTATGACCTCGCTTACCAGACAGGTATGCAGCACACGCACAATGTCACCATGTCAGGTGGTACAGAGAATGTAAAGTACATGGGGTCTATCGGCTATATGGGTCAGAAGGGTATCTTGCCCAACGCCGGCAGGGATAAGTTTAATGGTAGGACCAATCTTGACGTGACCTTCAGCCCCAAACTGACTGCCCGCCTCGGTCTCTCCTACATCAATGATCGGTATACCGATGCCTCAAGTGCTTACGCAGGAGGTAGCTCCGACCAGATCATCCGGCAGCTAAACATCGTTGCTCCGTGGATCCCCAATAAGCTCGCTGACGGCACCTATGGAACCGTCTCGGACGGAAACCCAATCGCATGGCTGGAGTCGGGAATGCGTACGATGAATAACACCCAGAACTTTGCCGGCAACCTTTCCTTTGACTACAGCTTCTTGGAAAACCTGAAGCTGACGCTGACGGGTGCATACATCAATAACACCAACCACTACAAGTACTTCCAGAAGTTTATCCAGTACAACCCGAGTAAGGCTACCGAGCCCAATAAGCTGCAGGAGAACTACAGCTCTTGGTCCCGTGGGACACTGGATGCCCTCCTCAATTATGACCTCACGCTCTCCGGACACACTCTCAGAGCTATGGCCGGATGGCACGCAGAGACCTACAATTACCAGATCCTCTCCGGTGAGAGAAAGAGCTTCCCTAATAACGATCTGACAGATATGGATGCCGGCGACACCGGCACGATGAAGAATGGAGGATACACACGCGAGCTGAATATGCTCTCGTACTTCGGCAGGCTCAATTACGACTACCTCGGGCGCTACCTCTTTGAGGCAAACTTCCGTGCCGATGCATCCTCTCGCTTCGCAAAGGAGCATCGCTGGGGTTACTTCCCCTCCTTCTCACTCGCCTGGAGGCTCTCCGAAGAGAGCTTTATGGAGGAGTGTCGCACTTGGCTTAGTGATCTTAAGATCAGGGGTTCCTGGGGTATGCTCGGCAACCAAGCTGCATTCGATGACTACTATCCTGCCCTCAACACCTATAAGGTCGATGCTTCCTACCCCTTCGGTGGCTCACTGAGCACCGGGTACTATCAGGGCAACTTCAAGCTGAATACTATCTCTTGGGAGAAATCAACGACTTGGGGACTGGGACTAGACTTCGCACTACTCAACAATCGTATCACCGGATCGCTGGATTACTACGACCGTAATACCACCGGTATCATTATGGACGTCAGTGTTCCCCGGGAGTTTGCCCTCGGTGCATATAAGGATAATGTCGGTGCGATGTACAATCGAGGTGTGGAGCTCTCCCTTGCATACCAAGACTCGTGGGGGGACTGGACCTTTGGTGCCAATGCCAACTTTGCCTACAATAAGAATAGGATCACCGACCTCGGTGGCGTAGAGCACATCAATAATGTCAATCGTGTGGGATACGCAGTGGACTCGTATTACCTCTATGAGGCCGATGGTTTCTTTAATAGCCAAGAAGAGGCCGACCAATTCACAGCCAAGTACAGCAATCCTTTTGGCAAAAAGTTTATGGCCGGTGATATCCGATACGCCGACACGAATAAGGACGGCAAGCTGGATGCTGATGATCGCATCATGACCCAGGGGACCAACCCTGTTTACACTTTCGCCTTTGGTCTCAATGGTGGATGGAGAGGGATTGACCTAAGCCTATTCTTCAATGGAGCGGCAAAGGTGTCTCGCCTCTTTGATGCCCACGAAGTGATGGGCGCATTTACAGGCGACAACAGTCACCCGTCTACTATTTGGCTGGATGCATGGAGACCGGATAATCACAACGCCTCTATGCCTCGCATCTTCACAGACACCAATTCTCCCAGCTCCAACAGAAGAGTCGCCTCAACTTTCTGGCTTCAGGACACCTCTTACCTCAGGCTTAAGAACCTGCAGCTCGGGTACACATTTGACTCGAAGTCCCTCTCCTGGGCAGGCATCAATAGCCTGCGGGTCTACTACTCCGCAGAGAACCTCTTCACCCTCGACCGAATGAAGATCAATGTGGATCCCGAGGCGACAAGCCAGCGTCTGTCAAGCTATCCGTTACTTCAGACTCACTCCTTGGGAGTTAATATCACATTCTAAATGGCGACTTTACAGATATGAAACTTAAGTATACTATCACGAATATACTCTGTGTCGGGGTACTCCTCTTCTCGGGCACGAGCTGTCAAGGCTTCTTAGACAAGGCTCCTTACGATGCACTATCGGAGACGAGCACTTGGAAAACAGAGGCCGATGCAAGGAAATTTGCCATCGGATGCTACGATGGATGGGAAAGCGGTGAGGTGCTCCTCTATGCGGACTGCATGTCAGACTTTGGCTACAATAACTTCCCGTGGGAGGGGTTCCGAGACCAAGCTAATGGCACTATGTCGCCCTCCAACACCGGTTATAGTTTTTACCACTTTACTACGATTAGGAGGTGCAACGAGTTCTTGGCAAAGGTCCAGGACATATAGTTTGCCGATGAGGCAGAGAAGCAGGATCTCATTGGCCAAATCAAGACGATACGTGCTTATCGCTACTTTGTCCTAAATTTCCTCTACGGCGGAGTGCCCATCATCGATAGCTATATGTCTGCTGAGGAGGCTAAGGTGCCGAGAAATACCGAGGCCGAGGTGAGGACTGCTATCGCAAAAGATCTGGACGAGGCCATTACTGCGCTCAAGGATAGCCCGAGTGAGCGGGGGCGCATCGCCAAGGGTGCTGCCCTGGCAATAAAGATGCGCGAGGCACTCTACTATGATGACTGGGAGACCGCCAAGAAGTCCGCACAGGCAATCATCGACCTAGGGGTGTACGAGCTTGATCCCAGCTATGAGAATTTGTTCAACGTAAGTGGGAAGGACTCCAAAGAGATCATCCTCGCTACTCAGTATCTATCTGTTACTAAGCCCCTCGGGACCATCGGACAGATGTACAATAATGCTGAGGGTGGATGGTCCTCTATCGTCCCCACCTACAATCTCGTAAATACCTACGAGATGAGAAATGGGAAGACCATCGATGAGACCGGCTCCGGATATGACCCGACTCACCCCTTTATGGGGAGAGATCCGAGAATGGCTATGACCATACTCTATCCGGGAGCTGACTACAAGGACAACAACGGAGCAGATACGGTCTTCAATACACTGGATGAGGAGATCGGTGGTGCGAAGAATATGAATTTCCCCGTTGCTGCTGACAACGCCTCCAAGACCGGACTGACGTGGAAGAAATACGTCTACCCGATGGATCAGTATGCGAATATGTGGTCTACCGATGTATGTCCGATAGTCTTCCGATACGCTGAGGTTCTCCTCAGCTGGGCTGAGGCTGAGAATGAGCTGAATGGTCCCTCAAAGGAGGTGTACAATAAGCTCAATGCCATCCGTACGCGTGTTGGTATGCCCGCCGTTGACGAAGGCAAGTATAGCACCAAGGAGGCTCTTCGTGAGCTTATCCATCGTGAGCGAGCCGTCGAGCTTGCCGGTGAAGGGATCCGAAGAGGAGACATCCTTAGGTGGAAGACCACTGACGGCAAGATGCTTGCCGAGGTAGTCCTCAATCAGACCCTTGAGCGTCTCGTAGGGACCGTTGATATGACCGGAGCAGACCCTGAGACTCGTGCAACCATAGAGCTCAATGCAGCAGCCGATAAGAAAAAGATCGAGGATCGCGTCTTTATGCCCTACAATCGATATTTCCCTATTCCCCAGGGTGACCTCGACAACAACGACAAGTTGGTCCAGAATCCGGGATACGCAGCTCCTAAGAAATGATCTGACTTTTCTGTAAATTTACATATGTTCAAAGGGTGCCACGTCATCATCTACTGAGATGACGTGGCACCCTTTGAACATAGTACTCATCATAAAGATGCATGTAAGTCGACAAAAATACATAGCAGGGGCTGGTAATGGGTCGTAGCATGACTGCGCTCTCCTGTTGCACAGTGAGTGAGTCTATGGTCTGGCTCTCCCTTACAGGGAGGCCTCCCATAGCACGGGCAGTGAGACGGCTGAGGTGCATATAGGAGATGGTTAGTACAGTGAGGAGACGTTAGGAGACTCTACGAGACCTTGCCCCCGCCGCGGTGGTACCTTTGCAGCACCATACATCGTCCGGTCAGTCATGATATGAGCATCTCAAGGTCAGCTAGCGTCAGAGGTGCGATCCTCAGATGGTGTCTCGCCCGATGGGTTTCGGTACCATCGAGGCGGGGGCGGCTTTTTTATTCTTTTAGCAGAAATGGCTATATTTGTGGGTGATGGTGCGATCACGGCACCAGTACCGAGTGGATAGTAACACCTTATCAATACGATTTCGTATGAAAAAAATTGTAACCCTCTTAGCAGGCATTGCATGTATGAGCCTGATAGGCATTACCGGATGCGACTCCAAGAAGGAGAAGCCTCTGACAGACAACCCCTTCCTTGAGGCGAGCACGCTGCCCTTCCAGGCACCCGACTTCGCCAATATCCAGGATGAGGACTTCATCCCCGCATTTAAGGAGGGGATCCGCCTCCAGCGCGAGGAGATCAAGGCGATCACCGACAATAAGGAGGCGCCCACCTTCGAGAATACGATCATCCCGCTCGAGAAGAGTGGCGCCATGCTGGGTCGCGTGAGCAGCGTCTTCTTCAAGCTCGTCTCTGCTGACGGCACCGATGCTCGTCGCGAGATCGAGACGGAGGCATCCAAGATGCTCACCGACTGGGATAATGAGCTTAATCTCAATCAGAAGCTCTTCGACCGGATCAAGACGGTCTACGACACGCAGCGGGATCAGCTCCAGGGTGAGGATCGTGCCCTACTTGAGTATACCTACAAGGGCTTTGAGAAAAACGGCGCTGCCCTCCCCGAGGAGAGCCGCGAGGAGTATAAGGAGATCAGCTCCCGTCTCTCTGAGCTGACGACTGAGTTTGGCCGCGTCATCGTCGATGCTCTGGCTGCTCAGACCGTCTGGACGGACGATGAGGCTGAGCTCGATGGTCTGAGCGAGTCACAGCTGGCTCAGGCGCGCTCTGATGCAGAGCAGCGTGGCAAGAAGGCTACCTACGCCCTCGTGCTGACCAATACCACCCAGCAGCCCATCATGGCCTCGCTGAATAACCGCGCCATGAGGGAGAAGGTCTACAACGCCTCCATCCATCGTGCCGACGGCGAGGGTGTCAGTGGTGCCAATACCTGGCCTCTGATCACCGAGATCGCCAAGCTTCGCGCTCGCAAGGCTCAGCTCCTCGGCTTCCCGGACTACGCCAGCTACTCACTCAATTACCAGATGGCCGGCACCGAGCAGGCTGCCAATGACTTCCTCACTCAGCTCAAGGAGTCCTTTGTCCCCAAGGCTGAGACAGAGATGGCATCGATCCAGGACTTTGCCCGCAAGACTGAGGGCAGCGACTTTACCCTCCAGCCCTGGGATGTCGTCTACTATTCCGCTAAGATGAAGGAGGATCGCTTCCACTTCAGCGACGCTGACGTGCTCCCTTACTTCGAGATCGACTCCGTGCTGCGCAATGGCGTCTTCTACGCCGCTGAGCGCGCTTATGGTCTCACCTTCGAGGAGCGCTTTGACCTCCCTGTCTATGCCGACGATGTCCATGTATTTACGGTAAAGGATAAGGACGGTAGCGACCTCGGTCTCTTCTACTGCGACTACTTCCACCGCGATACCAAGGCACCCGGTGCCTGGATGGACGAGTTTGTCACCCAGAGCACCTTCGACGGCACGAAGCCGGTGATCTACAACTGCTGCAATTACCCGAAGGCTCCCGAGGGTCAGCCCAACCTCATCTCTTGGGACAACGTGACCACGATGTTCCATGAGTTTGGCCACTCCCTCCATGGCTTCCTCTCGAATAATAAGTACCGCACCATCTCCGGGACCAATACCCCGCGCGACTTCGTGGAGATGCCGAGCCAGTTCAACGAGTACTTCGCCACTGTACCGGAGATCTTTGACAACTATGCTCGTCACTACGAGACAGGTGAGCCGATGCCTAAGGCACTGAAGGAGAAGATGCTCCAGTCAGTTCAGTACCTCGCTGCCTACTCTCTCGGAGAGAACCTGATCGCCTCCACGATGGACATCCAGTGGCATATGCTCACGTCGGATCAGGTACCTGCAGACGCTGATGCCGCTCAGTGGGATCTCAACCGTCGTCAGGAGCTGGGACTGCTCTGGCAGTCCATCGTGCCCCGCTACTTCCAGACCTACTTCAGTCACGTCTGGGGCGGCGGCTACGCCTCCGGCTACTACAGCTACCTCTGGACTGAGGTGCTGGCGGTCAATATCGCCGAGCGCTTCGGACGTGAGGGCTGGCTCAATCAGGCTGTCGCTCAGGACTTCCGCGACAAGATCCTCTCCAAGGGTCGCACCGTGGATCTGAACCAGGCCTTCACCAACTTCACCGGCATGGAGCACCCGGACGCCTCTGCTCTCCTTCCCGCACGAGGCATCAAGTAAGGTAATACCCCATCTATGACTCAAGGGCTGCGGCGCAGAGGTGCGTCGCAGCCCTTGATCTCTCCTACGCCCTGCAGCAGAGATCAGCCTTATGTAGTCCGCTACAAAAGAGTTACATTTGTAGAGAGTATAACCAGTACCGTAATATAATGAAGCGGCTTTTTGACTTTGTCGTCGTCGGCGGCGGCCTCGCAGGCCTATACTCTGCCTACCATCTCTCCCGACGCGGCTCTGTTGCCTTGATCGCCCAGGGGGCGGTAGAGGACAGTAATTCCTACCACGCACAGGGCGGCATAGCTGCCGTCAGCGCCCCGGGGGACACCACTGATGAGCACTACGACGATACGATCGTCGCCGGTGTCTATCTCAATGACCCGGATGCCGTGCGCGTCCTCACGGAGGAGGCGCCGGAGCGGATCCGTGAGGTGGTCGGTATGGGGATGGACTTCGACAAGGACCCCGATGGGCGGACCGCCCTCGGGCTGGAGGGGGGACATCACCACCACCGGATCCTCCATGCGGGAGGAGATGACACAGGACATCGGATCTCAGACTTTATGATCCGGCAGGTGAGGGCACTGGAGGAGATTACCCTCTTTGAGCACCATGAGGCGCTTGAGCTGATTGTCCGTGAGGGCCGCTGTCGGGGGATCAGAGTCTATGATAAGGAGGCACACCGGACCGAGCCTTTCCTCGCCGGGAGTGTCATCCTGGCGACGGGCGGGTGTGGTGCGCTCTTCAGTCCCACGACCAATCCTCCCACCGCCCTCGGGGACGGCTGCGCTCTCGCTCATGAGGCTGGGGCGGAGCTGCGAGATATGGAGTTTATCCAGTTCCATCCCACCGGGCTATACACGGAGACGGATCACGCCTTCCTGATCAGCGAGGCGGTGCGCGGCGAGGGGGCGATCCTGCTCAATGATCAGGACCAACCCTTTATGAAGGGGCGTCACCCCCTGGCAGACCTTGCACCGCGGGACGTGGTGGCGCGGGAGATCTTCCGTGAGATGAGGCGGAGCGGTGCTTCGCATGTCCGTCTATCCCTTCGCCACCTCGATCCGGATCGGATCCGGCACCGCTTTCCCACCATCACCGCCTACCTTGACTCGCTTGGTATCGACATCACGCAGGAGATCCCGGTGGCCCCGGCAGCGCACTACACCGTGGGTGGCATAGCGACCGACCTGGAGGGACACACTTCCCTTCCCGGTCTCTATGCCGTGGGCGAGGCAGCGAGCACCGGCGTCATGGGTGCCAATCGCTTAGCCTCCAACTCCCTCATCGAGTGCCTTGTCTACGGCAAGCGCGTGGCGGAGAGAGCCGAGGGAGACCCGGTCGACCTGACAGATATGCCGGATGAGACTACACCGGTCTGGGATCTTGACAGATCTATCGAGTGGTACCGAGTGGAGGGGAAGCCGATCGAGGAGAAGTGTGCCCGACTGATGACCGCCTACTGCGGCATCATCCGTCGAGGGGACGAGCTGCGTCGGCTGATCATGCAGCTGGGTGCTGAGGAGGAGCGTATACGCCCTCTTGTGGGGGAGAATGTCTACGCACTGATGACGCTGCGGAGGCTGCATCTCTCCACACTGATCGCCCGCTCCGCTCTCTCCCGAGAGGAGTCACGCGGCTGCCACTACCGGGAGGACTTCACTGCGACGAAGCCGCAGGGGAGCGTCTTCCATACTTTGATCGACCGTGACGACGCCATTCGCCAAGAGCCGGTTGCTGAGGAGTAAGAGCGAGTCATTTTTTTATCACCATATTTTAGCACAATCATGAATCCATACGACATAGAGACAGAAAACCTGGACCGGCTCATCGAGCTGGCACTTGATGAGGATGGGGTCTTGCACGATCTCGCCACCCTCTCGATCATCCCGAGGGAGGAGCTCCAGACCGCCTTCATCACCGCCAAGGCGGACGGCATCATCTCCGGTATCGAGGTGGCTCGCCAACTGATAGAGACGGCTGCTGACCTGGAGGAAGAGGTGGACTTCGAGCCGCTGGTCTCGGACGGAGACCGCATTACCCGGGGACAGGACCTGATCCGGATACGCTGCAGCTACCGCACCCTCCTCGGCGCGGAGCGGACGATGCTCAATTTCCTCCAGCGCATGAGCGGCATCGCCACCGCTACGGCCGAGCTGGTCAAGCTCTGCGAGGGTACTCGGGCTCACGTCCTCGACACGCGCAAGACCCTCCCCGGACACCGTCTGACCGATAAGATGGCGGTTCGTCACGGCGGCGGATACAACCACCGTCACGGTCTTTACGACATGTGCCTCCTTAAGGACAACCACATCAAGCTCGCCGGCAGCATCACCGCTGCCGTGGAGTCAGCTCGGCGATCCCTCCCGCTCTCCATCAAGATCGAGGTCGAGACAGAGACCCTCGAGCAGGTGGAGGAGGCTGCACGCGTCGGCGCAGACATCATCATGCTGGATAATATGTCCACCGAGATGATGACCGAGGCGGTTCGCCTCATCGACGGACGTGCCAGGACTGAGGCATCCGGCAACGTCTCCGCCCAGACGATCCGCGCCATCGCCGAGTGCGGCGTCGACTATATCAGCGTCGGCGCTCTGACCCACTCCGTGAAGGCGCTCGATATCAGCATGAACTTTGGACACAAGGATAAGGGAACCTCAGACAGAAAATGATGACTCAGGACGAACTTTACAGCGAGATCAAGCGACTTAAGAAGGAGAAAAACGCGGTGATCCTCTCGCACTTCTACCAGACGGCAGAGGTGCAGCGCGCTGCGGACCTGCTCGGCGACTCCCTCCAGCTCTCTCAGGAGGCGGGACGGACCGATGCGGAGGTGATTGTCTTCTGCGGAGTAAAGTTTATGGCCGAGACCGCCTCGATCATCTCTCCGGATAAGAAGGTCCTCCTGCCGGTCCGCTACGCCGGCTGCACTCTCGCCTCGGCGATCAAGGGCTCTGACCTGAGGGCGTGGAAGGAGAAGCACCCCGACGGACTTGTGGTCAGCTATGTCAATACCACCGCTGACGTCAAGGCGGAGACCGACTACTGCGTCACCTCCTCCAATGCCCTCGACATCGTCAGAAAGCTCCCTGAGGGCCGCCCGATACTCTTCTGCCCCGACCGTAACCTCGGCAATTACATTCGCTCCAAGACCGGGCGTGAGATGGAGATCTGGGACGGCTGCTGTGTGGTCCATGAGGTGGTCAATCGTATTGCCGTGGAGCGGTTCCTCTCGGAGTACCCCGACGCAGAGCTGCTGATCCATCCCGAGTCCCCTGTCGCCCGAGAGAGAGACTACCAGGACAATCCTCGGATCCTCTTCGGCTCCACGGCGGCGATCCTCAAGCGTCCCGCCGCCTTTGCCGAGCCACACACCTTCTGCATCGGTACCGAGATCGGCATCATGACCGAGCTGGAGCGACGCTACCTCTCGAGGACGTGTATGAGAGTCTCCTCCACGACCAGTATGAGGTGAAGGTGCCGGCAGATGTCCGTGAGCGGGCGATCGTCCCGATCCGTCGTATGCTGGAGATGAGCTGATCCGTCCATTCTGAGCCCCCTTCGACCAAAGTCGGAAATGAAAACCGGCCAATATCGGAAACGAAAAAAATAGCATATTGTTAAGTCTGTTGAATCAGCCGATTAGTGGTTTATACTATTGACAGAGTAATGCGCGTAAAATAAATGCTACTATCGGATGAGTAAGGAAGAGAACCTTATGAAAAAGCCAATCCATACGACGCCATTTGTCGTGATACTCGGCTCAGCGGTGCTGCTGATGCTGGCGAGTCGATACCTATTCGGGGAGAGTAGTGTCGTGGATCTGATCGCCATCACCCTGCCGATCGTTATTGTTGGTCCGGTCTACTTCTTCTTGGGGAAAAAGCGAGGCTGGGAGCTCTCCCTAGGATCGGTTCTCCTCTCCGTCCTGCTGATGGCTACACTCGTGGGCGTCGCCTCTTATCTCATCACTGTCAGTTAAGCTCTGACGGACAGGCTTCTAGGTTGCGCAAATCAGCAGTCAGACTAATACCGGTATTAGTCTTCACTATTACCGGTATTAGTCTTCACTATTACCGGTAAAAAAATCACCCTGAAGGGTAGTGGTGCTCTGCTCTCGTACTCAGACACTTTGCTAATGGACTATTTGGGTGGCTTACTCACGACACTACGGGTGCGCTGACAATAATGTGTACCTTTGTGAGGAAGAAAAAGAAGATCTATGCAGGCAGACTCAGAGACACTACTCCGGAGAGAGGTCCCCGACACCTCGCTGAAGAGGCTCCTCCGGCTCTCCGGGCCGGTGGTCATCTCTCTGATGGCGCAAAATCTGATCGGCGTCATCGACACCGCTTTCCTCGGGCGTCTTGGCGTGATAGAGCTGGGTGGCGCTTCGATCGCTGCGCTGGTCTACTTTAGCATCTTTACCGTCGGCTTCGGCCTCGCCTCCGGCACACAGATTATCATCAGTCACAAGTATGGCGCCGGGCAGTACCGCTCGATCGGTAACGTCCTCGGCAATAGCATCATGATGCTCCTCGGTGCGGCGATCCTGGCGATCGTGCTCGCGATGCCGATAGGACGATGGGCTTTCGGTACACTGCTTACGAGTAAGGCGGTGGGAGCGGCTGCGCTGGAGTACTGGGACTACAGGATGCTCGGCTTCATCTTTATCTTTATCTCCTCCTCGATGCGGTCCTTCTTCGTCGGGATAGGGGAGACGAAAGTGCTGACCTACAACTCTCTCGTGATGTCGGTCGTGAATATCGTCCTCGACTGGGCGCTGATCTTCGGTCACCTCGGGCTGCCGGCACTGGGGATCAAGGGGGCGGCGATCGCCAGTGTCTGCGCCGAGGGGGCGTCCCTCATCTTTTACCTCCTCTACATACGCACCCGTGTGGATCTCAAGAAGTACGGTATGGACCTGCGGGATATGCTACGCTGGGATGGGACTGTGGCACGCTCGCTACTCCACATCTCTTACTTCCTGATGCTGCAGGCGCTGATGTCGCAGAGCGTCTGGACGCTCTTCTTCTTTATGCTCGAGAGCCTCGGGGAGATGTCCCTTGGTGTCGCCTCGATCTCGCGAAGCGTCTACAACGTCCTCTTCATCCCTATCATCTCTTACGGCACCGCTGTCCGGACAACTACAGGACAGCTGATGGGCGCCGATGCTGCGGACGAGATCGCACCCTACCTGCATCGGGCGAGCCGTCTCTCCCTCGGCACAGCGGCAGTACTGGCGACACTGGTCGCTATCTTTGCCTCCACAGTGCTCCGCGTCTTCACCGATGATCCGGCGCTGATCACCGCTGCCATACCGTCGATGCGGGTACTCTGCCTCTCCTTTGTCATAGCGAGTGTGGGAAATATGTACTTCCACGCCGTCGGCGGGGTGGGGTCGACGCAGAAAGTCTTCCGTATCGAGCTGACCGGCAATATCTTTTACCTCCTCTATGCCGTCGCGATGGTCTACCTACTCCGGGCGCCGATCGCGGTCTGCTTCACGGTGGAGGCGATCTACTTTGGCATCATCGCCGTACGGAGCTACCTCTTTATGCGCTCGGGGAAGTGGCGCGGGGTGCATCTCGTGTGAGGGCAAAGATAAATGGGTAAATTTGCATAACAACTAATCAGACAATACAACATAGACCTATGAGACGATTACTACTGATCAGCAACTCAGCCTCTCCCGGCGAGAGCTACTTGGAGAAGGCCGGCCCCGATCTCAATGACTTCCTCACCGAGGCCGATCGTGAGGAGGTGATCCTCGTGCCCTACGCCGCCATCACCTACTCCTACGATGAGTATGTCAGCAAGGTCAATAAGGCACTTGAGCCCTTTGGGATCAAGGTCCACGGGCTGCACACCTACGACGACCCGGTAGCAGCGATAAAGAAGGCGACCGCCATCCTCGTCGGTGGGGGTAATACTTGGGTGCTGACCGCCACGATGCAGCGCCTCGGGTTGATGGAGCCGATCCGTGAGGCCGTCAGCCTTGGGATCCCTTACTCCGGCTGGAGTGCAGGGTCCAATGTCGCCTGCCCTACGCTGATGACGACCAATGATATGCCGATCGCTGAGCCGGAGAGCTTCCGCACGCTCGGGCTGATCCCCTTCCAGATCAATCCTCACTACCTCGACAAGTCCCCCGAGGGTCATGGAGGCGAGACGAGGGACTTCCGCATCGTCGAGTTTATCACGCAAAATCCGGATATCTTCGTTGCCGGACTGCGTGAGGGCAGTCGCTTCCTCATCCAGGGCGACGAGATCGAGGTGCATGGGGAGAACAATGTCCGCATCTACCACGGAGATGAGGAGACCCAGGAGATGATGCCTACGGGAGACTTTACCTTCCTCCTCCAGGAGCCCTCTGACGAGGAGGAGAAATGAGCGAAGGAGCCAGCCTGAGACCCGAAGTGAGTCCCCGCGACACCGCCTGCCAGTACGACGCGGTGCTGAAGGAGTGCCGTGCGCTCTTCCTCCGGAAGTTTGACGACTACGGCGCCTCCTGGCGGGTGATGCGCCCATCGGCGGTCACGGACCAGATCCTGATCAAGGCGCAGCGCATCCGCTCCATCCAGGAGCTGGGTGTCCAGCGTGTCGAGGACGGGATCAGGGGCGAGTTTATCGGGATCTTCAATTACTCCCTTATGGGGATGGTGCAGCTGGAGCACGGATACGCCGATGACAGTCGCGTCGACCCCCAGCTGCTCCTCAGCTGGTACGACAGCTACGCCAAGCGTGCCAAGGAGCTCATGCTGGACAAGAATCACGACTACGGAGAGGCGTGGCGATCCATGCGTATCTCCTCGATCACCGACATCATCCTGCAGAAGATCTTCCGCACCAAGCAGATCGAGGACCATCGTGGCGAAGTGATCGTGAGCGAGGGCATCGATGCCAATTACCTCGACATGTGCAACTACGCCGCCTTCGCCATCATTCGCATCGACGAGGGAACCGACCCGATGTACTAATAGCCCACCAGCCATGCGCCACCGCTACTCCGACCACCGCCCTGCCACCTCACCGGGACTGACCCTTATTGTCCGTCTCGTGCAGGTTCTCGTGGGGCTCTTCTTCATTTTCTCCGGCTGCACCAAGGGGATTGACCCCATGGGCACCGGACTCAAGATCATGGAGTACCTCGGTCTCGCGGGACAGTCCATCGACCTGTCGCTCGCCACCTACCTGGCCGTGGGACTCAATGTCCTCGAGGCGCTACTTGGCACCTTCCTCCTACTTGGTATCGGTCGCCGCTGGACGCCCATCGCGACGCTTATCCTAATGGTGCCGATGACCTGCCTGACGCTCTACATCTACATCGTCAATCCTGTCGCTGACTGCGGTTGCTTTGGTGATGCCCTCAAGATCAGCAATGGGGCCACATTCTGGAAAAACGTGGTTCTCCTCCTGCTCCTGATCCTCCTGGTCCGCCACCGGGATGCCCACTACGCCCTGCGGAGTCAGAGGGCGCAGGTGATCACGGGAGCAGCGCTGGCGCTGGTGCTTATCGTCTTCAATATCTACCCCCTCCTCTACCTCCCGACGATCGACTTCCGTCCCTACAAGGTCGGCACACCGATCAGCCACTTCTATGACCGCCCGGCGGACGACGGCATGCGCTACATCTACGAGCGAGGCGGGGAGGAGCGTTCGCTCACGACGGAGGAGCTGGCGACTGTCGACTCCACCTGGACTTATGTCCGTTATGAGGAGCTCTCCGCCAAGCCGGCCCACGAGCGGGAGAGCGAGGCGGACCTGATCCTGCTGAACGCACAAGGCGAGGAGGTGGGACACCGGTTCGCAGCCACCGATGCCCAGGCACTCCTCTACATCACCTACGACATCGACCGGCTGAGTGAGGAGCAACTCCACCTCGGGCTGGAGCTCCAGCAGCGTGCCCACCACCCGGTGACGCTGGTCGTCACTTCGCCGCTTGACCGTCTCGAGAACCATCCCCGGATCGACCTGATCCGCCGCTATGGGAGGGTCCTCTTTATGGACCAGAAGATGGCGCAGACCCTCATCCGGAGCAATCCCGGGCTGGTCGTCATCCACGATGGCGTCCTCTCCGACAAGCTCTCCTACGTGAGTCTCCGCTTCGCCGTGCAGGACCGGCACTTCATCACCCACTTATTCAGACATCCACAACTAACAAGCATACTAACAGAGTAAAGATTGATTATGAGAAAGAAAATTGCAGCTGCCAACTGGAAGATGAATACTACCGTCCCCGAGGGCATTGAGCTTGCGAAGAGTGTTCGCCAGGCTCTCGAGGGAGTGGATCGCAAGTGCGACGTCGTCCTCGGCGTCCCCTTTACCCACCTCTGCGCTGTAGCTGAGGCGGTCAAGGGTACCGACATCATCGTGGCGGCAGAGAATTGCGCCACCGAGCCGAAGGGCGCCTACACCGGCGAGGTCTCCGCAGCCATGGTAGCCAGCACCGGAGCCAAGGCGGTCATCCTCGGTCACAGCGAGCGTCGTCAGTACTACAGCGAGGACTCTGAGACCTTAGTTGCCAAGGTGGCACAGGCACTCGACAACGGGCTGCAGGTGATCTTCTGCTGCGGTGAGGACCTCGAGGAGCGCAAGGATGGACGACAGTTTGACGTTGTCCGCAAGGAGCTCGAGGACGGGATCTTCAATCTCAGCGAGGACGAGTTCCGCAGTGTCGTCATCGCCTACGAGCCGATCTGGGCGATCGGCACCGGTGAGACCGCCACGAGCGAGCAGGCAGAGGAGATGCTGAAGTATATCCGCCAGACGATCGCCGACCGCTATGGCAAGGAGGTCGCCGAGGAGACCTCGATCCTCTACGGAGGCTCCTGCAATGGGAAGAATGCCCCTGAGCTCTTCGCTAAGCCCAATGTCGACGGCGGACTGATCGGCGGTGCCTCTCTCTCGGCAGAAAAGTTCCTCCCGATCGTAGAGGCCTTCTGATACAGCACCTCTCACAATAACTGTCGCACCCTTCTGCGGGTCTCCCGACAGACACTCACTATAGGACCCCACCCGGGGTCCTTTTTTTGTGGCTATGGGCTCAGTCGGTATCCCTCCTGTACTCTGCCCGGATGGTGGGTACGCGATTACGGGAGATGATGGGGCGGGGGCGTTTTGCAGCGGTCTTATTCTTCGTACCTTTGTCGGACAATAAACAAAGAATACTTTTTTGATGAGTGTAAGTCATACCGAGGGCACCTTCGACATGCTCGCCAAGACGATGGCGGGTCTGGAGGATATCCTCTGTAAAGAGCTGGAGACCCTGGGCGCGTCTGATATTATGCCGGGGCGTCGTATGGTTGCTTTTAAGGGCGATAAGCGCCTTCTCTACAAGGCCAATGTCCATCTGCGCACCGCTCTGAGGGTGCTGGTCCCGATCGATCAGTTTGAGGCTACAAATGCGGACGAGCTGTATAAGCATCTGCATAATGATGTGAATTGGGGAGACTTCTTGGAGCCAAATAGCTCCTTTGCCTTCGATACCGTGGTCTACTCGGATGTCTTCACGCACAGCAAGTTTGTCGCCTATAGAGCCAAGGATGCGGTGTCGGACTTCTTCCGTGAGCGTGCCGACCGTCGTCCCAATGTAGCGGTGATGGATCCGGATGTACGCTTCCACGTCCATATCGCCGATACGGTGGTGACGCTGGCACTCGACTCCTCCGGCGAGTCGCTCCATAAGCGGGGCTACCGGGTGGCGCAGGGGCCGGCGCCGATCAGCGAGGTGCTGGCGGCGGGGATCCTGATGCGTGCCGGGTGGGATGACAGCTGCGTCCTCCTCGATCCGATGTGCGGCTCGGGGACGTTCCTGACTGAGGCGGCGCTTATGGCGGCTCACGTGCCGCCGGGCATCTTCAGAGACCACTTTGCCTTTGAGCGGTGGCTGGACTTCGATCAGTCGCTCCTGGACGAGGTGCTTGAGGAGTGGGATGAGGTGGAGCCGAAGCATAAGATCTACGGCTCGGACATTAATCCCAAGGCGATCGCCATCGCCCGGGCCAATATCCAGCGAGCCGGCGTGCAGAAGTATATTGACCTCAATGTCTGCCCGATCGATGACTATACACTCGACAATCGACCTGCCGACACCGGGATCATCGTGATGAATCCGCCCTATGGGGAGCGTATGCGGCCTGAGTCGGTGGAGGGGCTGTATGGCTCTATCGGCTCGACGCTTAAGCACGCCTTCTCTGGATGGAAGGCGTGGATCATCTCGTCCGGCCAGGAGGGCTTCGATGCGGTGGGTCTGAAGCAGTCGGTGAGACAGGAGCTGTATAACGGCTCACTACCGTGCGAATTGCGTGGGTACGAGCTCTTCGCCGGCAAGCGCGATGAGCATCTCCAGGAGCTGTCCGATGCGGGGGAGCTGACTCCGGTGGAGGAGCGAGGCTCTTTCTACCGCGAGCAGGAGGACTTCCGTCGGTCGATGACCGGCTACCGCAAGGACGGTCGCACCTTCGACAGCGACCGGGAGCATCGTCCGCACCGGGGCGGCAAGCCGTACGGTAAGCGTCCTGCGGGCGATCATGGAGACTCGGAGGAGCGTCCGCGTCGCTTCGAGCGCCGGGCAGGTGAGGATGGACCCCGCCACCGTCGCAGTGACCGAAGGGACGACAGACAGCCTGCCTTCAGAGCAAGGCTGGATGACGATCGGAAGCCGCGCCGACCGCGCCGCTATGATGATCGGGAGGAGCGTCCCCGCGTCTTCAGACCGCGTCGCCATAGGGAGGACTCGGAGGAGTAAGACAGGAGGGGGACCCTCCATATGGGTAAAAAAGAGTAGGAGGAAAGCCGTCTGCTTTCCTCCTACTCTTTTTTCTCTCCATCGATTATGCCATGGATCCGGAGACAGGGGTGACGCATTTGAGCATTGGGATAATCATATACCTAGAGGGCTTATCCGTGAGGCACCCCAAGGGTGCTCGCTCCATAGGCATCGGTCATCCGCGAAGCGGTGACCGATGTACAAAGACCCTTCCCTCCCCCCTCGACCCCTTGTGGGTCGCCGAGCAGAACCTTCAGCGACCCCACCAGGGTGTCGCACATACCAGTCAGTCAATCAGTGCGACACCCTAGCGGGGTCGCGGGATCGCTAGCAACGCCTGACCCCCGGGTCGTCGGGGCTACGC
>QWCQ01000398.1_pt1 | contig 32003 bp, 52 predicted proteins | sample 1972701 | NCBI WGS metagenome assembly QWCQ01 (sample SAMN09866704, study PRJNA288562) | Human gut metagenome isolate pre4_stool, whole genome shotgun sequencing... | reverse complement strand
GCGGGGGTGTTGGTGTTGGAGGGGCGTGCAAATATGTTAAAAAAAATTTGCACTTCCTCCCTTGAAACTACAACTTTTCTGACCAATAACTGTATAAATTCTTTTTTATTTAATTCTAAGTTGTTATTTTTAATTTTATTTATCCAAATCCTAATTTCTTTTTTGATGTTTATTGGACCTCCGGTAGATGCTAATAAATTATTAATTTCATTTCTTTCCTTATTCAGTTCATCTATCTTAGACCTTATTTTTTCATTGGCACCAAAGGACATTACATATTCAACGCAGTTATTTTCTTCTTTATCAATTTCATCTAACCTTTTTTTAAGTGCATTTTTGTCGGTATCTAGTGACTCTAATGCTTTTTTTGTTTCTTGTTCAATTTTATCAACTAGGACATCAGCGTTATCTAAGATGTAATTTCTTGCTACTGACATAATATATTTTTCAAGGGCTTCTTTTTTTATAGCATTATTACATTTTTTGCACCTATATCGACTATTGCTTGGATATCTTGCATCTGTGTAGCCATACATTTTTTGACCACACTCGCAGTATATGAGTCCCCTTAGTGGATAATCATGATGTTGTCTAACTGCTTTTTGATTTGCTCTATCTTGTATCATTTTTTGTACCCTTTCAAAAACTTCCTTTTCTATAATTGGTGGAATTGCGTCATAATTTACTATTACTTGGTCATCAGGTCGCATAACTTCTAGGGTTTTTTTACCAGTGGTATTATATTTAAGTTGTATTCTTCCATGCTCATAGATCCCTATATATTTTTTATTGGTTAAAATTCCACTTATAGATGTTTGGACAAAATTTCTTTTTCTGCTGGTTTTATATCCTTTTTTATTAAGTTCTCTAGCTATTTCTGATTGAGACATGCCATCTAAGTACATATCAAATATTGATTTTACTATTGTTGCTTCGTATGGATCAATTTTATATTTTTTCTCGTCATCTATAAAGTAACCTAGCGGTGGAATACCACCATTAAACAAGCCTTTTCTTGCGTTATAATATTGTCCACGTCTTGTATCGACACTTAAATTTTCAGAATAATATTGAGCAAAACTCTCTAAAATTCCTTCCATAAGTCCACCCTCTGGAGTATCTGAAAGTCTTTGGGCGGCATATAAAACTTTTACCCCTCTACGGGATAACTTTTCTTTATAGATAGCAGATTGATATTTGTTTCTACTAAACCTTTCTACTTTATACACAATTACATAATCTATTCCTCCATGAGTTAAGACTTCATTTATCATTTCTCGGAATTGATCTCTGTCATTTGTAAGACCACTTATAGCTTCGTCAGAGTAATATTTTTTAATCATTATTCCTTCGGACTCTGCATATCTTTTTATTTCATAAAACTGTTCTTCGATAGACTCTTCTTTTTGATTTCCACTAGAGAATCTAGCGTAAGCATAAGCAGTTTTCATTGTTTTATACCTCCGTTTGATGTGGTATAATTAACAGGTAGGGAAAAGTGTTATTTTTATACCACTTTATTAGGGGATGCGTTTATCGCGTCTCCTATTTTTTTATTTACTCATCTAAATTATCGTAAAAATAGTCACTTTCTTTATTGATTGTTTCAAAATTTAAAACTGTATATTTCATAGGTTTTTCTAAGTCATCAACACCTGCTATAATTTGATATTTAAACTCCTCTCCATCAATAACTATATATCCAGTAGCTACAAGCACATTTTCAAATGTTTTTCCATCAAAAGTTTTAGATGGACCATTAGCATGGATAGCTACAAAGTCTTTTGTCTTAATTTTAACTTTAGATGCACCAAATTTTTCTTTAACAAATTTTTCTGAAATTGTCATCATAAAAGCTCTGTAGTCATTTTCTTTAGTTTCTTCTTGTGCAGTTTTATTTGCGTCAGTATTGGCTGCGTCATCTTTTTTGCCACAAGCTGGAAGAAACATCGTGCATGCTAAAAGTCCAGCAGTGATCTTTAAAGTTTTTAATTTCATTGTCTAACTCCTTAAATATAATTTTTAGAGAGTGCTTGCGCATTGCACTCCCTAATCTTTTTTACTATAAACTCCTACAAGCTTTCCCAAAACTCTTATGTTTCCATCTGTGTAAACCCGAGGCCAGTCCGTCATGCTAGGATTTTCAGCTTGCAAAATTACGCTATCATTTGTCTTACTAAATCTTTTTAGAGTAGCCTCATTATCTAAAAGAATAGCGCCGATTTCTCCATTTTCTAAGTCTGGTTGTTGTCTTATAAAGACTATGTCTCCGTCAAAGATGTCTGCATTTATCATGCTTTCTCCTTTAACTTTTAAAGCGAAGTCGCATTTAACAGAATTATCTATAACAAAGTAGTCTTCTATATTTTCATCTGCTAAAAGTGGAGTTCCTGCGGCGATAGTGCCTATTATTGGAATTTTTTTACCATTTACATCATCGATATTAAATTTGTTGTTGATAATATCATCAAAACTAACTTGGTAAAAATCTAATAAATATTTCAAGGCGTATAGGTTAGGCTCCGCTGTGTCATTTTCCCACTTGGAAATTTTCCCTTTGTTATAAGAAATTTTTTCGTCTTCTGGGACAATTTCATTCATAGCTGTTGCAACCTCATCAAGAGTTAAGTTTCTAAGCAATCTAATCATCTTTAACTTGCTACCGACTTTCATTAATTTCACCTCACTTTCTAAAAATATTATACCCAAAAAGTTATGAAAAAGCAACATAAAAAGTAATAAAAAGATAAAAAAAGTTTTTTAAAAGTTAAAAAAGTATTGACAAAGAAACTTCGGGGATATATACTTGATGTATCCTGAAAGAAACAAAGGTGGTGAGAAAATGACAGTTGAAAGATACGGAACTTTAAAAGGACTTTTAGTGCAAAAAGGCATTAAACAAGAAGAATTGGCTAATAAGATTGGCATGGATAGGACAACATTTAATATCAAAATCAATAGGTACAAGGGCAGAGACTTTACTTTAAGCGAAGCTATAGCAATTTCTAATGCAATAGAAGAGCCTATTGATAATTTTTTTTGATCTAAAAGTATCTTAAAAGAAACAAAAGAAAGGAGCAAAAATGGAAATATTAATAAACATTGTAACTTCGATATGTGTTTGCACCATTTTTATGTACTGGTATGAGAAGAAGCTAGACATCGAAATTAAAACCTTAATGAAAGAAATGAAGAAGATCTGTACTGAGGCTATTGAGGAAGTTAGATCACTCAGTATTAATGAGGTCCTTAATGAATGGTCAAAACTTATGAAAAAAGAAAGGAGCAGAAATGAATGATTTAAAAGTTTTTGAAAATCAAGACTTTGGAAAAGTCCGAACATCGATTATTAATGACGAACCTTGGTTTAGTTTAGCTGATGTGTGCAGAATTTTGGAAATCAATAATCCAAGAATGGCTAAAACAAGATTAAATCAAGACGGTGTCAGTACTACTGACATAGGGGTAGTAACTGGTAAAAAAGCAGATGGATCGGATGCTATTCAAAATGTGAAGATGAATTTCATCAACGAATCAAATCTCTATAAGCTAATTTTCCAAAGTCGAAAGCCCGAAGCAGAAAAGTTTGCTGACTGGGTTACGTCAGAAGTGCTACCAACTATCAGAAAACATGGAGCATACATGACAGAAAGTGTCATCGAAAGAACTCTTACAGACCCAGACTACTTGATTCAACTGGCAACGACTCTAAAAGAGGAAAAACAAAGAAGAATTGCAGCCGAAGCAGAGAACGAGAGAAACAAACCTAAAGTTTTATTTTCCGATTCTTGCGAGGTCGCAGAAAATTCAATCTTAATAGGCGAATTTGCAAAGAGATTAAAACAAAATGGTTTGGAAAACATGGGTCAAAATAGATTATTTGCTCTACTAAGAGAGCAAGGTTATCTCTGCAAGGGTGGAGAAAGAAGAAATCAGCCTACACAAAGGTCTATGGAACAAGGACTGTTTGAAACTAAAGTAAGAGTAATCAACAATCCAGACGGAAGCACACGAACAACTACAACAACTAAGATGACTGGTAAGGGACAAATTTACTTTACCAACAAGTTTTTAGGTGGGTGGCATGAAAGTAACTATGAATAAAAAAACATTGGAAATTACAAAAATCGAAGAAGACCAATCAGAAAAAATAAATATAATGCCAGAACTTGCAAGGATACTAGCTAGGGAATTTTTAAAAGATTTTGAAAGAACGGGAGAATGTGAAAGGAAAGTTAAAAATGCTTAAAATTAGTAAATACAACATTTTATTGACGATAAGAAGGCTTTTAGGGATTTTAATTATTCTTATAGGTGGCTACTTGGCAGCTTTATTTTGTATAAAATTTATTTTTTATATTTTGTACGCTGGCACAGAAATGATAGATGAATTTTTTAAGTTTTTAGTGAGGTGAGGTGGAAATGAAAGATTGTTATTGTCATACTTGCGATAAAGAATTTAATTCTCTAGGTATTGCAAGACATAGGGCTATGCATAGAGATAGGCAAGAGGATTGCAAGATAACCTATAAAGACGGAAAAACGCTTAAATATAAGTTTAGCCAGGTGGTGAAGAATTGAAAGCAAATAGAAGAACTGCCACAGGAATTTTAAGAGCATATTTTGAGAAAAATAATATTGCCGATGGAGAAAATTTTGAAATACAAGACTATAGGAAGTTCCTGGAAGATGAAAGGGAAGTTTATTGCAGACAATACGGTATCAAAGTTTTCCACGATTATGGGAAATTTTCAAAGTATGTAAAAAATAAATATTTAAAGAGGAAGTAAGAATGAAAAAAGAGCAAGAAAAAAAGTCCCAGGTCGGCTAAAACTCAAGGACTAAAATAAATAAATATTTGCTCTTAGTATATCACAAGGAGTTAGAAAAATGAAAAAAATTGAATGTTTTGAAACCGAAGATGGAAAATTATTTAAAACTTACGCAGATGCATTGATGCACGAGAAAGAAGAAGAAGTAAAAAATGATTTACGTTTAATCTTAAATGCAAGCATAATAACCGGCGATTTAATGAAAAAAAATGTTGGAGAAAACAAACTTTGTAACAATCCTATTGACGCACAAATCTTTAAAAAATTCTTAGTAAGTTATATGACAGAAGTCATGTTAAAGGACTTTACAGCTTTTAAATCTCTATTTGACGGAGGTTTATCATGCAAATAAAAATTAAAACTTTAAAGCTTGAAAACTTCAAGGGAATTAAAGACTTAACAATAAATTTTAAAGACACGACTAATATTTATGGGGACAACGCAGTAGGCAAGACAACAATCTTTGATGCCTATTCTTGGTTACTTTGGGACAAGGACAGTCTAAACAGAAAGGATTTTGCTATAAAGCCTTATGACAAAGACGGAGAGGAAGTCCACAACTTAGAATCAGTAGTTGAGGGAGATTTTTCTTTTGATGACACAGATCTTAATCTTAAAAAAATCTATAAAGAGGTCTGGACTAAAAAGCGTGGATCCACACAGGCAGAATTTACAGGGCATACAACAGATTATTATATAAATTCCGTCCCAGTAAAGAAAAAAGAGTACAACGAAAGAATTGAAAGCGTCTTGTCTGAAGATAATTTCAACTTGCTTTCAAATCCACTGTATTTTAATCAATTTTTGGTAAAGACGGAAAGAAGAGAAATACTTTTAAGTCTTATAGAAGATGTAAAGCCAGAAGATATTATCGCAAAGAATAAGAACTTAGAGGACTTAGACCTTGAAACTTACACAGTTGATGAACTAAAGAAAATTGCCAAAGATAGTGCCAGGAAAATAAACAAGGACATTGAGTCTATACCAGCAAGGATTGACGAGTTAGACAAGTCAAAGATCCACGACATAGATTTTGATGCCTTGGAGTTTAGAAAGAGAAGTACACTTCCAGCTATAAAAGAAATTGACGAAAAGCTTGCTGATGCATCGAAGATGGCTGAGGGCATGACTGAAATTTCTGATAAGATTGCTGATTTACAAAAAGAAAAGTCTGAACTTCAAGAAAATTATCAAAATAAATGCTTTGAAATAAATCTAAAAAATAAAAATGTGTTGTTAGAAAAAGAACACGATAAATTAGCACTTGAAGAAGCGAAAAAGAATATAGAAAAGCTTAAAGATCTAGTTGAAAAGGCTAGGGAAGAATGGCAAGAAGTCCACAAAGAACAGTATCAAGGAGACTTTAAGTGTCCAACTTGCGGTCAAGACCTATTACCAGACCAAATAGAAAAGACAATGGCTAACTTTAATAAGAAAAAGTCTGAAAAGTTAGCAAGCATTGAAGAAAAAGCAAAAGATTTGAAGATAAAAATTGAAGAGTGCGAAAAACTTATAGCAATCTATGAAGTCAAAGAATATAAGGAAGAAGACCTGCCAATCGAGCCTATTAGACTACAAGAAATTGACAAGGAGCTTGACGAGGCTAAGGCAAAATTAAGTGATTTTTCCCTAGACAATAAAAAGGACTTACTAGAAAAGAAAGACTCCTTAAACGCAGATTTGGAAGAAATAAATAAAAAATTATCCCTACAAGGACAAAATGAAAAGATTGACGAGAGAATAAAAGAGTTAGAGTCTCGAGAAAAAGAACTTGCAAAAGCTTATGAAGAAAAACAAAGAATTATTTACCTTTGCGAGGAATACACAAAGGCTTATGTAGACCTAGTAAGTGACAAGATTAATGACAGCTTTGACTTGGTAAAATTTAAGTTATTTGAAAATCAAATCAATGGTGGGATAACAGAAACTTGTGAAGCTACTTTTAAAGGAGTGCCTTACAGTGATTTAAACAATGCGGCAAAGATAAACGCAGGTCTTGATGTAATTAATAGCTTGTCAGACAAACTTGATTTAAAAGTACCAATATTTATAGATAATGCAGAGTCGGTAAATGAACTAATTAAGACAGACACACAATTAGTAAGGTTAGTAGTTAGCAAGGATAAGGAGCTTAGAATTGAGGTGGAAGAATGAGAGTATTTAGTTTACAAGATGAAAAATTTGAAGATATGCAGATGAGTTTAAACGCATCAATTATCCATGTAGCCAAGAAGATAGCTGCTGGAGAATTTGAACAAGGCGATATAACTTTGAAGTTAAAGATTGGAACTGTATATGAACAAAAAGACGAAAAAGCTTATAAAATGCCAGCTTTTAACTACAAGATAGGCACTAATTTACAAAAGAAATCAAGCTTAGACGGTGGAGATGCATACCAGGGCATGGAATTTAAGCTTGATGATGGTGTCGTTGTTTTGGAAAAAGTGAAAAGTAATCAAATAGATATGTTAGATGAGGAGGACGAGGAAGAATGAAAAGATTAGAAACTATTGTTACTCTTGCCCAAGCACCGACTGATGTTGAGTTTACTTGCCCTTATTGCGAGGCAAATATTTCTGAGGACTTTGAAGAATTTTTAGATGAGCAAGGTTTATCATGGAGTGATTTTCCTGATTGGCAGTATGACACAATTAAATGTCCTTCTTGTGAAAATGAAATTGAGGTTTCTTATGAATTTGATTGAGAGGTGTCGAAATGAGTGGAAAAGATATTCACGAAATAGACGAGGAATTATCTGAAGAATACCTTAAAGGGTTTTTTGATGGGAAAGAATTTGAAAAATCTAAGCAAATAAAGCAGAGAGCATTTTTTGCAAGTATTTGCATATTAGCAGATAAGTCGAAGGAAGTTACAACACTTGCTGGCGATAAGTATAAGCAAGTTGTTTTGAACTTATCTAAGGAAGTTTTAGAAGAATTAGAAGAATGGAGTAGAAAAGAATGAACTCAGTAAATTTAATTGGAAGATTAGTGAGAGATCCAGAACTTAAATATAGCCAGTCAGGAATGGCTATTTTAAAGTTTACAGTTGCAGTAGATAGAAAGCTAAGTAAAGACAAAAGAGAAGAAGCTGAAAGAAATAATCAACCTACAGCTGACTTTATCTCATGCACAGCCTTTGGTAAAACTGCCGAAGTAATTGCAAATTATCACAGCAAGGGAAGTCAAATTGCAGTGGAAGGAAGAATCCAAACTGGAAGCTATGAAAAAGACGGAAGAAGAATTTATACGACTGATGTTTTAGTAAATAGTATTACTTTTGTGGGATCTAAAAATAATAATTCTGGTGGCGGAAATTACCAAAATAGTAATTCTGATGCTGATGATTATAGTGATGAGGGGTTTTTCCCAGTAGATAATGACGATATCCCATTTTAAGGAGGAATAAAAAATGAGAGTTAAAGAATTGATAATAGAATTATTAGACTGCGATCCTAATGCAGATGTTAAATGTGTAACTTACGAAAATTCGAATGAAGATGCTGGTGAATTTGCTTTAAACATAAGGAATTTAGAAGATTATGAAGATAGTATTGATATAATCCTTGATGACTTAGGACTTGCCAGATTTAATAACAATTTAAATTTTGAAAATTTAAGAAAGAAAGTAATTGCTTGGGGAGAAGGGAAAAATTTAATCCATCAAGAAATTGCTGAAAAGCAGTTTTTAAAATTTATTGAAGAAGTATTTGAATTTAAGACAGAATCAGATTTAAAAAACTATATGTGGAATGCAGGAATAGCCTATGCTGATGTTACGGAACCTATGGCACTTGAGATGGGAGATATTTTTGTAACCTTAATAATTTTGTGTGAGCAAATAGGTCTTAACCCAATAAAGTGCTTAGATATGGCTTACGAAAAAATCAAGGATAGAAAAGGGGAAACTATTAACGGAGTCTTCATAAAAGAAGAAGATTTAAAAGGAGATTTAAAATGACAAATATACAAAAACAAGAAAATAGGGCATTAAGTCCAGTAAACCAAATGAAGAATTTACTTAAAAACCAAGGTATGCAAAACTTATTTGCTGATGCTTTAAAGGAAAACAAAGACAGATTTTTAGCATCAATTATTGACCTATACAATGGCGATAGCTCTTTGCAAGATTGCAATCCTAAAGAGGTTGTTATGGAGGCACTAAAGGCAGCTACCCTTAACTTGCCTATTAATAAAAATCTTGGATACGCTTATATAGTGCCTTATAAAAGCAAAGGAATAACAAGGCCTCAATTCCAAATTGGCTACAAGGGATATATCCAAATGGCACAAAGAAGTGGTCAATACAAGGCTTTAAATGCAGGTATCATGTATGAGGGTATGGAAGTTAAAAGAGACTTTTTGAGAGGAACTTTTGAAATAATTGGAGAGCCTAAGTCTGATAAAGTTATTGGTTATTTTGCTTACTTCCAACTTTTAAACGGCTATGAAAAGGCTGTGTATATGACAAAGGACGAGGTTACAGAACATGCAAAGAGATACTCTCAAGCTTACGGAAGTGATTATAGTCCATGGAAAAAACAATTTGATGAAATGGCACAAAAAACAGTAATTAAAAAACTTTTGAGCAAGTATGGGGTTTTGACAACTGAGTTCCAAGATGCGGTTAAGGAAGAGGAAGACAGAGAGGTTTTAAGAGCAACAGAAAACAACGCTATGTTGGAAATGACAGCTCCAGATGAGGAAGAAACTATTGAAGTTAATCCAGATACTGGGGAAATTATCGAAGATGATGTAAAGGCACCATTTTAAGGAGGAGTAAAAATGATAGTAAGTGGAGCACTTGGAATTTTATTTAATCCAGATATGATTTCTTGCGAGGAAACATCTGATGGAAAATATAAAGTTATTGCTGAAAATGAAGTTTACAAAGTTATTCTCTATGAAAACTTATCAAAGGCAAGCGTAGAAAATATTATGCGTAGGATTACTTTTCAAATAGAATGTCAGGTATTTAAAGATGAAGATTGAAGCCATAGCAAGCGGTAGTTCTGGCAACTGCTACAAGATAAGTAATAAGGATACTACACTCTTGATTGAGTGTGGTATCCCTTATAAAAAAATACAGGAAGCACTTAATTTTAAGACTACGGATATTGACGGAGTCTTAGTAAGCCACGAACATGGAGATCACTCAAAAGCTTGTAAGAATTTAATTAAGGCTGGTGTTAACTTATATATGACTAAAGGAACAAAGGAAGCTTTGAAACTTGATAGTCATAGGATTAAGAGTTTTAAAAACTTTGGAGATTCTTATTTTGATGTAGATATTGGGAGTTTTATTGTCAAGCCTTTCAAGACAATTCACGATGCTAAAGAGCCAGTGGGATTCTTAATTTGCGACATCTTAGCAAAAGAAGAATTGGTATTTATCACGGACACTCAATACTCAATATATAACTTCAGTCCAGACTATTTTATGATTGAAATTAATTATGATCGTGAAACCATCAATGAAAATCCAGGTTTAAATGACAAACTAAGAGAGAGAATTAAAAAGAATCATATGTCTTTAGAAACTGCTATTAATCTATTAGAAAGATCAGATTTATCAAGGCTTAAAAAGATATATGTAATGCACTTGTCAGATGCCAATTCTGATGCTGAGGTCATAAAATATAGACTCCAAGAACTGACAGGTGTAGCTGTAGAAATTTGCTAGGTGGTGATAAGTATGGCAAGTCAAGGCTGGATAAGTGTCCATAGAAAAATTGAAGATGATTGGCTTTGGAAAGACAAGCCTTTTTCTAGGGGACAAGCCTGGGTGGACTTGTTGCTTATGGCCAATCACGAAGATAGTAAAATACTATTTAACGGAGAATTGATAGAAGTTAAACGAGGTCAGCGTATAACCTCTATAAAAAAGCTATGTGACAGGTGGGGCTGGTCAAATAAAAAGGTAAAAAGGTTTCTTGAGTTGCTCCAAGAAGATGACAAGATAGGGCTAGAAATTGCACCACGAAAAGCGACTACTATAACCATTGTAAATTACAGCTTTTACCAAGATGAGGCACCAGCAAAAGCACCACGAAAGCACCAGAGAAGCATCACGGAGGCATCACAGAAGCACATAAACAATAATGATAATAATGATAATAATGATAATAATGATGATGATATAGAAAAACGACTTAAAAAAATTAATGAGTTGGTGGATAAAAAAGTATCATCATCACAGATCAAAAAATTTTTGAAGTTTAATAGTCTTGATGACCTTGACAAGCTGATAGAAAAAATTAAAGAGAGCGACTATTTAAAACAAAATATTGATTTTAACAAGTTGGGAAAGAAGTTTTTAAAAAAAGTATTTGATGATGAATATAGAACTTATGAAGAAGTAAATAAAAATACATTTAAGAATTTTCAACAGATAACTGATGATTATACAAGTGATGAGCTAGAGGAGATGGCTATGAGAAAACAAAAGGAAGCCTTTGAAAGGTTAGGGATAAAGATATGAGTAAAAATTTATTTGGAGAAGAACAATCTGAAAAGGAAGTCCAGGACTTGATAAGAGCAGCCCTGGCTCCTTATGCTAAGGTCTGGAATGTTACCACGGGAGTTTTTAAGGTTAAGGAAGGTCCAGTTACTAGGTGGATAAGGACATTCCCAAAGGGGACTCCAGACTTGATGGGCTTTAGGTACTCTGATGGCAAAATGTTTTTTATTGAGGTTAAAAATTCTAAGGGCAGATTGAGTTCGGAGCAAAAGGAATTTATGAAATGGGCTGAAGGTCATCCTATTTTGTGTGGTGTGGCTAGATCAGTGGAAGATGCCTTTAATATTTTAGAGATACCTCTTTGGGGTTAGGAGTTGGAAGATGAGACCAAAAGACTACTTATCGCAGGTTAGACATATTGATAATGAGATAGACAGCAAAATTAAATTATTGGAAGATTTGAGGGCTCGTGCTATGAGTATTGGAAGCTTAGAGGTTAAGGACAAGGTTCAAAGTTCTGGCGGTCTCGATTTTTCTGACTGGATGGATAGGTATGTGGACTTGCAAAAAGAAGTGACTGATAAGGTTGATGAGTTAATTGTTTTAAAGCAAAGGATAATTTCTCAGATTGATAGAGTGGAGAATCCTCTTTATAGGCTTATTTTAGTCAGCCGTTATTTAAGAGATATGAGGTTGGGAGAGATTGCTGCTAGATATAATTACAATTATGGCTATATCAAGAATGCACATGGCAATGCTCTCTTGGAGTTTAAGGCAAAGAATCCAGAGGTGTTTCATGATTGAGTACCCTGAATTATTAGTTTCTGCAATTATTAAGAGGGCGGTCTATGATTATAAGAATTATCCTAAGCTGAGAGCAGAGGTAAGGAGATTTATTAAGTCTGAATATTTTAGATCCATTACGGATTTAGATCCAGACGCTCTCTTGGAAGAGTTAGAAAGGCAGTGCAAAAAGATGTGACTTTTTTTTGCCGTCAAGCTGTGATATAGTTTAAAGTGGAGATAGAGAGATAAGTAATCACCTCCTTTTATTTATAATATTGATTACATGAACGATGAGCGAGCGGAACACCATTTAACAATTAGATCTTATCTTTCTATGGTTAGCGTGTAGATCTTACGAGACTATGTGTTGGGTAACTACATACATTGGTTAAGCTAGGGGCGGGAAGCTAGTATGTAATTAAAGACTGATAAGGCACTTGATATTAACAAGTGTCTTTTGTTTTATAAGGATTGATTGTTTGGCTAAAGATTATGCAAAGAAGTTTTATAAATCTAAAGCATGGCAGAGATGTCGTGCTTCTTTTATTGCAAAGAGAGAGACAGTTGATGGTGGACTGTGTCAGCATTGCAAGAGCAAGCGAGGTTATATAGTCGACCACATTGTAGAGATAAGTCCAGACAATATAGATGATGTAGATATTATTCTTAATCATAATAATTTACAGTATTTATGCTTAGAGTGTCATAATACAAAAACTTTTGAAAAGCATAAGAGCACAAGAGATAATTTATTTTTTGATGAAGAAGGAAATATTTTTAAAAAATAAAATTTTAAAAAATTAAATGATAGCCCCCCATAAAATTAAATTGAGGTTGACCGCTGGGGACCGGCAGGGGTACACAAAAAAAACGCACAGGTGTTTTTTACATAACCCCCACCCTTAAAATTAGAGGAAAGTAGGTGGAATTAAATGACAGTGGAAAAAGATAAAGAGATTAAAAGAGAAATCACAAGACTTACAAATTTATACAAAGATGTAGATCGAGTTAAAAGATTAACAGCCAAGAATCTCATAGAAGAAGCTGCTTTTATGAAATCTACTTTAAAGGAATTGAAGTTTTTAATTGACGAAAAGGGACCAATTGATGAGATGCCACAGGGCGAATACTCAATTTTAAGAGAGCATCCTGCTTTAAAGTCATATAACACTATGGTGCAAAGATACTCCACAATAATCAAACAATTAATGGATTTACTCCCTAAAGACCAGCAGAAAGAAATTGACGACGGCTTCGAGGACTTTCTAAATGACAAGTAAAAATCCTATATATGATTATTGGGAGTGGATGAATGAGAATAGAATCAAGGTTAGCACCAAAGTCTACAAGACCTATGAATACATCATAGACTTTTTAGAAGACCCAGACAGTGAGTGGGAGTATGATGAGAAGAGAGCAAATCACGCTATAAACTTTATTGAAAAATTTTGCAAGCACTCTAAGGGCAAGATGGGCGGTAAGCCTTTTATCTTGGAGCTATGGCAAAAGGCAAAGGTGGCAGCTACATTTGGCATAGTCCATAAGATTACTGGCGAAAGAAAGTATCAAAGAGTAGTTTTAATAGTCGCCAGGAAGAATGGCAAGTCCACTTTATCTGCTGCTGAAGGTCTATATTTATTTATAGCAGATGGTGAACCTGGAGCTGAGATCTATTCTGTGGCTACAAAGAAAGACCAGGCTAAAATTATATGGCTTGAAGCAAAGCGAATGGTCAAGAAGTCGCCAGCACTTAGTAAGAGAATCAAGCCTTTAGTGGCTGAACTTACTTGCGAGATAAACGACGGAATCTACAAGCCAGTTGGCAGAGACTCTGACACGCTAGACGGGCTTAATGTCCATGGAGCAACTATGGACGAGATCCATGCCTGGACAGATAAAAACTTATACGATGTAATTGTCGATGGCACAAGCGCAAGAGAGCAGCCCTTAATTTTAATCACAACAACTGCTGGAACTGTGAGAGAAAATGTCTATGATGACATCTACGATGAAGCAGATAGAACTATAAATGGATATTTTGACCCAGATGGATATAAGGACGAAAGGTCCTTATTTTTAGTTTATGAACTTGACGACAGAAAGACCTGGACTGATGAGGAAACCTGGATGCAGGCTAACCCTGGACTGGGGACAATAAAAAAGACTGATGCTCTAAGAGATAAGGTCAACAAGGCTAAAGCCAACAGTAAGCTTGTTAAGAACTTACTTACTAAGGACTTTGACATACCAGAAACAACGGGCGAAGCATGGTTGACATTTGAGACTATCGACAATAGAGAAACCTTTGACATGGCAGACTTAAAGCCTAGATACTGTATAGCTGGCATCGACTTGTCTGCAACTACTGACTTAACTTGTGCGACTATAGTCTTTAAGGTGCCAGATAATGAGACAACTTATGTCAAGCAAATGTACTGGCTACCATCTGACTTGATAGAAGTTAGAAGTCATGAAGATAAAATCCCTTATGATGTCTGGGAAGATAGAGGGCTTTTAAGAAGGTCAGGCACTAACAAGGTTGACTACAAGGACATAACCAAGTGGCTTTTAGAAGTCCAGAATGAAATGGACTGCTATATATACAGAATTGGTTACGATAGATGGTCTGCACAATACTTAGTTGACGAGTTAGAGCAAACCTTTGGGAAGATTACAGTACCAGTAGCACAAGGTGCAAAGACTTTTTCCAATCCCATGAAAAGGCTTGAAAGCGACCTTAGAGCAAAGAAAGTCAACTACAATAATAACCCGATTACAAAGTGGAACTTGTCCAACGCAGCCATTAAGACGGACACTAACGACAACATCGCCTTATGCAAGACAAGTAACCCAAGGCGAAGAATAGACGGTGTTGCATCTCTCATGGATGCACTAATTGTTTTTGAAGATAACCAGGAAGAATATTTAGCTTTAATTTAAGGAGGTGAAAAATGGGAATTTTTGATTTTTTGAAAAATAAAGATGAGACTGTAAAAGTCTCTGGCTATAAGATGGTAACCGAAAGGGGCGAAGGCTTTTACGCTTACAACGGAAATCTCTACGCATCTGACATAGTGAGGTCTTGCATAAGACCTAAGACACAAGCTATAGGAAAGGCTGTGGCTAAGCACATAAGAAAAGACGAAACCACAACACAGGTAAACCCTGAAGTCTATATAAGATTTTTATTAGAAGAGCCTAACCCTTACATGTCTGGACAGATGCTGCAAGAGAAGCTTGCAAATCAACTAGCACTTAACAACAATGCCTTTGCACTCATAGAAAGAGATAGTAATGGACTTGCTAAGGCAATTTATCCAATAAATTCTAGCAGTGTTGAAGCTTTAGAAAATAACCGGGGAGAACTCTTTTTAAGATTTTTGATAAAAGGAAAATATTATACTTTCAGATACTCCGATGTCATACATCTACGCAGAGACTTTAATAACAATGACATCTTCGGCGAGAGCCCAGCTAAGGCACTGACTCAACTTATGGAAATTGTAAACACTACAGACCAGGGAATAGTTAAGGCAATTAAGAATAGCAATACCATTATGTGGCTCTTAAAATTTAACAATGTGCTTAGAGAGGAAGACATAAAGAGACAAACCAAAGAATTTGTTGAAAGTTTTTTGAGTGTTGACTCTGAATCTGCTGGAGCAGCGGCGACAGACTTAAAGTTTGACGCTCAACAAGTAGAACCAAAGAATTATGTGCCGAATCCAATGCAAACTAAGGGAACTGTAGATAGGATTTACAGTTTTTTTAATACCAATGAAAGCATAGTACAGAGTAGCTACAACGAGGACCAATGGATCTCATACTATGAAGCAGAGATTGAGCCGGTACTAGTACAAATGTCTAACGAGTTTACAAGGAAGTTATTTACAAGAAGGGAAAGAGGATTTGGAAATAAGATTATTTTTGAATCGTCAAATCTTAACTTTGCATCTATGCAAACTAAATTAAATTTAGTCCAATTTGTGGACAGAGGAATAATGAACCCTGACGAAGTAAGAGAAATCCTTAATATGGCACCAATACCAGATGGATTGGGACAAAGCTATATTAGACGACTTGACACACAAGAAATAGACAGCGGAGGAGGTGAAGAAGATGAAAACGAAGATTAATGGCACAATTGTCAGCAATGACGACAAATGGATATACGACTGGTGCGAAATGGAAGCCTTTTGTCCTAGAGACTTAGAGCTTGTAGACGGACAAGATGTAGACATAGAAATTAACTCACCAGGCGGATACATCTATCCAGCCTCTGAAATTTACACAGCACTTATGCAGCATAAAGGCAATGTCAACATAACAATAACTGGTAGAGCGGCAAGTGCAGCATCAGTTATAGCTATGGCAGGTACTAAGGTTGTCATGAGTCCAACTGCACAAATGATGATACACAATGTAAGTGCATCAGGATCTGGAGATTACAGAGACTTTGAACACTACGCAGAGCAACTTAAAAAGTCCAATGACACCATTGCAAATGCTTATATGCTAAAGACTGGTAAGACAAGAGAAGAAATTTTAGATCTTATGGATTATGAAACTTGGTTTACACCAGAAGAGGCACTAGAAAATGGCTTTATAGACGAGATATTGTCCAAGTCAGACAGTGCAGATGAATTTATGTTAGTAGCAGCAAGTGACTTTTTAATTCCACAAGCTGTTATTGATAAATTAAAGCAAGAGAGAGAGCAAGAGCAACTAAACTTATTGAAGTTAAAGGAGAAAATTTAAGATGAACAAAGAAAAATACTTAGAAATGAGAGCAGCCTTGCTTGATGAGGCACAAAACCTTATCAACGCTGGCAAAATTGAAGAAGCAGCAGCAAAAAGAGCTGAAATTGAAAAATTAGATGCAGATTTTGAAGAAGCATCTAAAGAACAAGCAAACTTAGACGCATTAAACATAGAAGATGAGAAAGTTACTGATATGAAAAATCTATCAGTAAGCGAAGGAGGCTTAAAAGCAGTGGAAAAACTAGAAAACAAGAACCCAGTAAACTACGAAGATGTATTTGCCAAAGTGGCACTACAAAGAGACCTTAACGAAGATGAAGTAAATTTATTTAATAAAATGAACCCTGAAAATGTGTACACTCACAACACAACTAACACTGAGATTCTAATCCCTGAAACTGTTATAGGTGGGATTATTGACACAATGAAAGAGTTACACCCAATTCTAGCCGATGTAGTAGCAACTAGAATTAAGGGAACTGTAAAATATGTTAAGAGAACTGGTATTCCAGCAGGAGACGCTGACTATTACGATGAAGCGACTCCAACAGCAGATGAAGAAAATAAATTTGGAGAGTTAACTCTTAATGGCAAAGAATTATCAAAGGCTGTTACAGTAACTTGGAAGTTACAAGCTATGGCAGTTGCTGATTTTATTCCATTCATCACTAGAGAGCTTGGAGAAAGAATGGGAGTTGCTAAGGCAAAAGCTTTTGTTAAAGGAAAGGGCGATGCTAAGTATCCACAAGGAGTAGTGACAGCAATCGAAGCTGAAGCATCAACACCTCAAAAAGTATCTTACAAGGCTGATGGCTTAACTTACAAAGATATCACAGCAGCTATGGCAAAGATTAAATCTGGCTATGTAAGCGGAGCAAAAATCTATGCTAATAATGCAACTGTATGGGGTACACTTGCAAACTTAATGGACGGTCAAGGTAGACCACTATTTATCCCTGATGTAACTACAGGTGGAGTAGGCAGAATCTTTGGTATTCCAGTAATGGAAGAAGATGCTATGGGCGATGGCGAAATCCTTATCGGTAACATGGCAGCAGGTTACAAGGAAAATATCTCTGAAGATATGAAGCTAGTTACTGAAAACCACGCAAAGGCAAGAACAACTGACTTTGTAGGTTACGAAGTACACGACGGCGGAGTAATCGATGAAAAAGCTTTTGCTTACCTAGTTAAGGGAGTTTAATAAATGGCTTATAGAGTTGTAAGTGGATTTCAAGACCTTGAAACCAAGGTCTTTTATGATATCCACGAAATAATTGATGATAAAAACAAGAACTTAAAGAAGTATCTTGATGCAGGTGTAGTTGTAGACGACGCACCGAAAAAGAAGGAAATAAAGAAAACAGAAAAGGGTGATTAATTATGACACCTGAAGATTTATTATCATATTGTAAATTACTTTTAAGACAGGCAAGCACTGATGTTTTTGATGAGGAAATCAAAATTTTGATAAGTGCTTGTCTTTTAGATTTAGATCTAAGTGGAGTTGCAAGAGCTGATGATGATTTGATAAAGAGGGCAGTAGGAATTTATGTAAAGGCTCATTTTGGAAGTGAAAATCCTGATAGAAATGGTCTTATAGAATGCTATAATTCTTTGAAAACGCATCTAGCCTTAAGTTATAAGTATGGAGATTATTTGCCTCATGAAAAAATCAGTAGTAATTAAACTTATAAAAAACGGTGGAACTAAGACTGATGATTGGGGCAATCCAATTCCACAAGTTGAAGAATGGCATGTATTTGCAGAGAGGATGTCTGTTAGTCAGAATGAATTTTACAGAGCTGCAAATCAAGGTTTAAAACCCAACTTTGTTTTTGAAATTTATGCTGAAGAATTTAGGGATGCAGACCTTGTGATCTGTGATGATATTGAATACACAATAATAAGAACCTATCAGAGAACGCTTGATAAGCTAGAGTTAGTTTGTGAAAGGAAGGTCGCAAATGTCAATTGATCTAGTTAATGAGATTGAAAAGGCTATGAAGGAACAATTGGATTTGGCGAATGAAGTGGTCAATAGTGCAGTTGATAAAGTTACAAATGAAACTGTAAAGGATTTAAAATCTTCAAGTCCAAAGAAGTCTGGAAAATATGCTGGCGGATGGAAAAAACAAGATGGGCAAACTGCCACTAGAAGTAAATCAAGTGTAATACACAATGAAAAACATTACAGGCTCACTCATTTACTAGAATTTGGGCATGCTAAAGTTAATGGTGGAAGAGTTGCAGCTAAACCTCACATAGCAGCTGTGGAACAAAAAGCTATAAAAAGCTTTGAAGATGAAATAAGAAAGGGGATTGAGAATGGATAAAATCAATCCTGTAAAACTTTTAAAACCTCTCAATTTACCAGTAGGTTACTTTGTCAATACAGAGCCTGGAGTAGTACCCTTTATTGTCTACTACGGAGCAGGCTCTAATAATTTTAAAGCAGACAATATTGTCTACGATAAAGAGGCACACTGGAATATTGAGTTGTATGTAAGAAACAAAGATGTGGCCTTGGAAGAAAGGCTAGAAAACTTATTAGATGAAGCAGAAATAGTGTGGGAAAAAGGCTCGGATGTCTACATAGACACAGAAAAAGTCTTTTTGATTCCATACTATATTTAATTTAAAGGAGAATTTATATGGCAAATAAAGTTAAATTTGGACTTAAAAATGTTCATGTCTTCCCAATCAAAGAGGATAAGGAAGAGGGAGTAGTTTTTGACGAAGTTATAAAAGTACCTGGAGCAGTTAACTTATCACTAGACGCTGAAGGCGACAGTAACGAATTTTACGCAGACGATGTAATTTACTGGTCTGAATTTTCAAACAACGGTTACTCTGGAGACCTTGAAATTGCTTTAATTCCTGAAGATTTTGAAGTAAAAATCTTGGGAGCAATCAAGGACAAGAATGGTGCAATCGTAGAAAAATCAGATGCAAAGGCAGTGCCTTACGCTCTAGCCTTTGAATTTGACGGAGATAAAAATAAAACAAGACACATCTTCTACCATGTGACAAGTTCAAGACCATCAGTGGAAGGACAAACTAAGGAAGACAAGACAGATCCAACTACTGACAAAATCAGCTTAAAGGCAATCCCTGCAACTGACACAAAAATAGTTAAGGCAAAATTGTCTGAAGGATCTACAGGCTATGATGACTTTTTCACAAAGCCTTATGTAGTGGTACCAGTTACTGGAGCTTAATTATGATTAAGACAATAATTATTGACGGGAAAGAAGTACAGTTTAAAGCTAGTGCTTCTTTCCCTTTAGTTTATAAGGCAAATTTTAACACTGACATACTTACAGTTATCATGCCTTTAATTTCAGAACTTTTAGATGGTATGGACGATTTGTTTAAAGAAAGTACAAAAGAAGATGGAAACATAGAGTTAAAACCATCGACATTATCTGGACTTTTGGAAAATGTGTATAGCTTGGAATTAATCGACATCATGAATTTACTTTGGACACTTGCTAAGTGTGCAGATGATACAATACCTGAACCCATGAAGTGGTTTGGAGAGTTTGACGAATTTCCAATTATTGATATAGCAATAGAAGTTTTTCCTATGGTTTTTGAGTCTTTATTTTCTAAAAAAAAATTGAAGGAGATAGCGAAAGTAGCAAAAGTGACAAGCAAGTAGATATTGAAGTAATTATGACTGGTGCTATCACGCGTGGACTAACTCTTAAGGACTTTGACAGCATGACAATCGGGCAGATTGTCGACTACTGCAAGACTTATAACGACTTAAATAAGGATCCAGAAGAAAGAGACAAAGAAACGAAGGTAGCATCGCAAAAAGACTTTGATAGATTTTAAAGGCAGGTGAGAAAATGGCAGGAAATATAAAAGGGATAACAATTGAAATTGGTGGAGATACGACCAAACTAGATAAGGCTTTAAAAGATGTCAATAAAAATTCTAGGGATCTAAACAAGGAACTTAAGGACATTGAAAAGTCTTTGAAATTTAACCCTGGTAATACAGAGTTAGTCGCTCAAAAACAAAGAGTACTTGCCGAATCTGTCGAAAATACAAAGAAGAAGCTTGAAACTTTAAAGACTGCACAAGAACAAGCAAAGCAAGCACTTGCTGAAGGTAAAATAGGACAAGACGAGTATGATGCCCTTACAAGAGAAATCTTAAAAACTGAGAATCAGCTTAAGTCTCTGCAAGGCGAACTTGATAAGACCAATAGTAAGTGGCAAGCTGTCGGCGAAAAGTTGCAAACTACAGGCGACAAGATGGTAAAGGTCGGCGAAGGAATGACTAAAGGTGTTACAGCGCCGATAACTGCTATCGCTGGTTTATCAATAGCAGCCTTTAAAGAAGTCGATAATGGACTAGATACAGTAATTTCAAAAACTGGGGCAACGGGAGAAGCAGCCAAGAGCCTTGAAGAAAGCTTTAGGAATGTAGCAGGCAATATGCCAGCAAGTTTTGACGAGGTTGGCAACGCAATCGGCGAAATTAACACGCAATTTGGCTTGACTGGAGAAGAACTAGAAAAAGCCTCTGAAAAAATGATTAAGTTTGCTCAAATTAACGGAGCAGATGTAACAGCATCAACAATCAATGCTAAACAAGCTATAGAGAAGTATGGACTATCAGCAAAAGATCTAGATATGGTCTTGGACTCTGTGACTAAGACCGCTCAAAATACTGGTGTATCTACTGACAAACTATTTGATGTCATGATAAAGGGTAGTCCACAGATAACACAACTTGGACTGGACTTTGCACAGGCAACAGAAATGATGGGGCGAATGGAGCAAAAAGGTATCGACTCCAATAAGGCTCTATCTTACTTAACAAGGGCACAAACTAACTGGGCAAAGGAAGGAAAATCAGTTACACAAGGCTTGCAAGAAATGCAAGAGAAAATGGCAAGTGCAACTACGCATGAAGAGAAGTTAGCTATAGCAGCTGAAGCCTTTGGTACTAAGGGCGGCGCTTTTATGTTGGAAGTCTTAGAAAGTGGTGCCTTAAATGCTGATGAATTTGCCAATGCCATGAAAGACGCGGCAGGAAGTGTAGACAGTACATGGGAAGGTATGCTAGATCCTATCGATTTAGTAACACAAGCCATGAATAACCTTAAGTTAAGTGGGTCGGACCTTGGAAGTGCACTACAAACTGTCCTAGTACCAATGCTTGAAGGTGCTATTGGTGCTTTTCAAAGATTTGCCGACTGGTTTGGCAAGCTAAGTCCAGAGACGCAACAATTTATTGTCAAAGTAGGACTTATAGCAGCGGCTATCGGTCCAGTGCTTGTAGCTGTCGGAAAATTAACTGGCGGACTTGGTAAAGCCATAGAATTTTTTAGCAAGGGCGGTAAAGGTGCAGGTATCTTTGCAAAGGCAATTGGATTTATCACCAGTCCAGTAGGCATAGTCATTGGAGTCATTGCAGCTTTAATAGCTGTAGGGGTACTTCTCTACAAAAACTGGGATACCATCAAGGAAAAAGCCTCTGAAGTATGGGGCGGCATCGTAGAATTTTTATCAGGCATCTGGGAAGGAATATCCTCTGCTTGGTCTGCTGTCTGGGAAGGCATCAAGGCGACTCTATCTGGAATCTGGGAAGGTTTAAAAACTGTAGCCTCAACTGCCTTTGAAGGAGTAAAGCAAGCTATATCCACAGTTTGGGAAGGCATAAAGTCTGTTACATCAACTGTTTGGAATGGCATTAAGACGACGCTACAAACCATCTGGAATAGTTTTAAATCAGTTGCAAGTACAGCCTTTAATGCAGTCAAATCTGCCATAGATACAGTTTGGAACGCAGTTAAGACTACGACAACTACTATATGGAATGGAATTAAGACAGCTGTTGTAGCTATTTGGAATGGTTTGAAATCGACAGCAACTACAGCCTTTAATGCGGTTAAAACTGCAATAGAAACTGTGTGGAACGCTGTGAAATCCAAGACAACTGAAGTTTGGAATGGAATTAAATCCAGCGTTGAAGGCATTTGGAACGGACTTAAGTCTACTGCATCTACAGTCTTTGAGGGAATCAAGACGAAAGTCACTGAAGTTTGGAATGGCATTAAGTCTACAACAACGACAGTTTGGAACGCAGTTAAGCAAGCTATAGAAAAACCTATAAATGCAGCTAAAGATGCAGTTAGCAAGGCAATTGAAAAAATGAAATCTTTACTTAATGTCCATCTTCCTTTTCCAAAGATCAAGTTGCCACACTTTAAGATCACTGGGCAATTTAGTTTAAAACCTCCATCAGTGCCACACTTCGGTGTCGACTGGTATGACAAGGGTGGTATTTTCTCTAGTCCATCAATTATCGGTGTCGGAGAAAAGAGACCAGAGTTTGTAGGAGCCTTAGATGATTTAAAAGCAATTGTAGCAGAAGTTATAGAGAAAAAAGGCAATGGAAATGGCGGAGTTTTAATTACTGGAAACACTTTTGTAGTTAGAGAAGAAGCTGACATTAAAAAGATTGCAAGAGAACTAAATAGCTTACAACAAAAAACTAATAGAGGTAGAGGAATGGTGACTACATGATAGGATTTACTTTTAAAGGCAAACATAGCAGTGAGTTTAATATAGGTTTTAAATCCGTTGATAGAACTGTAATTCCTGAAAGGCGAAAGAAGGAGTTTACTATACTTGGCAGATCTGGGACATTGGAACTGGAATCTACAGAATATGAAAAAAGATACATAACTGGAACTATAGGAGTTATGTATATATCAAAATTTGAAGAACTTAGACTTAAAATTAGAGACCTTGCTGGATGGTTATCTGGCAGTGGTCTCTTAATTTTTGATGATGAACCAGACAAAGCTTATGAAGCCAGCGTTTATAGTGCTGTTGGCATTGAACAATTGATGTTACAGCCAAGAGGAACACTGGACATTGAATTTGAGTGTCAGTCTTTTGCAGTATCTAAAGACTTAAATAGAATTTTAAAAGATGGTAAAAGAATTACAAGTGTTACTGTACCTAATCTAGGCAATGTAAAGACTTGTGGAACTTTTATTATAAAAAATACTGGGACAAGCGACATAACAAATATAAGAATTACAAGAAAGGTAGTGATTTAAGATGGCAAAAGCAAGTAATTATCTTGAAGATATGATATTAAATTATTTTTTGAGAAATCAACAAGTAACGCAGCCAAGTACCTTATATTTAGCATTATATAAAACCAATCCAACAGATGCTGACACAGGAGCAGAGGTGGTTGGCGGCGGATATGTGAGACAACAAATTTCTTTCACAGCACCTACTCAACAGTCAGACAAGGCGGTTATAGGTAATGCTACAAGAATTGAATTTCCAACAGCTAACGCTGAATGGGGCGAAGTTGCTTACTTTGGTATAAGAGATGCCAGAGAAGGCGGAAACCTTTTAGTTCATGGTGCATTTAATAAGCCAACGCAAATTGTTGAAGGTAATAAATTTATCTTAGATAGTGGTAATTTAACAGTCACTATGGCATAAGGTGTGATTTACTATGACAAAATTTAATGTCGGTAAATTTAATGTTAAAAACTCAGAAATTGCATCGGTTAACGGAAATAGCGATTTAGTTTTAGAATCTAATATATCAAAATTTCTAGTAGATAAATATATTTCTGAAGCAGAAGTATCTATTGAACTTGATGCTAAAGCTAATTTTTATATAAAGATAATGGGAGTTGAGTCCAGTGCAGATATGGAGATGAACTCCAGAGCACTCTCAACTAACCTAATGTATGCAAGTGAAGCTACTGGAGATATGTCTATAGATGCTTTTGGTGTTGGATCTCTTTTAGGAGAGGACTATGTAGAAATTAAAGGTCTTGTCTTAAAACCAGGTCAAGAAGTAGAAATTGACATGTGCAATTTGACGGTCACTGTAAATGGAGAAAATGCAATGCACTTGATGAGTACCGATGGAGATTTCTTTGACTTTTTAATTGGCGATAATGACATTGAAATTGAAGCAGTAGGTGCAAACGGGGTACAAATTGACACCTACTGGAAAGACAAGTGGTTGTGATGAAAAAATATAACATTAAAATTTATAATCAAAACATGAAAGAGTTGGCAAGGCTTGAAAATGCCTATGACATAAGTTATGACTTAAAACTCAACGAACTTTGGACTTGCAAATTTAAGTTACCTAGAGATGACAAAAAGACAAAATATTGTGAGATTTTTAATTTTGTTGAACTCTTTGATGGAAACGATAGAGTCGAACTTTTTAGAATTTTACCTAATGTGCTGACTCGTGAGGAAACACCTTATATAGAGTATGAGTGCGAACATGTATTGGCGACACTGCTTGATGATGTAATGTTTAAATATCATCAAATTGGCAATGTCGGAATATATACAGATAGAGTTATTAGATATGTTTTAGATAGACAAGCAGTAAAAAGATGGCAATTAATTCAATGTGATTTTAAGAGACAATTTGAATATAAGTGGGAGAATGAAAATCTTTTAGCGGCATTATTTTCTATTCCAAAGCCTTTTGTAGATAAATATAAATGGGAATTTGATACAACTTCTTATCCTTGGGGATTATCTCTTAAAAGATTAGATGAAAAATATAAGGCAGACATCCAGTATAAGAAAAATATGCAGAATATCGAAAAGACTGTAGATCCAACTAATTTAGTAACAAGAGTTTATCCGCTTGGTTATGGAGAAGGGGACAATCAACTTGACATTAAGAGCGTAAATAGTGGAAAAGATTATTTAGAAAAAAATGTGTCTAAGTATGGACTTAAATCTACCATATTAGTTGACAGACGGTTTGAAAGTCCTGAAACTTTAAAAGAATACGCTCAAATGGTGTTAAATGATTTATCAGAACCTTATGTATCTTATAAAATACAAGCCGTTGATTTATCTATAAGTCAGCCTAAAAAGTATCCTAAATTTAGACCAGGAGATTATATTTTAATTAGAGACATTGAAGATGAGATAAATATTAAAGTTCCAATAGTTTCAGTATCTAAACCTGACATAAGAGGTAATCCTTTTGAGATAAACCTTGAAATAGCTAATAAGTCTCAAGATATTACGGGATCTATTTCAGATTTAATGGAAAGGTCAAGAATCAACGATACCTACGCACAAGGAGCAACTAACTTACAACAAATAGTCTACGCAGACAATGCAGACCAAGGACATCCTCTAAAACTTAAATTTTATATACCACAAGAGATGGCAAGGATAAACAAACTGATACTTAACTACACTATAGAGCCTTTTAGGTCTTATAGCGTAGGCTTGGAGTATAAAGAGACTAAGACGACATCGACATCATCTGGTGGAGGCAGTTATCAATCTGACTCCACATCTTCTGGCGGTGGGGACTATGGATCCACATCATCTGGTGGCGGCTCTTATAGTACAACTCACGGTACAGCCGATGTGGAAAGCGAAATGGCGAAGGTCTACTTACAGTCTAACGCAGGTATCGACTATAGTAAGTGGGTGGAATTTTACAAAGTAGTCAGACACGAACATAGATTTGATGTGGAGCCACACACTCATAGTTTTAGCGTAAGTGATCACACTCACAGTTTTTCTCTACAAATTCCAGACCATAGTCATTATGTTACCATTCCTGGACACACTCATGAGCAAAAACACGGAATTTATGAGGGCAGCAGGGCAAGGCAATGTCATTTAATAGTTGATGGACAGACGGTCTATAACTACAACTCCGAGGTCAACATCATACCTTACTTATCTAAGGACGACAGCGGGAAAATACAAAGAGGAACTTGGCACGAGGTCGAAATAGTGCCAGACATTTTAACAAGAATTAACGCAAGTATTTTTATACAATTATTTACAAATTCCAGAGGGGGTGGAGATTATTAATACTAAAACAAATCACTGCCATGAAATAGTAGTGCCAAGACACTCATTTAGTAAATCTTATGCTCCAGATGAAAATTATGGGCATTGTCACGAAATAAAAATCGGTAAGCATAGATTTGTAGACTTTAAAAAAGAGGTGGAAAATGACGAACTTAAATAAAATGTATGATGGAGTACCTAATTCTCCAGATACTTTTTTGACATCGCCACTTGCTAGTGGTGGAAATATTATGTATGTAGCTGACAGCAGCGTTTTTGGAACTTTGCCTAATCTAGCTGTTTTAGGTAGTGAAGCGAATGCAGAGACTGTCCTTGTAAAATCTAAGAGATCGGATGGAGGATTGGAAGTTCAAAGGGCAATAGAAGGTCTGGCTAAGAAATGGGACAAGACGACAGTAGTTGCAAGAAACTTCACTAACTACGATTATAGAATTTTAAAAGAAAATATAGAGCTTTTGAATAACAATAAAGTCGACAAAGCAACTGGCAAAGGACTATCGACCAAAGACTATACTGCTGCGGAACAAACAAAGCTAAAAGGCATAGAAGAGAATGCCAACAAAACGGAGATTATAAACGATTTGATAACAGGCGGAATTGCTAAGGCATTAAGTGCTGAACAGGGTAAAGTACTTTTTCAATATGCCAATGAGGGGAAAGAGAAAATTGCTAACGCTCTTATTGGCAAAGGTGTAAGGAATGTTAGCAAAGATAGCTCTTTTTCTGATTTAGCTAAAGGTGTAGATAAAGCTGCAAGTAATTATGTACGTAAACTATCTGAGTATAAGATAAAGTTACAAAATGAAGAAGATTTAAAAACATTTATTCAAAATAATAAAGGAGTTACAATACTTCCTAATATGTTTAACACTTCTAATGTTACAAATATGAGGGCTATGTTTAAAGATTGTACTTCATTAACAGAAGTACCTTTATTTAACACTTCTAATGTTACAAATATGAGTGGTATGTTTTATGGTTGTACTTCATTAACAGAAGTACCTTTATTTAATACTTCTAATGTTACAAATATGAATAGTATGTTTAGAGATTGTACTTCATTAACAGAAGTACCTTTATTTAATACTTTTAATGTTACAAGTATGAATAGTATGTTTGGTGGTTGTACTAATTTAAATTTAGACCGAATGAAAGAGATTGGGTGGGAAAATAGATTCTTAGAAACCGCACCACATTATCAAGAATGGAAAAATAAGTAGAAATAATTAAAATAGGGAGGCAGTATGGAAATAGAATTAATTTATTGGGAAAAAAAATAAATTAAAAGAGCAAGATAATTATTTTAAAAATCAAACAAAGAGGTGACCGCATGGAATACAAAACAATAGAAGAGCTTTATTTAGCAGTAGGAGTTGCAGGAGCGATTATAGTGGTATTTCTTGGAGTTTTTGTCTACACCATAGTTCAAAACGACAAGAGAAGAAGCCAAGAGATGAAGGAGATAACTGACACTCTTAAGCAGCTGATATTGGATAATCAAATGCTAAACACTGCAATAGATAAACTATCTGAAGCTACAAAAGAAGTTGCAACAACTAACAGAATTGTTGCTGATACAGTTAGTAAGGTTGATTATTACAACCGAGAACTCCACAAAAAACTAGATAAACATGACGAAAAATCAGATAAAATTTTAGATGAATTAAGAAAATGAAGGCGACTGTAAAAAGTCGTCTTTTAAATTTGGAGGTGTTTATGGAGTTTCATTTTAAACCGATAAACAATAAAAAGCAGATAGGAAAGAGGAGACCTTATAGCGACATCAAGTGGCTAGTTATCCACTACACGGGGAATTACTCCAAGGGAGCAGATGCCATGGCTCACTTTAGGTATTTACAGACTGCCACAAGATATGGATCTGCACACTACTTTGTAGACGATAAACAAATCATACAAGTGATAGGAGATAGCTTTGTAGCTTGGAGTGTAGGAGATAATCAAGGACATGGAAGATACCTTAATGGCTGCACAAATTCCAACTCAATCTCAATTGAGATGTGCGTTAATTCCGACAGCGACCAAGAAAAGGTATATAAAAACACCTTGGAACTCACAAAAAACTTGATGGCAAAATTTAAAATCCCTGCCGAAAGAGTATGCCGACATTATGATGTGTCGAGAAAAGACTGCCCTCATAACTTTAAAGCCAACAATTGGGAGAAGTGGTGGCAATTTAAAGAAGACATCAAAAAGCCGATTGAATGGCAAATTGACCTATCAAAGGACAGTAATTTTGGAAGTGATATAAAAGTGGAAGAAAAAGACTACTTTGCAACAAACGGCTTAAAAATCATAAAGACCACAGCTGACAAAATCTATATCCAACAACTAGGTGGCAAAACACTTAGGCAGGTTGGTGCTCGTGGTATCAATGGCACTTTTTTTGATACTGCGAGACCAGAACTGCCAGAATCCACTTGGGGAATAGCCGTCAACAAAGACAAGCCTATTGGACCAAATGCTGACAAAAATCATTGGAGGGAAAATGTCAAAAGAGCCACCATGATATATGGAGATGGCAGAGTTACAGTTGAGTATGCAAATAACTTAAACGACATCAAACGAGATAAAATTGACTGGGCTATAGGTGGAGTTGGACTTTATCCTGCCTACGACCCAAACTATGAGCAAGTACCAAAAGATATTTTAAGGCACACAACTCATACTGGTATAGCTTTTAAGGGCAAAGAAATTTATCTGATAGTTTCAGAGCCTTGCTCTATGGCAGTTTTTAAGGACAAAGTAAAGGCTCTTGGTATAGACGGAGCAATCGCTCTTGATGGCGGTGGCTCAACTCAAATGTTTTACAAAAACAATTTTGGAGTCCACACGAGCAGAAGGTTAAACAACATCGTGGGAGTGAGGTCTTGAAACTAAGTATAAAATTTAAGCCAAGGTGCGATGAGAGACCTTGGCTGCTTGTAAGAGTAGATGGGGAGTACGAGCAACACGCTCACCTTAAGACAAAGAAAGATGCAGTTAAAGTTAGGAATTTAATTGATGCCTGGAAATATCCTTATTGTCCAGAGTATAAAGTCGCTATGAAAAGACTTTTGACGGAGGAAGAATTTAAAAGCTTGGATAAAAAGTTGAGGTACTTCAATCCAAGCAAAAAGAGGATTTAAATCTGTATTTTAAGGCATAGAAAGGTATCAATTAAAAATAAAAACGCAAATATAGGCAATCTGGAGCGACACTCTTGAAAGTCTGTATTTGACTTGATTTGAAAGGAGTTGAAGTATGAAAAAAGAAGATTTGATTAGAAAGTTAGGTAGTAGAAAGTTCTGGGCTTGCATCAGTGCAGTTATAATCGCTTTAGTAGCTTTTACCAACGCAGGTCCAGAAACAACAGAAAGAATCGTAGCTTTGGTATCTGCTATCGGTGGGTTATGCATCTATATGCTTTCAGAGGGTATAGCCGACAGCAAGCCAACTGATATTACAAACATCATCAAGACCGAAGACTACAAAGAAGATTAATAATACGATTTAATTTATGTAAAATTTTTGTTTTTAATACTTTTGGGATAATTAGCCTGGGGAGAAATCCCTGGGCTTTTTTTATTGCAAAGAAAAAGGGCAGAATTAACTGCCCTTAGGAAATAACAAATCTCAAAAGAGATTTTATCGCCACACAAAATCTGGATCACCCCCGCTATCGCAGGGAGAAAGACCACAGTATTATGTGGCTACATCGATGTAAGACAAGTATATCATATCTTAAAAAGATTTCAAAAAAACTTAAAAAAATTTAAAAAAGTGTTGACTTTTATATATGCCCGTAGTATACTGTAATTACAGTTAAGGAAGACTTAACGAGTTAGAGCAAGAGGGAGGAGTAAAATGCAAGAAGAAATGACGAGATTAGAATTATTAACTGTTTTATATTCTTTACAAGCTTTGCTAAATGCAGATAAAACAGAAGAAGCAAAAACAGTTATAGAAAAAATAATTAAAGAAGCAGAAAAAAAGCCTAACGAATAATCGCTAGGCATACAGAAAAACATAAGATTGAGGGACTTGCTCCCCTCTTTCTTATAAAATATTTTATCATTAGAGCAAGGAAAAGACAAGGAGTGGTAAAATGAAATCAAGAAAGGCAGTATCGGAAGCACAGAAAAGAGCATCAAGAAAGTGGGACGCTGCTAATAAAGAAAAGAAAGATAAAAGTAGAACTAAAAGCGGATGTAAAAAATATATAAACACTTATGCTACATTAGAAGACCTAGAAGAAGTTAGATTATGGATAAAAGATAGAGAAAAAACTTTAAAAAATAATTGAAAAAATTAAAAAAAGTCTTGATTTTAATCTATGCCCGTAGTATAATGTAATTACAGTTAAGGAAGTAATAAATCAATAATAAAGGAGAAACTAAAATGAAGAAGAATTTATTAAACTACGAAAACCTAATGAATGTAAACTATGATGGAGATAACGAAGTTTATGAACTAGAATTCCAAACAAACGGAAAATCTTATTTTATAAATGTAAGTGCAAACGAACACGAAGCAGCTGCAACTGACGAAGACTATTTTGACAACAAAAAATTAGTTGAAGAAATTATAGAAGCAACTGATGAAGAAGAAATTGAGGAAAAATAAAAAAGATTAAGTAAGTAAAAAAAGATAGCCGGTTACAAGTTTGGCGACTCAACCGACTATCAAGAGTAACCACTCCGCTAGAAGTGATTACTCCTATTATAACAAATTTTAGGAGGATAAAAAATGAAATTAAGAAATTTTGGAAAAATTAAGGTATCAGAAGGCGAAACTAACAGGATTTATGTAAACACAGATAATTACTTTGGAGAAAGAATAGTCTTTTCTCACAAGTACATGGATGGACGTAGAGGAGATTTTAGCACTATCGGATATATTGACATAGAAATGGAATCTTGGTTAAGTGACTGGTATCAATCAGAGCCAATGAACTACTGGGGAAATTTCGAAGATATGGCAACTGATTATATGGTAGAAAAAGGATACGCTTGTATAGGAGTGTATGGAGGGTTAGTATTAATAGATTAATAAAATGAAAAAAGAGCTGTGAAGATGCAGCTCTTTTTTTGACATATTAGATATGCCTTTTTATATTTTTTTTACAATCCACTCAGTACAACTGATATTAATTTAATAATATCACTAATTAAATAATTTTCAAGAGTAATAGATCTAATTATGGATCTATTATTTTTTTGCGTAAATTTCTGTTTTTGTAGTTTTTAAAAATATCGAATTAAAATCACGCCTCTCCATTGTGTACGCGGGGGTG
>QWCQ01000397.1_pt1 | contig 32027 bp, 53 predicted proteins | sample 1972701 | NCBI WGS metagenome assembly QWCQ01 (sample SAMN09866704, study PRJNA288562) | Human gut metagenome isolate pre4_stool, whole genome shotgun sequencing... | reverse complement strand
TTCTCTCCGCCAATCTTTAGCCTTATACATATCACTAGCCTTTTTATAATCCATAAAATCCTCCTTATGCAGGATTTTATGGATTATTTAAAGGCTAGTGATATGTATAAGGCTATTAAGATTGGCGGAGAGAAGAAGCCTAGCCAGGTTTACAAGATTGTTAGTGAGGAGATGGCCAGGGGCAAGAGATCTTATGCGAAAAGTCCTAGGAGGGCTTGGTATAGGCCTAAGGATAAAAAGGTAGAGGCAGCTATATTAATTATTTTGGGGGCCTTAATGTTGATTTTGGCTTTGGCTGGTCCTAGGGTTTTTGATAGACTTTTTGGAGTAATTTCACTATTTTTACTTTTAGTGGTAGGGGTTTTGATATGAGTATTGATTATAAGAAGGCTTTGGAACTTCTTAAGACGGAAGAGCCTATTTACTTTGATGGCCACTTAAAAAGAAAGGTTACTGGAGTGGTTTGGAGACGTGATGTGGGGGCTTTGGTGCCTAGACTTGAGGTTCTTGATGAGGAGACTAATTCTGTTTCATATGTAGGCCTTGATAAGGTGGATTTGGCTGAGGATGTAAGGATAGAAAATCCAGACGGGTCTGAGGTTTTAAAGGCTTGTTATAGGATGGAGGATATTATTGAACAGATTAAGACATCTATTGCTTACGAGCGTGGGGCAGGGGCTGCTGAAGGTTATGTAAGGATGATGAGGGAAGCTATCAAGCTTGATAAGGCTATTTGTGATTTTGCTATTAAAGAGTCTGATAAGAAGGTTTTGGAGACTATTAAGGCTGGTCAAGATCTCACTGGTGAAGAGATTGCTAGAGAGGATGCAGCCCTTGATAAAAGGATGAAAGAGTTCGAGGAAGAAAGTTTATAAAAAAAGATGAGCTTTGAAAAGCTCATCAAGGTTTTGTGTACTATCATTATACCTCTTGATTTGCTTGACTACAAGCGACAAGGCCGTTTTTGAGGGAGTTTTGCTGACTCCCTTGCGGGCTTGTAATTGGTATTAACTTTTGGACGGTACATAAAAATTAAGGTGTACTATGCGAAATTTTGTTAGAGAAAAAAAGATATACTGTGGGAAAAACTATCTGGAGGTGGACCTATATTCTTTGAGTGAATTTCAGATTGAGATTAAAAAAGGTAAGAGGTCTAAGAAAAAGTATGTGTCACTTCCTAAGCAAGAAAAAATGAATGATAAAAATGCTAGGAGAAGATTTATTCAGCTGGCTGAAACTAATTTTGGCCAGGATGATATTTTTCTATCTTTGACCTATAAGGATAAATACTTACCTAAGTCCTATGAGGATGCTCAAAGGGAAATAAGGAATTATTTAAGAAGGCTTAGGGATAGGATGAGGGCCCAGGGAGTGGAGGAAGAATTGAAATACATTGTTATCACTTCTATGAGGGAGCCTAGGGATAAGGATAGGGGTGTTAGGTTTCACCACCATCTTTTATTATCCTGTGGTCTTGATAGGGATATGATTGAGGATTGCTGGAGGAGACCTAGGAGGAAGGGCGAGGAAAAAGGTGACCTGATAGGCTATCCAGATTCCAAGAGGATTCAGGAAGATATTAATACTGGGATTTTGGGTTTGGCTAATTATTTGGCCAAGCATACTTCTTATAAGAGAAAGTGGTCTTGCAGCCAAAACCTTGAGAGGCCTTTTGAGAGGACTAATGACTATAAATATTCCAGGAAGAGATTAATCCAGTATGCTCTAGATCCTTATGACATAGAAAGATGGGAGAAAATCTATCCTGGATGGACTGTGGCTGATAAGGACCTGGGGATTGAAGCTAAGTATAACGATTTTACAGGTTGGGCTATATATCTAAAGCTGCGTAGAAAGATTAATTACAGGATTTTGGAGTGATAGGACTTATCCACAGTATCTATAATGTTTAAATATAAATGTTTGTTTAACTTATGCACAGAGATTAAGTAAAAGCAATATTTCTAAAAGATGATTTATGCACATCAAAGGACAGGGAAAGTCTAAATGTATAGACTTGGATATAAAATTTAGATAGATTTTATAAGCCACGATATTTGGATTAGATGATTTTGTCTTACTTATCCACATAGAGATTTTAAGATTTTTCATTCTGTGGATAATCATTTAGGGATATTTACTGGAAAAACTTATCCACAATATAAAAGATTAAGATTTTATAAGGTGAATGGCGACTTATGCACAATAGGAAAATATATATAAAAGATAAAAATATGATGAATAAATATAAGGAGAGATTATGAGGATGTTATCTATACAAGATAAAGAAATTTTTGGGGACTTGGTTTTTATGGTTGATTCCAAGCTTTATGAAGTGATGACTGAGATTGCAGCAGGGAATTTTGGAGCTGGCCAAGTGACTTTAAAGATTGGCATTAGTGGTCAAAAAGATGAGCTTGAGATACCTAGAGAGGATGGAGATTTTGAGATTAAGGATTTTATTAGGCCTAGGATTGACTATAAGGTGGAGTCGACTCTTAAGAAGACTGACTCTAGTTCAGATTATGCCCTTACTGATCATATGGCTATGGATGTCAAGGATGGCAAGCTTAGGATTTCTAAGGTTGATGATGGCCAGGTGAGTCTATTTGACTAAGGGAGATGACTTACTTAAAGAGATTTTAAAGATTTTTGAGTCTTTGAGATATAAGAGGGATTTGTGGAGTCTATACTCAGATTTTTTGGAGATGATGGCTATTGCAATTTCCAATTCTGCCGAGAGATATTTCTTGCCAAAAAGCTTTGAGAAAAGGGAGCAGAGATACTTATCCCTTGCCAAGACTTATGAAAAAGAGGAGCTTATGAAGATGTCGGAGATCTTTAATCTTTTTGTTAAGCTCCAGGATTATAACCTAGAGAGCCAAGGTGCTAGGGATATCCTGGGTGGCCTACTTATGCAGTTGGGTCTTGGTAATAAGTGGGCAGGGCAATTTTTTACACCTAATCATGTGGCTAATTTTATGGCTAAGATGGTTTATAGGGTGGAAGACTTTAAGGCTGAAATTGAGAAAAAAGGCTTTGTCTATGCCTCTGATCCTGCTGTTGGTGGTGGGGTGACTATGATTGGCCTTGTTAATGCCTTGCTTGATTATGGCTTTAATCCTCAAAGTGTACTTTTTATTGAGTGCGGGGACCTGGATAAGAGGGCTTGCTTTATGACTTATATCCAGCTTGCTACCCTTGGCATACCAGCTATTGTGAAAAATCAAGATACCCTTCTGAATAAGGTTTTTGATGTTTGGTTTACACCTGCCTTTTATATAGATGGCTGGAGGTTTAGGCTTAAGGATTTTAAGGATAAGGAAGAAGGAGAAAAGATTGCGGAAAGTAAAGAAATTATTGCGAAAAGGGAAGAAATTCTTGATAAAAAGACAGAGAGACCTCAAGAAGAGGAAGAGATTATTGATGAAGAAGATGAGCAACTGAGCTTGTTTTAGGAGGGATTATGAAAATAGAAATAGTAAGAAAAGAAGATTACAGAGGTTATACAATTGTTGTAAAGAAATTTCATGAAGATGATTTTTATCCATTTTTAACAGATGAAAGTGTAAATAATATTTGGTATTGCGGATATGCGGTGATTCCTGAAGACCACCCTTTCTATGGTGCGTACTATGATGATTTAGAAGATGATATTGATGTGCATGGTGGATTGACTTTTTCGGGTGATATTGAAGATGTTGACGGATTCCTATTAGGTTTTGATTGTGCTCACTATGGAGATAGTCCAGATGTGGAGGATGAAGAGTATACCTTGAGTGAGTGTAAAAGATTAGTTGACCAGCTGATTGAGATTGAAAGGATTAAATAATGACAATATTTGCAATTTTTTTATTTGAAAATGGCTATGCCTTTACTGGTGAAGTTATGAATAGCAGAGGAGAATCTATGGATACTATGGACGGTATGGAAAATTTACTGATGACAGAAACTTTCTTTTCATTGGTTGGCGAGGGAACAGTTACTATGATTAGGTCTAGCGAAGTGAAAGCTTTTTATATTATGAATAAAGATGAAGGAAATAGATAAGAGTTGAGAAAAGTTGAGTAAAACTGACAAAAGTTGAGTAGAACGGAGAAGAATTGAGTAGATGAAAGAATTATATTACGTGACAGTTTGGTGTCGAGCTTTGGATTCTTACGAGATTGAGGCTGATAGCAAAGAAGAAGCAGAGAAAAAAGCTTTGGAAATTATTTATAAGCAGATGCCTAATGCAAAAAATCCTTTGATAAGAACAGAAAGTCAATCAGAGATGAGAGAAAGGGAAGAATTAAACAGAATTGAAAGCTGTTAGAAGATACAGGAAATTAGACGATTAGTCTAGGGGAGATTATATGTTAGTGAAATTTAGGGTTTTTGATAAACACTTAGGGATTATTAGGGATGTTGGTTCTATAGATTTTGGTCACGAAGAAGTTATGTATTATGCAGATGGATTTGAGGGCAATGAGGATGGAGCGAGCCTTGATATTGTTAGGAGCTTTGATGAGGTTGTTCTTATGGCGTCTTCGGGGCTTAAGGATAAGGATGGTGTGGAGATTTATGAGGGGGATATTTGCTATTGGCAAAGGGATGAATTTAATGGAATCTTTACTGCTAAGTATAGCTTGTCTGATTATAAATGGGTGGCTAATTCTAATCCTGGCGAAGATGATTTGCTAGACTTTAAGGATGATTATCTGAAGATTATAGGAAATACTTTTGAAGGTGTGTAATGTTTATTATTAATGACAGGAGAGATTATGGATATTTTTGAAAATGAAATTGTTAAGAGATCTAGGAAGTCTTTTGCTGCAAGGAAGGCTTTGGGTTATGGTAAGAATTTTGAAAAGCTGATTGAGTCGGCTTGCGATTATTACAGGGACAGGGGCATGGCTGATATTGTCAAGGTGGATGAGCCTTTTATGGTGCTTGAGCTTTATGACAGGGGCAGGTTTAAGGGGCAGTTTACAAAGAAGGCTAATCCCGATTTTGAGGGGACTCTTAAGGGTGGCCACTCTATATGTTTTGAAGCTAAGTACACCAGCCAAAAGAGGATGGCTAAGTCGGTGATTAGTGATAAGCAAGAGGAAGTTTTGTCTTATAAGTCGGTCTTGGGTGCTGTGGTCGGTGTCTGTGTCGGGATTGTAGATAGGTATTTCTTTGTACCTTGGGAAGTTTGGGCCAATATGGAAGAGATTTACGGAAAAAAGAGTGTAAATGCAGATGATTTGGCTAAGTTTGAGGTCAAGTTTAGGCGTGGGATTATGTTTTTGGATAGGGTTGGCAATGATAAGTAGTTACAGGTGTAGGAAGTTAGAGGTGTAAGTATGACGTTAAAACCAACTAAAGATATTAAGGAATATGAAAAGTACGGGTTTAAAAAGTGTAAAGGTAGTTATGGCAAAAATGGATGCTATTACTTATGTGTGGCTAAAGGTTGCAAAATGATTTTTCTAAGCCAAGCAATGATTGATATTATAGATCGGTCTGATAGTGACCCGAGAATCCACAAAAGACCTAATTGTAGATATAGCGATACGAGGACAGCTTTAGATATTGTTACAGGTCTTGCAATTAATGGTTTGATTATGACAGAATATCCGATTATAGAGTGTGAGAAAAAAATATGAAATATAAAATTACAGCAAATTTAGACTTTACGGAAGATGTTTTAGAGTTAGACGATAATTTAACTGAAGAAGAAGTTGAAAAAGAATTATACGAGTATGTGAGCAGTTTCTTTGATTGGGGATATAGGAAGGTAGAAGATGACTAGAAAAAGGGATATTAATGATTGGCTGGTTTGGCTGATAATTTTTAAGATTTTTATAGATAGGTATGGTTGGATGAGCCTTTTGCTTTGCTTAGTGGGGGCGGTGGTTTTATATGTAGCTACTAGGGTTATTGATGAGAAGATGGAGGATAAGAGATGAAGATTAATTATATCTTAGAGTGCAAAGAACCTTATATCGTAAAAACTGAACTAACAAAAAATAGAACACACCAGACCTACAGATGGAAACAGCTAGCAGTTGCAGAAAATAAAGAAGATTTAGAGCCTTATTTGGTAGGGCGTGAGGATACAAGAAGGATTGTAAAGAGATGAAATTGAAGTTATTAAAGAAGATTTTATTACTTGAATGTTATTTCTGATTTATGTTGAAGATTTCAAGGCTAAGGTGGTGGAAGAATGAAGAAGTTTAGGGTTAAGGTTTTTCTTGGTGGGTCTAAGACTGTGGAGGTGGATGCCTATGATAAGGACCATGCTAGGATTAAGGCTTTGAGGACTATTAGGCTTAAGCCTGATGGTGGTCATAAGTTTCTTTGTCAGGTGGAAGAGATTAAAGGTGGCAGAGATGAGTCTTAAAGATATTTTGTTTATCGGTTTGGGATTTTTTCTACTGGCTATTTTGATTATTTTTATGGCTTTTTTTACTGCCTTTGTAGTAATTAGATTTATAGATTTTTTGGAGGATATTTTATGAAAGTTTTTTTATATGGGATGAAGAAGAGGGCTAGAGATTGTAAAAATTATTTTTTGCAGGGTTATATTAGAGATTTATACCTTGAGGAGATGACTTGCGATTTGAGGGATGAGTATTTTAATGTGCTTGCTTATGATAGAGAGTTGCCTATTGAGATTATAAATTTGTATGATTATGAATTTATTGCTAAGAGATCTATGGATATTAGTAAGGAGAGTTTATGAAAATTGTTAAGGTTGTTTTTAGGAATGGTGTTAAGAAAGATTTTGAAGTTGATGATTATAGTATCGCTGATAATGACATTTGCCTATATTTGCAAAAGGGCCATCGTACTGCTGGGATGATTAATCTTTGTGAGGTTAGGTATTTTGATGTGGTTGATAAGGAGGATGATTGATGGAGTTTATAGATTTTCTTGATAGTATTGAATGTTTAGATTTGGAATGGGTTAACGCTTATAATAGAAATTTAAGAATTGAATACAAGGGCAAGGAAGTTGCAATTGTTGGGATTAATCCTAGAGATTATATTATGTTTCGTAGCGGTTTTAATGACTTACCTAGAGGTATGGATATTAAAGTTCTCAATTTAATCCATGACTTTATCAATAGCAAGGGTGAAGATAAGGTTGGAAAATTATTGTCAAGTATTGATGGTCTTAAGTATAAGTGCGATTATAGGCTGGAGAAAAAAGATGGTGACCAAGGCTGGGATATAAGGGCTACTGAGGGATATATTTTAGATCCTGGAGAAAGAAAACTTATTAGCACTGGGTTATATCTTGAGTTGCCAGATGGTTTATATGCAGATGTAAGACCTAGGTCAGGGCTGTCGGCCAAAGGATTAGATGTTTGTCTTGGACTTATAGACTCATCATATAGAGGTGAAGTAAAGGTCTGCATAGTGAATAACTCTAATAAGCAATTTAGGGTTATACCTGATAGCAGGATTGCCCAGATTGTTTTTGGCCAAGAGATTTTACTGGATCCTGTTAAGGTGGACGAGATTTCCTCTGATACTCATAGAGGTGAGAAAGGTTTTGGGTCTAGTGGGATATGAGGAAGGTTCTTTGTTTTAGTTATTTAGATTATAAGGTGGAGAATTTTGCTGATTATCCTGGTGGTAGGGATAACTATGTTTATATTATTTTTGAGCTTGATGACGATTACATAGATTGTCCTGATAAGAAGGTTTATAGGACTTTTGATGGGTCTTTAAGGCCACTTGAGAAGTTTTCGATTTGGGATGAAAGTTTCAAGAAAAAAGTTATTAGACATTGTGAGAAAAAGCTGTCTGGGATTGGCGGTGAAGTCTGGATTGATGATGTGAGGATTAAGTGATGATTTTATTTTGTGTTTTTAAGTTTGATAGAGTTTCTAAGGAGTGGGAAGAGATTAAGAGGTTTGGCAAGCTGATGTGTGCTAAGTCTTTTGTTGGTCTTGCTTCTAGGGATTCTGATGATTTATTTTGTATTGAGGCTAGAGATTTTGCTAGGAGTGATTATGCAGGAGTTGTATGAGAGGATGATTAAGGATTCTCTCAGGAAGTATGTTTATGCCAGGGATTTTATTGATAGGGCTAGGCTGCAGGTTAAGGAGCTTGAGTCTAAGAAGGAGTCTAGGCAGGTGGCCAAGTATGGCTTGTCTTTACCAGGGGGGGCAGGTTTGGCTAATGATGATAAGATTATTAATATTAACGCTAAGATTTCTATGCTCCAAAAAAATATTAAGTCCAATCAGTCTTTGATTGATGAGATCGAGTTTGGTTTTGTGGGTTTGTCTGATGAGGAGGTTGATATTGCTGTGTCGATTTATGGTTATAAGCAGAGGTGGAGTAAGATTGATGAGTTGAAGGATAAGTATCATTACTCTAAGTCTAGTTTGTATGAGATTGCTAATGCTTCTTTGGAGCATATGGCGAGGAGGATTTTTGGGGATGCTTAGGACTGGATTATTTCCGGACTATTTTCCTTTTAATATGCGATATAATATAAGTGTGAAAGTGCAACCAAGTTTGATATGAGGCGGTTTGCGCACCGTCTCGTGTCGCTTGATTTTCCTTTTCGTATGAAATACTCGGTTAAGCTGCGAGTCCTCCTTTTTAAATAAATTCTTTTTCTACTTTACAGGTGATTGCGATTGTCGTTTTTTGCTAATTTTTCATTGGTCCATTGATTGGCAGCTTAACTTGGTATTTGATACGAGAGGGGATGTGTATGTTGACTAAGCTTTGTAGGTGCGGGGCTATGATTCCTGCGACTGAAAGCCAGTGTGCTAAGTGCAAGGCCAAGTACCAAATTAATTATGATAAATATTACAGGAAGAATTATGATGTCTACCACTCTAGGCAGTGGACCAAGCTCAGGAAGTTTGTGCTGGTTTTGTTTCAGTATATTGATGTCTATGCTTACTGCAAGTATGGCAGGATTGTGCCTGCTTGTACTGTTCACCATATTGTGGAGGTTAGTGAGGATATATCCAAGGCTTATGATGTGAAGAATCTTATACCTGTAAGCGATAGATCTCATAGAGAGATACACCAGAGATATAGACAAGAAGATAAACTTGCAGTCCAGAGGGAGCTGGTATCCTACATGAAAGATTTTAAAGGCAGGGGGTAGTCAAAAAAGTTTCAAAGAGAACCTCTAAGACCAGCGCCCATCTTTTTGCGGGGGAAATTGCCTTTTATTCATATATTGGTCTTGACTTTTGTTTTACAATTTTTATTAGCGTGTTATTTTGATAACAATCTTTGATTTTTATTCTTATTTCTGAAATTGCTTTTTTGTTTTCTTTGTTTTTCTTTATGTGATATACTTATAGAAAATAAAGGAGGATTTTATGGGACTTTTTGGTGGTAAGAATAAGGAGACTTTGGTTGATAAATTAAGAGGTCTTGGACTTGATGCTTTTGATGAAGATGATATGGCTTATCTTAAGGAACTTAGCGATTTAAATGAGGCTTTCTTAAGTATGTATGATTATGATATAGCAAAAGGGAATCTTGATGAGAAAGACTTTTTAATTAGCATCAGGGATAGGCAGTCTTTTATTAGAGATCAAAACTTTATGATGCTTAATTATATGAAGAAGATGACTAAGACTCTAGATGAAATCAATAGGAAACTTGATAAGTTAAGTTAAATTTAATAGTTATTTGAAAGAGCGGTTTTTGCTGCTCTTTTTTTGTTGGGCAGCTTGGCTGTCTTTTTTTTGAGGTGTTTTATGGATTAGGAGGGATTTTATGGCGGGTAGGCCTAGGAAGTCGGTTGATGCCAGTGTGGCTAAACGTGGCAAGAAGGAAAAAATAAATAGGAAGATTCAGGAAGAGAAGTTAAAAATTGATAGAGATCAATTGATTGCTCCAGACTTTTTAGATGAGATGGCCAAGGAGGAATTTTATAGGGTGGTTGAAGAAACTGCCAAGATAGATGTCCTTGATAATCTAGACCTATCAATCCTTGCTATCTACTGTAACGCTTATAGCCAGTACATAGAGGTCAACCAGCAGATAAGAAATACCATGCCTGCCCTTCGTTATAATGACAAAGGCAGGTCATCTCCACTTCTAACTATCCAGGATAAGCTGGTAAAACAAATAATGTCTTGCTCATCTAAGCTTGGCCTTGCTACAAGTGATAGGCTTAAGCTTATAGTCCCTGCAGATCTTGCAGAAAATAAAGAAAATAAATTTCTTAAGTATGTTGTGTGATTATGGATAGGACTACTGCTTATGCAAAGAAGGTAGTTAGGGGAGAGATTTTAAAAGGCAAGACAGAGATAGCCTGCTGCAAGAGACACTTAGATGATATGGCCAAGAAAGATTTTGACTATATCTTTGATGTCGATATGGCAGAAGATGCCATAGACATAGCTAATGAGCTTGTAATTGCCGAAGGTGAAGAAGAAGTAAGCCTTGAGACCAGGGGCTTTCAAGATTTTATTATAGGAAGTCTCCATGGTTGGAGGAAGAAAAGGACAAAAAAGCTTAGATTTAGGGAAGGCTACATCCAGATGGCCAGACAAAATGGTAAGTCTTTCTTATCAGGTGTGGAGGCTAACTGGAGGGCTTCTTTTTCTGGCTATAAGCATGGTAGGGTCTTTTGTACTGCTACTAAGCAAGACCAGGCTAACATAGTCTGGGATGAGGTAAAGAAATTTATAAAATCGGATACAGATCTAAGTGAACTATACAAAATAAGGGATTATGAAAAGACCATAATAAGCCTTGTTACTGGAAATGTTATTAAGGCTATTGGTAGAGATACCAAGTCTGCTGATGGTTTTAGGTCAATCCTTGCTATAGTAGATGAGTACCATGCCCATCCTACTAACCAGATGTATAAGCTTATGCTTGATGGCCAAATCAACGTAGAAAATGCCCTTACCTTAGCTATAACCACTGCTGGATTTAATTATAATTCAGCTTGCCACAAACAGTATGAATTTGCCAAGCAAGTTCTTTCTGGAGTGGTTGAAAAAGAGTCACTTTTTATTTATATAGCAGAAATGGATGAGGAAGATGACATCTGGGACTACAAAAACTGGGCTAAGGCAAATCCACTTTTGCTATGGAATAAGGATGATACTTATGACATGGAAAAGGTAAAGGATATGTCTGAAAAGGCAATAGATGCTAAGACAAAAGAGGGAGAAGACCTTTATAACTTCCTCACAAAGACCTTAAACCAATGGAATGCTTACTCTGGATCTAGGGCCTTTGACCTTGATAGTCTAAACTTATGTAAGTCTGAGATGGACATAGGAGATATGGAAGGAAGGGAGTGCTACCTAGGTATAGACTTATCATCTGGAGGGGACCTTACTTCTATAGCCCTGGTTTTTCCTGTAGAAGAAAAATTCTTTATCCATACCCACTCTTTTATGCCTAAATTAAGGCTAGAAGAGCATGAGAGACTTGACAAGGCTCCCTATACCATATGGGCTAAGAAGGGACTTTTGAGTCTTACTGAAGGGGCCTTTGGTCTTAAGACTGACTACTCTTATATAATTTCTTATATAAAAGATTTGATAGAAAGATACAAGATAAAAATAATTGGAGTTGGATATGACCCTCATAATGCCTCTGCTTTTATAGCTGACCTAGACTTTTTAGGTTGCAACCTTACTGAGATTGGCCAGTCTGCAAGGAGCTTAAATGATGCCACTGTGGACTTGCAGTTAGCAGTTGAGGCAAGGCAAATTATTTATAATGAAAATGAAGCCTTAATGACTTGGTCTTTTGCCAATGCAAAGACCACCAGGAACTCTTTTGGTGAGATAAAAATAATGAAGAGTGAAGAGACTGAAAGGATAGACGTTGTAGATGCAGTTATAGATGCATGGAAACTTGCTATGCAGGCAGAATATGATGTGGTCTATAATGCCGAAGATGATATAGAAGATTGGCTTAAAATACTAGGAGGTGAATAATGTGAAAATAATTGATTTTTTAAAAAGGCCCTTTAAAAATTCCTTTAATTGGAGTGACAGATCTACTGAAGACAGCTGGGTAAATATATCCACTGGAGAGGGCTACCAGATAGGAGATTGGAGAAATACTACGGACAGTCCAGAAATAACCTACTTTATATGCTTAAAAGTTTTAGCAGAGACTATGGGTAAGCTTACAATCCACTTAAAAGATGGGGATAATAAGAAATTATCTGAAAGTGATGTAAATTACCTACTTAAGGTAAGACCTAATGCCTTTATGAGTCCATCAGACTTTAAGTGCTTGATGGAATTTAATAGAAACCACTATGGCAATGCCTATGCATATATAGAGACTGATAAGACTGGAAAAAGAGTAGGCCTCCATCCTCTAGATCCTAGAAATGTAAAGATAATCCTTGATGATATAAATATGCTTAAGTCTGATGTTTCTTATATCTATAAGTATGAAGAAAAAGGAAAAGTCTACTACTTTTTAGATAAGGAAATAATACATCTTAAAGGAGGTTTAACTCGTGATGGTATAGTTGGAAAATCAATAGCGGAAGAGCTGGCAGGGACAATAGAAGGCAGTAAGAAGGCTGATAAGTATCTTTCTAATTTATATGGGAGGGGTCTTACAGCAAATGCAATCTTGCAATATACTGGGGACTTGTCTGATACTGCCAAGGAAAAACTTTTGAAGAAGCTCCATGACTTTGCAAAAAGTGAAGAGCAAGGAAACATCATCCCAATACCTTTGGGTATGGATTTAAGGCCCCTAGATATAAAACTAACTGACGCTCAATTTTTGGAATTAAAGGAATTTACAAGCCTACAAATTGCAGCGGCCTTTGGTATAAAACCAAATCATCTTAATAATTATGCTAAGTCAAGTTATGCGAACTCAGAGAGTCAAAACTTGGCTTTTTTAGTTGATACTTTACTATCTATTGTAAAAAAATGGGAAGAAGAAATTGACTATAAATTACTTTTTGAAGATGAGCTTAAAAAGGGCATCCATACAGAATTTAATGTCAAAACCATCCTAAGAGGAGATATAAAGACCCAGGCTGAAGCTCTAAGGTCTTATGTGACCAGTGGAATTTACTCAGTAAATGAAGCTAGGATGTATCTGGGTGACCCAATTATAGATGATGGAGATATTAATATGGTAAATGGAACTTATGTAAAACTTGACGATATAGGTAAAGCCTACGAAAGAAAAGGAGGTGAAGGAAATGATTAAGGTAAAAAACCTAGAAGATGTGACTGAAATATACATCACTGGCATTATTGAAGATGATTCTTGGAAAGATTATTGGTATGAGAGCGAAGATACTTATCCATCTGATATAAGGGACTTGCTTAAGGATGCCAAAGACCAAGTAAATGTCTATATAAATTCTGGTGGCGGTGATATGTTTGCTGGTGTTGCTATATCTAATATGCTTAAGAGATTTAAGGGCAAGACTACTGCGATAATTGATGGCCTTGCTGCCTCTGCTGCATCCATAATTGCCTTTGGATGTGATGATATAGAGATACCTAAAAATGCTTATCTTATGATACACAAACCAGCATCCGCTTGTTGGGGTGATTCAGATGATTTTTTGAAGATGGCTGATACCCTTGATACCCTGCAAAAAGGCCTAGTAGAGACCTATCTAAGTAAGGCCAAGGATGGGATTGATGAAGAAACAATCAATGCCTATATAAATGCTGAGACCTGGTTTACAGGTAAGGATGCAGGGGATGTCTTTAATATCACTATTAAAGATGAAATGTTAGTAAGTAACATAGCTAGGCCTGGCAGGGTCTATAACAAAGAAAAAATGCCAGCTTGTCTAGTGGAAAAAAAGAAAACCGATTCAAAAGAAAATGAAAAAGAAATAGAAATAATGAACAAGGAGCTAGAGATAGCTCTTAATTTAATTTAAGGAGTATATATGTTAAAATCTGTAGAAATTAAAAACAAAATTAATAATCTCAAGGAAGAAATTGCAAAGCTAAGAGATGAGGGCAAGGTTGAAGATGCTTATAAAAAGCTAGATGACCTTAAGGCGCTTGGCAAAGAACTTGAAATTGCTAATGAACTTGAAAAAGAAGATAAGGAAGCTACCCTTGAAGGAGGTAAGGTATTGAACGATACAAAAAATATTGATGCCAATGTGGTATTTAACAAACTTGTACTAGGTAAGAATGTTACAGAGGAAGAGTATGAAGCATATAAAAATTCCCTATCAATAAAAAATGAGGCTGGATCTCCAGGACAAATTGAACATGATGGAGAAAGAGGCGGCTATCTAGTACCTGAACAATCAGAGACTAAGCTACACGAATTTAGGGAAGAAGAGATTGCCCTTAAAGACTACTGTAATGTTATGAAAGTAAATACCATGTCTGGTAAGTTCCCAGTGGTAACTAAACAAAATGGTAGACTTATCAAATTTGAGGAACTAACTGAAATTCAACAATCCCAAATTCTCTTTGCCCAACAAAAATGGCAATTAGAAGACTATGGAGACATTATTCCAGTATCAAATACTATCCTACAAGATACTAGTATCAACCTAGTTAAATTTATAGGTAGACAATTTATTAAGAAAGCTGTTAATACTGAAAATGATGAAATCCTTGCAATTATGAAAGAAGTTACAAAGGATAAGAAGGTTGATGGAAAAGCAGGTGCAGATGATATTAAGGATATACTTAATACTAAACTTGACCCAGCTATAAAGAAGAGATCAGTTATCTTTACCAATACTTGGGGCTTTAACTACCTAGATAAATTAAAAGATAAAAATGGTAGATACCTCCTTTCTGACTCTTTAAAAGAAGAAGGTTATAAGCTATTAGATGGTAGGAAAATTGAAGTTCTTGATGATGTGACTTTGCCAAATGGCGGAACTAAGCAAGCTCCTAAACTACCTTTCTATATAGGAGACCTAGAAGAAGCTGTAAACTTCTACGATAGGATGGGTGTTGAAATTGCAATTTCTAAAGAAGCGGGCTTTACTAAAAATGCTACTTTCTTAAGAGCTATAGAAAGATTTGATGTCCATACCTATAATCCAGATGCCCTAGTTTACCTAGAGCTTACACCAGAAAAGGAAACTACTGCAACAGCATAGGAGATAATATATGTTAAGCTTAGATGAGGTTAAGGCTTATCTTCGTGTAACCTATGAAGATGATGACCCTTATATAAAAAATCTCATAGAGATAGCCGAGGACTACCTCCATGACGGGATTAGCGACTATGAGGCTAAAAAAGTCAGCAAGAGGTTTTTAAGAAAGGCTAAGATGGTTAAGCTTGCCATAATCCAACAGCTTTATGATGAAAGATACTATGTAGGCCAAAGTAAGCTAAGTGAAGATTATAAGCTAAATTATGTTATTTTGTCTATGATCTTCCAGCTTGAAAATGGTGACTTTTCTGGAGAAGACCATGTATAATCCAGGGAGAAATAAGGTCAAAGTAGCCTTTTATTCAAGGAAAGAGCTTGAAGAAGTAAAGCTTATTACAGGTGAGTATGCCCAGAAAAACAAATTAATCTGTACTGACTGGGCTGAAATCCTAAAGACCAGGGGGAGAGATTATCTGGAGTATAGGAAGGATGAGACAGAAATCACCTATACTATAAGGATAAGGTATAGGAAGGATATAGACATCTTAGATTATGTAGAATTTTATGGAAAAAGATGGGAAATAACCTTTATATCTCCGCCTATAAATAGGTATATGGAGTTGGTGGTAGTATGGCAGAGCTTATCATAGACAAGAAATTTATGGACCTAGGTAAGAAGTTTGAAGTAGCTGACAAGCTTGCTCCATCTAAGCTTTATAAGGGCCTTGATAGGGTCGGAAATAAAATCAAAAGAGGTGCAAAAGATGTATCTCCAGATGGTAAGGACAGAAAAAAATCTAGCAAGAAAAAGCTAAAAAATAAGTGGTCTGCAACAAGGACTACTAAAGACTATGACGGGTCCTATGTTAAGAAGGTCTACTCCAGGGCTCCACACTTTCACCTAGTGGAAAGGGGCCACAGGGTAGTAGCAAGAAGAGTAAATATAAAAAATTCTAAGTTTGGAGCTCAAAGAAGGGCTAAAGAGAGTGGGGGCAAATCTTTTGTGGAGGGCTCTCACTTTTTTGATAGGTATATGGATTTAATTGAATATGACGTGGATATGGATATAGAAGAAATGTTTGATAAGATTTTTGAGGATATAGGCCTATGATTACTACACTTGATATACAAAATTATATAGCGGATAAGATCCATGCAAATTTTAAAGAAAAGGTTGTAGAAAGAAATGCTAAGGAAGCCTATCCAGAGTCATGCTTTTTTATCTATATAGATAAGCAAGAGATGCACTCAATGAATGTCAGTCAAAATAAAAAAATATATCCAATTTTAATCCACTTTAAAAATCCATCCAATGTAATCATCCAAGAGACAAGCGAAAAGCTTATGAGAATTTTTGATTTTTCTCATAAAATCAAGGACACCTGGGTAGTAGTGAGTAACTTTGAGTGTGAAATCTACGAGGAAGACTTGATGTTGGCCTTTGATATAAGCTTTTATGTAGGCAAAAATAGGGTCAGAGAAAAAAGAGAAGAAGTTAAAGAAATTATACTTAAGAGATAGAAAGGAAAAAATATGGCAAAAAATATGGGCCTACCTGGTATAGATATATCTTTTAAAGAGCAAGGCATATCTAGGATAGGTAGAAGCGAAAGAGGAATTGTAGCCTTACTCCTACAAGATAAGAAGGTAGAAGGCACTTTTGATGTATATAACATAGGTCAGATACCAAAAGAACTTAGTGAGAAAAACAAAGAGCAAGTTGAACTTGCCTTAAAAGGCTATGTAAGAAGTCCAAGAAAGGTAATTGTAGTAGTAGAAAAATCTGATACTGCAAAAGTCACACTTGATATAGCATCCCCTGCCTTTAAGGAGCTAGAGACTTTAAGATGGGATTTCTTTACAGTGCCTTTTATAGAAAAAGAGGATGCTGAAAAGGTAGCAACCTGGATTAAAAATCAAAATGACAATTACAAGAAGAGATGTCAAGCCATCTTACCTAATATAAAAGCTGACTATGAAAAGATTATAAACTACACCATAGAAGAAGTAAGAAGCGGAGAAAAGACCTATAAGACTAATGAATACTTATCTAGGATTGCAGGTCTTATAGCAGGTACACCAATGCAAATAGCAGTGACTTATGCTCCCCTTCCTGAGCTTGACTACTGTACTGTCTATAACAAAGAGGAACTTACAGAAAAAATTGGCCAAGGTGAATTTATCCTCATGAATGACGGGGAGAAAATCAAGGTAGCAAGAGGAATTAATTCCCTTACTACTACCAATGAAATCAAGGGAGATTCTTTCAGGAAGATAAAAATAATCTCAATCATGGATGCCATGGCAGATGATATAGAACAAACTGCGGAAGACTCTTACCTAGGTAAGTATGCCAATACCTATGATAATAAATGTCTTCTTATGTCTGCGATTTTAGGCTATATGGAAATCCTTGAAAATGATAGTCTACTCCAACCTAAGATGTCTAGCATAGGTATAGACCTGGATGCACAAAAAGCTTTCTTGGACTCCATGGGATATAAGACAGCTGATGGAAGGACTCCAGATGAGATGGACCTAAGTGAGATAAAAGAAGCTGATACCAAGGATAAGGTCTTTATAGCTGCAAGATGTAAAATTCTTGATGCAATCGAAGAGATCTACCTACCTATTACAATTTAAGAAAATCAAGCCACTAGAGATAGTGGCTTTTTTATTTAAGGAGAGATTATGACATTAAAAGATATACAAGACCAACAAATTATAAACGGCACTTGGGGTGAAGTATGGGTTAATAACCTATACCTATGTACCCTAATAAAATTTGAAGCTAAGGTTAATATAACCTATGCGAATGTCAAAAGGCCAAGAGACCTTTGGGATGGTAAAAAGATTTTACAATTAGATGGCCAAGGGAACTTTACATTCCAAAAGTATGACTCAACAGTCTTAAGGCTTTTTGATAAGAGAAAATTAGATCAAGGATTGATACCAGATATTAAGATTATGGGTAAGCTTGATGACCCTGCAGCACTAGGAGCTGAAAGGGTAATTTTTAAGAATGTTACCCTCAATAACTTTTCCATACTTGCTTTTGAGAATGCTAAGGAAGCGGAAGAAGCTATGGACTTTAACTTTAGAGATTATGAAATTTATGACTTGATAGGAGAATAGAATGGCAAATATAATTGATGAATTACTAGGCTTTGATGCTGATAAGATAGAGATACCTAAAAAAGACTTTACTATGAAATTAAGAAAGCTTGGCAATAAGGAATTTACCTTCCCACTTGTAGCTATAAATGCGGAAAAGATGGGCAAAATTAAGGAAGATTCTATGGATATGTCGGCTAAAAATAAGACCTTAAAATTAAAGGCGGTCCTATATGAGTCTCAAGTAATGACTATTATAGAGGGCTGTCCTACTGTCTTTAGAAATGAAAATGTAATTAAAAAATTTAAGGTTAATACACCAAAAGAATTAGTCGGTAAACTTTTCTTATCTGGAGAGATTGATCTAATTGTAGATGAAATTGAAAAGCTTTCTGGCTTTGGTGAAGAAGATAGTGTAGAAAAAGTAAAAAACTAATTGAAACCAATGGGGATGTGCAATTGTCCTATTGGTTATTTAGGGAAAAGGCCTGGAATCCTAGGAAGTTTTTTGAGATGACCTGGGGTGAAAGGCAGATTGTAAGAGCTTTTTTCTTAAAAGAAGTAGAAGAGATAGAAGAAGCATATAAAAAGCTTGAAAACTAGGGGGTAGGAATGAGTAGAGTTTATGATGCGATTTTAAAGCTTACTGATAAGTTTTCTGCCCCTTTGCAAAAGGCAGCAGAAAATGTAGATAGGTTTGAAAAAACTTATAAGCAAACATCCAGGGCTATAGATAAGACAGGAAAGTCTATGATTAAGACTGGAGAGACCTTAACCAAGGCTGTGACCTTACCTATAATAGGGGCAGGGGCAGCCGCAACTAAAATGGCCATAGAGTGGGAAGATGCCTTTGCTGATGTCAAGAAGACTTTTCCAGGAACAGAGGCAGAATTATCCAAGTTTAATGACACTCTAATAGATATGTCTAAGCAAATCCCAGTAGCAGCTGAAGAACTTGCAGCCATAGCCGCTGAAGGTGGCCAGCTTGGAATCCAGTCACAAAACCTAGCCAAATTTACCAGAACTGTGGCAGACCTTAAGGTAGCTACCAACCTTGGTGATGAAGGTGCATCCCAGATGGCGAAATTTGCCAACATTGTAGGTATGAGCCAAGATAACTTTGATAGGCTAGGCTCTGTTATAGTAGAGCTAGGAAATAACACCGCCACAACAGAGGCTGACATTATGAATATGGCTATGAGACTTGCTGGTGCAGGCTCCACAGTAGGAATGACTGAAAGTCAAATCCTTGGTGTATCTGCAGCCCTATCATCTGTGGGTATAGAAGCCCAGGTAGGGGGCTCTGCTATGAGTAAGGTTATGATTGATATAGCCCAACAGGTCGAGCTTGGAGGAGATAAGCTTAAAGACTATGCCAAAGTTTGTGGTATGACTTCTAAAGAATTTTCACAGATCTTTAAGGATGACCCTACTGCTATACTCGGAAAATTTATCCAGGGTCTTGGAAGTGCAGAAAGCCAAGGTAAGTCTACCATAGGAATACTTGATAACTTAGACCTAACTGAAACTAGGGTAAGAGATACACTCTTAAGGGCTGCTGGAGCCAGTGACATATTTACTGATGCCATAGATATGGGAGCAAGGGCCTGGGATGAAAATTCAGCCTTAGCCCAAGAAGCTGCAGCAAAATATGACACCACTGCTGGTCAATTACAGATACTTAAAAATACCTTAAAGGATGTAGGAAGAAGCTTTGGTAAGGCCTTCTTGCCACTTTTAAAAGAAGGGACAGAGAAGGTGAAAGACTTTGCTGATAGGATAAGCAAGCTTGATGATGGCACTAAGCAAAATATAATCAAGGTTGCCTTGGCCCTAGCTACTCTAGGTCCTAGCCTTATTGTTGTAGGTAAGCTTACTAGAGGAGTAAGCAAGGGTATCAATGCCTTTGTGAAGTTTGGTAAGGCTGCAAAAAAGGCTGGAGGTTTCTTTAAACTTTTTGCAAGTGGTGCCATGAAGGCAAACTTTATAGCCCTTGCGGTTGTCCTAGCCATAGGGCTTATAATCGGAGTGACTATATATCTTATCAAAAATTGGGATAAGGTAAAGGCTAAGGCAGAGGAGATCTTCCCTGGTATAGGGAAAAAAGTCCAGAGAATGGGTGAGATTTTCTCAGAAATCTTTGCCATAGTTGTAGAAGAAGGCAAGAAGTTTATAGACGGTCTTGTAGAAGTTTTTGGGACCATAGTCCAATTTTGTGGGCCAATCTTAAAAACTTTTGTAGAAATCATAGTGGATGCAGTAACTATGATAGGAGAAATCCTTGATGGTCTAATCAAACTAATAGTCGGTGTTTTCACTGGTAACTGGCAGATGGCCTGGGAAGGTGTAAAACAAATCTTTACTGGCATAGTGACAGGAATAAAAGATGTCTTTACTGATATGATAAATGGTGTAATCAGAGGACTAAATTCTTTTATAGATGTATTAAATAGCATAAAGATACCTGACTGGGTTCCTCTTATAGGTGGTAAGGGTGTTAATATTGGCCATATAGGTGAATTTGGCCAGACTGCTACAAGGACTGCAAGGACTACTAGACCTGCAAGGTCAGGCCAGTCTGTAAGAATGGCAGCAAGCGGTGCTTCTAACTGGATGGGTGGTCCAATCCATATAAATGAGCGTGGTGGAGAGATTGTAGACTTGCCACGTGGATCTAGGGTAATACCTCATGACCTATCAGTCAAGGAACTTAATAAGGGAAGGGGAGGAAGTGAGACTTCTTATATCTACAATATCCCTAAGCTTGCTGATACCATAGTAGTCAGGGAAGAAACTGACATTGATAAGATTGTAAACCAGCTTGCTAATAAATTAAAAATGGCTAAGCTTACAAAAATTGGAGGACTAAATGGAAATATGGCTTGATAAAATTATGCTACCTGTTACTCCTCTTTTTGAAATCCCATATAACAATAACAATGTAGAGGAAAATCTATCAGAGATAGGAACAATAAATATAGCAGGTAATGAGGGATTAAGGACTGCAGAAATAGAGTCCTTTTTTCCGTCTAAAGATTATGGGTTTTTAGAAAATGCAGTTCTTATAGATCCCTATACGTATGTAAGGATTTTTGATGACCTAGCTAGGAAAAACAATCCTATAAGGCTTGTAATTACAGAAACTTCTTTTAATTTTGAAGTCCTTATAGAATCCTTTACAGCAGGTGAAGGAGATGGGACTGGAGATGTCAACTACAAGTTAAGTCTAAAAGAGTATAGGAGGGTTAAGGCCATAGAAAGGCAGATGCCTGGATATAGCAAGAAGTCTGACTCATCTAATCTTAAGAGACTTACTGACTCTAAGGCAGGGACAAAAAATATTAGGACTGTAGGCAAGCATGACACAGAGTGGACTATGGCAAAAAAGCTCACAGGCAATGGTGAAAATGCTAAAGAGCTTTTAGAGAAAAACAATATCAGATTTATCAGACAAGGCCAGGTGCTTAAGCCATGAAACTTTTTATAGGAAATCTGGATGTAAGCCAGTTTTATAACTCCCTTACCATCCATGGAGATGATAAGTCTTGCGGAAGGAGCCTTGAATTTGGAGTAGTAGTATCTTCTACTGATAAAAACCTGCCTAAGCTTAATCTTAAGCAGGGTGACAAGGTAGAAGTCCTTACTGATGATGATAAGAAGGTTTTTTCAGGGACTTTGAGATTTAAGGAAAAGTCTATCAAGGCTAATACTATGAGTATCAAGGCCCTTGATAGGTTGGTGGATGCCAATCTTTCTAAGGGGTCTTTTGTCTTTGAAAATAAAAATCCAGCAGATATAGTCAAAGAAGTCTTTAAGACCTGTGGTCTTAAGGTCGGTAAGGCTGCCAATGCTAGCCCTGTGACTAGGACTTTTGATGGAGATAGCCTCTATGATATAGCCTACACTGCCTACTACCTTGACTATGAAAAGACAGGCAAGCCCTATCTAATCAAGATGGACTATGAAAAAGATTCTGTAGAGATTGTTGAAAAGGGCAAAGCTGTAGCAAAGTATGAACTTAATGCCAAGGAAAGCCTCTTAGATGCAAAATACTCAGAGACAAGTGAAAATCTTGTAAATAAGGTGAAAATCTTTGATGAAAATGGCAAGGAAGCTGGAGAAGTTTCTGGAGAGACTGTAGGTGATATAAGTATTACTGAAATCTATAAAAAAGAAAAGGATGAAGATCCTAAGGCTAGGGCAAAGGCTATGCTTAAGGGTATAGAAAGGCTTGCCTCTGTATCTAGTCTTGGAGACTGGAGTCTAGTGACTGGAAATGCTGTAATTATAAAAGAATCCTTTACAGGTCTTAATGGGAAATTTTTTATAGTGGGTGATACTCACAAAATAGAAAATGGGGTCCACAGGGTAGACCTGGAACTTGCTTTTAAAAACATCATGGAAGAAAAGACATCTGTAAGTGATGAGAAAGACGGAGACTCTGTCAGACCAAGTGGCGGTGGAAGCATAAAAGGAAGTGGAGTCGGAGCAAAGGCTATAAGTGCAGGTAAGACTGTAATTGGGTCAAGGTATCTTTGGGGCGGGAATAATCCTGCAACAGGGATAGATTGCTCAGGCTTTGTCCAGTGGTCCTATAGACAGGCTGGGGCAAATATACCAGGAAGGCTTACCTCTGAGGAGCTAATGAGAAATCCAGGAAGGTTTGGCTTTAAGGAAGTACCTTTTAGCCAAAGGCAGCCTGGGGATGTCCTCTGGCACAGGGGCCATGTGGCCATGCAGTATGAGGGCGGAAAAATCATAGAATCAGGAGGCTGGTCTAAGGGACAGATGGGCTACTCAGGGGTAGCTATAACACCTGGTAAGGGCAGGTCCTTTTCTAAGGCTTTTAGGTATGTAGGAGGATAGAATGGCAAGAAAAAAACAGGATGCAGCGGCAGAGATTATAGACATCTTAAGTCCCAAAGATGAAATAAACGGTCTACCCTTTATAGAAACTGGAGAAATTATAAGTCCTTTGCCAGACCTTAAGGTTAAGGTCAGAGATCTAATATATAAGAAAGAAAATATAAAGATAGATGACTACTGGGTAAAGGGCCATAAAAGAAAGATTACAATCCCAAGTGCTAAGCTTACTGGGGCAGACACCAGAGGTGATAGCCATATAGAAGGCGGATTTCCTGAAGCAGAGATCATATTCAAAGATGAACTTATAGTCGGAGATAAGGTCGCTGTCATGCAGTCAAAGGATAAGCAAAGCCTGTATGTATTTTTTAGGATAGGAAAAATTTAGGAGGTTTTATGGAGAATTATATATTTACTGATAATTATGGGATAAAAGCCCAAGAGCCCATAAGACTTGCTGAGTATGCCTATGACTTTGATAAGGCTAACTTTAAGAGGGATAAGGAAGGGTCAACCTACCTGGTCTATGATAAGGAAGCCTTAAAGATTAAGATATGGAAACTTTTTATGACTGAAAGATATAGGTACCTGGTCTTTGACTGGGACTATGGCCATGAGCTTTTGACTCTGATAGGTAAGTCTTATACACCAGGCTACATAAATTCCGAGGCTGAGAGATTTATCAAGGAAGCAATCTTTAAAAACCTAGGGACTTATGTAAAAAGACTTGATGATATTAATATATTTTTTGAAGAAGGGACTTTGTACTGCGACTTTACAGTAGTTTCTATATATGGAGAAACTGAAATAAGGGGGCTAAGGATATTTATATGAAAACTCATGAAGAATACCTAGACTTGATGTTAAATGGTCTAGAAAATACCAAAGATAAGACTCCTAATTCTTTCTCCTATGATGTCTTATCTGCTGCAGGGATCCTTTTTGTGGAATTTGCAAGAAGGTTTGATGAACTAGCAAAGAAATTTGATGTAGATAACTTAGAAGACTTTGAGCTTGAAAAAAGAGTCTTCCAAATTACAGGCCTTAAAAGAAAGCAGGCTACCTATGCAAGGGGCCTTATAAAAATCACAGGGACAGTTGGAACTGTGATTGATGAAGGAAAGATTTTTAAGAGCGAACTTGGAGAAGAATTTAGGACCCTTGAAAGGGCCGTCATAGGAGATAAGGGAGAGATTGATGTCAAAGTTGAGGCCTTAAGGATAGGACCTTATGGAGATGTTGATAAAAATACCATAAAAATTAGTAAGGACTATATAAAAGGAATTGAAAGTGTTACAAATCCAACGGACTTTACTAATGGATATGGAGAGGAAAGTGATGATGACTTAAGGGAGAGATATTACTCATATCTACAAGACCCGCCTAAGGCTGGTAATCCTGCCCACTATAGGTTATGGGCTGAGGAAGTTGACGGAGTCGGCTATGCCAAGGTCTATAGGACCTGGAAGGGACCTTCGACTGTCAAGGTTGTAATTATAGACATAGAAAGAAAGGGAGCTAGCTCTGATCTAGTAGAAAAGGTAAGAAGTCACATCATGGAGGAAGCTCCAATCCATTGGGAAAACCTCACAGTAGTATCAGCAAAGGAAAAGCCTATAGATGTATCTGGCAAGATTGAAGTCAGAAACGGATATAGCAAGGGTGAGGTCCTAGAAAATATTAAGGAGAAAATCACAGCCTATCTGGCTGAGGTTGCCTTTAAAAAGTCCTATGTTTCTTTTGCCAAGGTTGCCCATGCAATACTAGAGTCAGAGGGCCTTGTAGACTTTGATGACTTAAGGATTAATGGCACTTATGATAATGTAGATCTGGCTGATGAAGAAGTCGCTGTCCTTGGCCAGGTAAGGTTGGACTAGATGTTTTATGACTACAAGGATGCCATGGTAGATTATCTACCTTGGTATGATAAGGAAAATGAAATAATTGTAAATTTGTGCAGGTGTTTGGAGCTTGCCTTTAGGGATTTGGATAAGAAGTATGACTTTATTTATTCAAATCTTTTTTTAGATACAGCAGTTGAAATGCTGCCAATGTTTATAAAAAAACTAGGCCTTAAGGTTAGTGATGGGGCTAGTATAGAAGATAAGAGAGGTCTTATCCAGGCCTATATGCACTACCTCCACAAGCAGACTACGGAAAAGATTGTAGCAGAGATGGTGGAAGGGACTATCAATGGTGATGTTGAGGCGGAGATTCGCAGAGATAAGGAAGTAGATGTCTTTAATCTTGATATAAGAGTTAGGTCCATGGTTACCAATAACCTTGAAGACGTAGAAAAGATGTTAAGAAAGATCTTGCCTTCTCACCTATGGATAAAGACCCAGGTGGCGGTCCTTACCGATGTCAAAATCGCCACTGCCTTTACTTCTGGGGAGCTTATCATCATATCAGAGCCTAAGCCTGAGGACCTAGAAAGTAAGTATCCTACCTATGTTAGTGCGGTTAATTCTACATCTCATGAGCTTATAGAGATTAAAAATTTGGAGGAATTATGAGTGAAAAATTTTATAGTTTAGTGACTACGATAGGGCAGGCTCAATTTGCTAATGCCTTGGCCCTTGACCAAAAAGTGGCCTTTGGGACTTTTGCGGTTGGTGATGGGGGTGGTAGTGTCTATGACCCTAGCGAAAATCAGACGGACTTAAAGCATGAGGTGTGGTCTGGGAAGATTACTAGCCTTACCATTGGCGAAAATAATCCTAATGAATTGATAGTCGAAACCTATATCCCATCTAATAAAGGCGGATTTACCATTAGGGAGTTTGGTATCAAGGATAGTGATGGAAACCTGCTTGTAGTGGGTAAGCATCCTGAAACTTACAAGCCTGTCGCTGCTGATGGTACTGCTAAAGATATTACTTTGAGGGTAATTTTAGTTATATCGAATGCTAATGAGGTTATCCTTAAAATTGACCCGTCTGTCCAAGTGGCTACAAGGCAAGACCTAGATAAGATAAGAGCTGATTTTGACGGTGCTAAGGGAAGTTTAGCTAGTAAAAAGGATTTTGAGGACTTTAAGACTAATTTTGAGGAAGAGAAAAAAGAGCTTGTAAGCAAGGATGACCTTGATACCCATAAAAAAGATGTGAATTTACACACTACAAAAGAGGATAAGGATAAGCTTAAGGCTATACCTGATGATCCTAAGTACACTGACACAACTTACACTTTTGATAAGGGCTTAAGCCTTGATAGTGGCAAGGTTAGTGCTAATCTTGGTGAGGGTCTTGATTTTGATGGTGATGGTAAGATTAAGGCTAGTGATGAACTTGCTAGAAAGTCTTATGTTGATGAAGGATTAGAAAAATCTGCTGGAACTTTGACAGAAAGCCTTAAGGAATATGTAAAGAAAGATGGGGATAAAGTTTTATCTTCTAATGACTTTACTAATGCTTATAAGTCTAACATAGATAAAAATCTAAGAGATGAGGCGGAGGTCATGAGGCTGGCTCTTAAAGTGGCTAGGAGGGATGCCCTTTTTAAGTCTAATGAGCTTTATAAGGATTTGAATAACTACTATGGTACAAGTATTTCAAGCTCTATAAGGACCCTAGACCAATTTCAAAAGTCCCCTACTGCTATGGCTCAACTTTTAAATAATGATATAGCAAAAAGGGAAATGAGTTCTGATTTGGCTTATTCAAGGGCAATTTTTGAAGCTTGTATGCCATACTTTAAAAATAACCTTGCCCCATTTAAGGAAAATTTTAAAGATGAGTTAAAGGCTAAAGCTATGCTTACAAGCCCTAAGTGTATAAATGAAATCATAAATTATGATGGGTTGTTGGCAGCTTCTGTGGATAAGAATTTGTCGACAATATATTATACACAATTTTGTCCTTATGTTTTTTCTATAACTAATGAAGAATATAATATAGCCTTGTTGAGCGGTCCAACTGCATTAAGTACAAGTGGATTGCTTAAAAGGTATCATGAGACTTTGGGCGATATTATGATATTAGGCACTTATGATATGGGATTGGGTACTTTCCAAGATGCAATTATAAATGTTGGGGATAGATTGGGCAATAGTATTAATCTAACCTATGATAATTTTGATAATTTTGATAAACGTAAAAAACAAGAAGAGAGTGGAGATAATTGGACTTCTTATAAATATTCCTATCAAAACAATCATGCTTTTGCTGAAAGTTTTTATAATTTTGTAAAGGCAAATGGATTTGTGAAGGGTGGATTTAATAAGAATGCCAAATATAAATTTGCATTTTCGTTTTTGAATTTAAATATGCTTAAGAGAGACCTAGCAAGGGGGTTATAAATGTTTTTATACTATGATGTAATAGATGATAAAAAAGTAATATCAGTAATTAGTGAGACCAAGCTTGACTACTTAGGTGATAACTACATCGAGAAAGACAAGGTCCCTGAGTCGGGGATTTTGTATCTTGATGATAAGGATAATCTAATAGTCGAGGAAGTCAAAGAAGAAGACCTTGAGGCTAAGGTTAAAGACTTGGAAGCTAAGATTGAAGCTGATAAGAAGACTCAAAGTATGACTAATATGGCGATTTTTGAGTTATACAATGAAATAGAAAACTTGAAGAATGAAAAAGTTAATAAATAGGATAGGTAGAACAGTCAGATTGGCTGTTTTTTTAATACCTAGAATTTTAAAGGAAGGGGGTGAAGATATGTTATTTGGAGTTGCTTTTTGTATAGCATCTTGTATCGTGGCTGGGACTGCTAAATATAGTGATGTGCCTGCTGGTATAAGACCGCTTGTTGATGATGCACTAAGAAATATGGGAGCTGAAGCTCTTATAGAAAAATAACGTAAAGGATCTAGGGGCTTTATAGCCCCTTTTCTTTTTTATGGGGAGTGATTAAATTGTGATTAATATTATTAGAAGTATATCAGACCTAGGAGTCTTGATTGTTATAGCTGGGATATATCTCTGGGTCTCTATCTCTGACAGGAAAGAGTATAGACAAAGTCAGACCAAGTGGATGGAGGAGTCAACAAAAATATCTGAAAAATTAGCAAACATTATAGCAACTAACACCGTCAGGTTAGATAATTTTGAGGATAAACTCAAAAATCATGATAGTGTGGCGGAAAGTCACTTTGATGACTTGGGGGCAAGGATTGAAAAGATTGACTCTAAGCTTGAGACCTTGCAAGAAACTACAAAGGAGCTTGCGACTAGGGAGATGGCGGAGGAAATCAAGAAGGAAGTTAGAAGTTTAAAAGAATGATAGGGATTAGATGAGTCTAGTCCCTTTTTATATGCACAAGGTTTTGGGATATATGCACAAGGCTTTGTTTAAATGTTGAAATTGCAAGTGCTTGATTTGCACAAGCGTATGCACAAGAAAGGAATTATTATGGGAAGTGTTGAAAAGATGATTAAGTGGATGGAAGACCATCACAGGACAAAAGGAAATTATCCTTATAGTATGGTAAGAAGAAATCTTGATCCTGGGCTTGACTGCTCATCATCTGTGTACTATGCCCTTATAGATGGTGGATTTTTACCTAAAGGAACACCAATAGGAAATACGGAGACTCTTTTTAAGCTTAATGGAAAGATTTTTAAAGAAATATTTTCTTATGATGAGGTCCAAAGAGGTGATATCTTTATAAGGGGTGGTGAAGGGACATCTGCAGGTGCTGGTGGCCATACTGGTATCTTTATGAGAAAAGATAAGATTATCCACTCAAATTATACAAATAACGGGATTTCTATCAATGATGAAAATTCTTATGTAGGATATTTTTTGGATAGGAAGAGATCCTGGAAAGAAAGATATTTTAGGCCAATAGGTAATGTTGATAATCCTAAAAAGTCTATAAAAGAAGTGGCCAAGGAAGTAATTGACGGTAAGTGGGGTAATGGCCAGGTAAGGTTTAAAAACTTGGAGCTTGCTGGATATTCCTATAAAGAAGTCCAGAATGAGGTTAACCGCCAGCTTAAAAATCAACCTGTTTACTATGTTGTAAAGGCTGGAGATAGTTTGTCTGCCATTGCCAAAAGGCATGGAGTAAGCTTGGATTCATTAATTAAAAGAAATCCTCAGATTACTAATCCTAACCTTATAAAAGTTGGTCAGAAAATTAGAATTAAATAGGAGATGTTATGAGAGAATTATATAATTTTCTAGGTATTGCAGCAATAATAGCAGTTCTTTGTGCTGCTAAATATGCTATTGATTTAGCGAAAGCGAAGAAAGATGAAATCAGTGACAGTAGGTTACTTGCAGCAGTTAATCTTTTAATTAAATTTGCGGATACAGCAGTCAAAGAAGCTAATCAAGAGGTAGTTGATGAATTAAAATCAAATCCAGAAAAGCTTTTTGACAAAGAAAAGCAAGTTAAAATCTTTAATTCAGTTGTCGATAAGGTCAAATTATTGTTAGGAGATGAACAAAAAGACATCATAGCAAAATATCTAGGCGGTGCAAGAAGTCTTGATGATTTTATAGAAAGTGAAGTGTCAGCAAAAGTGAGGGATAATAAAAAACCAAAACAAGAAATTTCTTTAAATGTTTCGGGAAACACTAAGGAAAAAGTCGGCGGAAATTTTAAGACTGATTCTGCTAAGTAAGTTTATTAAAAAGTTTAAGCTGGCTTAGGCTGGCTACAGTACAAATTTTATATGAGAATCGAGGGATTCCGAAATTTTACACCTAAAACCTGCCTGTACTGGGGCGGGTCTTTTTTTTGTGCCCGTTTTTAAAGGTGTTATTATATGGCTTGGATTTTAAAAAGGCTTAGAAGTCGATTTTGGAGCTTGTAATTTTTTAGGTTTATTTATATTTTTTTAGATATTGTCATTAGTTGCTAATTTCACCTTATATATACGTTGTATATATTGACAACGTATATATAAGGTGATATAATAATATCAAGATAAGAGATAAGAAATAAATAAAAAAATTAAGGAGATCAAAATCATGACAACAATCAACAAAACAAATCAATGGAGACTAGAAAAGAAAATCGAGCTAGTAAAAAGCGGTCAAAGCAGAGTTTTTAAAGAGTGGCAATTATACGGTGGAATTACTGAAGAAGAATTTATTGAAGGTCTAAAGTGGTTAGCTGAAGATCCAATGACTGAAAAAGGAAATCCAACTAGAGAAATCAGTATCATACCTACTCAAGATGCTAGAAATAAGATTTGGAAAGATAAGGGAGAACCTTGGAGCAAGATGGTTACAGATTATGATGAAAATAATCTAAAAACTGAAATCATAAAAATCGAGAGACTTTATGAGGTTAGATATGATGAAGATGGTAAGCCTTATGATTGGTTTACAGGTAGACGTGATGTGAAGACTGGCTATAGAACTAATGCAAAATTCTTTATTAACATAAGAGATTATATATAGAAGTAAAAATCAAGGAGCATGAGATGTTGAATGAAAAGAAAATAAACACCTTGCTAGCTATGGGGGCTAGCAGGTGGACTAAGTATGGCAGAGATAGACTTTACCTAAGAAATTGCTATCAAGAACTTTTAAAGATGAAAATTAGTTATTACAATTCAGGAAACATCTCAGGCGCTTCTATTGATGGTGAGGGGATTTCTAATTCAGAGGCCTATAGAATTAAAGACATGGCTTATGATTGTTATATAGATTTGATTAAAGATGAGATTGTTGTTGATGACAAAGAAACTAGCAGGATAAGAAATTTTAAGGCTTTGATTAGTGAAGCTATAGAAAATTTATAAAGGAGATTAAAAATGAAGAGAATTATAAATGGAAAAAGATATGATACTGATACTGCACAATTTATTAAGACTTATAGTAGTGGTCTAAGTATAAGTGATTTTAGATATTATGATGAAACCTTATACCTAAAGAAGACTGGGGAGTTTTTCTTGTATGCTACTGGAAATGGGGCTTCTGAGTATGCTGGCAAATATGGAGATTTAAGAGGACCAGGTGAAAAGATTGTCCCTTTAACTCTAGATGAAGCTAGGGCTTGGGTAGAGAAAATTGAAGATCCTGACTTATATGAGGAGCTTTTTGATGTAGAGGAAGAAAGTAATATCGCTTTTAGCTTACTTCTACCAGAAAATTTATATAAGATGTTAGATGATAAGGCAGCGGAAGATGGTATCACTAAAAAAGATATAGTTGTGAAGGCTTTGGAAGAGTACCTTAAAGCTTGAGATGTCAAAAAGAAAGATTAAAGACGGAGACGTTTTTGGGGAGTGGGTAGTAGTAAAAGCCTACTCCTCTAATAACAAAAGTTTATGCAGGTGTTCGTGTGGGGTTGAAAAAGAAGTTAATAATTCTAACCTTACAAGAGGGTTATCCACTTCTTGTGGTCATGCTATGTTTGATAATCTAAAGAAATTGGCATATGAAAGAAGTGATGAAAAGGTGCTAGGCAAGACTTTTGGAGAATTAAAAGTTTTAAAAAGAGCAAATCTTACTGGTGAGTCCAGGTACTTATGTAAGTGTAGCTGCGGTAAGGAAGTTGAAGTAAGAGGTGTTGAGCTTTTAAGTGGTGACATTGTATCTTGCGGTCATAAAAGGATGGAGCAGAAAGAAATTAAAGATAAGCTTGTAGATGGGACTAGTTTATATCGTATGACTGAAAAATTATCAAAAAATAACAGCTCAGGTTATAAGGGTGTGACTTATGATAAGCAGCTAAAAAAATACAGGGCACACTTGACCTTTAATTATAAAAAAATTCATTTAGGATCATATGATACTGCGGAGGAAGCATACCAAGCTAGACTCGCTGGTGAGGAAAAATATTTTAAGCCTATACTAGAAAAATATAAGGATAAATTAAAAAAATAAAGAGGTCTATTAAGGCCTCTTTTACTTCTATTATACCGATTTGCTACTAACTACATTTTAACTACAAACATATGTTTTTATATGCTTTTGTATGCTTTTGTATGCTACAAAATGAATATATATTTTTTATATGCGTTGATATGTCGTGATATGCACTCATATGTTTGTATAATTATTATATGGTGGAGAATAGGGGA
>QWCQ01000509.1_pt1 | contig 32033 bp, 32 predicted proteins | sample 1972701 | NCBI WGS metagenome assembly QWCQ01 (sample SAMN09866704, study PRJNA288562) | Human gut metagenome isolate pre4_stool, whole genome shotgun sequencing... | reverse complement strand
GAGAACACGACCTAAACTGCTTTTTCCGATACCATTTGTGCCGACAATCCCCATGATTTCATCGGAATGTAAGTCAAAGGATAAATTCGAGATGAGTTCTTTTTTGCCTACAGAGACATGAACATCCTTCGCAGAAAAAACACGCTCACCTGTCTTTGTCGTGTTGTGCGGAACAAGTGCGGAAAAATCTATCGTTCGAAGTCCCAAGTCTTTGCAATCGGATGATTTCAGTTCGCCCGCATCAAATTCTTTGATAAAAGTTCCGTCTTTCATGACATAGAGCTTATCGTAGAGATCCTCCAAAAAATATAGTCGGTGTTCGGCGATGATGATGGTTCTACCCGATGCTTTGAGCAATTTCAGGATGCCTTGCAAATCTCGGATACCTTCTTGATCAAGGGAAGCTGAAGGCTCATCAAAGAAAATAATCTTTGTGTCATAAACTAAGGTAGAGGCAATAGCTACCCGCTGTTTTTCTCCGCCGGAAAGTTCATTCAAATTTTTATCCATTAAGTGAGCAATGCTCATGTACTCAAAAGCTTTCTTCACCCGTTTTCTCAGTTCCGCCTGCGGCATGCCGAGGTTCTCTCCGACAAGGGCGACCTCATCTTCTGCCTTGCGGGTAAAGAATTGATCGGATGGATTTTGAAATACGTTGCCGATGACCTTAGCCAAGGTACCCGTCTTAAAATCATGCAGATTTTGATCCAATAATGTGACTTTGCCATCCAGTGTGCCTTCATACTGATCCGGTATGAGTCCGTTCATCACTCTGCCGGCAAACAGGCTGATGCCATCTGCGAATTTAAAGCGCATATCATAATAACTGGTTTTTTCTCCTTCATACTCGATACCTTTGGCAATAATTGAAGAGACAAGCGTTTCGCTGACATGCAGACACTTATATACCAAAGGAACAAAGTACAGCTCAAAAGTGCGGACGGGATGCAAAAGGGAAGCATGAAAGCCGCGGATTTTCATACCGTTTCGAATCTCATGCAAGCGCAGGCCAATTTCATCCATAAAACGCAAAGCTGCAATCATGGCTACACTAACGGTGTTGGGCATATGAAGCTTGCGAAAACAGGCTAAGATTTTCGATGGGCTGGTAAGAATCAATACAATGCCAATATTAAAGATCGGTATGAAGCGGGCAATGAGTGCAAAAAGTCCTATAAAAATGCCTGTGACATATCCCAAATCAGCGAAGGCCAAAAAATACATCATGCCATAGGAAACAGAAAAAACAATAATCTGTCTAAGGAAGAGACCTGTCGAGGCATTTAAAGCAATCAACAACGTCAGAACAAGCACAGCCCAATAGACCGTTTGATTGCCAAAAAAGACCTGGAAGGACACCAGAATCGTAAGCGCGAAGAGCGTAAACGGATGCAGCTGTCCTTCCTCCTTTTTCTTTAGAGCTGATTTCTTTATCATCAGCTAAGCCTGCTTTGTTTACTATTCTTTTCAAAAAACTTGTTATTGATGAAAAGCCCGAAGCGGCCGGCGATAAGCTCCAAAACAATGTTTACCAAAACGCAAATCACTATTACATTTCCGGTATAGCTGGCCACCATCATTTGCGCTTGCTCTAAACTCATGCTGCTGACAAAGCGTGCAATGTTTTCGGCACCCAACAACACAACAAATAGAATCGGATGCATGGCGTAAATAAACATTGATGCGCTGAAAGCCATGGCAATACGGTTTTTATTGCTGTAATCACCTACAATCAGTTCAGCTATGATACCGGCAACAACACAAATCGGTGTTGCAATCCAATAGCCCATTGCAATGTATAAGAGACCGATAATCAGCCAAAAGAGAAACGATGCACCTCGTTTTTGCACCTTGCGTGCCATGATGACATAGACCGGCGCGACAAAGAAAGCGCCAAATCCTGCGGATACATAAAGTGAAACCACGCCTAAAAGTCCCGTCAGCATACCGATGCCCATAGCCAGAACAAAGCCAATGACTCCAAGCACTGCAATTTGTACCACATTTTTAAGTTTCATAAAATCCTCCTTAAATGATTTTTATATCTTCCAAGACTCAGCCGTTTTCCGAGCCTGAAGGAACCTGGAATAAATACCGTCTTTGGCGGCAAGTTCGTTATGTGTGCCACTCGCCACTACTTTGCCTTCATCAATCACTAAAATTTGATCGGCGTTTTCAACTGTTTTCAAGCGATGAGCAATCATAATGATGGTTTTATCTTTCATTAAGCTGTTCATAGCCTGCTGAAGCTTATCTTCGTTTTCCGGATCGACATTGGCTGTTGCTTCATCGAATATGATGATGGGCGCATCTTTGAGGATGGCTCTTGCAATAGAGATACGCTGTTTTTCACCACCAGAAAGAGATGCACCGCCTTCTCCGATTACAGTTTTATAGCCTTCCGGCAGACTCATGATAAAATCATGGCAAGCTGCTTTTTGAGCAGCTTGAACGACTTCTTCATGCGTGGCATTCATGTTTCCAAATTTGATATTGTTTTCAATGGTGTCTTGGAACAAATAGACGCTTTGGAACACCATAGAGATCTGATCCATCAAAGAGGTCAACGTATAGTCCCGAATATCATGTCCTCCAATTTTGATGCTTCCTGCATTGACATCCCAGAAACGGGCAATTAAATTACAAACCGTTGTTTTCCCGGATCCAGAAGGGCCTACGATGGCCGTGGTTGTTTTTGCCGGAACGGTAAAGCTTACATCATGCAAAATTTCTTTGCTTCCATACGAAAAGTCAATATTTGCTACCTTTATGGAGGCTTTTTTCGGACGGATGTCTTCACCATGAATATCCATAACCGGCATCTGTTTTAGGTTTTCTACCTGATCAATAGAACTGGATACCACACGCAAAACAGCCATAGATGAACCGGCGGAATCAATCTGGGCAAAAATCATAAAGGAAATGATAACGGACATCAGAGCATTTTCCGGAAGCATAGTTCCTTGCACGTAAAGGTAAATAGCTACAACGATAATCAAAATGCTAAAGAGCTTTAGCACAAAATCCTGGGCCATATTGTAAGGCGTAAACATTTTTTCAATAGCAAGGTTGGTCTTCTTGTTACGACGAATTGCCGCATGAACCTTTTTATCACCTTTCCCTGTCAGATTAAAGGATTTAATAATGGACATTCCCTTAATCTGTTCAAGGACGGCTTCCACCAGTTCTGCTTGCGCTTCTTGGCGTTTCGGTGCAAGATGTGCCGTCTTTTTCTCCATCGCCGAGGTAACCCACAAATAAATCAGTGTACCGACAATAACGATGAGACCGATACGCCAATCCCAGATCAAGGTTATTAAAGTAAACACAAAAGCATTGAGAAAGCCTCCCATGATATTGATCAGCACAACCGGAGCTGTGTTTTCTACATCACCGAGAACCGTAGTAAGCGTTCCTACAATATTGCCGGTGTTTGCTTCATCAAAATAACCCATAGGCACGGTCTTCATTTTGTTTGCGACCGCAAGTCTCTGCCGAGCCACCATGAAGTAGCCGGCATGTGTTTGCTCGAGCTGAGCAAAGTAGTTGGTAAGAGCACGTCCGAAGATGCTGATAAGGAGAAAAAGGAGTGCCAAAAGAGCAGGGTTTGTGCCGATATCTTTTCCCAGCATCCCTAAGATGACAAAGTAAACAGCACCAATTTGAAACATATAGAAAATGGCAAAAAGAAAGGAAACGGCGATGGACTTTCTAATATTGCCCTGTTCCTCTCCGGCAAAATGTCCTATTTTTTTCAGTGCGTTCAACATGTTATTTGCCTCCTTTCGCGCCTACATGAGCAAGCCACATACTTTGATAGAGCTTTGACTTTTCAAGCAGCTCTTGATGTGTGCCATGATTTTCGATTTTTCCTTCTTCTATGACGAAGATTTGATCAGCTCCCGTGATGGTGGAAAGTCTATGAGCGATTGCGATAACGGTCTTCCCCGCAACAAGTTGTCCCAGTGCTTGCTGCATCAGCACTTCATTCTCGGGATCAATGTATGCTGTTGCTTCGTCGAAAATGACAATCGGGGCATCTTTAAGCATGGCGCGCGCAATAGAAATCCGCTGACGCTCACCTCCGGAAAGATGAGTGCCTCCTTCTCCTGCAATCGTGTCATAACCGTTTTCCAGATTCTCAATAAAGTCATGACAGCCCGAAAGCTTCGCAATGTGCTCCACGTCTTCATCCGTAGCACTCAAGCAACCCATACGAATGTTGTTGCGAATGCTTTCGTTAAAGAGAAAATTATCCTGAGATACAAAGGAAACGCTGTTATAGAGTTGTTCTAAGGGAACCTTTTTCGCATTGATGCCACCGATAGCGATGCTTCCTTTTTCCACATCCCAATAGCCGGCTATCAGTTTTGCTAAGGTCGATTTGCCGCCGCCGGATGGACCTACAAATGCATTAAAGCTCCCGTCTTTTATGCTTAAAGAAACATCATGAATAATTTCTTTGGCATCTTCACCGGATTCATAGGAAAAGGAAACATGATCGAGAACAATGTCGTGTTTGTTGAACGATATCGGGTGTTTTTCATGCTGCTGCTCTTCGGCAGCTAAGAGCGCATCAATCTGACCGACAACCGTTCCCACCCGAGCCAAACTGTCCACAAAATTCATGGCAGCCATCAAAAGGCCCGAAAGGGAGAAAGAGAGGATCACCGTCGTCAAAAATGTGCCTCCGTCCAAACTTCCACTTTGATAAAAAAGATATCCTGCCGGCAAAACAGCAAGCAGCGTTGTAGGAAGTATCGATTTAGACAGCGACATTAAGAACTGAACGCTTTTCATCCAGTCGTAGTAGTATTGGGCATTTGCGAGAATTTTCTCGGAAAACTTGTGATAGCTGCTCTCTCCTTGATTGAAAGCTTTAATAACTTCAATGCCTTCGGCATATTCCGCAATAGCGGCATTCATCTGAGCGCCAACCTGGACCGAGCCGGCATATTGCTTGCCGTAGCTTTTCATAATGATACTCATAAAAAACATTCCGATCGGGATGGATACCAAAGATAACAGTGCCATGCGCCAGTCCAGCACAATGAGATAGATCAAAATACAGAGCGGCCCCACCATATTTGCCGTCATTTCCGGAATAAGATGAGCAACCGGACGCTCCAAACTTTCCACCTGATCTACAATGAGCTGCTTCCATTCACCGCTGGGTGTCGCTGTTACTTTCCCCAGCGAGAGTTTTGGAAGCTTGTGCAGCATTTTTTCGCGCAGTTCCTGTAAAAGTTCAAAAGTGGCTTTATGGGAAACGGAAAGCGACAGTGAATATAGAACGGATTTCACGGCATAGCCTAAAAGCCCGACAACGCAGGCTTTCATATAAGCACTGAAGTCTGTCACACCATTAAATAAGTTTGTCAGAACCTGTCCCGCAGCCACGTAGGGAACGATACCACCTAAAACTCCAAGTACCGCAAGACTCACAGAGAGTTTTAGTCCGGCGTGCTGACTGGCAGCCAGTTCCCACAGACGCTTTATGGGACTTTGTTTTTTCATGTTTTTACCTCCTCACGATCACATATAAAGCAAATTAGATAACTAAGTCATCTCTTGGATAAAAAAATATAGAGCTACGGGCTGCGGTACTTTTCCCAACCCGCATTGAAAAAATTAGACATCGTCTTTGCCATACTGAGAAGCTGTTCTTTATCGGATGCGTGTACAACGAGTTCAGAGATGGCGTTGAAAAATGCATGATTGATGATATGGACACTTTGCTTGGTCATAATGGAATCCGCGTTTTCTTTCCCATGGATCATCTCTAAAATCGACCAGTCATTACGATCCTCAATTTCGATGAGTTTATCTAAGAAATGCTCATACTTTGTGCCATAGGATTTAAAAATAAGAAGCTCAAAGATATCTTTATGTGCATAGAAAAACTCAACACTTTTAAGCGTCCCTTCTTGTTTGAGTTCAAGAACTTTTAAGATTTTTTCCTTGGGAACGGGAAATTCCGTGCCGTAGGTGGAAAAACTTTCTTTTTCGTAGTATGTTGGCATGAGTTTCTTCAAAATTACCTGTAGTCATAGATCCTCCCATCAAAAATAGTTCTTGTTTAGATAACTAAGTTATCTAAACATTACACCCAGCTGTTGCTATCTGTCAAGAGAAATATTTTTACGTCAATAATTATGACCAGAAGAATGCCTGGTTTTATATGATCGTGATGCTATTTGTCCTATCGAATTGTTTTCGTACCCCTTGCTCATTTTCGTACCCCTGAGTATGAGTTTCGTACCCTAAGCGGCTGTGCCGTTAAAATGTATCAAATATGGCGTTTTGTTCTCTGCAACTTTAATTTTCTTGATCGCTTGAGGTGCTTTATCGTGGCATACCAACGACATAGTTTTCTCAACCATGTATTTAACTATCTCGGTAGGTGTGGTAACGACAGATCGATTGACACAATCTTTCTTTTTCCCGAGGATAATGCGGGTGTCATTCAGTATTAGTTGTTCGGTCAAAAACACCTCGTATATTTTTCCTAACATGTTAGGTTCTATAATATTGAAAAGGTATGGGCTCCTCGGATAATACAAACCCTCAACCATTTCTTTGATAACATTGCTGTTTAAGTCAAAGATAATATTTTCACCAGAAAACATTCCGGAGTTATATCTTTTATCTGCAGAACGGAATAGCTTTTCGAGCTCTGCATGTAATGCAGTTTCATCCGCAACTGTATCCAACAAATTATGATAAAGTGGCAGATTCTTATCCTCGCAGATCCGTAAAAATACAATTTGGTTTATAAATTCCTGAACAACATCGTTAAGGACTTCAAGATAAGAGTATCTTCCGCCTTTTGAATACAGCTCGTTACTTAGTGCGACTCTCCACTCATTAATCTGCGACAAGAAGAACGCATCGACCTGTTGTGTTTTATTTTGCCCATCCGGGAAACGCTCTCCAAAATATTCATCGAAAGCTCCCGAATAAACAGAATCACGAGAAATCAAATTATATATCTCATCAAATTTCTGTTCATAATCCGTATACCGATATATTTTATATCTGGCTACAGCGGCATGATCATCAACACGAGGAAGTGTTGTAGTATCATATATGATCAGATACTCAAAATTTGTGAGCACAGCAATTTTATGTCCCGCATTCCAACCATACTTTCTTGTTTGAATAGCTGGATCTACTGTAGTGGATATATCGACAGATGGTTTTTTTGCTTCAACGAAGAGTTTTGTGACTCCTCTTAAAGTTAGAGAATAATCTGGCCTATCTGTCTTGGTCGAATAATTCTCAGCAATCACCTCTCGATACTGAGGAGCCAATCCTTTCTTATTAGCTACATCCCACCCCAAGATTTCCAATAGAGGATCAATATACTCAATATGGATTGAAATGACCGGATTGATGTCTACAGACTCTTTTTTACTAGCCCTCGTACAAGGAAACTGGTCAAAGAATATAGGGCCGTACATGGAAATTGTTCAGAGCTTTTCTCCTGTTCAAGGTAATTGGTCTATATTCTTACTCATTTTTGATGCACTTTTTCATAGTCGTAAAAACGGCTATATGGCCCTATGGTTCATCTCAGGATTTACTTTTATTATCGTATCGCAAACCGCTTCTAAGAACTCCATATCATGTGATATCACTAATATCAATTTGTCCTGCCGCTTTGCCTTTATCAGATTTTTTGCCACGATTTGCATAGTTCTGTGGTCCAATCCACTGGTCGGCTCATCAAGAAATAGAATTTTCCTAAAAGACATCATCCTGAAAGGCCCGGCTGGAAGACGAAAAAGACCGGATCCTTAAATAAAAAGCCAGTCAGAAAGCACACCAGAAGAACTTGGCTGCCATCGAAAAATTCATCCGAAACCAAGACATCAAAAATCTGAAGTTTGGGGGTAAGCTCATCTAGGAAATAGCAAGAACCTCATCGCAACGTTGCCATATTTCCGGACTATGGGTTGCAATGATAATCAGACGCTCAGGATCACGCATTTGAAAGACCAGTTTTAAGATCTCATCGGCCGTTTTGGGATCCAGGGAAGCTGTGGGTTCATCCGCTAAAAGCAGGGAGGGCTTCTTCAGCATCAACTTGCCCACCGATATGCGCTGCGCCTCCCCACCCGACAACGTATAGATCTTTCGATCCAAAGGAAGATAAGACAGATTCACCTTGGCCAGAACGTCTCGGAAAGCCTGCTTCTTTTCCTCCTTACTCATCTTTTTTCCTACAAGTCCTAAGTCCAGGTTTTCAGCTACACTCGCATTCTCAATAAGGCCAAGATTTTGGAAGAGATAGCCCAGTTCTTTTTCAAAAAAGGTCCGCTCCTTATAGCTTTCCAAGGCTTTTCCACGGTAGATGATTTGTCCTCCATTCCAAGCTTCCAACTTGGCCATCATGTTGAGAAGAGTTGTTTTGCCGGATCCGCTTTTCCCGATCAAAGCATAAATATTTCCGGCTTCAAAACGAAAGGACAAATCTTTGAAAATTTGATGATCTCCATAGCTTTTTTGGACTTTAATCAGTTCCATCATCTCTATTCTCCTTTCAATAAGGTAACGGCACTACGATTTTCTCTCTTCATTTGCCGATGAAGAAGGATGCCCTCCATCATCATAAATACAAGAAAGACCAGAAGATTCAGTAGGACTTTACGGGATAAAACGAAAAGTAAGATCAGACCGCCTGCCATCACCCCTCCTTGTAATTTTAAATAGCTTTCATGATTTTTGAAAAAAGAAAAGCCTGAAATTCTTCGAATAAAAATCATTCGTCGGAAGTGTTCGAAATACAAACGATTCATGACCACAAAGGAAACGGCCGCTGTCAGTGTACCAATGATGCTCCCAATTAATAAGGTAATCAACTCAAAACGGTAGCCTGCCACCTGCTCTAGGTATACATTCCTTGTATTTTTAATATGAGAAACAGACCTGCTTAATCCATGTTTATGAAGAAGCTGTTCTACCCTATCAAAACTGGGAAATAGGAGAGAGGCATCGATTCGAGAAGACCATTGCTTTGCAGAAGGGATAGACTTGCCTGTAGCTTTAGGCGTCAGCACAAGAATATAGGGATCCTCCAGATATTGTTTTGGTGGCTTCCCTTCATAGTTATAAAAGAAAACCGGATCCGCTTTCGCACTTAGCAAACGAATAGGTTGTATATCTTCTTTACTTCGCTTGGATTCTTTTCCCCAAAAAGCCTCATAGAGATAGCTTTGAAGAGCTTTCTCAGCCTTGACTTTTTCCTCTCTGGAACAATTCTTGGACAGGATTAGGCCAAATTCGCCTTCCTGCAAGTGTTCCATCTTTCTTTGTTCATTTGGATCGGCAAGGATCTCCTCCCGTTTTAAATAGGATGGGCTAACCAACAAAATTTTCCGACTTTCCTCCAGACTTGGCAAAATTGGGTCCTGCTCTCGTAAAAAATGCTCGCAATAGAAAACGTCATCTTCCATAAAAGCGTCCGCCGTGAAATCGTACCAGGCTAGATCCCGCTGATTTTGCAATTCTTTTTGATAAGGATCAAAGGCACCTAAATTCATACTAAAATGAAAAGCATCCGATCGCTTGGCCCATGCCTCCGTCCCCTCCTGAATCGTTTGATACAAAGGATAGACGACAGTGACCATGTGGGTTCCAAAGCCAACTGCCAAAAAAGCGATTCCTTGCCCAATTAATAGGACCGCAAGGGCCGACTTAATAGGCATTTTCCCCTTTATAAGATCAATTAAATGGCTTTTTCTCAGCACTCGCCAAAAAATGAGTTCCATCAGAAGGGATATAAGAAGTAGGATTATGGCATAGATTCCGGCACAAGTCAAAAGGAAGAGAATAAATTTGTCGTTCCAAAGTCTGGTAAGGATAAGAAAGAAAACCGAAACAAGACCCGCTGCGAAAAAACCTAGCAAAATAGCGAATACATCGTCCAGCAGGGATGCTTTTAAAAGATGCCAACGGCCTAGGCCCGAAAGGACCTGTATCCCTGATTTTCTAAGGTCTTGAATCCGGCGCATGGTGATGAGAAGAATGAAAAGCAGGCCGAAAAGAAGCAAGCTAAAACTAAGTGATGGCCGTGGGAGATAGCCTAGAACTAAGGAAAATAAAGAATGATCATCGGGAAAATACTCCGCCTTCGCCCCATGAGAACGAAGGACTTCAGCTAGCCTCTCCTGAGAAAGGGAGCCACGTAAGATGCTGTAGGAATTGACCGGGTCCACTTTCTCCTGATCCTGGCTGCTAGCCTCTGTCATGCCCTGGGGCAACTTCCCTGGACCGAATAGAAGGTAGGAAAAATGGGATGTCTTTCCATCTTCATCCGTTGGCTGTGCAATACGTAAACTAATGAGACTGTTGGTTTCTTTGCCCAGCTTTTCTAAATCCTTTTCTACATCCTGCCAATCTAAATCTTGAGGCATCGATAAGACGAGCACATTCGGATACATCGTAAAAAGCATGCCATCAGGTTTTTCCTGGAGGATGAAACAAAAAAATAGGACAAAAATGATTGAAGTCAAACTAGTAAACCATCTCTTCATCACAACCTCCTTTGAGAGCCAATATTATGAAAACAGAATGGGGCTGTCAAAGACAGCCCCATTCATATCAAATACTAGAAGCCACGATAAAAACTAACTTTTTCTCCAATACTTGTGTTAAGGAATGCTTTAGATGTCTTATCCGCATCAGCATATCCTTTATCTGACTCTGAATCACTATGCCTGACAACTTGTGACCAATGTTTTTCAGTTGGGTGCCAGTAATTTGAAAAAGCCCCCCAATTTCCAATTTCGTGATGGCCTCCATAAGACCAAACACCATCATCGAGATTGGCAGCAAGAGCATTGGAGGAAAATAATACAACCAACGCAACTGCAAAAACAGACAACCATTTCTTCTTCATAATTTCCTCCTTAATTCCTCAGCGTCCTACTTTCTTACAAGTTTATTGTAATTGATAATTTCCTTTTGTGCAATCCTTTTCAAATTCTGAATGTCTATTAGTTTTACCTATTAATATGTATTCACTAATAAAAGATAAAGAGTCGTAATGCCAGGATTATGTAAAGTAAGTTGGTGTAAAAATAGATGAGCCATCGGGCCCTTTCGGTATAATTTTGTTGACCAAAACAAAAAACTGAAAGGAGAACCAAATGACTCAACTCAATCTTACACTGGAACCAGAATTCTTAAAAGCCCTTTTTCTACATGACAATGGAGATGCTGTGAAAAAGCTCGTAGAAAGGGTCATCGACGCCGTGTTGAACGCAGAAGCGGAAGAACAGGTTGGCGCAGCACTGTATGAACGTACCGGAGAAGCCAGAACATACCGCAACGGGTACCGCGAAAGAAGTATTACAACGCGCGTTGGGACGCTGGAGCTGCACATTCCCAAACTTCGCAACGGGCACTTTTCTACTGAGCTCTTTGCGAGATATCAATGCAATGAGAGGGCGCTTATGCTCAGCCTCATGGAGATGGTCATCCAAGGTGTTTCTACACGCAAAGTCAGCGCCATTACGGAAAAGCTCTGCGGCACTCAATTCTCTGCACAGACGGTCTCTCAGCTTTGCAAAGAGCTGGATGAGAGCATTAACGTCTTCCGAAATCGTCCCCTGACAAAGGCGTATCCTTTTCTCTGTGCGGATGCAACCTATGTGCGCCAGCACAGCGAAGATCGTGGCGTGATCAGCGTAGGCTTGTTCATTGTGTTGGGCGTGCGCGAAGATGGCATACGGGAAGTCCTGGGGTTTTCTGTTTCGGAAAAAGAGTCGGAAGCAACGTGGAAAGAAATGTTTCAATCACTGAAAAACCGCGGTCTGCAAGGCGTGCGCCTCATCACCTCCGATGCCCATTGTGGGATTCAAAAAGCAATATTTCAATCCTTTCCCGGCTGTGCCTGGCAGCGTTGCCAGACGCATTTTTCCAGGAATGTACTAGATGCCTGCCCAAGTCGTACGGTGCCAGAGCTGAAGATTCGTCTGCGAGATATGTATGAAGCGCCAACCTTGGACGAATGCAGAAACCGCAGAGATGCCATTCTCAAAGATTTTTCTCTGAGTGCACCAAAGGCCATGAAGGTTTTAGAGCAAGGCTGGAACGACATCGTGTCAGTTTATGCCTATCCACCAACGCTGAGAAAGAAGCTGCGCACATCCAATGCGATTGAGCGCGTAAATGGCGAAATCAAGCGCAGGGAGAATGTGATTCGGATCTTCCCCAATGAGGCAAGTATTCTTCGCCTCATGGGAGCGATTTTAATGGATCTACACGAAAATTGGGCGCAACGGAAATATATGGATCTTACAGAACTCTGTCATTGGGAAGCCGAACAGGTGGTCGCCCCCATGGGGGCGATGGGAGAAGGAACAACCTCTGCAGCTTAAGAGACACATTGATACGAAATTATACGGAGGTTTTTACACCAACTTTCTTGACACAACTATCAAACCGCTCTACCAAATCTTTCAATATATCTATGTTCATTTGTCCATAAACCTTCTTATTCGATACTCAATATTAGTTCCCGACATCTGAATCTTCATCAGGAACTATTTCACAGATATCCGAGATGTCACATTTTAGCTCTTCGCATATTTTCACCAACACATCCGTCGTAACATTAGCGCCTTTACCGAGTTTGGCAAGAGAGGCGGAGCTTATCTTCGCCTTTTTCGCAAACTCAGTTTTTTTCATATCTCGTTCTACAAGCATTACCCATAATTTTTTGTAAGATAATTTCACACTGTCTCCTTCGGAAGATCTTTTCTCCAGCTCGGCATAAAGCCATACTCATGACCATCTTTCTCGTCTTTATAGTACGTGATTACATTAACTCCTCGTGCTGCAAAATCTATATCTGTTGGAATAACATTCAGGTTATCCACTATAATTACCTGCCCATCGCCCTGATGGTTCAGGAAATACTGATAAAGGCCATTCTTTATGGTTTCACCATCAAAGGCTTCCTCGTTTTCGTCAAATCCAAGAAGCGGCGTGTCCACCATCAGAAAACCCGGCTTTATGAAAACATCATCCGTATTGAAGTATTCGTAAAGCATTAGCGCTACCACCGAATTCAGGAATGAGCGATAGCCCTTGCCCTGATCCTCTGACTTTGGGACACCATCCATGAGGATATCAAAAGATGAGAAATCCCAGCTGGCATATCCTACCGAGCGATAATTGCACTCTTTCAATATCTTGTTTAGGATTACACTGAACCCTGTACCTACTTCCTCCTCAAACTCCTGCTTTGCATGGTAAAGAGGAGGATTTTTCTTTTTCTGTAGCTCGGCGACCTTCTTCTTTCCAAGTATGGCCAGCTGATCATTTACAAAGTCGATACCGTTCTGGAGAGTTGTGTAATCCTTAAACCGCTGCATTCCAGAGCGATAGTTCTGAATTTCCTGATTTTTTTCCTCAAGAGCATCGCTTATTTCTGCCCTGCGATCCTGCAACTCTTTGATTCTATGTTGCAGCGTTTCCTGCTCACCACGGACACTTTTTTCTGTGGCAGCGATCACAGCAAGCTCCGAGGCGATCCTTTTTATCTCTGCATTGATGGCCTCAACATAACTGTCGTCATCTTCCGGATGTAACTCTCCCCCACAGAACGGACAAACGCCATTAGTTGGCTGAGCATTGACGGCCTGTTCGCCTTTTGAAATAAAGTCCAGCCGCTGCAGGTCAGCTTTATACTGACTGATCAGGGACTCATAGCGATCCAAAAGAACTCGGCAATTTGCATCCTCTTGCTGGTATTCGGCCATCTGTCTGACAATGGCCGTGTTCTCGTCCATCAGGTCTCTGATTTCTTGCTGGACTTCTTGGATGTGATCTGTGAATTCCTGCATCTCCTTATCGATATCCATTCCGTTCAGCTCTTCCAGCTGCATGATGTAGCTGATGCGCTTTTCGGTAAGGGCAGATACCTGCTCCTCTATATAGTCCACGACAGCCTTCTTCTTGGCCGTCGCCACTTCCGGCTTTGTTATTTCCGGTATTCCTTTCTTATAATCTCCGGTCAACAGGAAGTACAAGGACGCTATCAGCGGCGTCTCGTAGCGAGAGTCCTTTATCACAATTGATTCTGACTTATCGATCTCATTCTCATCGGCAAAGAAAACGCTGGCGATATTTGTCCATGACATCCGCTCCCTTGCGTACCGAGCTGTCTTTGGAACCTCAATCGTCTCATTCAGACCAATGATGCGTAGCCACAGATCGTTTAAGTATCTCGAATTGTCCTTCTTGTAATTTGTATCGTATTCACCGTCGTCCACTTTAGTGCTTTCGGCTGTCACCGTCACTTTCTCTTCGTCAAGTTTTCTGGAAATCGTGATCCGGCCATATCGTTCAGTCATAAACACCCCTTCGATATCCGTGTATCCGGTCAGAGGTGAATACGGCCTTGTATCAGAGCTAAAGAGGTAATAGATACATTTGAGTATCCATGTTTTCCCTGTGTTTGACCTGCCCTGAATGATATTCAGTCCGTCAGTGAAGGTAACGACACCATCAATCTTTCCGGCTCCGGACACGCGCAACTTTTCGATCATGAATTTCTGCATCCTTACGCCTCCTTTGCCTCTGTCGCTTTATCGCTTATGTACTGCAGGATGCCATCATCTGAATAGTCAGAAAATCTCCTGCACACTATTTTTGCTCCAACCACATACGATCTCGCGTATGGGGACTGGATATTTTGAACAACGGATCTGCCACGATCATTGATGCTATATAAGAACCCTTGAGCTGTATGCTCTACATTTACAAAATCATTTCTAACCGAGAGCTTTATTGCCTCGGTTATTTTTTCGCGCTTATTGGCAAACTCGGCAAATCCAAACTCGTTATCTCCGTGGAGATTTTTATCCAGCACCTTGCACTTCTTTCCATAAATGCAGATGAAATCCAGTGCCGCAAGTCTATCCGCATTTGCAGACACATTCAGCGTGTCTGCCAGCAATAGAACCCGCAGCATATTCTCGAACACTGTATTAAAAACCCTACTCCGCATACGGATCAACCCACGATATAATCGTCTTGTCATTCACCAGAATGTGAACGATGCCAAGCCTTTCTAAATTTCCTATCAGGTTTTTTATCAGCGACAACTTCGACTTTGTAAGTTGAATATCCGAGATTTTCTTAAGCACTTCCAGCAGGCGTCTGTATCCGTTGTCGTAATCATCAAAATATGTGGTCTTTATCCCATCGAAAGCATCAGCCTTTAATATGTCAAACTGATTCTCACCGTCTTCATAGACCTCACTGATGGATCGCTGAATGCTCTCTGCACTCAAGTAGGCCTTCCGCTGGTCATAGAAATTCGTCTGGTATTTCTTAGGAAGCGAAGATACCTCATCAACCGTTACTTCATCACGAGATAAGACCTCGGCGTAGGCGTCACAAAGCGCAGAGATATAGTCCGCTTCAAAATCGTAAATCTGTGCATCGCTTAACCTGATAGGCAGCTCAATAATGTCACCGTCGATATAGAGCTTTCCATCTTCGCAATAAATACGATCTCCGGCCAGATTCTTAATGCTGGGCTTGGGATCATGAATGGTCAAAACAATATCGACATCATGTATTCCCTTGGACAGCCCATGAAAAATCTGATTCAGGATATCCTGTACAGCTGATCCGAGCTCATCTATCTCAACCGTAAGTCCCCGACGCTTCAGAAACTGCTGTAGGTGATCCTTTTCTGCATCGTAGAGATTATCTATTTCTTCCGCGAAGTCCTGTCCGTCGTACCGACTGCAAATTAAACCAGCGCGTGCTTTGGATATGAACTTCTTTCCTTCAAGAATCTGGTTAAGCATATTGATCGACATCCTGCTGGCGAGCGGATTGAACTCATCGTTCGCGGCCATCCGCTCCTCTTCCTCAGTCATTGGATCGCGCAGAGTCTCGCCAACGAGTGTAATCACAAAATCGCCCCCGCGCCCGGTCGGGCTCATATATGTTTTCAATTCGCCAGCTATCTCATGAAAGTACACTCCGCTCCACCTCCTTTTGACCTTTTAGGTCAAACCGCAGTCATCGGCGGTCATAACCGAAAAGACCAGATTTTGTACAATGTAAGCAGTCATTGGGCGACTGATAAAAACCGCTTTTATATTGTACCACGTTTCTTAGCGATTTTTAATACTTTGCGAGTTTTCACTGATAAGAAATTTGCGAACGCAAATATATTTTTCCTAAATGACCCGCCGCTATGGACGCTCACCCGGCATGCAGAGTGGCTCGAACGGACATAGCGGGCACAAGTAAATAAACACCAACCTACGAGCGTGGTTGGCAACTGAAACGGATTATTTCCTGTTCCGGTCGGCCTTCCACGCTCTTTTTTCATGAGACCTCCGGTTCGGGAACCACTCGAAAACCGGAGGTTTCATTATGCAAAATAACGACAATCAGAAGACCTATTTCATTTACGTTCGCAGCACCAGCGAGAAAGTGCCAGTCACCAAGGCGCAACACGACGCTTTCTATAAGGAAGCCGACCGCATCCGCCACAAGGAGCAGGATCACGGCAGGTGCATGTGCCCTTACCGCTTCATCTGGAAATGCGACGGCGATTGCATAGGCTGCGAATATCACGCGGCGGGCGACGTCACTTCGCTGGATCAACCGCTTCCGGACGGCAACGGCACCCTCGGCGACTATATCCCCGACCGCAGCAAGCCGATGGATGAAGTCATCGCAGACCGTATGTTGCTGGAGCAGCTCTTTGCCCGCCTGCGTGAGCTCGACCCGGAGGCCGATACCATCATTCAGCTTTGGAAGGATCACTCGGAAGGTATCTCCGACCGTAAGATCGCCGAAGCCCTCGGCAGACCGCAGCGCACCTTTGCTGACCAAATGAAGAAGTATCGCACCGAGCTTCGCAAGGTTCGCGGTTACTAATCTACTTATATAATACAAGCCGTCTTTCCGGCCACTGTCCCTCTCTCGGATGGTGGTCGGAAATTTTTTTATAACATCCTCCGCTCAAATCGGCAGTTCATCTCCAGTGGAACTTGAAGGACAGAGAGAAACGCCTTCAGAAAGCGAGGTGAACAGTATGTACCGCAGTTACGCAGACACCGGCGGCAACGTGAACGAGGAGATCAAACTCCTAAATTCCATCAGTCGCGTTAGCGCCAGACTGGCAAGGAACCTCTCACTCCTTGCCGCAAGCCAATCCGAGGAAGGAGGAAAAGAACATGTCAAAGATGGCAGAAATGGCACAGACCATCGAAGAGCTCCGAAGCGCTGCTGCTTCTATTAATGCCGCAGCTGACTGGCTCTACCAGCAGTTTTCCGGTGACGACACCGAGGCGCAGCCTGCTAAGGCACCCGCCAAGAAGGAGCCGAGGCCGCAGCTGAAGCTGGAGGACGTAAGAGCCGTCCTTGCCGAGAAGTCCCGCGCCGGTCATACCGCAGGGGTGCGAGCCCTGCTTAAGAAGCATGGTGCCGACAAGCTCTCAGAGATCAACCCGGCAAAGTATGAAGCCCTGCTCAAGGACGCGGAGGTGATCGGAGATGACAGCTAAAGCACATGCGATCCTCTCTGCATCCAGCTCCGACAGGTGGCTACATTGCCCGCCATCGGCAAGGCTCTGCGAAACCTACAAGGATAAAGGATCGGACTATGCTGCGGAAGGAACCGACGCCCACGCACTTGGCGAGTACAAGCTAAAAGCCGCGCTGGGACTGCCCGCAGAAGACCCGACCGAAAGCCTCACATGGTATTCCGAGGAGATGGAGGACTGCACCTCCGGCTATGCCGAATACGTGCTGGAGCAGGTCGAGGCCGCCAAGGAAACCTGCGTTGATCCGGTAGTCCTTATCGAACAGCGCGTGGACTTCTCTCGCTGGGTAGAACAGGGCTTTGGCACCGCCGACTGCATCATCATCGCAGATGGCACGCTCAGGGTAATCGACTACAAGCACGGCCTTGGCGTTCTGGTCTCCGCCGACGAGAACCCGCAGATGCAGTGTTACGCCCTCGGCGCTTTGGAGCTTTTCGATGACATTTACGACATCGACACGGTCTCTATGACGATCTACCAGCCGAGACGCCAGAACGTCAGCACTTACGAGATTAGCAAGGATGATCTGTACCACTGGGCAGACGAAGTATTGAAGCCCACCGCAGAGCTGGCCTTCGCCGGAGACGGAAACTTCCTGTGCGGCGAATGGTGCGGCTTCTGCAAGGCAAAGAACGAGTGCCGTGCCAGAGCCGAATCAAACCTAAAGCTCGCTCAGCACGATTTCAAACTCCCACCACTGCTCACGGATACCGAGATCGAGGTCATCCTCGGCAAGGTGGATGAGCTGGTCAGCTGGGCTTCCGACATCAAGGGATACGCCCTGCAGCAGGCTCTCTCCGGAAAAGAGTGGTCAGGCTTCAAGCTCGTCGAGGGACGCAGCAACCGTAGATACAGCAACGAAGCCGCCGTCATTGACGCGGTTGAGAAAGCAGGCTTTAACCCGTATGAAAAGAAGCTGCTCGGCATTACCGCCATGCAGAAGCTCCTCGGCAAGTCCCGCTTTGATGAACTCTTGACGGCTTATATCGAAAAGCCGCAGGGCAAACCCACACTTGTGCCGGATAGCGACAAGCGCCCGGCCATGAATACAGCAAAAAATGATTTTATGGAGGAAAACGACAATGAGTAAGAATGTAAAAATTAGCAATCCCATGAAGGTTATCACCGGAGTCAATACCCGCTGGAGCTACGCAAACGTCTGGGAGCCGAAGTCCATCAACGGCGGCACGCCCAAGTACAGCGTAAGCCTCATCATCCCGAAGTCCGACACCAAGACCATCGCCAAGATCAAGGTCGCCATCGAGGCTGCCTACAAGGAGGGCGAGGCCAAGCTCAAGGGCAACGGCAAGTCCGTACCGGCGCTTTCTGTCCTGAAGACGCCTCTGCGCGACGGCGATGCGGAGCGCCCGGACGACGAGGCATATAAGAACGCCTACTTCGTCAATGCCAACGCCACCTCTGCTCCCGGCATCGTGGACGCAGACCTGAACCCGATCCTCACCCGCTCGGAGGTGTACTCCGGTGTGTATGGCCGTGCCAGCATCACCTTCTACGCCTTCAACAGCTCTGGCAACAAGGGCATCGCCTGCGGGCTTAACAACCTGCAGAAGGTCCGTGACGGTGAGCCTCTTGGCGGCAAGGCAAGTGCAGAGTCCGACTTTGCGACTGACGACGATGAAGATTTTCTGGACTAAGGAGGTGCGACCATGACAGTGACTACATTACAGACAATCCTGCTGACCGCGCTGATCGCCATCTGGCTGGTATTCAGCATCGTGTTCCTGATCTCGTCCATCCAGAGCTTTATCAACGACCGCAAGCGTGAGAAGCGCGAGGAGGAATCTGCCGCCCGCGACCTCAAGTACCATGAGGAACGCATGCAGCGTGAAAAGGAACAGGCCGAACATGAACGTGAGTACCACGAGAAGCGCATGAAGTCCTTGGAGTAAATCAGAAACGGCAGGCGGCAGGGATACATTCTCTGCCGCTTGTTTGAATTGAGGTGAAAATACTATGAATCAAGAGAAAATACAAAAGCTGTCCATCGATCTCGAAACATACAGCGATATCGACCTTGCCAAATGTGGCTTATATAAGTATGCGGAGTCTCCAAATTTCGAGATTCTGCTGTTCGGTTATGCAGTTGATGGCGGCAAAGTCCATGTGGTGGATCTGGCTCAAGGAGAACAGATACCGGAAGATGTCCTGTCTGCCTTGACGGACGATTCTGTTATCAAGTGGGGATTTAATGTCTCATTTGAACGCGTCTGCCTGTCTCGCTATCTTTCAGACCGTGGCATCAGCCTTGACCCCTTCCACGATAACCACCCGCTCTCGCAGGAGTGCGCCCAGTTCCTGAATCCAGAAAGCTGGCGCTGCTCTATGGTCTGGGCGGCTACGCTGGGACTGCCTCTGTCCTTAAAAGGTGTCGGCGCAGTATTAAAACTCGACGATCAGAAGATGGACGAGGGCAAGGCGCTCATCAAATATTTCTCCGTGCCCTGCGCTCCTACCAAATCCAATGGTGGCCGCACCCGTAACCTGCCCGCCGACGATCCGGAAAAGTGGTCTGTTTTTAAGGCATATAACAAACGGGACGTCGAGGTCGAAATGGCGATCCAGCAGAGGCTTACCAATTACCCGGTGCCGGATTCGGTCTGGGAGGAATATCACATCGATCAGGAAATCAACGACCGTGGCGTTCGGCTTGATATGGATCTGGTGAAGGAAGCCATCGAGATGGATACCCGCTCCCGCAAAGAACTGACTGCTGCCATGAAGGATATCACCGATCTTGATAATCCGAACTCCGTACAGCAAATGAAACAGTGGCTCTCCGACAACGGCCTCGAAACCGACACCCTCGGCAAGAAAGTCGTGGCAGAGCTTATCAAAACCGCTCCACCACAGCTGCAGACCGTTCTGGAGCTCCGCCAGCAGCTCGCCAAGTCCTCCGTCAAGAAATATCAGACGATGGAGCGTGCGGTCTGTGATGACGGCCGGGCTCGCGGCATGTTCGCTTTTTACGGAGCCAACCGTACCGGTCGATGGGCAGGAAGGCTCATCCAATTACAAAACCTCCCGCAAAACCACCTGCCGGATCTGGCCGAAGCCCGCGCCCTTGTGAAATCCGGCGACTTCGATGCCGTGAAGCTCCTATATGAAGATGTGCCGGACACGCTCTCGCAGCTCATCCGCACGGCCTTCATTCCGAAGGATAGCACGCAGTTTTATGTTTCAGACTTTTCCGCCATCGAAGCAAGAGTCATCGCTTGGTATGCCGGTGAGATGTGGCGGCAGAAGGTCTTCGAGAACGGAGGCGATATCTACTGCGCCAGCGCCTCACAGATGTTCCATGTCCCGGTTGAGAAGCACGGTGTCAACGGCCACCTGCGGCAAAAAGGCAAGATTGCGGAATTAGCCCTCGGCTACGGCGGCTCGGTCGGTGCCCTCAAGGCAATGGGAGCCATCGAGATGGGACTATCCGAAGATGAGCTTCCTCCGCTGGTGGATGCTTGGAGGCAGACGAATCCGCATATCGTGAAATTCTGGTGGGACGTCGACCGCGCTGTCATGGAAGCTGTAAAGCATAAGCACACGACCAGTAGCTACGGTCTCACCTTTTCCTGCCGCTCCAGGATGCTCTTTATCACGCTGCCCTCCGGACGGAACCTCGCCTATGTGAAGCCCAAGGTCGGCACAAACAAATTCGGCGGCGAGTGTATCACCTACGAGGGCATTGGAAGCACAAAGAAATGGGAGCGGCTCGACTCTTACGGCCCGAAATTTGTGGAAAACATCGTGCAGGCGACCTCCCGCGACATTCTCTGCTATGCCATGAAGACGCTGCGCTGCTGCTCAATTGTCATGCATATCCACGACGAGCTGGTCATCGAAGCCGACCCACACATGTCCCTTGATGCGCTCTGTGAACAGATGGGCAGGACTCCGCCGTGGGCAAAAGGCCTGAAGCTCCGCGCCGACGGCTACACCACACCCTTCTACAAAAAAGATTAAAAATCGTCCGCTCAAATCAGGCGTTCATCTCCAGTGGAAATTGGAGGTGGACGCCTTTTAAGTCTGCCCGGAAAGGAGGACGCAAGGTTTGAGTAACGATTTTCAAAACAGCGAGGGCTATCCCGACCCCACTGCCGGTGAGGCGCTCTCCCGGATTGCGAAAAATGAACGGCAATCCCTCAGAGCTTTCCGGCCTATCGTCTACATCTGCTCTCCGTTTTCCGGAGATGTGGAAACGAACGTGGCCAATGCCAGACGCTACAGCCGCTTTGCCGTGGACAAGGGATATATCCCCATCGCACCGCATCTGCTGTTTCCACAGTTCCTTGATGACACGAATCCCACGGAACGCGAGCTCGGTCTATTCTTTGGAAATGCGCTCATGAGCAAGTGTGCCGAGGTCTGGGTATTCGGCAGCCACATCTCATCCGGGATGGAAGCAGAAATCAAACGTGCCAAGTGGAAGGACTATCGCTTGCGCTATTTCACAGAAGAATGTCAGGAGGTCTAACACCATGTATGAAATTAAAGAAAATCGCAAGAAGCTCCACGACGGCACAGAGATCACAACCTATACCCGCGATGTGGTGAGCGCCAATATCCTGCAGGTCGAGGCCGGGACAACCGGCTACAAAGGCGGCGATACCGGACATGGCGGCCGCACCTATTTTCGTATCAAGGACGAAGGCGGCACAGACATCGATATAAAGCCTTTCATGGATAGATTTGGCAGTGAGGGCTTTGAGGTTACCCTTGGCGGCGACTGCGAGCTGGAGACCATGATTCGCGCTCTGAAATTCATCACGAAGGTGCTGGAGGAAGAATCGGAGGAGGTGTACGACTGATGTTTACCCTGTATAGCGCTGATTTTATCGGCAATCCCGGAAACTGCTCCTATCCGCATAAGACAGTGGTCATGGATAAGGACAGCTTAAAGGCTGCGGTCGGCCATGACTATGTGTGTGCGGAATATAAACACCACTACCGCAACGGTGCCAATTTTCTCTCCGCTAACTGCCTTCCCGTGGACTGTGACAACGACCACTCGGAAGATCCGAAAGACTGGATCACACCGGCAGATGTATTGGAGGCCTTTCCCGGCGTCAGCATTGCTATCCACTACAGCCGTTTCAACCAGCGTGAGAAAAACGGCAAGCCCGCAAGGCCGAAGTTTCATGTGCTCTTTCCCATTGAGCGCGTGACGGACGCTACCCTTTACAGCGATATGAAGAAGCTGGTCAATTCCATCTTCCCGTATTTCGATACGAATGCACTGGATGCGGCACGCTTCTTCTTCGGGACACAGGAGCCGAACGTGGAGCTCTATCCCGGTCGCATGAATCTCACGGAATTTTTGAATGATGACGAGTTCGATGCAGGCCTGCCCGGCGGCCATGAAAAAGACGCCACAATCCCGGAAGGCAGCCGCAACGCCACCATGTCCCGCTTTGCCGGTATCGTCATCAAGAAATACGGCGATACAGAAAAAGCCTACCAGAGCTTTCTGGAAAAGGCCGCGACCTGCGTGCCACCTCTCGATCAAAACGAGCTCGACACCATCTGGCACAGCGCCCAGCGCTTTTATTCGAAGATCAGCCGTGAGGACGGATATGTCCCTCCGGAGGTCTATAACGACGAGAACAGCTATATGCCGGAGGACTTCTCTGACGTCGGGCAGGCCGAGGTGCTATCAAAGTATTTTGCAAACGAGCTGCGCTACTCACCGGCCACCCATTTTATCCGCTACAGCGACCACTATTGGCAGGAAACGGAGCCCGGCGCTCAGGCCGTCGCCCATGAGCTTACCCGCAGGCAGCTGGTCGAGTCGAACCGCATGATGTTTGAAGCGCTGCAGAAGCTAAAAAACTGTGGTGCGCAGGAAATCCTCGATAACACCTCAAAGGCCAAGGCCGAACAGCTGATGAACGATAAGCAGATGAAAGCGTATCAGGAGTTCCTTGCCGCCAAGGCCTACCAGAGCTTTGCTGTCCGCAGGCGTGACTCCAAGAACATTACATCCACCCTCAAGGAGACGCACCCGATGCTGGAAATTTCGCCGAGGGATCTGGACGCGGACTGCTTCCTTCTCTGCACACCGGAGGCGACCTACGACCTTCGAAAAGGAATGGCCGGTGCCCGCGAGCACTCTGCAGATGATTTTATTACGAAGATTACATCGGTCTCGCCCGGCAGCAAGGGAGCGCAGCTTTGGCAGGACAATCTGGATTTAATTTTCCAGAAGGATCAGCAGCTTATCGACTATGTGCAGATGATCTGCGGTCTGGCCGTCATCGGCAAGGTCTATGTTGAGGCGCTCATCATCGCATACGGCGATGGCCGCAACGGTAAGTCCACCTTCTGGAATGCGGTCTCCCGCGTGCTGGGACTTTACAGCGGAAATATCTCCGCAGACACCCTGACCGTCGGCTGCCGCAGAAACATCAAGCCGGAAATGGCCGAGGTCAAGGGAAAGCGCCTGCTGATCGCTGCGGAAATGCAGGAAGGCGCACGCCTTAACGACTCCACCGTCAAGCAGCTCTGCTCCACGGATGATGTATTCGCGGAGAAAAAGTATAAAGACCCGTTTTCCTTCAAGCCCTGCCACACGCTGGTGCTCTATACCAACCACCTGCCTCGCGTCTCCGCCTCTGATGATGGTATCTGGCGCAGGCTTATTGTGATCCCGTTCAATGCCAAGATCGAGGGCAAGGCCGACATCAAGAATTACGGTGAGTACCTGTATGAGAATGCCGGTGAAAGCATTCTGGCGTGGATCATCGAAGGTGCCAAGAAGGTCATCGAGCTCGACTACCAGATTCCGGTGCCGGACTGCGTGAAGAAGGCTATCGATGAATACCGCAGCCAGAACGACTGGTTCGGACATTTCTTAGACGAGAAGTGCGATGTGGACGATTCCTTTAAGGAAAGTTCTTCGGCACTCTATCAGGCGTACCGCAATTATTCGCTGGACTGCAATGAGTATGTGCGCAGCACGGCAGACTTCTACTTTGCACTGGAAAAAGCCGGATTTGAGCGGCTGACACTGAATCGGAAGCGTTATTTCAAGGGCTTGAGGATTCGTGAGGATACAGGCGCAGAGGAAGATTTTCTGCAGTAATGAGGGACTTATGACAAGGTGTATCAAGGTCTTATATAAAAACTCTCTTAGGCCTTAAAAAATAGCTCTAAGAAAAAGTTCTGTAAATACCATTGATACACCTTGCACTCCCCTGAAATTAACGCCTGACGGAGGTTACCGATGATAGAAAAACAGATAGAAAACAAGTTAACTCTGGCGGTTAAAAAACATGGTGGGATTGCGCTAAAGCTGGTGTGTCCCTCTTTCGCAGGAATGCCCGACCGCCTGATTTTACTCCCTGACGGCCATATCGGCTTCGCAGAGCTGAAGGCACCCGGCAAAAAGCCACGCCCGCTCCAGCTCTCACGTCACAAGCTGCTGCGGGAGCTGGGCTTTCCGGTATACGTCATTGACGACCCGGAGCAGATTGGAGGGATGATCGATGAACTTCAAGCCACATGATTATCAGGACTATGCCATCCGCTATATCGAAAAGCACCCTGTGGCCGCAGTCCTACTCGATATGGGACTTGGCAAGACGATCATCAGCCTGACGGCAGTAAATGACCTCTTGTTTGACAGCTTTGAAGTCCACCGCGTTCTGGTGGTGGCTCCCTTAAGAGTCGCCCGTGATACGTGGCCTGCGGAAATTAAAAAATGGGAGCACCTTGGCGGTCTGACCTATGCGGTCGCAGTCGGGACACCGAAGGAGCGAAAAGCTGCACTCATGCAGCAAGCGGACATCACAATTATCAACCGTGAGAACCTGCAGTGGCTAATTGATGAGTCCGGCTTTTCCTTCGACTTCGATATGGTGATTATTGACGAGCTCTCATCCTTCAAAAACCACAAGGCTAAGCGCTTTAAGTCTCTGATGAAGGTAAGACCGAAGCTCCATCGCATTATCGGACTCACCGGCACACCTTCTTCAAACGGTCTCATGGATCTGTGGACAGAGTTTAAGGTGCTGGATATGGGTGAGCGCCTCGGACGCTTTATCACGCAGTACCGGACAAATTACTTCATGCCGGACAAGCGTAACGGTGAAATCATCTACTCCTATAAGCCACTGCCCTATGCGGAGGACGTCATCTACAGGAAAATCTCAGATATCACGATTTCCATGAAGTCCACCGAACATCTGAAGATGCCGGAGCTTGTTTCTACGGAATACGAGGTGCAATTATCCGATTCTGAGCGCAGCCGCTATGAGAATTTAAAGCAAGAGCTCATATTACAGCTCCCTGACGGTGAAGTGACTGCTGCCAATGCCGCATCGCTCACCGGCAAGCTCTCTCAGCTGGCAAACGGAGCCATCTATGCCGATACCGGCGAGGTCATGGAGTTCCACGACAGGAAGCTGGACGCTCTGGAAGATATTATCGAGGCCGCCAACGAAAAACCTCTCCTTGTGGCCTACTGGTTCCGGCATGACCTTAGCCGCATCAAGAACCGCTTCAATGTCCGAGAGATCAAGACGAGCCGCGATATTGCTTACTGGAATGCGGGAAAGATTCCTGTAGCAGTCATCCATCCGGCCTCTGCCGGTCACGGCTTAAACCTGCAGGCCGGAGGCTCCACCCTTGTATGGTTCGGGCTTACATGGTCGCTGGAGCTATATCAGCAGACGAACGCGCGTCTCTGGCGGCAAGGCCAAGAATCCCGGACTGTAGTGATCCAGCACATCATCACCAAGGGCACTATCGACGAGAGGATCGTAAAGGCGCTATCCAAAAAGGAAATGACACAGACTGCGCTGATTGATGCGGTCAAGGCAGACCTTGAGGTGACCTAATGCTTGATCCTTATGAAAATCTCGCTAACGCCATCGTGCTGCAGGCCGTGAAGGATTACCGGGATGCACTAAAGCGCCTGAAAAAGAAACCCAGTAATCAAGCTGCCATGTCGGATGCGATGGAATGTGAACGGTTCTTCCGCTCCGCTTGGTACAAGGCCTTAACGAGTGTGGACGACGAGTATCTCATACAAAAACTACGAGAGGAGGCAAAAAGCCTATGACCATAAAAGAATATCTGCATCAGGCCTACCGCCTTGATCAGAGAGTCAAGTCCGACACGATGGAAGCACAAAACCTGCGTGAGATGGCAGGCAGCGTGTCGGCTATCCAATATGACAAAGACCGCGTGCAGACATCCAGAAATACCGAGGCACCCTTTGTCCGGACACTGGAAAAGTTCTGGGCACTGGAAAAGAAAATCGCCGGTGAGCTTGAAATGCTCTCTGACCTTAAGAAGCAGATACGGGAGGTCATTGAGGCGGTTCCGGACACCGACGAGCGCATGGTTTTGAAGTATCGGTACATCCACAACTATACATGGGAGCAGATCGGGATGGAGCTTTGTGCAGATGCCCGCACCATCCGTCGCTGGCACGGCAAGGCGCTCCTTCATGTGACACTGCCGGATGATCCGATCACAATATAAAAATGCGCCCGAAATGTCCTGCTTTGTCCTAAGATGTCCACCCGCCCAATATGTTAGTATATAGTCAGCAAACCAGAATAAAGAATGGCTGCACGCGCAGCCCACAAGCCTTGCGGGAACAATCCTGCAGGGCTTTCTTTATGCCCGGAAAGGAGGCGCGGCTGATGCCAAGAAAACCTAAAAGACCGTGCCGCTTTCCCGGCTGCCCTAACCTGACGGACGGCGTTTATTGTGAGGAGCACGCGAGGCAAATGGAACGGCACTACGAAAAGTTCCAGCGCGGCTACTCTCCCGGCAAACGATACGGCAGAGCTTGGAAACGAATCCGTGACCGCTACGTCCACAAGCATCCGCTCTGCGAGCAGTGCTTAAAGGAAGGACGCTACGTCGCGGTCGAGGAAGTCCACCACATCCTGCCGCTGGCTGAGGGTGGAACGAATGACGAGTCTAACCTGATGAGCCTTTGTCGCTCGTGTCACGAGAAGATTCACCACGAGCGCGGCGACCGGTAGGGCGGTCAAAATCTCTACGACCTTTTTCTCCGGAAAACGGTGCGGGGTCACGCGTACAAAAAGAGCGAAAACAAACAGGGAATAGCCCAAAGGAAGGAGGCGAAAGCCAATGGCAAAAGATGGAACTGCCCGCGGAGGGCAGCGATTCGGCCAAGGGAGACCAAAAAAAGCACTGAAAGAAAAACTGGAAACAGGTAATCCCGGAGGCAGAGCATTAGAAATCTTTGACTTGCCGGATCCTCCTGAGATGGAAGGTACCGATACGCCCGACCCCAGAGATTACATGCTCGAAGAGCAGCGAAGCGGCATAGAGCTTTGCGCTGCGGATGTGTTTAAAGAAACGTGGGAGTGGCTTGCCTCGCTTCACTGCGAAAGGCTGGTCAATCGTCAGATTATTGATCAATACGCCATGAGTGTTGCTCGCTGGATTCAGTGCGAACATGTAATTTCCCGCTACACGATGCTTTCCAAACATCCAACTTCGGGAAATCCGATAGCTTCTCCTTTTGTGACAATGTCTCAAAACTACATCAAGCAAGCAAATCAGCTCTGGTATCAGATTTATCAGATCGTGAAAGAAAACTGCACAGCTGATTACGAAGGTTCAAACCCGCAGGATTTGGCAATGGATCGTCTTTTGAAAATGCGGGAACTTTAAAACAAAACATAGCGATTGTTTTAAGCCATGCGGGAGCATGGCTTTTTTCATATACAAAAATGGAGGTGAAGTAAATGTACGAACGTGTAAATCCCGCACACCCCGATAAAGTAGCAGACCGCATCGCGGGAGCCATTGTTGACCTTGCTTATGCAAGCGAGACAACCCCCAAGATTGCCGTCGAAGTTCTTATCGGTCACGGCATCTGCCATATCATTGCGGAAACAAATACACATCTTTCTACATCAGATATTGAAGCGGCTGCTCGCCGCCTTGCAGGAGATGTTTCTGTAGATATCCGGCTTGCAGCTCAAGATGCACACCTTTCCGAAAACCAGAAAGAGCATCTTCGTTGCGGGGATAACGGCGTCTTCTCCGGTATGCCTGTCTCGGAGGAAGAAAAGAAACTCTCCGAGATTGCCAAAAGTATCTATGCCATCTATCAGACGGACGGCAAATATATATTAGACGGCGAAAAACTTGTCATCTGCCAGTCTCATGTTGAAACGAAAAAGCTCCAAGCGGCCTATCCAAATGCCATCGTCAATCCTTTAGGCGACTGGACGGGCGGTACGGACGTGGACACCGGTGCGACCAACCGGAAACTCGGAAGTGACATGGGATCTTCCGTCACGGGCGGCGGTCTTCACGGAAAAGATCTCTCGAAAGCCGATGTTACGCTTAATATTTACGCCCATCTTCTGGCACAGAAAAGCGGAAAACCTGTTCATCTTTCCTGCGCCATCGGAGACGCGTTTGTTGACGGCAAGCCGTATGCCGAGCTGGTAGAAATTGCCCGAGACTACATTCGCGCAGTCGGAGGCTTTGAGAAATTTGCGGAATGGGGGCTGATTTAGATGGATACGACAAAATTTGCTCAAGTTCCAATCGATAAGCTCATTCCCTATGCGAGAAATGCCAGAACACACTCACCGGAGCAGATCGCACAGCTTCGCGCCTCGCTTCGAGAGTTCGGATTTGTGAGCCCTGCGGTCATTGACGCGGATTACAACATCCTCGTCGGTCACGGTCGCATTACGGCTGCCCGCGAGGAAAAATACGAAACCGTGCCCTGCGTCTTTGCAGAAAACCTGACGGAAGCTCAGAAGCGTGCATATATCCTCGCAGACAATCAGTTGGCGCTGAATGCAGGCTGGGATGAGGAAATGCTGTCGGTCGAATTATCCGACCTGCAGGATCAGTCCTTTGACCTCTCGCTCCTCGGCTTTGATGCCGGTGAGCTGGCTAAGCTGCTCGGCACTGGAAACGAAAAAGACATCGCAGATGATGACTTTGACCTGACTGCTGCTTTGGAGAAGGCTTCTTTCGTGGAGCCTGGCGACATCTGGACGGTAGGCAGGCACCGCGTGATGTGTGGCGACGCCACCTCTCCGGAGGATGTGGAAAAGCTCATGGACGGCAAAAAGGCAAACCTCGTCCTGACCGATCCGCCCTATGGCGTTTCCTTCAAAGCCTCGGACGGTCTCACGATCCAGAACGATTCCCTTAAGGGCGAGGAGTTTTATAAGTTCCTGCTGGCAGCCTTTAAAAACATGGCTGACCACCTCGAAAAAGGCGGAGCCGCCTACTGCTTCCACGCGGATACCGAAGGACTGACTTTCCGAAAGGCATTCATTGACGCAGGCTTCCATCTCGCCGGTGTGTGCATCTGGGTAAAGAACAGCCTCGTGCTCGGTCGCTCCGATTATCAGTGGCAGCATGAGCCGGTGCTCTACGGATTTTTACAAAACGGCAAGCACCCGTGGTATTCCGACCGAAAGCAGACCACCATCTGGAACTATGATAAGCCTAAGCGTAATAAGGATCACCCGACCAGTAAGCCGCTTGACCTTCTGGGCTACCCGATCCAGAACTCCTCTCAGGAGAATTCTGTGGTTATTGATACCTTCGGCGGCTCCGGCTCCACATTGATGGCCTGCGAGCAGCTGAACCGTATCTGCTACATGATGGAGCTTGATCCGAAATACGCCTCTGTCATCCTCCGGCGCTACGTGGAGGATACTGGCGATGAAGAAAATGTGTATGTAATAAGGAACGACAAAAAGCTCCTCTATTCCGCTCTGGCAAAGGAAGTGGAAACCTCCCCGACGGCGGGTGCATAATACACAATTTCTGCCCGGATTATTTGACGATTTTCCACCTCAGAAAATGTTGGAAATCGCTTGATAAATAAGGCTTTCAGAGTGATGTATATACATGCCGAAAGAGCGCGGGTCTCCAGTGGAGACCTCTTCCGAAAGAATAAGCGCTGGCAAACAACCACATTTTCAAAGGAGGACACCACTCATGAAAGCAAACTTTAGCGTAACCGGAAACGACAGAAAAGCGCTGGTAAAGGACATCGCAGACCTCACCGGCGACAAGGCGGTCTACAAGTTCATGCCGACCTGCGCCTACGAGATCGGCGACATCACGGTCGACAAGGAAGGCGGCGTCACCTGTGAGGACGCAGACAAGCTGGAGCGCATCATCCACAGCCTGATCGCAGACGGCTTCACACCGGAGGATACCGAGGAGGTCGAAAGCACCGACGAAGAAACTACCGCAGAAAACGACGACGAAGCTACCGGCCTTACGGTCAGCCTCCCGCTCGACAAGGTGGCGGTCGGAAACCTCACCAACCTCCTCACCGCCAAGGAAAGCCTCATCAAGAAGGCGCTCGGCATTGACGACCTTGGCATTGAGATCACGGAAGATACGGTCAGCTTCCCTTGGTTTACCGAGATGCCGGAACCAGACGCAGTCAAGGCTTACACCCACTTCATCGCAGCCCTTGGCAAGATGAGCCGGGATTTGAAGCGCATCAGCGCCACGGAAAAGGAAGTCCACAATGAGAAGTACGCATTCCGCTGCTTCCTCCTGCGGCTGGGCTTCATCGGAAACGAATATAAGGCAGAGCGCAAGATTCTCCTTAAGAACCTCTCCGGCAACTCCAGCTGGAAGAACGGCGCACCGGAAAAGGAGCTGACAGCATGCGAATGATCACGAAAGAGCAGCTTGAAGCTCTCCGCTCCCGCTACCCGGCAGGCACCCGCGTGGAGCTTCTCCAGATGGACGATGTACAGGCGCCGCCCATCGGCACCAAGGGAACCGTCACCGGGATTGACGACACCGGCTCCCTGCTGGTGGACTGGGACAACGGCTCCGGCCTCAATGTCATCTACGGCATCGACCTTGTGAGAAAGGTGGCGGAATGATATGGATGAAAAGATAAAAGAACAGATACTCGCCATCCGGGACACCGGCCTTACAAATATGTTTGATGTGAACATGGTGCAGCGGTTGGCCTACGAGAGAGACTTCTACGAGCTGGTTTTATACCTTGAGGATCACCGGTCAGAATACGCGAAATTCATCCTGACCGGCGAGGCGTAAAGTACACAATTTGGGCCTCAAAACTTCCCGCAGGATTGTCACATATATTTCGAAAAATAACTTGCTATTACAGGCGCTTAGAGTGATATATGTACATACCAAAAGGAAAAACAACCCCAAGGAGGAACCACCATGAAGTACACAATCGAAGCCATAGAAAACGCAAAGCCCGGAATGCGCTGGGAAGAGATCGGATGCCAGTGGACGCTGGGACAAGCCTACCTTTACAGCAAGGAAGCCGGAAACGACCTACCGAACTTCGCCGAGGTCATTTGGGATGACGACATCGAGACGATCCTCGCAGACTGCAGGAAGCTGGGAGTGAAGGAATTTACGATAAGCTCCACCTTCTCAAGCCTGATCCTCACCATCGCCAAG
>QWCQ01000549.1_pt1 | contig 32048 bp, 27 predicted proteins | sample 1972701 | NCBI WGS metagenome assembly QWCQ01 (sample SAMN09866704, study PRJNA288562) | Human gut metagenome isolate pre4_stool, whole genome shotgun sequencing... | reverse complement strand
AGACACATAGACCTAGACATCAAGGACAAGGACTTTTGTGCCATCCTAGGCCCATCTGGTTGTGGTAAATCAACCCTAGTAAGAATGATAGCGGGCCTTAACTCAATAACAGAAGGTACCCTATATTTCGGCGATAAAATAATGAATACAGTAGAGCCAAAGGATAGGGATATAGCAATGGTATTCCAATCCTACGCCCTCTACCCACACATGACAGTATATGATAACATGGCTTTCTCTCTAAAGATGAAAAACGAGAGAAAAGAAGTCATCGACCAAAGAGTTCAAGAAGCGGCAGACATCTTACAATTAAGAGACTACCTATATTCTAGACCATCAGACATCTCAGGTGGTCAAAGACAAAGGGTGGCCCTAGGACGTGCAATCGTTAGAAAACCATCAGTATTCCTCATGGACGAACCACTTTCAAACCTTGATGCCAAGCTTCGTGAACACATGAGAGTTGAAATCGTAAGGATTCACAACCAGCTTGAAACAACCAGCTGCTATGTAACCCACGATCAAACAGAAGCAATGACTATGGCAACAAAAATCATCCTTCTTGACCAAGGTAAAATCCAACAAGTAGGAGCGCCAACAGAATTCTACCAAAGGCCAGAAAACCTCTTCGTAGCTGGCTTTATCGGATCTCCAACTATGAACATCATAGAAGGAAAGATAGAAAATGGTATGTTTGTCAATAAATCTGGCCTTATGAAAATAAGGGCAAATGACAAAGATGCAGCCATCCTTAAAAACTATGAAGGCAAGGAAGTTTCTCTAGGAATCAGATCAGAAAGATTTATCCCAGGTGAACACGAATATAACTCTGTAACAGGAACCATAGAAGTTATAGAAATGCTTGGTAAGGAACAAATCATCTATGCAAAGATGGACGACGGCACTGAACTTGTAGTAAGCCAACCAGGCCACTTCGAATACAGAATAGGTGAAAGCCATACCTTTAGCCTAGACCCAGAAGCCCTCCACTTCTTTGACGGAGAAACAACAAATAGAATTAACTAAAAAAGAGAGTCGGATGTCCGACTCTTTTTTGTGTGGGAAGTTTTATAGAATTTAACTACAAAGATTTTATGATTTTCATTAGAAAAAATTATTTTTTGGGAAAATATCAATAATTCCCTATAAAGGAAAATTTATCCCTTCGATTTTTAAAAGTTTTCTTTTTGTTTCCCGGCCATAGGCAAAGCCTCCTAGGGATCCGTCTGCTTTTATTACCCTGTGACAGGGGATTATGATTAAAAAGGGATTTTTGCCGATGGCTGTTCCTACGGCTTGGGTGGCTCTTGGATTACCTATGTTTTTTGCAATTTCTTTATAAGATGAAGTTTCTCCGTAGGGGATTTTTAAAAGGGATCGCCAGACTGATTTTTGAAAGTCTGTGCCTTTTGGATCTAGAAGTTCTAGGTGGTCAAAGTTTGTTCTTTTTCCTTCAAAATATTCTAAAATCTGGTCTTTAAAAATGTTAAAAAGCTCATTTTCTTCGCTATTTTCATCAATTTCATCCACTAATTCAATTTTCCTTATCTTTGCCTCGTAGGAAATTTTTATTATTCCTAGGGGACTTTCAAAAAATCCGTATTTCATAAGTCCATTATACCATGGTTTATTTGGCAAATATTCGTATAATGATAAGAGTAAAGGGGTTATTATGGAAAGATTAGAAAAAATTCAAAAAATTGTAGATTTTATTAAGTCTGGCGAAAAGAACGAAAAGGACTTTAGGCTGGGCTTTGAAATAGAGCACTTTGTAGTAAATAAGGAAACTTTGGAGAGCCAATCTTTTTACGGCGAAGACGGGATTGGGGAAATCCTAAAAGACCTAGTCGACCTTGGTTATAAAAAAACTGACGAATCTGGCATGGCCTTTTTTGATGGTAATGTTGATATCTCAATAGAACCTGCTGGCCAATTCGAACTAGCCCTAAGGGCTAAGACTATGGTAGATGACCTTTTTGAAGTTTATAGGACCCACATGGAAAGACTTATCCCTCTTTTTGAAAGAAGGGGCCTGCTTTTGGTGACCCTTGGCTATCATCCAAAAACTAAGATTGACGATATTAAGATAATTCCAAAGACTCGCTATGATTTTATGTACAAATATTTTGAAAAATACGGCGGAGAGTATGCCCATAACATGATGAAGGGGACTTGCTCTATGCAGTTGGCTGTGGATTATAAAAATGAAGAAGATTTCAAAAAGAAATACTTTTTAGCCAACGCCCTCAGCCCATTTTTGTATTCAGTCTTTGATAATGCCCTAATTTTTGAGGGAGAGACCTATATTGACAGAAACCTAAGGCAAACAATTTGGGAATACACAGACAGGGACAGGACTGGTCTTTACGACTTTGCCTTTGATTCTGATTTGTCATACGCAAAATATGCTGAGAAAATTCTTGATACTCCAATGATTTTTATGCCAAGTGATGATGGGGAAGCCTATGTCGGAAGAAAGACCCTCGATGAACTAATGACCGAGGAAAATGCCGACGTCATGGTTAACCACGGCATTTCCATAGTTTTCCCAGATGTGAGGGTTAAAACCTATATGGAAATCAGGATGCCTGATAATATCCCATATCCTTACAATATGGCGGCTGCGGCTTTGATAAAGGGAATATTTTTTGTTGAGGAAACTTTTGAAAAAGTTTACGAATTGTTCCAAGATATGACCTATGACGAGGCTCAAAAACTTAAAAATAACGCCACTAGGATGGGAATTTTCGCCCTTTATCAAAATGTGGAAATCTACCAGCATGTCCTAGATATAATCGATATTATTAGGCCAGTTCTAGACGAAAGTGAAAATAAATATCTTGATGAACTTGAAGCTATGCTTGATTTTGGCATTGTTCCAAGGGATATTTTTGCAAAAATTTACAAGGATAATCCAAAAAGGGCCGTTTACGAATTTTCTGTAAATAGGTTTGTAGAGGCATATAATGGCTAAGGTCAAAAAAGCTTACGAATGTACTAATTGCGGCCACATCCAAAATGTTTGGGCTGGCCAGTGCCCATCTTGCAAAAAGTGGGGAAGCCTTGTAGAAACAACAATCAAAGAAGAAAAGGCTGACAAAAAAGTTATCCTCGATGAAGATAATAAGGCTAAAAAGCTAAAGGAAATTGAAATTAACGAGTCGGAGAGAATCCACTCTGCCTATGAGGAATTTGACAGGGCAGTGGGCGGAGGACTTGTCCGTGACTCAGTTTCAATACTTACAGCTCGCCCAGGTGCAGGAAAATCTACACTATTATTACAATTGTCAAAATCCTATGCCGACGAGGGACTCAAAGTCCTTTACGTTTCGGGAGAAGAAAGCGAAAGCCAGATAAAATCAAGGTCACAAAGAATTATGAAAGACGAACCCAAGAATCTTTGGATCCTTTCGACCAATTCTATGGACCTTGCAATTAAGGAAATAAAGGCAACTGGGGTTGATATTGTAATTTTAGACTCCATTCAGACTTTTTCCCTCCAGGAATTTGACAACAAGCAGGGCTCACCTACCCAGACAATTGAGGTGGCAGGTAAGGCTGTTGAAATGGCCAAAAATCCAGAAAAGAAGCGTGCCTTCATCATGGTAGGCCACATGACAAAGACAGGAGAAATGGCAGGGCTACGTACACTTGAGCACTTGGTTGACACAGTCTTAATCCTAGACGGCAGTCCCGATGAAGACCTAAGAGTTTTAACATCAAGCAAAAACAGGTTTGGAAGGACAGGTGAGATTGGGCTTTTTTCAATGGATGAGGAAGGCTTAATAGAAATCACAAATCCTAGCGAATATTTTATAACCCAAAGAGATAGCGAAAACGAAGGCTCAGCGATTTCTGTGACCAAGGAAGGTTCAAGGCTCCTTGAAGTTGAGATAGAATCCTTAGTTTCAAAATCCTTTATGCCTTATCCGCAAAGAATAGGCGATTCCCTAAGGAGAGATGACCTAAATACCCTTATTTCAATTCTCCAAGAAAGGGCGGGTCTTAATTTATTTGATATGAATGTTATAATCAAGACTACAGGTGGGCTAAAACTTTCAGAACCATCTGTAAACCTTGCTATAATCATGTCTATCGCTTCATCTTACTTGAAAAAACCAATCTCAGACAAGGTCGTTTTTATAGCCGAAGTTGGCCTTACTGGCGAACTAAAAAAAGTGCCCCAGGCCAAACAAAGGGTCAAGGAACTTGAAAGACTTGGCTATGACAAGGTTTATTTGGCTAAAAATTCCCTAGATCAAAAGGATTTTAAAGATATGAAAATCAGGCAAATGTTCAATATCAAAGAGGTCATTAAAGACGTCTTTGGGGCCTAGGTCAGGAAAAACCTTGAAATTTACCAGAATTTATGGTATATTTTTTTAGTAAACATAATTCAAACAGAATTTTTACAAGGAGAGTAATATGAAAAAGAATATATTTTTAGTTGGAGCTCTTGCTCTAGTACTAGCAGCTTGTGGAAACTCAGCTGAAAAACCAGCAGAAGAAAACGCACAAGCACCAGCAGCAGAAGAAACAGCCGAAAAAACAGGTACAGCTACAGCTGCAGGTTACGGTGGAGACATCAAGCTAACAGTTACTATGGAAGGCGATAAAATCAAAGACATCGTAGTTGATGAACACAGCGAAAGCGAAGGAATCGGTGCAGATGCACTTCCAGAACTAGTAGAAGCTGCTAAAAATGCAAACGGAACAGAATTCGACAACGTATCTGGCGCAACAGTTACAAGTGAAGCATTCAAAGCTGCCCTAAAGGACGCTATGGACGCTGCAAAATAAGAAAAATATTTAAGGCTATCTTCGGATAGCCATATATTTTCTTTTAATTTATCTATAAAATACAATTATTAAGGAGTACATATGAATAAATATAAGTCATCAGCAATGGCCCTTGCCATGGCAATGGCATTTTCAGCTTGTGGAAATACTGCAACAAAGCCAAAAGAAGAAACTAAAGAAGAAGTTAAACAGGAAGAAACTGCTAAAGATGAAAAAGAAACAGAAAGCACTACAGATATAGCTACACTTTCTGGTGATTTTGAAGGTACAGCTAAAGGCTACGGCGGAGATGTCAATGTTAAAGTAACTATGGAAAATGGCGTAATTACTGGTATTGATGTAGATCAAAAGGAAACAGGTGCTGTAGGCGGGGCAGGCATTCTTAGAATTAAAGAAGAGGTTATTGCCAAAAATACAACAGATCTTGATAACATTTCAGGTGCAACTATATCATCAGCTGCATTTTTATCTGCAGTAAAGAATGCTATAAAAGAAGCTGGAGCAAATCCAGAAGACCTAGTAGCAAAAGAATCTAAAGAAGATAGACAAACAGAAATAACAACTGATACAGCAGTAGTAGGTGCAGGTGGAGCAGGTCTTTCTGCAGCTATCCAAATGGCCCAAGATGGTAAAAACGTCACAGTTGTTGAAAAAGCAGGCATCACTGGCGGTAACTCATCATTAGCTTCTGGCGGAATGAATGCTGCTGAAACAAAACTTCAAAAAGAAGAAGGAATACCTGACACAGTAGAAACATTCGTAGCAGACACTATGAAGGGTGGTCATGATAAAAATAATAAGGAATTAGTTGAAAAAATGGCAGCAGAATCTTCTGAAGCTGTTGATTGGCTAGAAGAATTAGGTGCACCACTTAAGCAGCTAAAATTCTCAGGTGGTCAAACAGAAATGAGAACTCACGCACCAATTAATGACGAAGGAAAATCAATACCTGTAGGTAACTATTTAGTTCAAAAACTTACTGAAAAAGCAAAAGAACTTGGTGTAGAAATTGTCTATGACGCAAGAGTAGAAAAAGTTCTTATGGAAGATGGAAAAGCTGTTGGTGTTGAAGCAGCTTATAAAGATGGCGAAAAGCTAAAAGTCAACGCTGGTGCTGTTATAGTTGCGACAGGTGGTTTTGGTTCTAACCAAGAAATGGTTGAAAAATATAACCCAGACCTAAAGGGATATGTGTCAACAAACGCTAAGTCAATCGAAGGTGATGCTGTAGACTTCTTAGAAGAAGTAGGCGCAAACTTCATAGATATGGATCAAATTCAAATCCACCCAACTGTAGTACAAAAAGACGGATCACTAATTTCTGAAGGTCTTAGGGGAGAAGGAGCAATCCTTGTAAACCAAGACGGAAAGAGATTTGTAAATGAACTAGAAACAAGAGATTTTGTATCAAAAGAAATTCTAAGTCAAAAAGACCCAGCAGCTTGGCTAATAGTTGACCAATCAATGTTTGACCAATCTGCAACAATTGCTAAGTATTTCGACAAGGGACTTCTAACAAAATGTGATGATTATAAGGCTCTAGCAGAATTAATTGGCACAGACGAAGAAACTATCAAAGAAACAATAGAAAACTGGATTGAAACAGTTAAAAACAATGAAGATAAGGAATTTGGCAGAAAAGGAATGGAAGAAACAAGATCTGACCTATCAGTTGCTCCTTATTATGCAGTTCAAATCTCACCTGGTATCCACCATACAATGGGCGGGGTAGAAGTAAATACAAATTCTGAAGTCCTAGACAAAGACGGAAACCCTATTCCAGGCCTATACGCTGCAGGCGAAGTTACAGGCGGCATCCACGGAGCTAATAGACTAGGGGGAAACGCTGTAACAGATATAATAGTATTTGGTAGAAATGCTGCAAAACACGCAGAAGAATATCTTCAAAAATAACTATTAATAAAAACTAAAATAGGACTCCCTTATCCAAAGAGGAATAGGGAGTCCTATTTAATTGAAAATTTTACTTGCTTGCTCTTATACCAGCAAGAGTCCCATCAGCAACTGCTGTGGCTATTTGTTTTACATCTTTAATCCTAACATCTCCTGCAAAAAATAAGCCGTCAACTTTTGAGCTTATATCTTCATCAAGGAAGGTGTTTTTAATTTGACCTAGGTCCTTAATTAGTTCTGTATTGCCGTTTTGGCCGATTTGGACATAGATTTCTATGCCTTCTTCATCTTCAATGACACAATCATCTAAGATAGCCTTCACACACTTATTATCCTTAACTTCAATATCTGTAAGGCTTGATGATGTGTGGACTTTTATTTTTTCTGAAGCCTCGATTTGCTTTTTAAATTCATCGATACAAAGAAGGGTATCCTGGTTTTGGACGATGTGGACTTCTTTGGCAAATTTACCTATATAGAGAGCTTCCTTGCTTGCTCCGTCTGATCCACCGTTTACAATTACAGTTTTTCCCTTAAGACTTTCTTCATTGCCATATGGCCAATGTTTTATCTCAAAGCCCTTATAATCAATATCAAGCTCTTTTAAGTGAGAACCTGCTGCATAGATTAGTTTTTTACCTTCATAGGTATTTTTATTTGTTTTTACAAGGAAAAAGTCGTTTTTTTTCTCAATAGATAGACATTCTTCGTAGGTCACATCAATCTTTGAAAAGGCGAGTTGGTCTTTTAGTTTTTGTGAAAAATCCTCGCCGGATTCATTATCGGCAAGGCTAGCATAATGACTAACTTTGGAAACATGGCTAATTAGGCCACCTACCCTATCTTTTTCTAGTAAAAGTAGGTCCTTGCCACGGGCCTTTGCATATAAGGCTGCGCTAAGGCCGGCAGGGCCTGCTCCAATTATAATTATATCTTTCATTTTTTTCACCTCATATTTACTATCTGATATAAATTATCAATTGCAAGTAGTGGGAAAAGTTTTTTTATATTTTTTTCTATGATTTTCGGGGACAAGCTAGCCGCTAAAAATCATATCTAATAAGCTTTAAATTTGGCAAAATTTTAAGCTTTTATAAAAAGGCTTACAAAAGATTTAATTATCTAAATTCAAATTTGGTGTACAATAGAAGTATGAAAAAGATTAGAAATTTATTTATAATTGCCTTAGTTTTTCTTATAGCAGTTTTTGTCAGCTCTAGGTTCAAAAAAGAGGCTGAGGATGAAAAGTTTATATCAAAGGCGGTCTACCTTTACAATTTGACTGACGATAAGGAAGTCCTTTCTAAAAACGAAAACGAGAGGCTTCCAATGGCATCTCTAACAAAAATCATGACTGTAAGGGTGGCCTTAAAACACATCACTGATTTGGCAGCGACTGCCCCAGTCGATACTGATGCTTATCATAGGGCTATTGACATGAATGCATCAATGGCAGGATTTAGGGGAGGAGAAGCTACATCTTATAGGGATTTGCTTTATGCAACCATGTTAAGGTCTGCTGGTGAAGCTGCCGATAGCCTTGCCATAAATATTTCAGGTTCTATGGATAATTATGTGGCTATGATGAACCAGGAAGCTAAAGATTTGGGCCTTAAAAACACTTCCTATGCCAACGCTGACGGCATGGATGATCCAGGAAATTACCAATCGGCCAAAGACTGTGCCATGCTCATAAAAGATAGCCTAGAAGACGGCGATTTTAGGGCGATTTTTACAAAAAGAGACTTTGTGACAAGGCCAACCCTTGATCATCCCGACGGAGTCTATCTTGAATCGACAGTTTTTAGCCATTTAAAAAAATACAATCAAAATGGTTTTGAAATAATAGGCGGCAAGTCCGGAACAACTGATAAGGCTGGCCTTTGTTGGGCAACTCTTGCAGAAAAAAATGGCAAGGAATATATCTTAGTTGTCATGGGAGTCCCTTATGATGACATAGACAACCTAAACGACGGGCATATAGAAGAAACATTGAGGATTTACGAAAGTATAGGAGATTAAAATGGATAAAATTTTATTTTTAGAAGGCAAATTTTCAGAAAAAATCTGGGGCGGATCCAAATTAAAAGACCTTTATTCTTACCAAATCCCATCAGATAAAACTGGGGAATATTGGGCTATTTCAGGCATGGAAGGGGAATCGTCTGCAATTTTAAATGGCGAATTTAAAGGCAAGTCCTTAAGGGAAGTTTATAAAGATAAGCCAGAGCTTTTTGGCAATCCTAATGAAAAAGAATTTCCACTTTTGGTAAAAATAATTGATGCGGCAGACGACCTATCAATCCAAGTTCACCCTGATGATGAGATGGGGGCTAGGCTTGAAAATTCAAAGGGAAAGACCGAGTGTTGGTACATTTTAAATGAAAATTCTGCCTCAATTATTTTTGGGCTCAAGGTTGATTCTAAAGATGAGGCCATAAGATTAATTGACGACAGAAAGTGGGATGAGCTTTTGAAGGAAGTTCCTACAAAAAAGGGTGACTTTTTCTTTGTAAGGGCAGGCACAGTCCACGCTATCAAAAAAGACTCCCTAATCCTTGAAATCCAACAAGCTTCAGACATTACCTACAGGCTTTATGACTACGATAGGAGGGACGATAAGGGAAATCTCAGAGATCTTCACCTAGAAAAATCTAAGCAAGCCATCAAAATTATTGACCAAGAAGACCAAATCCAAACCTTATCCGGCACAGGCTACGAGGGAAGAAATTTAACTTCCAATGAATATTTTGAAGTAAGGGAATTTAAAATAAATAGCCAAGCTAAGTTTGAAAGACAAAATCCATATTTATTGGAATCTGTAATTGAAGGGGCCGGCGAGATTGAAATTGACGGAAAAGTCTACCCAATCAAAAAGGGAGATTTTTTCCTAATAACAAATTATGCTAAGGACTATAAAATTACAGGCAAGCTTACAATAATAGAAGCAAATCCAGTGGAGAAATAAGATGAAAAAAGGCATAATTGAAGGCTTTTACGGTATCCCTTGGACTTTTGACGAGAGAAAGTCTATGATAAATTTCCTAGCTGAAATTGGCATGGACCAGTACATTTATGCTCCAAAAGACGACCCCTACCACAACAAAAAGTGGCGCGAGCCTTATCCAGTTGATGAAATTTCGAAAATAAAAACCCTCGCAGACCTAAGCGATGAAAAGGGTATTGAATTTACTTGGGCCATCCACCCAGGCCAAAATCCCTTCGACTTTGATTCTTACGATGAAGAAATTGGGAAGATTTTCGCTAAATATAGGCAATTAATGGGCGTGGGAGTCAAGTCTTTTGGCCTATGTCTTGATGATATTGACAAAAAGCTCGCCTTTGAAAAAAGATCCGACCATATGAAATTAATAAGAGACTTGGCGGATTTTGTGGAAAAGGAAACGGGCTCTTACCTTTATTTTGTCCATCCTTGGTATAACGACGCTTGGATAGATGAAAAGGGTTTTGAATACGAGGGCCTTTTGGAGGAGATGAAAAACCTCAACCTCATGTGGACCGGCAGCCAGGTTGTAGATCCAATCAATCACAAGTCAAACGAAGATTTTTTAAAAAGAACTAGCAAAAAACCCTATATTTGGTTTAATTGGCCGGTAAATGATTATAAGCCAGATGAAATTTTTTTGGAAATTTTTGAGTTTTACGATTCAAGAGATATAAATTTTGATGGCTTTTACCTAAACCCGATGAACCAGGCAGAAGCTTCAAAAATAGCAATCTACCAGGCAAATGAATATTTGAAAAATCCAGAAAAATACAATCCTGAAGGGGCTTTTAAAAAAGCAGCCAAAAACCTAGAACCAGGCGCCTTTGAAGATTTGATAAAAATCGCCCCAAGCTTTTACGGTTCCTTGGTCTATCAAAGGACAGAAGCCAAGAAATTTACCGAAGATATGGACCTTAAAAAAGCCTTTGAAGAAAAAAACACAGGGATCCTTAAAAAATTACTGGAAGAAAAAATAAAGGCCGTAGAAGCTTACCAAAAAAATCATTCAAATGAATCCTTATACAAGGAAATAAAGCCCTTTGTAGTAAGCTTAAAAAACCTAGCAAGTGCAGTCTTATCAAAGCTTGAAGGAAATAAAAGCCAAGCTGAAAATTATTATAAAAATGCAAAAAATATAAAAATCCAAGTCCTAGGTGAAAATGGCCTAGAAGAGATAAAGGTCAAAACCAGTGGGACTTTGGAAGAACTTTATCAAGAAATTTAAGCAAGCAAAAAGGCAGCCCAGGCTGCCTCTTTTTATTTAGATTTTGCTTCTAAAATTAATTTTTGTTTCAAGTTCCAAAGTTTTTGGGAAAGGTCAACGTAATAATTGTGTGGGGCGTCATATCTTTTTACCTCATCCCAAAGAGATTCGACTTCTTCTTTTCTGTATTCTGCTATATCGTCTAGGCTTGGCTCGTCATAGACAAGTTCGCCTTTTTCAAAGATTTTAACTTGCATCTCTCTAGCCTTGTAATTTTTCATTTTTTTCATCTTCCAGGTGAAAAGTGGGTCGAAGATTACAAGTGGTTCGGAATCGTCAACTTCCTCATCTCTTAGGGCAATATAGTCAGCCTCAGCCTTGCAAGTTTCAGCATCGTAGAGCCTGTAGACCTTCTTAAAACCTGGTGTTGTAATTTTTTCTACATTTTCTGAGACTTTGATTTTTGCCTCAAGGTCTCCGTCTTTTTCTATGGCTACAAGCTTATAAACCCCGCCAAAAACTGGGTCAGACTTGGCAGTAATTAGCCTTTCACCTATACCAAAAGAGTCGATTTTTGCTCCCTGGGCAAGAAGGGATTCGATTTTAAATTCATCTAGGGAATTTGATGCGACAATCTTAAAGTCCTCGAAACCATTCTCGTCAAGCCTTTTTCTGACTTCCTTAGAGAGGTAGGCCAAATCGCCTGAGTCAATCCTCACTCCACCTGTAAGGCCCTTTGGGACAAGTTCTTCCTTGAAAACCTTCATGGCATTTACAAGGCCAGATTCAAGTGTGTCGTAGGTATCGATTAAAAGTATGCAGTTATTTGGATACATTTTTGCATAGGTTTTAAAGGCTTGGTATTCAGAATCAAAGGCTTGAATCCAAGAGTGGGCCATGGTTCCAGATGCCTTAAAGCCATATTTTTTGGCTGAATAAGTGTTGGATGTAATTGGGGCACCCGCGATGTAGGCTGCCCTTGCTCCAGTGATTGAAGCATCGGCTCCCTGGGCACGTCTAGCACCAAATTCCATTACAAGCCTGTCACCTGCAGAGTTAACAATCCTATTGGTCTTAGTTGCAATTAGTGAATTAAAATTCATTGACAAAAGCAAGTAGGTTTCAATTATAGAACACTCTATGATTGGGGCTTTGACTGTGACGATTGGCTCGCCTGGAAACATAACTGATCCTTCAGGAAATGCATAAACATCACCTGTGAATTTGAAATTTCTTAAATATTCCAAAAATCCATCAGAAAAACCACCCTGGGCCTTGAAATATTCAATGTCTTCGTCAGTGAAATGAAGGTTTTTGATATAGGAAATTATATCATTAAGACCTGCAAAAATCGCATAGCCACCGCCGTCTGGGTTTTTCCTGTAAAAGGCGTCAAAGACTGCGATTGTATCTTTCATTCCGTTTTCATAATAACCATTAGCCATAGTAAATTCATAAAAATCGCTAAGCATGGTTAGGTTTCTAATCTCTTTCATAAGCTCCTTCTTATTTTAAGTTCATTTTCTTACCAATATTTATACCCTAAAAGTCAAAACTTTCTTTAAATATTTACCTATAGGCAAATTTCCAAAGAAAAGTACAATAATAGAAAAAAGCGAGGAAGATATGTATATATTTGATATAGACGGTACCTTGTTATACACAATAGATACCATAACTTATTTTATAAACCAAACTTTAAAGAAATTTGAATTGGAAGCTTGCCCAAAAGATAAGGTTGAACCCTTTGTTGGAAATGGCCCAGTTGTCCTTTGCGAAAAGACCCTTGACTATGTTGGGGCCCCTAAAGATGCAAAATTTAGGAAAGATTTCTTGGATTCTTACAACAAGGCCTACGACGATAATTCTGCCTATCTTACAAAGGCCTATGATGGGGTGAAAGAAGCCCTTGATGCGCTAAAGAAAACGGGAAAACCCCTTGTTTGTTTTTCAAATAAACCAGACGAAACTTGCAAGAAAGTCATCCCTGTTGTTTTTGGGGAGGGATATTTTGATGAGATTTTAGGCTACAGAGAAGATTACCAGAGAAAGCCATCACCAGAGGGGATTATGATCCTAAAAGAAAAGTTTGGGGCAGATTTTTCTGATATTATTTATTTCGGCGACAGCGAAGTTGATATGAAGTGCGGTAAAAACGCAGGAATCTTTACCGTTGGGGTCTCTTGGGGGTTTAGGGATAGAAAGGTCCTTGAAGATGCAAATCCTGACCTAATAATTGATGACCCAAGCGAAATGGTAATTAGGAGGGCTTGATGGGAAAAATTACTCTCGCGAGAATTGATTCAAGACTTGCAAATGGAAGTGTCGTCAAAGATTGGTGTGATTCATACAATTTGAAAAAAGTAATCATCGCCAATGACAGGACAGCGACCGATCATATTAGAATTGAGGTCATGGACCTTACAGTGCCAGATTTTATTGAATCGACTTATTTAAAAGTAGCAAATGTAAAAGATTTTCTTGATAAAAATGAGGGAGAGTATTTTCTCCTTATTAAAAATACGGGAGATCTTGAAAAAATAATTGATTCAGGTGCCCAAATTACAGAAGTAAATGTCGGAGTAATTCACCTTTCAATCGGCAAAAAATCTTTGACAGAACTCGTGGCTGTGGACGACGAGGATATGAGAATTTTTGAAAAAATCAAAAACACAGGGATAAAAATTTTTATAAAAACCTCGATAAATGATAAAGAAGAAAAAATAATTTAATAAAAGTACAAAAATTTATCAAAAAAACAAAAATCAACCTTGACAAGGTTGATTTTTGTAGTAATAGATGTTATAATTAGATGAGTTAAGGTTAAGTTTGTGGGGGAAGTTTTACTTCCCTTATTTACTTATCAACCTAAAAGAATAATTGATAAGAAAACTAAAAGGAGTTATTAATGAGTGAAGTTAGAGTAAGATTTGCACCATCTCCAACAGGATATTTGCATATAGGCGGCCTTAGGACAGCCCTATTTAACTACCTATACGCAAGACATACTGGCGGCAAGATGATTTTGAGAATAGAAGATACAGACAGGACCAGGTTTGTAGAAGGTGCTTTGGAAAATCTTTTGAAGGCCCTAAAATGGTCAGGCGTTGAAATCGACGAAGGTGTTATGCTCGATGAAAATGGTCATGTTACAGAAAAAGGAGATTTTGGTCCATATATCCAATCTGAAAGGGTAGAAAAAGGCATTTATAATAAATACATCGACCAATTGATTGAAGAAGGCAAGGCTTACTACTGCTTCTGCTCTCAAGAAAGAGTCGACAAGGTCAGAGATCAAATGAAAGCTGACGGCCTTACACCAAAATACGACGGTCTTTGCAGGTCTATTCCTCTAGAAGAAGCCAAACAAAGAGTTGCAAATGGGGAAGAATACACAGTTAGACTAAAATTACCAAAAGACTACGATATTTCATTTAACGACAGGATTAAGGGCAAAATTACCTTTAATACTGACGACCAAGATGACCAAGTCCTTATCAAAAGAGATGGTTACCCAACCTATCACTTTGCTGTAGTTGTAGACGACCACTTAATGGGAATTACTCACGTTGTTCGTGGAGATGAGTGGATTTCATCAACACCAAAGCACGTTTATCTTTACGAAGCCTTTGGCTGGGATGCTCCAGAATATATCCACCTACCTACAGTTTTAAATAAGGACCACAAAAAATATTCAAAGAGAAACGGCGACGGCATGGTAGAGGACTTCATCGAAGAAGGTTACATGCCAGAAGGCCTAATTAATTTCCTATCACTACTAGGTTGGTCACCAGATAGCGAAGAAGAAATCTTCACAATTGAAGAGCTTGCTAAACAATTTGACTTTGATAGGGTAAATAAAACCGGTGCCGTTTTTGACAAGAAAAAACTTGACTGGGTAAATGGCCACTATGTAAGAGAATTATCACCAGAAAAACTTGCAGAAGACATCAAGCCATACATGATAAAGGCTGGATTAATTGACGAATCTTATGACCATGACAAACTAGTTCTTCTTGCAGAAACATGGCAATCAGCCATTGATAAGTTCTCAGATGCACCAGAACTTGCTAAAAATTACTATATAAAGAGCGAAGATATTGAATATGACGATGACGCAAAAGAAGCAATTTCAACAGATGAGTCAAGAACTTTATTTAATGCCTTCTTAAACCAACTTGACCAAGTTGACGAAATTGATGCAGACTTTGCAAAATCAGTTATGAAAACTATCCAAAAGGAAACAGGCATCAAGGGCAAGAACCTTTGGTTCCCAGTAAGGGCAGCAGTTACAGGATCAGTCCATGGTCCAGACCTATCAAATGCCTTTTTAATCATGGGCAAGGACCTAGTTAAGGATAGACTAGAATACGTAAGGGATAATTTTTAATGAAGATTTACAATACTCTTAGCAGAACTAAGGAAGTATTTAAACCAATTGAAGAAAATAAAATAAAGATGTACGTCTGCGGACCTACAGTTTATGATTACATGCACATAGGAAACGCAAGGCCTTTGGTTATTTTTGACACCTTTAGGCGTTTTGCCCAATATAGGGGCTATGATGTGACCTATGTTGTAAACTTCACCGATGTTGACGATAAAATTATAAAAAAATCAATCGAAGAAGGCATCACAACTAAGGAAGTCACAGACCGCTACATTGCCCAATACATGACAGACGCTAAGGCCCTAAACCTAGACGAAGAAGACACCATCCACCCAAGGGCAACTGAGGTTATGGATGATATTATAGACTTTGTAAAGGGTTTGATCGATAAGGGTATGGCATACGTTTCAGATGGCGATGTTTACTTTGATGTAAGCAAAAAAGCCGACTACGGCAAATTATCAAGGAAAAATCTTGAAGACCTAGTCCATGGAGCAAGCCAAAGATTAGACGACAAGGACGCAGGCAAGAAGAAAAATCCTGCGGACTTCACACTTTGGAAGGCGACTAAACTTGAGGGCGAAGTTGCTTGGGATTCCCCATGGGGCAAGGGTAGACCAGGTTGGCATATAGAATGTTCAACCATGAATAAGAAAATCCTTGGAGATACAATCGACATCCACGCTGGCGGGGAAGATTTGGAATTTCCACACCACGAAAACGAAATTGCCCAATCAGAAGCCCTAAATGACGTCCAGTTTGCAAATTATTGGATGCACAACGGGATGATTCAGGTAAATGGTTCAAAGATGAGCAAGTCGGTTGGTAATTTCTTTACTCTTGATGATATCAAGAAGGAATACGACTTGATGACCATTAGGTTTTGGCTACTCACAACATCTTATAGGCAGCCAATTAACTTCACCAAGGAAATAATCGACCAAGCCCAAGCTTCCCTAGATAGGCTAAACAATGCTTATTTCAAAGCGGAAGACCTAGTCGCAAATGCAAGTGAAAAAGAAATCTCAAGTGAGGAAAAAGATTTGCTTCAAATCCTAAATGATAAGGAAGATGAATTTATAAGTGTAATGGAAGATGACCTAAATACAGCAGATGCCATTACAGTTTTATTTGATCTTGCTAAATTTATAAATACAAACCTAGACGGGGACTCTTCTAAGGCATTTGTAGAAAAAACTTTCGATATTTATAAAAGGCTCTATGACGTTCTTGGACTTCTTGCAAAGAAAAAGGAAAGCCAAGTAGACGAGGCATTTATAGAAGAAAAAATCGCAGAGAGAAATGCAGCTAAGAAAAATAGGGATTTTGCGACAGCGGATAAGATTCGTGATGACCTAAAGGAAATGGGCATCATCCTTAAGGATACCAGAGAAGGTACCAAGTGGGAGATAGGCTGATGGATAAGATTTACGGCAGAAAACCTGTAATCGACGCCATTGATTCGGGTGTTAAAATCTATAAGGCCTTTGTAATCAAGCAAAATTCTAAGATTGTCGATGAGATTATTTCTAAGCTTCAAAAGGCAAATGTTGAGATAAATTTTGTAGATAAGAGATTTTTTGATAAAATAGATATGAACCACCAGGGAGTGATGGTAGAGGCGGAATCTTTTCAGTATAAGGACCTAAAAGACCTTGATAAGTATCAAAGGCTAATTATCCTTGACCAAATCGAAGACCCTCACAACCTCGGAGCCATAATCAGAAGTGCAGAAAGCTTTGGTTTTGACGGGGTAATCATTCCTGAAAGAAGGAGTGCATCAGTAAGCCCAATTGTCTACAAAACAAGTGCTGGTGCTATCAATAATATTAATATTATCATGGTTAAAAATACCAACAGGGCCATAGAAGAGATCAAAGAAGCCGGTTTTTGGGTTTATGGATTAGCTGGCGAGGCCTCTTCACAAATTGACCAAGTAGACCTTAAAGGCAAGGTTTGTTTGATAGTTGGTAACGAAGGTAAGGGACTATCTAGACTTGTTAGGGAAAATTGTGATATACTTATTAATATACCGATGAAGGGTTTTGTAAATAGCTTAAATGCATCAGTAGCCTCAGCCATTGCCATGTATGAGGTTTTAAGACAAAATGGCTTTAATTAAGGAAAATATATCCTACGTCGACGGCTACAATGTTATAAACAAGTGGCCAAAGCTTAGAGAGGCGGCCAGAGAAAGTCTAGAAACAGCCAGGGAAGATTTAATAGAAGACTTGGCTGAATATAGTTTTTTATCTGGGGAAAAAATGGTTATAGTTTTTGACGCCTACAACCTTGATAGGCTCAAGGAAACGACCATAGAAAAATACGGGATGAAAATAGTTTTTACCAAGAGGTTTCAAACTGCAGATACCTACATTGAGGCAGAACTTGCAAGGATTGCAAGAAGGCACAATGTGAAGGTAGTTACAGATGACGGCCAAGTCCAAAACATGGCCCTAGTCAAGGGTGCAGTGAGGATGACAGCCCTTGAGCTTAAGGCTGATCTTGATATATTAAGGTCCAAGATTAGAAAAACTAAAAGGTCAAATTTCAATGAAAATTACGACGCCTATCCCATTTCCAAAGCCTTAAAAGCCAAGCTTGATGAGCTTAAAATAGACCTAGACGACTAGGTGGGTAAATAAATTCAAACGGGTGATAAGATGGATAAAATAAATTTAAAAGATAAGGAAACTTTAGAAAAGCTTAGAGATTATCTTGATACAAGTGATTTGAGCGAAGAAGAACTCATCGAACTTGTAGATGCGATGACCGATGAGCAAAAAGAAGAAATTCTAGACATTATTTCTGAAGAAGACGACGAAGACTTCGACGATGATGATGACCTAATTGGCTCTGCCAAAAAGGGAGTAAACACCTCCCTTGCCCCTATCAGACGCAAGGATATGATGAAATTATCTGACCTAAACAACGAAGAGATAGTGGAGCAATTCCAACTTGGCAACCAAAACGCCCTTTCAGCCCTTGTTGAAAAAAACCAAGGACTTGTAAGGAGCAGGGCTTCATATTTCTTTAGGTCTCACGGCAATGACCTTGACCTAGAAGATTTGGTTCAATCCGGCATGCTAGGCATGATAAGGGCTGCAGAGAAATTTGACCTTACTTTAGGATACAAATTTACAACCTACGCCTACAAATGGATAGACAAGGCAATCAGAAAGGCCATCAACAAAGAAGGACATACAATCAGAATACCAGCAGGTAAATACTTAAAATTAAATAAATTAAAACAAATCTTAAAGGCTAATCCAGAAGCAAGCGATGAAGAGATTTACAGGATCTTAGAAAATGAAGGAATAAACAAAAAACAAGCAGATGATTTGTTCCTCATAAACAGAAACCAAGTAAACTCCACATCCCTAAACATCAACCTAGATAGTGAAGACTCCACGGGTGATGAGCTAATGGACATGGTTGGCGATGAGTCAACCCCAGTAGATATGCTAATTCTAGAAAAAGATATGGAAAACTTTTTGATGCAGGCCCTAGACCAGCTAACAGAAAGGGAGAAGCAAATAATAATCTACAGGTACGGCCTAGACAACGAAAAACCAAAGACCCTAGAGCAAATAGGTTCAATTTACGACCTTTCTCGTGAGAGGATAAGACAAATTGAAAACCAGGCCCTAGGAAAATTAAAAGATTATTCAGATTCAATTGGATAAAATTTATAAGCGTCTTTTGCGGACGCTTTTTTTATGCAAAAAATTCTCCGACTGGTAAAATGTTTAAGACTATTGATATTATATTTTTATGAATATTTATGGAATGAATTTTATTAGTTATAGTTGTAAAATAATATAAAAAAGGAAGTGAAATATGATTGAAGTAAAAAACTTTACTAAGGAATACACTGTCGAGAAGAGGGCTGTTGATGATATTTCTTTTGAGGCTAAGGATGGGGGGATTTTTGGGTTTTTAGGTCCTAATGGGGCTGGTAAATCTACTACCATCAAGTCCATTGTAGGGATAAATTCAAAGACCAAGGGAGAAATTTTTATAAATGGAATCCGCCTAGAAGACGACCCAATGGATTACAAGAGCCAGTTTTCCTATGTGCCAGATAATCCGGAATTATTCGAAAATTATTCAGGAAATGAATATATAAATTTCATCGCAGATATTTATGGTATTGACACTGAGACCAGGAAGGAGAGGCTTGATTATTACCTAAACTTTTTTGACATTAGAGATGCCATGAAAGACCAAATTTCAACCTATTCTCACGGTATGGCCCAAAGGCTCGCCCTAATCGGAGCTTTGATCAATGATCCTCCTGTAATCTTCCTAGATGAGCCAATGGTTGGTCTTGATGCCAAGTCCGCCTACAATCTCAAGAAAATCCTAAGAGAAAGGGCTGCGGCTGGAAAAATTGTCTTCTTCTCAACCCACGTTATGGAAATTGCCCAAGAGCTTTGCGATAGGATTGCCATTATCAACAAGGGCAAGATCATCACAGTCGGAACCTTCGATGAGATAAAACACGCCGCCAACAGAGAAGGCTCGCTTGAAGAAATTTTCTTGGAGCTTACAGATGAATAATATAAAGACTATCACAAAATACGCCTTTAAGGAACAATTTTTCCCATATTTTCCCTCAAAGAAAATAGCGGGCATGCCCAAAAACTATTTGGGAAGGCTTCTTAGTCTCATCTGGTCCTATCTCTTCTTTGGATTTCTCTTCTACCTTGTCATGGGCTCATCCGTCAAGGTCTTTGTAGAAAGTGGGGAGGAAGCCATGTACTTTACAGTATTTGCCATGATGATGACTGTAATAGTCCTCCTCCTTCACGGAGCCAAGATTTATTCTGACTTTTTTACAGAAAAGTCTATTTCAAACTATCAAACCATGCCCATAACAGAAGGTGAGCTTTTCCTAGGGAAAATATTCGGAGGAGTCTTGTCATTTTTTGACTACTTCCTCTTCTTCCTCTTAGGTCTTTTCCTATACTTTTCTGCTGTAGGATTTGACTTAGGAGCCCTCGTACTTGGCATAATCAACTTCTTTCCAATGATTCTAGTCCCTTATAGCATTATTGCCATAATACTATTAATCATAAAGAAGTTTACCAATGTCAACAGACATAAGAAGCTTTTCAAAAACTTGGGCTATGTCTTGATGTTTGCCATAATCGGACTAATCTACTACTTCTCCTTTAAGTCAGGACAATCTGGAGATAGTTTTGATAAGTTTGCTAATGGTATGGTAAATGCTGCAAGCGAAAACCAAGGCATATCCAATATCTTCTTCCAAGCCAAGTTATTTGGCCTATCCCTTACTGGAGGAGTTGGTCAAAGAATACTTGCGACCATTGTGCTCTTTGCCCTAGCAGGCCTAGTAACCCTTGTTGCCTATAAGCTAGCGAGCAAATTCTACTACAAGGCAGTTTTCGAAAATACTGTAACAGAAGAAGCAAGCGAGAAGATTAAGAAAGATAAGAAGAAAAAGCCAGTTGGACTAAATCAAAAAAGCCAGGTTAGGGCCATAGCCAAGAGAGATTTTAGCATTATGACAAGCAATCTAATGTTTCTCTATACACCAATCCTTATGACTATGATCTTTACAATCCTTCCTCTAACCCAGGGAAGGGACCTAATAGGAGAAATTGGCTACGAAAATGTCTATAGCTCTGTGGCGAAGTTTTATATCTTCGCAGTAGCCTTCGGGGCAGGGCTAATGATTTGGATAAATGGGGCGCCAACGTCCAACTCTCTATCAAGAGAAGGAAAGGGCTTTTTCCTAATCCAAACCCTACCGGTCGATCCCAAAAGCCATATGAAGGGAAGGCTCTTGTCAGCCATGGCCATAGCCTGTCCAATTAATCTTATCATGACCCTAGTTATAGGAGTGATTCTAAAATAAGGTTTTGTAAATTCCCTAATGATTTTCCTAGGTCTAAGCCTATCAGTACTATCAGCGAATATAGTAGGCTTATTACTTTCAACAATAGGAATAAATACGACTTGGCAAAATCCTAAAGAGTTAATGCAAGGAGGAATGAGGTTTTTCATCTTCTATATCATAAGCTTTGTGGTAATAATAGCCCTAGTTATCCTCACCATAGCCTTGATGAGTGTAAGTAGTGGCAAGGTCCTTATAGGAATAGGGGTACCTGTCCTAATAGTAATAATCCTTACAGCAATCTTCTACGCTATGGCTCTTAAGAGATACAAAAAGGGCTTTATGGATGTTTAAAATTAAATAGATATAATAGCGTTCTATTCACTAGAACGCTATTTTTATACTCAATATACAATAATTATACAATAGAATATATAAAAAATATAGGTAATAAAACAGAAATATTGAAAATGAATGATAAAAATAAGCTAAAAATATAATATTTCGTAGTAATGATTTAGTGTGCGCAATAGGCGAAATGTTGAAATCTACTTATCTAACTAGGTTTTATATATATTGGGAAAATATTGTTTTTTAGTAAATATAACTAAAAAACTAGTGATTATGCTTGAAATAGAAAAATTCGGGTATAGAATAATTATAAGACATTTTGCGAACACGCAGTCTGTGAAAAATGTAACTAGGACAGACTCACTGTATGGGGTTTTGAGCCTGTCGATTATTTTTGGAGGAAAAATGGACAACAAATTCAAAAGAATTATTGAGTACAAAAAACAAAAAGGCTAAAACAGAAAACCTAAATACGCTACAAGAAAACTATCAATAGGACTAGTTTCTTGCATGTTAGGTTACGCACTTTTAGTATCTCCATCTTCAGTAGAAGCTGCTGAACTTGAAAATAACACTCAAGCAGTAGAAGAAACTGAAGATACAACAGGTACTATAGAAGAAACAACTGAAGAAACTACAACTACAGACGAAACTACTAAAACTACAACAGATGAAAATGAAGCACCAGCTGAAGAAGCTACACCAGCAGCATCAGATGAAGCTATAGCTCCAACAGGAGATGAAGCTCCTAAAGAGGCAGAAACAACAGAAGAAGCTCCAGAAGTAAAAGATGAAACTCTTGTTGAAGACAAAGAAGCCTTCACACTATCTGAAGCGCAAAAACAAAATCTTAAAGAAGCTGGCTTTACTGATAGTGAAATAGCAGAAATCGAAAAAGAAATAGCTAATAAACTAGAAGCTGATTCTAGCCTTAACGCACAAACATTAGTTGATGAAAAGATTTCAGAAAAAACAGATACACTTGGAATGGCTGAAGAAGATCAACTAGAAGCTGTTGCAGCTCCATCTGATGAAAATAGAGAACCAAAAGACATATCTAACGATGTTCAAAGCAAATATGTTGCCTTAACAGAAGAAGGTCACAAAACAAAAGGAACAGTAAAGCCAGATAATGGTGAAGCAGTAGGTTGGGAAGTTTTCTTCACATCTCCAAAGGGAACAATTGCAGGAGATTACTTTACAATTGACCTTTCAGATAACCTATCTTTAAAGGGAATCGAACCTGACCACGAAAAAGAATATCCAATTGAAATCGATGGAAAAGTTGTTGCTGATGGTATTAGAACTGATAGAAGTACAATCAAATATACTTTCAACGAAAACATCAAAGATCAAAGAAATGTAGTAGTATCTGTAAAGGGTTTTGCTTATATTGATAAGACAAAAGTTCCTAATAACACAACAGATGAAAAAATCTCTATTGCATTAGGAGATACAGTAGATGAACATAATATTAATGTCCAATATGGCGACCCATATTACACTGGGGATAAGCTAAATGGTGTGAGTCAATTTACAGAATTTGACCCTAAAACCGGTGAATACACTCAAGTATTCTATATAAACCCTGATTCAAAAACTATTACAACATCTACAAGAAATTGGGCCACAGGTAAAGTTGTAGCATTTATAGATGGAATTACACCTGATGGAAGTAAATCTGATGTAAATTATACAGATAAAGATACAACTGTAACAGTACAAAAACTTCCTGCTGGCACTAAAGTACCTGATGCTATTATAGAAAACCCAGTTGAAACTGATGAACCAACAATGGTTAAGACCACTTTCAGAGATGGCGGTATTGAAATTGTATTCGCAGATAATTCAGATGATAATCTTCGTAGCAATAATATCGACAGTCCATATATCATTACTGTTAAATCAATAGCTGCTCCAAGCAAAACAGGCAACAATGTATATTCAAGAGCAACTTTTTATGGTGATGGAAGTAAGTTCCACATTATGGACAATAGTATTGTAACGACTAAAGGAGATACTGAAGCACAAGGCGATAAAATTGGTTACTTCATCGAACACCATGTTTACAAAACAAAAGTAGATGGCGTACTTCAAGAAGACAAGACATTTACTCTTCATTCAAACAAAATGGAAGGTTACGATTACAACAAATACTTTACAAACAAAAATGTAATTGATGACTTTAAATTTGTAAAAGTTGATACAGATAAATTAGTAGAAAACCCAGTATATAATACAGATGGTACTATTGCTCGTGGTAACTACGAACCTGGCAAAACAAAAGAAGTAACTTATATCTATGAAAGAGATATAACAAGTGGAAAATTCCAAGAACACCATATTTACCAAACAGTAGATGAAAAGGGAAATGTTTTAACTACAGATGATACTGTTAATAAAGATGAAACAAAAGGTATTGATGAAGATTCTTACAAAACATCTAAGATTGATAGAGATGGTTACACTCTTACAGAAGTAAAGGCAACAAATGATGAGTCTGCAAAACTAGGAGTAAAATTCGATTCAAAAGGTGCAGAAACAACAGGAAACTATGTAAATGGCAAAAAGTTAGAAGTAACTTATATTTATCAAAAACAAAAACCGGTAGAGAAAAAAGGTTCATTCCAGGAACATCACATTTACCAGACAAAGAAACTAGACGGAACAATCGTAAAAGATGATGAAGTAAATAAAGATGTAACAGAAGGAACAGAAAAAGAAAACTACAAAACATCAAAAGAAGATAGAGCAGGTTACAAACTAATCGAAGTAAAATCAGTAAATGGCGGTCAATTAAAATCAGTAAACGGCGGTCAATTCAACAAAGATGGAAGTCTAAAAGAAGCAGCTTACATTGCTGATACAAAACAAGAAGTAACATATATCTATCAAAAAGAAGAAGTAGGTCAAACCCCACTAGAAGAAACAGGAAAATTCCAAGAACATCATATCTACATCACAAAAGATAAAGATGGCAAAGAAATAAAACGTGAAGTAGTAGATGGCAAAGTAAGTGGTGGAACAAAAGATATGACTTACGAAACTGGTAAGAAAGAAAAAGACGGCTTCAAGTTTGTAAGAACAGAAAATCCGGTAGAAGAACCAAAATTCAATGAAAAAGGTGAAACTACAACAGGAAACTACAAACCAGGTGTAAAACAAGAAATCACTTACGTTTACGAAAAAACACAAAGTGATTGGGCACCAATAGAAGAAGCAGGAAAGTTCCAAGAACACCATATATATATTACAAAAGATAAAGACGGAAAAGAAATCAAACGTGAAGTAGTAGACGGTGATGTAACTGGTGGAACAAAAGATATGACTTACAAAACTGGTAAGAAAGAAAAAGACGGCTTCAAGTTTGTAAGAACAGAAAATCCAGTAGAAGAACCAAAATTCAATGAAAATGGTGAAACTACAACAGGAAACTACAAACCAGGTGTAAAACAAGAAATCACATATGTATATGAAAGAACAGAAACACCATGGACACCATTGGAACCATCTGAACCTGTAACACCAGTAGAACCAGAAGAACCAACTACACCAGTAGAACCAGAAACACCTGGTGAAGAAAAGGATGACTCAAAGGAAACTCCAAAGGATGACTCAAAGGAAACTCCAAAGGATGACTCAAAGGAAACTCCAAAGGATGACTCAAAGGAAACTCCAAAAGATGGTTCAAATGAAACTTCAGAAAAACAAACTGAAAAACAAAGTAAGAAATTACCAAAAGCAGGCGCTGATTACGAATTATTGAAACTTGCTGCTGGCGCATTATCAGTAGTTAGTGGTTTGGGATTATCTCTTGGAAGAAAAAAAGAAGACTAATAAATAAATATAGTTAAATTTTTGGAAGCAATTCATATGAGTTGCTTCTTTTTCTTTTTGAAAAATTTTAAAATTCTATAAATTCCTTGACAAAATAATAAAATCATTCTAAAATGATAATGCAAATAATTTGCATTAATAAATTATTAAATGGAGGGTTTATGAAAAAAATTTATAGGATATTATTGTTAGTTCTTATGATTGGTGTAGCATCTGGATGTACTAGACAAAACAATGATGTTAACAATCAAAAGATGCAAGAACAAAAAGAAAAAAGTGATGACAAATCAACTGAAAAGTCAGATTCAAAGAAATTATATGTTAGTTTTTATCCGATTGAATATATGGCAAAAGAAATCGCTAAGGATAAAATTGAAGTGGTAAATGTTATGCCAAAAGGCGCTACAGTTCATGATTGGGAACCAACTGCACAAGATATTAAAAATTTATCTGATTCAAAGATGCTTATTGTTAACGGTCTTGGATTGGAAGGTTGGTTAGAAGATGTTAAATCTAGTTTAAAAAACACGGAAATAGTTGATTCATCTACAAATATTGATAAGATTAAAGCTGAAGAAGACCACGACCACGACCATGAAGAACACGACCACGACCATGACCACGAAGAAAAAGGTCACGATCATGATCACGAAGAAAAAGAACACGGACATGATCATGAACATCATCACCACGGTGAATTTGATCCACATGTTTGGATGAGTCCAAAACAAGCTAGAATTCAAATGAAAAATGTGTATGAAGCTATTATTAAATTTGACTCTGAAAACAAAGATTTCTATGAAAAGAATTACAAAGAATTAGATAAAAAGTTTGAAGAATTAGACAAAAAATACGCTGAAGTTTTGGCACCACAAAAGGACAGATATTTCATCGTGCCACATGAAGCTTTTGGATATTTAGCTAGAGATTATGAAATAAAACAAGTACCTATTGAGGGTATTAATTCAGATTCAGAACCTGATTTAAATAAGATGAAAGAATTGACTAATTTCGCAAAATCACATAAGATAAATACAGTATTTTATGAAATGGGAGAAAGCGATAAGATTGCAAATTCTTTGGCTAAGGAAATCAACGCAAAAACTGCTGGTTTGTCCACGATAGAAGCTAAGACTCAAGATATCGAAGATGGAAAGGACAATTATTTTTCATTGTTAGAGAAAAACTTGGATGCAATCTCACAAGCAAAATAATATGAATAGTATAATTAGTGTAGAAAATTTGAATTTTTCGTATAGAAACGAAAAACTATTAAGGGATATAAATTTTAATATCGAAAAGGGAGATTTCGTAGGGATAACCGGAGCTAATGGCTCCGGTAAATCTACGTTATTGAAACTTATTTTAGGATTTCTGAAAGCAGATAGTGGTGAGATTAAATTTGCCGGAGGAAGGGACAATTTTAGTTTTGGATATGTTCCTCAAAATAATCACGAAAAGAGCATTTCTTTTCCTATTACTGCATGGGAAATCGTGGCTATGAATGTAAGCGATGATGAGAATATGAAAGCTAATGAAAAAATCGAAAACGCGTTGTCTATTGTAGAAATGAAAGATAAGAAAAATTACGACTACAATAAGATGAGCGGTGGAGAACAGGAAAGAGTCATGATTGCAAAGGCGTTGGCTAACGATCCACAAATTTTGATTTTTGACGAACCTACTGCAGGACTAGATCAACGAAGCAAGGAAAATCTGTTTGATTTGTTGAAGCATTTGAATATTCATCATAATATAACGATTCTGGTGGTTACTCATGAGCTGGATTTTACTAAAGATTATTTTAACAGGATTTTTAGATTGGATAATGAATTTGTTGAGGTGAAACATGTTTGAGATGTTTTCTTATGATTTTATGAGAAGAGCTTTTATCGTGGGGATACTAGTGTCAATTATTGTTCCTTTGATAGGAACCTTTGTCGTTAACAAGAAAAACTCCATGGTAGGAGATGCTTTGAGTCACAGTTCCTTAGCTGGTGTTGCCTTGGGACTTATTTTTGGAATAAATCCTGTTATAGCGGCGATTTTCGTATGCGTGATTGCAGCTTTTGGAATAGAAATCATCAGAAAAAACTTTGCCAAGAGTTCTGATTTGTCAACTGCGATTGTGATGAGTAGCGGTATTGGACTTGCGGCGATCTTGTCAGATTTTGTTCCTGGCGCTGCGAATTTTCAATCATTTATGTTTGGATCTATTGTAGCTATTCCAGATATTGAATTGTACACAGTAATTATTGTGAGTTTTATTGTTATTGTGACTTATGTGCTGTTGTACAAAAAATTAGTGTATATTATCTTTGATGAAGATGGAGCTAGATTGTCTAATATCAACGTAGGACTTATCAATAAAATATTTACTTTTTTGATAGCTATCACTGTTGCTATTGCGTCTAGAACTGTCGGTGCACTTATGGTTTCAAGCTTGATGGTTATTCCTGTGTCTTGTGCAATAATGGTATCTCATTCTTTTAAAAGAACTGTGATTAATTCGTCTTTATTTGGAGTATTGTTTACGATTATCGGTATCAATATGTCTTATTATTTTCAATTAAAACCAGGTGGCTCAATTGTGTTGACAGGACTTTTAGTTCTGATAATTTTGATGATAGTAAATAAATTTAGAAAAAATAATTAACTGTAAACACTGCATTATGAATTGTGAATTAATTTATTTTGTGGTGTTTTTTGGTGTATAAAACGTTGTAATTTGCAATTTTTACAAGTATAATAAAAAGATAGGAGGCGATAGCATGAACAAAATGATTAAAAAAATAATGATATTAACATTGGGAACATTAATACTTACTTTTGGCTTTTTCTTTTTTATAATGCCTTTTAATTTAACTATTGGTGGAATTTCTGGTATTGCGATGAGTTTGAACGCTTTTGTTCCACAAATCCCAACGGGTATTTTTGTTATGATTATGGATACTATTTTGTATATTATAGCGTTTATAATTTTGGGAAAAAGTTTTGGGGTTTTGTCGATATATTGTTCTTTTATTTTTGCAAGTTCAACGACACTATTGGAAATTTTGCTACCAAATTTTAAACCTTTGACTGATGATATTTTGATTAATTTGATTTTTGGAATTATTATTTCCGCTGCTGGTATGGCATTGGTTATCAACCAAGGTGCATCGACTGGCGGTACGGATATTATCGCTATGATAATCAGAAAATATTTTTCAATTGATGTGGGTAAGTGTATGCTTGTAGCAGACTTTTTCGTTGTGTTACTTGGTATGTATACTTTCGGAACAAAAAGTGGAATGTATGCTATGCTTGGAATTTTCATAAACTCAATTGTCATTGACAAAGCTATCGCTGGTCTAAATACAAGGGTAAATATGATGATAACAAGCGATAAATACAAGGAAATTAACGCTTATATTATAGATCAAATTTCAAGAGGATCCACAATTTATAAAGCAGTTGGTGGTTTTTCTGATAATGAAAAATTTGTTATTAATACGATTGTTTCAAGAGGAGAGTATATTAAGATTAAAAACTACGTGAAATCTATTGATCCTAAAGCATTCGTATGTATTTCGTATGTCAGTGAAGTGGTTGGTGAAGGATTTACTTACGATCCAGTGGATAATCCAGAGCTTGAAATACTTCCTGGTGGAATGAGTTAGAATGGAGAAGAAATGTATAAATTAGGACAAAGAGAGAATTTAAAAATTGATAAGATAAATACGGAAGTTTTGTTGAAAAAAGACAACGAAAATAATTTTGTTAGAATGAATGTAGACGAACTTTCTGGAGAAAAAGTTGGCGATGTTGTAGATGTATTCATTTACAATGACAATAAAAAACTAATGGCAACGAAGAAGCAACCTAAGATTGAATTGGGTAAGATTGCAAGACTAGAAGTAAAAGACATTACTAGAATTGGTGCTTTCTTAGATTGTGGCTTAGATAAGGATATTTTGTTGCCATTTAAGGAACAAACTTCAAAATTGGTAAAAGGTCAAAAATATTTAGTGTATTTGTATATTGATAAGTCGAACAGATTGGCACTTACTATGAGAATTAAAAATTTATTGAAAAACGACAGCAACTATGTTAAGAACGATTGGGTAGAAGGCGTTATATACAACATAGTGGACGGTCTAGGAGCTTTTGTAGCTGTAGACAATAAATACGAAGGACTTATTCCTGCAAGTGAATTAACGGGCGTTGTAGACCTTGGAGAAGAAGTCAAATGTAGAGTTACAGATGTGAAGTCTGATGGAAAATTAGATTTGTCATTTTTTGAACCTGCATATAAGCATATCTCATCAGATGCTGATGTTATTATGGAAGAACTTAAAAACTCAGATGGATTTATTAATTTTAACGATAAAACAGACGCCAATAGAATTAAATCGGTATTTAATATGTCAAAATCCAATTAAACAATCAGAAGTTGATAATTTTATTCAAGCTTTAGGTTATAGAGGAGCACAATTCAATAACGAAGAAGGAAGAAAAAGATTAACTGATGAATTAATCAATAGAAAACTTTTATTCTTTGATGCTAAGAAATCTGGCTTAGATAAAGATGAAATATATGTAAAAGAAGTTAAAAAACAATCCGAAGAATTGTTGAAGGATTTTGCTATGGCTAACATAATCAATTCTGTTAGAGTATCAGATGAAGATTTGAAGGAATATTATGAAAACCACAAAGATAATTTCAAAGTTCAACCAACATTCACAGCTTCTCACATTTTAGTTGAATCTGAAGATTTGGCTAATGAAATTAAAGAAAAAATCGATAACGATGGTGATTTTGCACAATTAGCAAAAGAGTATTCTACATGTCCATCAAAAGAACAAGGTGGAGATTTGGGAACATTCCAACAAGGTCAAATGGTTAAGGAATTTGAAAATGCTTTGATTGAAAATGAAATTGGAGATATCGTAGGACCTGTTAAAACACAATTCGGTTATCACATTATCAATATTAAAGATAAAACTGAAGGAAAAGTAAAATCTTTTGAAGAAGCTAAGAATGAAGTTAAACAAACACTATTACAATTGAGACAACAACAAGCATATATAGACGCTACAGACAAATTACAAAAAGAATACAAAATCGAAAAATTTTATTAATAACAAATGGAGAAGTTAAATGAATAATCTTAAGAAGAAGATAGTAGCTTTATGTCTAACATTTAGTATGGTATTTAGTACAGGCACTGCTGTATTTGCGAAAGAACAAGATGATAATGCAAGTCCTAAAAAAGTAGAGTCAACTATGAATAGAATTGAAGGGCGAGATAGATTTGCCGTTGCAAATAAAGTGATGGAAGATTATTATCAAAACTCTAAAAAAGTAGTGCTTGTATCAGCGATAAAATTTCCCGACAACATCAGTTCTACTGTAATGAGTCAAGGACAAATCCCGATCTTATACACTTATTCAGATAAATTAGACGCATCTACTGAAAAACTTTTAAAATCAAAAGATTTGGACGAAGTCATAATTATTGGTGGAGAAAAATCTGTTAGTAAGGCTGTTCAAAATCATATCGAAAATGATTTAAAAATAAAAGTTGTAAGATATTCTGGATACGACAGATATGCAGTTAATGCTAAAATAGTTTCTGAAAAGTTCTCTAGCAAAAATGCTGAAAAACAAAACTTGGTTGTAGCTAGTGGAGAAGTATTCGCAGATGCTATTAACGCTACTTCCTTAGCACAAAAACACAATGCACCAATATTATTAGTATCGAAAAACAAGATTTCTAGCGACACAAAAGATTATTTACAATCTTTCTATAAAGGAAATATAGGTAAAATTTTTGTAGTCGGTGGACAAAATACAGTTTCTGATAAAGTTGTTCAAGAAATCAAAGCTATTACTAATGTTAAGCCACAAAGAATTTTTGGCTCGAACAGATATATGACATCTGTCAGAGTTGCAAACGCAAGTTTTACTGCACCAACTAAAGCGATATTTGCTAGTGGTGAAGTTTTTGTAGATGCATTAGTAGCGGCACCACTTTCACAAAAGCTAAAAGCACCAATACTATTGGTTTCAAAATCATCCATTACAAGTGATGTAAAATCATATATTGGTAGTAATTCTTTTGAAGAAATGTATATTGTGGGTGGAAAGAACACAGTATCAGAAAAAGTAAAAGATTTGATTTTGGATAACAAATCAGACGAAACTGTTACAACTGATCCGAAGTATCCTGGCAAGAAAGTTATTCGTAGAAAACCATTACCAGGATTAGAAAATGAACAAGAATTTCCTGTTCAAATTAGTGATGATACAATTGTAATGGTACGTGGTCATTACGATGACGAAATGGCAGATGAAATACTAAGACTTTTGAATCAATATCGCAAAGAAAATGGACTAAAAGCATTAAAACAAGATAATTCATTATCACCAGTTGCAAAAACAAGGGCAACTGAAATTGTTCATTTATTTGAACACGTTAGACCAAGAGGTGGATTGGTAACAGATATTTCTAACATCAATGGAGAAAATATCTACAACGGCCCATACACTGCAAGTGGTGCAATGGAAGCTTGGAAAAATTCTGAAGGACATAATGAGAATATGTTGAGAGAAGTGTTCACAAGAGTTAAAATAAAAGTATTCGTTACAAAAGCATATTACGAAGATTCTGATCAAACTTATGACAGATATTACGCA
>QWCQ01000392.1_pt1 | contig 32262 bp, 34 predicted proteins | sample 1972701 | NCBI WGS metagenome assembly QWCQ01 (sample SAMN09866704, study PRJNA288562) | Human gut metagenome isolate pre4_stool, whole genome shotgun sequencing... | reverse complement strand
TTTCTAAATATCATAACTCCTCCTTTTCCTTCTACTATACCCTTCTCGTTTAGGGCTTTGTTTCGTTTGTCAGATAATTTAACAAACTGTATAATATAGATATAAATAAAGATAGGAAAGGAATATTATGTACGATTATCTAATTATAGGAAACGGAATTGCTGGCCTATCAGCAACCGAAGAAATAAGAAAAAAGGATTCAGACGCATCAATTCTAATTGTTTCAGAAGAAAAACCATCCACCTACTGGAGGACTAGACTATCTGAACTAATCTGCAAGGACTTCGAGGAAGATGAAATTTTCGTTAAAAACGAACCATGGTATAGCGAAAGACATATAGAAGAAAGACTTTCTACAAAGGTAGAAAAAATAGATCCAGAAAAAAGAATCGCATACCTAGAAGACGGAGAAGAAATCGAATTTGGCAAAGCCCTTATCGCAACAGGTGCAAGAGCCTTCGTTCCACCAATCACAAATATAGACTCCAAGGGAGTATTTGCAATAAGAACTGTAGATGACCTTAGAAGCTTCAAGGAATATGTAGAAGGCAAGAAGGAAGTCGTAGTTATAGGAGGGGGAATCCTAGGACTTGAAGCAGCTTTTTCTGCCAAAAAACTCGGCCTAAACATCACAGTAATAGAAAGCTTCGACTACCTACTAGCAAGACAACTCGACCGTGAACTTTCAGAAAAACTTGAAGAAAACTTAAACAATATGGGAATTAAGACCTACACAGGTAAAAACACCCAAGAAATCCTCACAAAAGATGGGGCAGTTTGCGGAGTAAAGCTTGCTGATGGAACAGAAATTCCTGCAGATGCAATAATGGTTCAAGCAGGTATCAGATCAAACATCAAGATGGCCCAAGAATCAGGACTTGAAACTGACAGAGGAGTTATGGTAAACGACCACCTAGAGACAGAGTATGAAGGAATCTTTGCAGCAGGAGACTGTGCACAAATAGGACAATTTACCATAGGACTTTGGACATCAAGCCAAGAAATAGGAAAGATCGCAGGCCACAACATGACAGGCGATAGTGAATCTTACAAACAACCAAAACCATTCTCAACCCTCATGCTTGGAGATATCAAACTATTTTCAGCAGGCATGAACTCAGGTGAAGGAATCAAAGAAGAAAAGAAAGAAATCGACGGCAAAATCTACAAACTCTTCAAAAAAGAAGATGCCTACGTAGGCGGAATCCTCTGGGGAGATATCAAATACCAAAATGATGTCAAAAATATAGTATTTAAGGGAGCAAATATCGAAGAAACTAAACTAGGTACAGAGATTTTTGGAAAATAGATATAGGAAAATTCAACAAACTAAAAGGCAGAGAATAACTTCCCTGCCTTTTCCTATTTTGCTTTGTGATAGTATTGGATTTGTGTATAATTAGTAATATTCTAACACTTACATAATAGAATGATTTTCTAATTATCGAGATTAGCTTTATTGCATTTTCGGAACAAATTCTATTTTTAAATCCATCCCTAGACCTTCGGCTAATCTTTTGAGTAGGTTAATGGTAGGATTCCTAGTGCCATTTTCCAATTTACTAATATCAGCTTGATCTATTCCTGTTTTTTTCGCTAATTCTTCCTGAGTCAAATTCTGTAATTTTCTAGCATCTAGCATAGCCTTAATTATATCAAGCTCTGGGCTTATCTTTTTGTATTCTTCTTTGAATTCCTCATCTTTTAATTGTTCTTCCAAGTATTTATCAAATGTTTTCATATTATTCCCTATCAATAAAACTTTTCCTATACTTCTTTGCTTTTTCTATTTGATTTTTCAAAGGTTTTGGGTCTTTTTTACAAATCCATTAGTTAAGATTATCTTCTTATCATAATAGAAAAAATATAGAACTCTTGTTATATCACTTCCAACTTTGCCTCTTAGTTCAAAAATCCCATCGTCAATATGTTTGCTATAGGGCGATCTAAGTTCATTTCCATAATCTTGGAGTAAAGAAATTATACCCACTAGTTTAGCCCTGGACTTCTTCGGTAAACTATTTAAAAATTCTTCTACTGGTATTCTTCCATTTTCAGTCTCATAAAATAGAACTTCAAAATTATCCATCACATCTCCTTAACTTTATTTTATGTTATATATGCCATATTATCAATAAATAATTTCTTAGTGAGGACTTTATAATAGCAGGAATAATAAAAATTGTTAGATAAAATTTAGCTTAGATATTATAGTTAAAAAAATCAGCTAGAAATTAACTTTTCTAGCTGATTACCATATAACAACTTTAATAATTTCGTATTTTTATTATTCTACCATTCTCCTCTACAATTATAGGCAGCTACAGCTAGTTGACCAGCTGTGGCTACAATATTTGCTTTAGATGCAGATTTTCCCGCTACTTTTAAGATGATTTTTGCTGCTTCTGTCCAAGCTTCGCCTTTCACATATCCAACAAAAGCATCCCATAAGTTGCCATTTAATAAATCTATGTAGACTCCAAAATAATCTTTTGCTATACATACTGAAAAATCTTTAGCACTTCTATTTTGTCTTTCAAAATATAAATTAAGCAAAACTTTTGCATTTTTATCTCCAGTATTGGCTCTTTCTTCTAACAATAGATTATTTGTTATATAATAGTTACCATCTTTATCTAAATACCCAACATCTTCAAAATAAAATTTTAATTCAGAAACTAGCTCATCTACTTCAGAATTTTGACTATTTTCCTCTAAATCTGTAGCAAACGCTACTGTTGGTCCCATACTCCCAAGTGCCATAAATAGTGCTAATAGGAGTGACATTAATTTTTTCATAATACTACCCTCTCTTAAGTACTTAAAAATGTTATATGGATTTTATAATCCAATTGTATACTTAACTAATCAATTTTTAGTAAATTTTATTTAAGAGTAAGAATATTATTATTACTAATACTATTTTGTTCATATATAATATATATTTTAATCTAATAGTATCATTAGTATTGAATTGTAGTATATATATTGAGATAGCTCTATTAAAATTATATTGGATAGTAATATACTTATAGTGATATTTATTTTATTTGTACTAATAAATGCTATTGTAATAATGTTTAACAGAGTTTCAATAGGCACCAACGTTTTATTCATAGTTTTATATTCATCATAACTTTTAATCATTGTTATGATAACACATATTGCTACTAGTACTATTAACATGCTACATATTCCGCACTATATCTACTTTCACTAATTAAATGTCCACATTGACTTTTTATTGTATCAATACCCAAGATCATTTCAGCTAAATTTAATACAAATTTCCCTTAATTTTTTGCTCCTTCTATTGGTAGCTCACCATAGTAAAAATATAAGTATACTAAGTATGCTGCTTCTTTAGCTCCACCTAAAGCTTTTATATATTTTTTTAACTTTAATAGTTTTGCACCTGCAAAAACTGTTCCTCCAACAACAGCTAATATAGCGTCACCACACTTTGTATTCTCCCACCATCCATATGGAGTTATAGAATTTTTCGAATCCTCAGATCTAAATTCTATCTTTTCTGTTTTGGTGTTAAAATAATTTATCAACTGATATTCAGACATATTTTCTAGTTTATTATCTGGGGTAGTTTCAATAACTCTAAATATTTCTTCAATAAATTCTTGTTCCTTTGTTAAATCTTTAGATAAACTAATGTCTAGATTATTTTCATAGTAGGAATAAATTAAATTATCATTAGCTTGAACCTTTGTAGGTACAGCTCCTACTAAAATTGCTCCAAGTAAAAATAAAACTATCCCTTTGTTTAATTTTTTCATTGTATACTCATTAAATTATTGTATTAATGTTATCTCTTTCTATTAAAAATTACTATAAATGGTGCAAATAAAAAAGCAAATAAGAGCTGAGTCTTTGCTGGAATAAGTCCAGCAGATTTTTTATCATATGTACTTTCACTTAATTTCATTCCTGCTACAGGATATAATAAGTAGCAAATAATCAAATAAATTGTTATTATCAAGTAATATCCTTCAAATGGACTTACTTTGAAATATTCACTAATCAATAAATAATATCCAATAAGAGGAAGTAATCCTGTTATTAGATAGAGTAATATTTCCATTAGGCTGTGTTTTTTCATAATATCCTCCTTAGTTTTTCTTATTCTACCAAACCATAGTCAATTTTTAGTAAATTAAGTTTTCTAATTGATAATATGGTAAGAAATATGAAATACAACAGAATTAATAGTCTGCTATAAGATGGAATTTCTGCTATAATAAATTTATCTAAGATTATTAGTATAAAAGCTTCATACCAATTATAAAAATTCATCTTATCAGAAGATACATTAAAAATTCCATGACCTATAAATATAATAGTTAAAATATAAAATAATCTAATCATCGGAATCCTCCATTGGTATAATCATTTTTACTGTTGCACCTTGATTTTTATTTATCAATTCTAAATTTCCTGAGATTTTTTCTAGATAAGTCTTTACATAGTATAAACCTATACCATATCCTTTGCCTGAAGTTCTTGCAACGTTGTTCGTCACAAATAGATCTGTACTTTCTCTAATAATATCATCATCAAAACCACTTCCATCATCTATAACAGCAATTTCTAATTTATCTTTTGCTTTGATTTCTACCTTTATCTTATCTTTCCTATATTCGTAGGCATTATTTAATAGGTGGATTAGACACTCATTTATATTTGAAGTATTTGCATATATCACTTTTTTATTATTTTTAATTTGTTTTGATATCTCTATTTCTTCTTCTAACATATCCGCATAAATAATGATGTTTTTCTCTAGCGATTTTAGTATATCTCCTAGCTTTATTCTACTTATCTTATTTTCATCTAATTGACTTTTTGCAATTTTCATAATTTTATCAATGTATATAGATATTTTTTCACTTTCTTCAAAAATTCTATCCATTCTAATAAGATTTTTATCAGAAATCTTCTCATTTGATTTTTTAATCAAAGATACATTAGTATTTATCACTGTTAGAGGTGTCTTCATATCATGACTTATATAGGAAATTCCTTTTACTAGGTCCTTATCTTTTTTTATTATCTCCTGGGTTTTATTATTCAGGGCATCTGATATTTTCTTAAATTCGTATGTTTTATATTCTTCATCGTAGGAATTCTCATTTATAGATTTTATTAATTTATCTACTTCATTAAAAAGATACGAATCTATCTTTTTATAAAAGACATATCCAAAATATACTAGGTAGATAGTTGACAAGCCAACTAATATATCTGTTTGAGATTTTAAACTCTCAAGTATAAATTGTCGACTTGTATCAAATTCCAATAATAGCTTTAATACTATCCAACTTAGAAAAAATGCTAATAGAAATTTTAGAATATTTTCCAATAATTCGGATATTATAAGCTCTTTTAATCTTCTTTCCATCTATATCCTACCTTCCACTTGTTTTCGATTGGATCATCTGCATTTATCTCTAAAAGTTTTTGTCTTATATTGTAAATATGAGAAACAACAACCCTCTCACTAGTATCAAAAGAGCTTAAAGTATTGGATAAGATTTTATCTTTATTTAGAAATATTCCTTTATTCTCATACAAAAACTTTAAAATACAAGCCTCTGTAGATGTTATTTGTACACTATCAGTATCCTTAGATATAAGGAATCTATCAAAATCAAACTTTGTATTTTTATAATAAACTCCTTGATCTAATCTTCCAATTCTTGCTTTTATCCTTGCTAAGAGTATGTCCATATCAAAAGGCTTTGTTATATAGTCATCAGCACCTAATCCAAATCCTTTCATAATGTCTTCTTTAGTATTTTTTGCTGTAAGTATAATTATAGGAGTTTTTATATAATCTCTAACAGTTTTTAAGAAATCAAAACCATTATATTTGCCTAGCATAAGATCTAATATTATCAAATCATAAGAGTTCAGGATGATATAATCATCAATATCCTCTAAACTTAATAAACAATCAATTTGATAATTATTGCTAGTTAGTACATCCTTTAAGGTAGCAACCAAACTTATATTATCTTCTATTATTAAAATCTTCATTAAAACCACCCGCCTATTAATTTTTATCATCTTTATTATATTATAAGATATAATAATCAACTTGCAGTCAACATAGTGTAAAATATTATGTGTAAAATGGAAAAAGAGAACTCAAACTTGTAAAGTTTTGTTAAGTAAAAAAGAAAAACATAAACTAACAAGGAGTTCTCTTATGAATAATTTTAACACAGAATTAATTCAAATACTAGCTCAAGGATTAGATATTAATGAATTTTTAGGAAGCAATTAGAAATAGTGATTAATGATTTACAAAATCAGAATTAACAGTCTTATTAGATTGTGAAAAATGAGAATATAAGGGTTATGGTTCTGGCAATTCAAGAAATGGATATTATCAGAGAAACTTAACAACTACATTTGGACAAATTGAACTTCAGATACCAAGAGATAGAGCGGGTCAGTTTAAGCAAGAAACAGTAAAATCATATGCTTGGAACACAGATAATATTGAAAATATGGTTATCAATCTATACAAGAAAGGTATAACCACAAGAGAAATAGCAGATCTATTAGAAAAAATGTATGGAAATAATTATTCTCCAACAACAATATCAAATATCTCAAAAGTTAAAAAAAATGAAATAGAAGCTTATCACAATCGAAAAACAAAAAAAGACTTTGTCGTTTTGTATTATGACGCTACATACTTACCAGTAAGAAGGGATTAAGTAGCAAAAGAAGCTCTCCATGTAATAATTGGCATAGATCCAAATGGAAACAAAGAAGTACTAGATTACTCATTATTCCCTGAAGAATCAGCTAATAACTACAAAGAAATGCTAATAAATTTAAGACCAAGAGGATTATAAAATGTATTACTTTTTGTAAGCGATGGACTAGTTCTCCACGAGCAGGACAGGCTATCTTTAAAAGAGGCAGTAACAGATATATTCCCAAAATCAAAACATCAAACATGCTGGACACACTTAATGAGAAACATAGAAAATAAAGTAAGAGCAAAAGATAAACTATAAGTAGCAAATGATGCTAAACTAATACACAGCTCCGATAAAGGGCTCTATAATAAATCGTGCTGACAGAAGTTTCATTTACTTCTACCAACACGATTTATTATAGAGCCAAAAGAATATCTTAATTTATTTCTGATATAAAATTATGTTTCAAAAAAAGTTATTTAAATTAAGTAGGTTAATCAGGATATTTCATAAATCTTATTTACGTTTATCATTGTCTTATACTTTCGTTCAAAATCAGGTTTTGTAACGTAGGATATCCTCTTGTTGTACTGAAATTTTTACACCACAAGTATCATAAGTTCTTTACCTAAATGAAATATCAATTCCAAATAACTCTTTCAAGTAATACCACAATACTTCTGAAATCCCTAATGTAATCGCCCAAATTATCATACTTCCAATCGTTGCTACAATTACCAACTTCCATTGTTTTGCAAACAACGAAACTACTATAGTCAGAAGATATAAAGCAAATATCATATTAAAACTTATAACATTAATATTCAAAGACTCTAATACCAGTCCTGTAAAAGGAATTATTGCAAACAATATTGCCACTAATATATATGAGCATTTAGTTATTAAATTCATTTTTTTGAAATTTCTTATTTTTTCTGACATAGTCTACACCTCATAAATTTATGGCAAAAATGGTGCTAAAATCGGAAACTGTACCTTTAATGCTGCCGGTCCACCAACTTTAGCTGCAAATACCATAATAGCCGCTACCGCGTAAGTTCTTGCATGCCATCCTATCTTATTTATTGCTCCAAAATTTCTAGCAATATTATAGACAAGATCTACATCACATGAACTATTCCACATCCCTTTTTCTTCATAACACTTATCGTGCGTTTTGCACTGTGCATCTAATATATCTATCGGACTTTTGCCATTATTACCTTTGCCACACCAATTACCATAGTGTGTAAGTCCAGATATTACTGCTCTTTTTCTTCTATTTACTTTTTCATAATCACCTTGTTTTTCTGCCCTGTACATTTCATTATATGCCAATCCAATTTGAATAACTTCTTCACTTTCGTTATTTTGTCTAGCTTTTTCTTCATCAAACAATTTACTGTCTTCAAAATTTATATATTGTTCTACCGAACTTAAAATATCTTTTAGATTTTGATAATCTTCCTCTGTTGTTACAACGTCGGTTTCATAAACGGTTTCTATTGTACTCTCTTGTGCAAACACAGATTCAGCATTACCGAAAACACCTAATAAAAGTGTTAAAGCTAAAAGCATAGACACTATTTTCTTCATAATCAATACCTCCTAAAAATAAAAATCTATTTCTTGTAAATGGTTAAAGTTTTCTTTTATAAAACCAAAATTTCCCTAAAATTTATCAACTTCAAAAGAATGACATTCATCGCCAAAATTCCAATTACCCCTGTTTAGCATACTTTCATTTCATCTTACCTATTTAAGTTTATAATAAACCAACGACAATATAGCACAGACCACCACACATATAATTGCCACAAAGACAGGTATGCTTTCTCTTATTGCATAGTATCCTACGATTATAGTTATTAACGATACAACCAATAAAATATACTTCAAAATTTTCACATCCATACTCTAATGTCCTTATTGAGGTGTTATATTAAAAACTAACGCCCATGTCATTTCGATATAGACACCTCTGCCTTGATTGTTTGCATCTATTCTAGTAGCAACTAACGACCAATATCCAGCATCAATAGCTGCACCTCCAGCTACTAATGCAGCTCCTGGAAATACGAGTGTTGCAATTCCAGCAGCTCCTCCAACCATGGTTCCTGCAGCAGCCGCAGTATTTAAATCACTTACAAGACGTTTTGATTCGCAATTATCTGCATATCTTGAATATCCCCACCAGTGATGTTCGATGCTCGTATTCATACCAGGACAACTTCTAAACAATGCAATCTGTGAATTTGAATTATTTTGTGATGTTATTTTTAAGTCTGTATCTATAGAAATATTTCCTAACGTTGCTTCATTATTTAATTTTTCTATATACAATTTTTGCCCTGCCACCAAATCATGATTAAATCCATCTTTAATCGCCTTTTCTGAATCAAATTTATATAACCCATCCTCAACTGTTATATATGGTTCAAGTTGCATAATTTGTTCTTTATTGAAATGATTTACTTTGTCAGTGCTGTTTTCACTTGCAAAAACATTTGCTGTCATCGAAAACATCATAATCATAGCCAAACTCATACATAAAATTTTTTTCAATATTTTACTATTCTTCATATTTTTCCTCCTAAAAATTAATTGTTTTATACTGACAAATTATGTTTATTGCTCCAAACTATCATTGATTGTAAATCTCCGTTTTTATACCTCTGAGGATTTTTATAATTCATATCTTTTTTCCTCTCTTGAATTTTAATAAATAGTAATATTCAAATTACCATTCTCCTCTGCAATTATAAGCTGCCAACGCTAACTGACCAGCTGTTACCGCTAAATCAGCTTTAGAAGTTGATTTACCCGCAATCTTCAAAACAATCTTTACGGCTTCAGTCCACGCTTCTACCTATACATATCCAATGAAAGCATCCCAAAGCTTCCCTTGTACGAGATCAATATAAACTTCAAAGTAATCTTTTAAGATACACTTTCAAAAATCCGCTTAGCTTCTAAGCATTTTTTCATTATATGTTTCAAGTAAAGCCTATGCTGTTTCATCTCTTGATTTTGCACGCTCTGAAGGATTAATATTATTGATAATATAATTGCCATTATCAAAAATACATCCTATATCATTGAAGTAGAACTCTATCTCCTTTGAAAGTTCCTTCTCTGCCAGAGCATTCTCAACTTTCACATTTGTTTCTTGTGCTTGTACAACACTTGGTACTATGAATCCAACCATCATCACAAATTCCAATAACACTGATAACATTTTTTTATTTTTCCCATTGCGTAGACCTACTTTACTTTGTTTAACCAAAGAACTGTTTCTTTGATTTGTATTTATATTTTACACAAATAAAATCAAGGAATAATCAATTTTTAATTTTCACTTATTTTTTTATTAATCTTGGATAGTAAAATTAAGATAGACACTTTTAAATGAAGTAAAAAGCCATTTATGATACACTTAATTTAGAAAGAAAAACATTAAGGAGTATCAAAATGGCTTATACCCATCCTACCATAATAGAATTAATTTGGATAGAGAAATATTACAAATTTGGAGAAAAAGTTACAAATATATCTAGAAAACTTTCTAGATCAAGACAGACGATCTACAATGTGATTAATTGGCTGAAAAAGGGTCTAAGCATAAAAGAATACTATGAGCAATTCAAGAAAAACAAGTCAAAATGTGGGGCAAAAGTTAAGCTACTAGGGAAAAAAGAACAAGAATATGTACTTAATAAGCTCGCCAAAGGATGGACCCCTTGTGTCTAATTGGAAGAGGAGAAATTAAGCTATAAATTTAACTTTATTTTATGTTATATATGCCATATTGTCAATAAAATAATCTCTTGTGAGGACTTAATAATAGCAGGGATAATAAGCATTGTTAGATAAATTTATCTTAGATATTATGGTTAATAAAAAAACAGAAGAGCTCTTACACTCTTCTGTCATAGTTTTTATTTTAATACATTCCTGGCATGCCAGCTGGCATTTGTGGGGCTGGTTCTTCTTTTGGAATATCTGCTACTGCTGCTTCTGTTGTTAGGATCATTCCTGCAACTGAAACTGCGTTTTGTAGGGCTGATCTTGTTACCTTGGTTGGTTCTACGATTCCTTTTTCAAACATGTTTACGAACTCGTCGTTGTAGGCATCGTATCCTTCATCCTTAGCAGAATTTTTAACTTTTTCTACTATTACAGATCCGTCCATGCCGGCGTTTTCTACGATTTGTCTTAGTGGAGCTTCTAGGGCTTTTTTGATGATTAGAGCACCTGTCTTCTCATCTGCCTTTAAGCTTTCAGAAAGTTTTGCTACTCTTTCGATTGCTCCGATTAGGACAACTCCACCACCTGCAACTATACCTTCTTCTACTGCGGCTCTTGTTGCTGATAGGGCGTCTTCGATTCTATATTTTTTCTCTTGCATTTCAGTTTCTGTTGCAGCTCCAACGTTGATTACTGCAACTCCACCTGCAAGTTTGGCAACTCTTTCTTGAAGTTTTTCTTTTTCGTATTCGCTATCTTCTGTTTCGATTTGTTTGCGGATTGTTTCTACTCTTTCTTCAAGATTAGCCTTGTCGCCTTTTCCTTCTACTATGGTTGTGTTGTCTTTGTCTACTTTTACTTTCTTAGCAGATCCTAGCATATCCATAGCTGTATCTTTAAGGTCCATGCCGAGATCTTCGCTTACTACTGTAGCTCCTGTTAAGATTGCAATATCTTCAAGCATAGCTTTTCTTCTATCACCATAGCCTGGTGCCTTTACTGCAACTACGTTGAAGGTTCCTCTTAGTTTGTTTAGGATAAGTGTTGTAAGAGCTTCACCGTCTACGTCATCTGCTATGATTAGAAGTGGTTTGGAAGCTTGAACAACTTCTTCTAGGAGTGGGAGGATTTCTTGGATGTTTGAAATCTTCTTGTCTGTTAGAAGGATGTATGGATCGTCAAGGTCAGCTATCATTTTTTCATTGTCTGTTGCCATGTATGGGGATAGATAGCCCTTGTCAAATTGCATTCCTTCTACAACGTCTAGGTAGGTATCTGTTGTTTTAGATTCTTCTACTGTGATTACTCCATCATTTCCAACCTTTTCCATAGCATCTGCTATGAATTTACCGATTTCTGGGTCAGCTGATGAGATTGTTCCTACGTTTTCTATAGCTTGTTTGTCTTCTACTTCTCTAGAATTTTCCTTGATGTAGGCTACAACTTCGTCAGTTGCTTTCTTTAGACCCTTTTGAAGTACTACTGGGTTTGCTCCTGCTGCTAGGTTTTTAAGGCCTTCTTTGATGATAGCGTGAGCTAGAACTGTTGCTGTTGTAGTTCCGTCTCCAGCTACGTCATTTGTCTTTGTAGCAACTTCTTTTACAAGTTGAGCTCCCATGTTTTCAAATCTATCTTCAAGTTCTATGTCTTGGGCGATGGTCACACCATCGTTTGTGATGGTTGGTGCTCCATATGCCTTATCAAGAACTACGTTACGTCCCTTTGGTCCAAGAGTTACTTTTACAGCATTTGCTAATTTATCAATTCCTGCTTCAAGTCCTTTTCTTGCGTCAGATGAAAATTTAATATCTTTAGCCATAGTATATCCTTTCTCTTTCTAGTATATATTATTGTACAACTGCTAGTATATCGTTATATTTAACTACGATGAACTCTTTATCATCAAGCTTTACATCTGTTCCTGCGTATTGGGAATAGATTACCTTATCTCCTACTTTGAGAGAGTTCTTTTTCTTCTCGTCGTTTTCAATATCGGCAGATATTGCTACGATTTCTGCATATTGTGGTTTTTCTTGAGCGCTTTCTGGAAGAACTATTCCAGATGCTGTTGTCTTCTCAGCTTCTGCTTTTTGTATAACTACTCTATCACCGATTGGTTTTAGCATCATTTTAATCTCCTTTGTTTTTACATTTAGCACTCACATGTCTCAAGTGCTAACTCACAATATTAATATACTAAGAGCTAAAATTTTTGCAAGTTTTATTTTTTATTTGTGTAAAAGGCAAGTCTTTGGACTAGTTTTGGGATTTTCTCTTCTCCTACTCCGCATATGGCAACTCTGATTCCCTTGGCTGAAGGAATGGTGAAGATATTTTCTTTTTCCAAATCTTTTACTATATCGAAGGCCCTATCAGTTGGAATAAAGGTGAAAAATCCTCCGAAGTAAGGAATCATTGTAAGTTTATTTACACTCGCAGCTTCCACAAATACGTCTGCTCGCTTCTTTAGCATACTCCTTAAGTCTACTAGCTCCTTCTCATAAATTTTCTTATTTTCAGCCTTTTCAAGCTCGATTAGGATATTTTGGGCAGCATGGGTTCCATTCGACCAGTTACATCTTGCAGAGTGGGCAAGGCTTGCCTCAAACTCTTCTATGATCTCTTTACTAGAAGATATGCCGACAGCAGCCCCACTTCTTAGGCCGTAGGCTGTGTGAGACTTACTCATAGAAAATGCTACTACTACGAAGAGATTACGAGGAAGATTAGAAAACTTCTCAAAAAACTTCCTCTGTTCATCCCCATCCCCTGCAAATTCAAGATAGGCCACATCGACTATAAGGGTGATTTTCTTATCATTATCCTCTGCCTTCTCCTTAAGGAAAGTGATTACCTCATCCCACTCCTCATCTGATAGAGAGTAACCTGTCGGGTTATTGCCTGGAGAGTTGATAAGAGAAGCTATCCTATCAGAATCCCTAAGCCCTTCATCAATAGCTTCCTTGTAGGCATCTATATTAAAGGCAAAATCGTCTGTGAAAAACTCAAAGGTCCTAAAGTCTCTGCCAAATTCTTCGCAAATCTTCCTATAAGGAGCCCAATAATAATCGTGGCATATCAAAGGATCTCCCTCATCTAGATAAGAAAATATGGCAGACCTAATGGCTCCAGTTCCTCCCGGAGTTGCTATTGCTGAAATGTATCCTTCTGGCATGTAAGGACCAAAAAGAGTATCGATTACGATTTTCCTATAGTCCTTCTCTCCTTCGATTGGGGCGTAGGATGCTATATGACTCCTATCCATCTCATCAAGCCTATCATAAACTGAAGGAAGAGCTATAATCTTTCCCTTATCATCTAGAAGAGTTCCCAAAGCTGCGTTAATCACAGCCTCTCTTCCGTATTTTTCTATAGCGGCGTTTGCCTTGTTGTTTATATCAAAGGCGAGGTCAGGTCCATTGTTCCAGGTCGCCCTTTTAATTGTCATTGACATAATTTCCTCCTAATAATCTTCATTATACTATCATATAAAAGAATCGTATAGTGATAACATATAAAAGAATCGTATAGTGATAACATATAAAAGAATCGTATAGTGATAAAAAGGAGCGACTATGAATTACGATAAGAAAGATTTGAAAAATAAACTGACCGATATTTCCTATAGGGTAACCCAAGAAAATGCCACAGAAAGACCCTTCTCAAGTATCTATGATGACTTCTATGAAGATGGAATCTATGTAGATATTGTAAGCGGCAAGGCCCTTTTCTCATCACTTGATAAGTACGATGCCGGTTGCGGTTGGCCTTCCTTTACTAAGGCAATCGACGAATCTGAAATAAAGGAAGAAGTCGACCTAAGCCATGGAATGGTGAGAAAAGAGGTGAGAAGCAAGACCGCCGACAGCCACCTAGGCCATGTCTTTCCTGACGGTCCTAGGGATAAGGGAGGTCTTAGATTCTGTATAAACGGAGCAAGCCTTAAATTTATTCCCAAGGAGAAAATGGAAGAAGAAGGCTATGGCGAGTATCTAAAATTGTTTAATTAAGAATTTGATTTACTTGACATCGGTATTGTAAAAATAATTCTATTGTACTTTCAACGAATATGCTGTATAATGTAAGTGACTAGAAAGAAAGTAGTTCCATTTTGGACGCAAAAAAAGACAGGAGAGCCTAACATACTCCTGTCTTTTTTATTTGGCTAGTTACTATCTTTTCTGTTTTCTAACTTTTGTATTAGCCTGTCTAACCATTTGCAAATGCAGTGACTAGTTACATCTACCATGACAGCTATTAAGAAAGAAAGTAGCATTTTCATTTTGAACGCCCCCTTTCTGTTACCAGTATAGGGATAGTAACATTATAATTATATCAGATGTTTTTATATTTTTATAATATTTTAACTCCAACTTATAATTTATAAGGCGAAAAATAAATTATACCAAACACTGTAAGTTTTAATATTCTATATAAAAATAAGCACTCAAAAAGACCGATTATCCTAGGACGATCGGTCTTACTTTTTACAATTTCATGGAGTTTTGTCTTCTTCTTAGTCTTGTGATTGTTGCCTTTTCGTCAAGCTCTACCATGGACATATCTATTACTGTTCCCTTTTCTATATCTTTTACTGCCTTTGTCTTATCTGTAATCAAGGCTATTGGTAAGAGGTCTTCGGCAAGGCTTCTGTCGTGGCTAGTAAGTTTACCGTAAACTGTCTTTGATCCAACTCCTTCGAGTCTTTCTCCAGCCTTGATATCCCTTTTGGCAATAGTTACTGTGTCAGCTACTTGGCCGTGAAGAGGGACTATTGTCGCTTCATTTTCTACTACAGCCTTGTAGATTGTAATTGGTGTTTCAAGACTTGTTAGGTGGTATGGTCTATACATCAAGTAGTTTGGACCATCTCCAAAGCCTAAGAACTTCATTAGATCTCTTACGTCTTCTTGATCACTTGTTACTATTATAAATACTCCTGGAGCCATGCCAGGTGAGAATTCTACAACCCCGTATCTTGATAGCTTGCCACCGTCTGCCTTTAATTTGAAATCTTCTACAGCAGTCTCTGGGCTTGTATCAATTCCATGACAGCCAAATACATCTGGCAAGAAGCCTAGGGCGTTTGATACAGAGTTAAGCTCTAGCATGGTATTTGTTCCATCTACAAAGCTTGTAAGCATCTTTGCTGATAGACCCTTTTCTTTAGCTTTTTCCGCCAAACTTTCTGGTGTTGCATCACGGTCTAGTGGGTTGTTCTTACCCTTAGCAGCAACCAAGACTTCAAGTCCCATTCCGTAAGCGTACTCTACAAGGTCGATTATAGCTCCTGGCTCATCGCCAAGGATTCCTGTGTAGACTACTCCTGCTTTCTTAGCCATATCGTGAAGGACAGGGCCAACTACAGCATCACATTCTACGTTGAAGGTGATCATGTGTTTGTGGTATTGGATAGTTTTTCTTGCTATAACTGCTCCAAAAGGAGGGTTACCTGTGCAGTCAATTACAGCATTTATTTGCATGAGCTTATAGGATAATCTATAATTAGTAGATACACAAACGAAGCCTTTTTCTAAAACTTCGTATCCTTCATTATAGTCATCTGTAAATATTATTTTATCTTCAGAGATTCCTGCATTTACTAGGGCCTTGATAGCTTTTTGTGGAGTTCTATCTACTACAAGTTTAACTTCCATGGCATCCATCTTTGATAGTTGGCTGATTAAGGAAGCTCCCATCTTGCCGCAACCAATTATGGCAAGCTTGATGCTCTCTCCGTTATCTTTCATTTCTTTTAGTTTTCTATTTATCTTAAACATTTATACTCCTTATCTTGTCACAGGCTAACTTTGCTGAGGAAAAAGCCCACTGTATATTGTACCCCCCACAGGAACCAGATACATCTAGGATTTCCCCACAAAAGTACAAATCTTGGTAGATTTTTGATCTCATTGTCCTATCATCGACAAATTTTGTATCGACTCCTCCGATCATCACCTGGGCATTTGTCTTATCATGGATGTCTTTTACAGTAAATCTCATCCCTTTCAGGATTTTAATCAGCATATCCATATCCTTATCGCTTAAGTCCTTAGCGAATTTGTCAGAAGCTATCCTCGCCTTCTTAACTATATCATCTATAAGCCTATCATTGATGAGGCCTAGGAGGATCTCTCCTATAGTCCTTTGAGGAAAAGTTTCGGCAAGGTCCTTTATCCTTATTCTCAACTCCTCCCTCCCATAGGATGGAAAGAGGTCTAGGCTTATCATAGGTTTTTGATTTTTCTTAAGGCTTATGCTTATTTCGTTGGATAAATCCAAAATAGCCGTTCCCGTTAGGCCATAGGATTGAAAGATCACATCGTCTGTGGATTCCTTGATGAGCTTATCTCCTAAATAGAGACTTGCCTTGGCTGTGACCCTGGTCCCCTTGGCCTTTTTAGAGAGCTTTTCCCTGGTTTTGTAATTTGTGATACCGTAAGTTAGGTCCGTTAGCTTTTGCTTATCCTTAATAATTTCAAAGACAGAACCATCAGAGCCTGAGTTTTTGAGGGTGATTCCTCCACTTGCAAGGACTAGGATATCATACTTGTACTTATTCTTATCACTTTCAATTAACTTCTTTTCTAGATCTATGCCAATAATCTTCTCATTAAAGATGAATTTGGCCTTATCCTTGGCAGATAAATACAAGATGTCCCTAACAGACCTTGCGGACATGGTGGCAGGATAGGTCCTACCGCTTGGAAGTGACTTGGAATCTATGCCTAGCTTTTTAAAGTATTCTATAAGATCAGAATTTCTGAAATAGTCTAAGGCATAAGCAGGAAAGTCGGGATTTTCTCCCTGGTAAAAGTCCTTGGAATAATTGAGATTGGTAAAGTTACATCTCCCGTTTCCTGTCGCAAGGAGTTTTCTTCCTGCCTCTTCATTGGAGTCAATTACCGTCACATCAAGGCCTTCGGCGAAACTTGCAAAGGCAAGACCTGCTACTCCTGCCCCTATTACAAATACCTTCATATCCTAGCCAAGGCCTTCTTTATGGTCTCTCTCTCGCTGTAAGGAGTCTTCTCATTTCCATGATACTTCATAAAATTCTCCTCGCCCTTTCCTAGAAGAAAGACAAAATCACCAGGACGAGCCTTCCTAAAGGCGTATTCCATAGCATCTGTCCTATCTTTTCTTATGACGTAGGCTTGCTTGTAATCATCAAGTCCTACTATAATTTCCTCGTTGATATGGTCTATATCATCAAACTTGGGATCATCTGTAGTAAGGACGGCAAAGGTATCAAACTTCCCGCAAGCATTTCCTATAAGTCTCCTAAAATGAGCATTCCTGTCGCCATTTATACCAAAGACTGCAATTTTCTTGGCTCCTTCTGGGACAGATTCAAAGAGAGCTTCGTAGGCACGAGGAGTGTGGGCGAAGTCTAGGATAATATTGATGCCCAAATCATTTTCTATATATTCAAACCTCGACTTAACTCCCTTAAATTTCTTGAAGGCAGCAGCAATTTCTTCCATACTTGCCCCCATTTGATTAAGGCAGGCCACAGCTGCTAGGGTATTGTAGATCTCATAATTTGCGATTTTTCTTATGATAAATTCACAGCCTTTAATCTTAAAGTAAATATTTCCATCCACTTTTCTAATATCTTCTGCCCTGTAGTCGGCATTTTTATCATCTATTGCAAAAGTTACAGTAGCTGGGAAAAGCTCCTTAGCTTTTTTTCCATAAGGATCGTCGATATTGGCAATGGTTGTCTTGGCGTTTTCAAACAAAATCATCTTGGCCTTGAAGTAATTGTCCATAGTCTTGTGATAGTCTAGGTGCTCTTCGGAAAGATTGGTAAATATCCCATAGGAAATATCTAATCCGTAGAGTCTTTTCTGGTCAAGTCCATGGCTTGAAGCCTCGAGGGCTAGGTGGTGGATGTTCTTTTCAAGGCACTTAGCAAGGATCCTGTTTACCTCTGTGATATCTGGGGTCGTGTTTGATGTAGGAATTATTTCATCTCCTACCACTGCGTTGTTTGTCCCTATACTTGCGCTGTCTCCAAAGATTTCTCCCATAAGGAAGGAGATAAGCCTTGATGTAGTTGTCTTACCATTTGATCCTGTAACAGCGACCAGGTCCATTTTCTTTGATGGAAAATCGTAGATGAGATTAGAAATCTGAGCGAGCGATTTTCTAGGATCGGCTACCTTGATGTAGGAAATCCCTTCTTCTCTTTTTATATCTTCTGTGTGAATTATAAGGCTTGCGCCCTTTTCTATAGCAGAAGCTATATAATCGTGCCCATCGCTAAGTGAGCCCTTGATGGCTACAAAGATAGAGCCTTCATCGACCTTTCTCGAATCATTTGTGACTTGGCTAATAGCCTCATCATTTGCTTTTATATAATCTATATAAGATATATGTGAAATAATATCTTCAAAACTTATCAAAATAATTTGTCCTTTCAATACTTGTTCTAAGTAAGTATTTTACCTTTGTAGGGGCAAGTTTTCATCAAGAAGAAATCTCAGATAATGAATTTCTTTTTTACCAATAATTTGATAAAATATTCCTATAGAAAAGAGGTTAGAATGGAAAAAGATAAGTCGATAATTTATAGGGCAAGTCTTATCATAGGACTTGTGATTTTTGTAATATCCTTTACCTTTAGGTATTCCTACATAGATATCCTAGGCTTTGATAGGCCTCTAAAGCTTGCAAGTTTTATCCTTATGGCCTTGGGACTAATAGGTAGCATAAGCGCTCTGATTGATGGGGTAAACAAGGACTTCGCCCATCCCATAATCCTCCTCCTTATTCTTAATGTAGTGATGATCTTCACCTACCCAATTCTCCTTGGAGCAGAGACTTTCATCACCCATCCTACAAATCCCTACGAGGATAAGTCTCCCGATAAGGGCCATAGGACCAAGGGAAGAGATGATGCTTCCTTTATCATAGAAGGTGAAATCTATTCTATGCCGGTAAGGCTAAAAGACTTCACAGACAAGGGATTTTCCTACAAAATAAAAGAAGATGAAGAAGGCAAAAAGGTTAATATTAGACGACTTGGGGAAAGCACTAAGAAAAAACCGACTTGGTTTACTGATGGAGAAGTCAAAGACGCCTTCAAGGAATTTTATCTCCTAGAAGCTTTTTTTGAAGATACAGATATCAGTGAAGACACTCCAATCACCCACCTAAAGGCGTCTGTCATAAATAACAACAGGGACTTTGAAGTAATGGGGATTAAGCTCGAAGATTCCATAGAAGATGTTAAGAAAAATTTCAAAGGAAAAATAGAAGAAGATCCAGAAAATAAAGAAAATCCTAGCAAGAAATACTATCTAGAAACAAAAGATTCATACAAAATTACCCTAAGCTCCCTTAAGGGAGTGATCCAATCCATAGAAATTAGCAAAATTGATTAATAAAAATAGGAGCTGTTGCAAAACTATGAATAATCATCGTACCATCGTTAGAAGGTTCTCTTAGGAAATTTTCAGTAGTGCCCGCCGGCTGATGGAGGCAAAATTTCCGTGGAGGTTCTTCTAACGATAACGGTACGATTTATTCATTCCGCAACAGCTCCTTTTAAATTAAATATTTAGTTTTGCTTCGATAGCTTCCTTGTCAAAGCCAACTATGTCTTCTCCGTCGATATTGATAACAGGTACTCCTCTGTAGCCCTTGCTTACAAGGTAGTCTACAGCGTCCTTGTCCTTGTCGACATTAAGTTCTGTAAATTCGATGCCTCTTTCGTTGAAATATTGTTTTGCTGCCTTACAGAAAACACATGTATTTGATGTATAAATTTTAATATCTGCCATATTCTCCTCCATTCGCTCTATATATACCCATTAATTATAGGGTCTCAATAGTTTTTGTCAAATTTATAAAATCATCCAAGGACAAGTTTTCTGCCCTCAGGTTATTTTTTATACCCAATTTATCGAAGGCTAATCTTAATTTTTCCTTTTCGCAGGCATCTGATAGGGAATTTAGGATAGTCTTTCTTCTCTTGTTAAAACCTGCATGGACTAGGGCAAAAAGTTTCTTTTCATCCACATCGTCCCTGTATTTTCTAAGATTTAACTTAAGGACAGTAGAGTCGATTTTAGGTTGAGGCATAAAGACTGACTTTGGCACATTGGTGATTTTTTCTGCATCTGAATAGTATTTGATAAAGACAGAAAGAGATGAATAGTCCTTACTTCTCTCATCGGCAAGCATCCTATCTGCAACTTCCTTTTGGACCATGATAGTCATATCCCTACAAGGAAGGTCGGTTTCTATAAGTTTTTCTATGATAGGAGTTGTTATATAGTAGGGAAGATTGCTTACAACCTTGAAGTCTTCTCCAGCAAATTCTTCCTCGATAATCTTTTCAAGATCTGCCTTTAGAATATCCTCGTGAATCAGGGTGAAATTATCAAAGTCTTCCATATTTTCTTCTATAATAGGAATAAGAGAGCTGTCAATCTCGATAGCTACGACCTTCTTTGCAGTCTTTGCCATCTCGTAGGTGATTGTTCCAATACCAGGCCCGATCTCTAGGACGTTAGCTCCAGACACATCTGCTGCATCTACGATTTTTTCTACGAAATTCTTATCTATCAAGAAGTTTTGGCCCAGAGATTTGGAAAATCTAAAGTTATATAGGTCTATTATGTCTTTTACAACTTTGGGTGAGTATAATTTTTTCATAAATTGTCTACCGCCCTTTCAAATTCTTCACGGCTTATGCCAAAAGAGTTGAGCTTGGAGAGAAGTTGCTTGGAATTATAATAGCCAATGCCTAAAATATCGCCGAGCTTTTCCCTTCTTTCCTTGGAGCCTTTTCCGAAAGAAAGGTCGTTTTTTATCAAATCTGCCATGGTAAAGGTCTCTACCCTCTCCTTAGTCTCTGCCTTGGCCCTTCTTAGGGCTTCGATTATAACTTCTGGCTCTGCATTTTCCACTCCGAGGTCGTTTTTCTTGATGGCCTTTTTCCTATCTATATAGGCGTGCTTGGCATTTGGTATGTGCTTTGCAATCCTTGCCCTAATCTTTTTGCCTGCATAGTCGGGATCTGTTAGGATGATTATTCCACATCTTTTATCAACTTCCTTAAGTCTTTCGATTAAATCTTTTCCAAAAGCAAGACCGTTGGTTGCAATCATCTCGCAATCAACCGCTCTTTTGACATTTGCTATATCATCTTTTCCTTCTACTACTATGGTTTCTTTTATCATAAGCCGAAAAATTCCTCTGCATTTTTGCTAGTTTTCTTTTCAAGTTTCTTAAGCTTCATTCCCCTAAGCTTGGCTATTTCTCTTGCAACTTCGATCACTTTTCTAGGATCATTTCTAAGTCCCCTGTAAGGCTCTGGAGTAAGGTAGGGGCTATCTGTCTCAAGCATTAGCCTATTGATATCGACATGGCTTGCGGCAAGTTTCTCATTTTCTCCGTTAGAAAATGTAACGACTCCTCCGATTGAGATATAAAAGCCAAGGTCCATATACTTATCCAAAAGGTCTAGGCCTTCTGAAAAGCAATGAATTTGAACCTTAAGGTCAGTAAAGTCCTTTAGGATCTCGTAGGCATCTTCTCCCACATCTCTTGTGTGAACTACTACAGGAAGGTTAAGCCTTCTTGCCATTTCTAATTGCTTGATAAAGACCTCTTTTTGCTCATCCTTATTGTCATCTCGCCAGTAATAATCAAGTCCTATTTCGCCTATCGCCACAACTTTGTAATTTTGGGCAAGCTTTTCTATTATCTCTAGGTCACTTTCGCCCATTCTAGAGACTTCTTCGGGATGGATTCCTACTTGGGCATAGAAGTTGTCAAATTCTTCCGCAAGCTCAACTGCCATTTTGGAGTCTTTGACATTACAACCTGGATTTATTACTGCCTTTACATTAAAATTTGACAGGTCTCTTATTATAAAGAGCCTGTCATCATCAAAGGCCTCATCTGTAAGATGGGCGTGAGTATCTATTAGGGCCATTAGCTTACCTTTGCTCCTGGCTTTAGATCTTCTAGGGTTGATAGAAGGGATAGGTCATCATCAAAGTCTGCTGCAAGAAGCATGCCTTGAGATTCGATTCCACGCATCTTCCTTGGAGCTAAGTTTCTTACGACGATTACGTTTTTGCCAACTAGGTCTTCTGGATTATACCATTTCTTGATGCCAGAAATTATTGTTCTTGGCTCATCTTCTCCTATATCTACCTTAAAGACTAAGAGCTTGTCGGCATTTGGGTGGTCTTTAGCTTCTAGGATCTTACCTACAACTAGGTCGACTTTGGTGAAGTCTTCGAAGTCTATATATTCTTCATTAGATTCCTCAGATTTTTCATCTTCTTTCTTTCCCTTATTAAGTCTTTTTTCTATAAGGGCCCCATTTGCCTCATGAAGCTTAACAAGTTCCTTATCTATATCAAGTCTATCGAAGAGGTTGGCTCCCTTACTTACCCTAGCTCCTTCTTCAAGAAGGCCGAATTCTCCAGCTGATTCAAAGCCCTTATTATCTGTGCCGATTTTTTCTAGGATAGCAGCAGTTGTGTTTTTCATAACTGGCTCGATTAGTTGGGCTACTATTCTGATAGTTTCAGCAAGATTGTATAAGACTCTGTCTAGTCTTTCTTTATTAGCTTCGTCACGACCCAAAATCCATGGTTCGGTCTCATCTACGTATTTGTTGGCACGACGGATTAGGGTCCAAACAGCTTCAAGGGCAGCGTTAAAGTTAAACTCATCCATTAGCTTGTTAAACTTAGTGTAAGTTTCTTCGGCAAGTGCGATAAGCTCATCATCAAAAGTATCTGAAACTGTTCCCTTTCTTACAACTCCTTCGTTATATTTATCAATCATTGATGTAGTTCTTGATACTAGGTTACCTAGGTCATTTACTAGGTCAGAGTTATATCTTTCCATGTATTTTCTAGCTGAGAAGTTGCCGTCAGATCCAAAGTTAAACTCACGTAGCATGTAGAATTTAAGGGCATCTACCCCATAAAGGTCTACGAGTGGTTCTGGATACATTATATTTCCCTTGGACTTACTCATCTTATCATTATCGAAGAGAATCCAACCATGGGCAAATACCTTCTCTGGAAGTGGAAGATCTAGGGCCATTAGTAGGGCTGGCCAGATTATTGTATGAAATCTTACTATATCTTTTCCGATTAGGTGAACTCCAGCAGGCCAGTATCTTTCAAATTTAGTCTTATCATCTCCATAGCCTATGGCAGATAAGTAGCATGATAGGGCATCAATCCAAACATAGACAACATGTTCATTATCAAAAGGCACATCAACTCCCCAATCGAAGGAATTTCTTGTAACAGATAGGTCAGAAAGTCCCTTGTCGATGAAGTTGTTTAGCATTTCCTTTTGCCTAAATTGTGGCTCCAAGAACTCTGGATGTTCTTTGAAAAGTTCTTTCAATCTGTCTGTATATTTGGAAAGTCTAAAGAAGTAAGTCTCTTCTTCTTGGTATTCTACTTCCCTACCACAATCTGGGCAGTGGCCATCTTCTAGTTGGGACTCAGTCCAGAAGGTCTCACAAGGTGTACAGTAATATCCTTTGTACTCTCCCTTGTAGATATCTCCCTTTTCGTAAAGCTTGGTAAAAATTTCAGCGACATCCTTTTCGTGTTGGTCTTCGGTTGACCTAATGAAGGTATCGTAGTCGATTTCTAGCTTTTCCCAAAGCTCTTTTGTCTCTTCCGCTATGATATCGACAAACTTTTGAGGACTAGTTCCAGCATCTAGGGCTGTTCTCATGATCTTTTGTCCGTGTTCGTCTGTTCCTGTAGTTAAGTAGGCATCAAAGCCCTTTAAGTTTTTATATCTTTTGAGCACATCTGCTATGACTGATGTGTAAGTATTTCCGATATGCAAGTTTGAGTTTGGATAGTATATCGGTGTTGTAATGTAATAAGCTTTCTTCTCTGTCATAATAGTCCTTTCTTAATCTTACGATTATACTAGCTTTATGATACTTCAAATCATGCCAAAAATCATTTTTAGAAATTAATATTGTAAAAAACTTATCAAATTCACAATTATCTGGTATAATACGACAATATCGTATTTATTAGAAAATATGTTTATATTTACATAAAAAAAGGAGGAAAAATGGATTTTATTTTACGAGCGGCTGACTTTATGTGGGCAAACGTTATAGGATATGTGCTTTTGGCAGTAGGACTCTACTATTCCCTAAGACTGGGATTTCCACAATTTAGACATGCACGCTTAATCAAAAAAGTTATCAAGAAGAATCTTAAGGCAAGCGATGGAGTAAGCGGATTCGCAGCCCTTGCCACAGCGGTAGGAGGACAGGTTGGAACAGGTTCTCTAGTAGGAGTAGCTACAGCCATAAGTCTAGGTGGACCTGGAGCAGTATTTTGGATGTGGATTACAGCACTTTTGGGTATGGTAATCACATTTGCAGAAACTGTCCTAGGACAAATCTACAGGGTAAAGATCGAAGATGGGTCTTACAGGGGAGGACCAAGCTATTATGTGCAATTCGGTCTTAAGTCTAGGTTTATGGGAATAGTCACAGCTTTCTTTTACATCTTGGGAGTGGGTCTTTGTATAGCCTTTATGCAATCAAACTCAATAAGCCAAGCCTTTACAGGAGTTGTTGATCTAAACCCAATCATTCCTGGAATCGCCGTTACCATAGCAGCCTTTATCATCACAATAGGTGGAGTTAAAAGACTTACTGACTTTTCGTCAAAGGTAGTTCCAGTAATGGCCCTTGCTTATATCATAGTAGTTTTAATAATTATCATTACTCATATCAGCAAATTCCCAGCTGTTTTAGGAATGATTTTTACAAGTGCCTTTAAGCCTCAGGCAGCCCTCGGTGGTATGGTAGGACATACTGTAATGGATGCCTTTAGACAAGGTGTTGCTAGAGGACTTTTCTCAAACGATGCTGGAAATGGTATAGCAGGTATCATGCATGCAGCAGCAGACGTAGACCACCCAGCAGAACAAGGATTTCTTGGAATGTTTGGTACCTTCGTTACAACAATCATAATCTGCTCCCTATCAGCCTTCGCCCTACTTTTAACAGGAGTTGTGGGAAACCCTGATAGTGGTGTAGGAATAAACCTCGTCCAAGACGCCTTCCAAAGCATCTTGGGAGTTCCTGGCAGATGGCTAGTGTTTTTCGCCATGCTAATGTTTGGCTTTACAACACTAATAGCAGACCTATTCTATGGTGAGAGTAATGTAAGGCTAATCTTTAAGGACAAATACAAAATCCCTCTTTGGATCTATAGGATTATCGCCTTCATCATGTTTTTGGTGGCAACTCAAATGGACCTTGAGCTCGTTTGGGGCTTTATAGATGTCTTTGTAGGAATAGTAGTATTTATCAACGTTATAAGCCTATTTTTCTTATTCAAAGATGTAAAGAAAGTCTTAGATGACTATCAAAAGCAACTTAAAGAAGGAAATGAAAATCCAGTTTGGAAGAGAGATAAAGAATATCATCTATAAACTAAGGCAGGCCCTAGCTATCTGGGGCTTGCTTTTAAGTTTTAGACCGTGTATACTGTATAAAGAATAAAACTTACAATGAAACCCAGTAGTTGTCCTTAGGGATAGCGAATTACACTTCATTTTGTTTAAGACCTGCCTAGAGTCTATCCTAGGCGCTGAGTATAAAAAAAGCTGGTACCGCATTCGTTGCGCTTTTATGCTCTTTTTTTGTACCTACTTTTAAAATAGAAAGGATGTTAAATGAAATTTACTTACGAAAAAGAATACGACAATGTCTTCGATGAGCTTGTAGATCGTGGCTACTACGAACAAGCAACCAACGAGGAAGAACTTAAGAAACTACTAAAGGAAGAATCAGTTAAATTCTACTGTGGATTTGACGCTACAGCAGATTCCCTAACAGTTGGCCACCTTATCCAAATTATGGTAATGATGCGTATGCAAAACTACGGCCACAGACCAGTTGCCCTTCTTGGTGGAGGAACAACCCTAATAGGAGACCCTTCAGGAAGAAGCGATATGAGAAAGGTCATGACAGAAGAGATGATCGATCACAATGCAGAGTGCTTCTACAATCAATTCCAAAGATTCTTAGACTTCTCCGATGGCGGAGCTACTATGTTAAACAACAAAGACTGGCTCCTTGACCTAAACTTCGTTGAGTTTCTAAGAGATGTAGGAAGCGAGTTCTTGGTTAATGAAATGATCAAAAAAGACGCCTACAAGAACAGAATGGCTGCAGGTGGTCTTACATTTTTCGAATTCTCCTACATGCTACTCCAATCTTACGACTTCCTTAAGATGTACAGAGAAGATGGGGTAAGGCTTGAAATGGGTGGATCTGACCAGTGGTCCAACATCATCGGTGGGGTTGACCTAATCAAAAAGCACGAAGACGGCCAAGCTTACGGTATGACCTTCTCCCTCCTTACAACTGCAGATGGAGTGAAGATGGGTAAGAGCCAAAAAGGTGCTGTATGGCTTGATGAAAAGAAAACCAGCCCTTACGAGATGTACCAATACATGAGAAATGTGGACGATAGGGATGTAGAGAAATTCCTCCTCCAACTTACCTTCCTTCCAACAGAAGAATGCAGAAGGCTTGGCTCTGCGAAAGACGCTGCTAAAATCAACAAGGCCAAGGAAATACTCGCCTATGAAGTAGTAAAACTCGTTCATGGCAAGGAAAAAGCAGACGAAGCAATCGCTGCAGCCAAGGCCCTATTCCAAGGAAAAGGCGACGAAAGCGCAATGCCAACAACACAAATTGCAAAATCTGACCTACCAAAGGGACTTCTAATCCTAATGACTGAAACAGGCCTAACCAAGTCAAATGGTGAAGCAAGAAGAATCATCAAACAAGGTGGAGTTTCCATCAATGATGAGAAAGTAACAGATCCAAGTATAGAAGTCACAGAAGATCTCTTCGAAGACGGAAGAATAATAATCAAAAAAGGTAAGAAAAACTTCCACAAAGTTGAACTTGCATAGATAAGAACAGGACTTAGGTCTGCTCAGAGAGTAGACAAAGTAGCTTTAATTTAAATTTATTTTATAGTTAAGTTACCCTTATCTCGACTAGTTAAATGTGCCTTAATTGGCACATTTAACCCTAAAACTAATGTCTAACATATATTTGCTATTATGTTTTAGTGTGAGTGAAACGAACGCATGGTGAGATCTCATTAGATTTCTCCGCTCACTCCGTTCGGTCGAAATAAGGGTTATTTTGATTTTGTCTACAGTCTGAGAGTAGCTTAGGCTGCTCTTTTTTTGTATTTATAGTTAGATTAATATCGAATATTAATCTATTGATATTAGATAGTTATTGATCTATAATTAAATTAATCAAATATATTTCTAATCTATTTATTATAATTAGATACAAATCTAATAAAGGAGTCAGCATGAAAGAAAATTTCAATAAATTTAAGCTAATAAAAAAGCCCCTCCTGATAAATGAAGCAGGGCTTGTGATCTATTATTATACAAATTGGCTGGCCGCCTCAAACAAAAGCCAATACAGCTTTGATATCGCCTATCCCGGCTTTACTTTCTCAAAAGATTGGCTTCTAATGTCTATCGAAGATGTCTTTGGTTTCGAGAAGGCTTATGTTGATTTTGTAAAGAAGGTTAAAGCTGAGTCCTTTCCTTATTTAGAGGAGTTCTTCACCGGACAAAACTCAGATATCTTAAATCTTTTTTATATCTTTACTGAAAATGACGAAAATTATCTGCCATTTTTTGCAGGAATCTTCCAAAATCTCAATGTTTTTGACCTAGAAGAATTGACCTATGAGCGTTTTAAGGAAGTTTATGATTTTTGCTTCCTAAGATGTATGGGAGTTCAGATAAGTGATGAAAATCATAAGGATTTAAAGAGTCTAATCGATTCCAAAAAGAAGATTCTCCAAAAAGAGTTCCCATATCTTTTGTCTACTCTTCCTTATAAGGATGAGCTTTCTATGGATCTTGTGAGATCTTTTACCAATACTAGGTCCATCTACGATAGGATCTTGCCTCTGCTTGATAAGCTTTGTGAGATTATAAAGAAAAATATTCCCTTAATTGAGGATGACCTTAATAAGCATTTTGACCATCTGGCAGAAGATGACTTTAAGCTTATAAGAGATCTCGCTGATCAAGCAGGTATAAATCCTCTTCTAGAAAAAATAGAAGCTCCCCTTAATGTTTATACTCTTATCATGGCTGCCAATATGGAGATGATTCAATATATGTCAGAAGATAACGATTTTGCTTTTATAAAGTTTGGTATATTTGCAGATAAGGAGAAAAAGAATGTAGGGAAGTTAAAACTTTTAAGCCAGTACCTAAAGGTTTTGGGAGATCCTACTAGGATTGATATCCTGGATTTACTTATGGAAAAGTCCTACTATTCCAAGGAGCTTTCCGACAAGCTTTTCATCACTCCTGCGACTCTTTCCTACCACCTAAGCCAGCTCCATGTTTGTGGCTTTGTAGGTGCTTATATCGATGGTAGGAGGACTTATTACTATTTGAGAAAGCCTGGCTTTAAGAAAATTATAGATGACCTTAATGATTTTTGTAAAAATATAAGGGAGGAAAATCATGACAGTAAGGAATGAAAATCTAAGAGAAAATCTAGCCCAAAACTTAAATTCAGAAGAGAGGATAAAGGCCTATTTGAGGAGAAACAAGTTATCTAATTTCAAACTTTTACGCATAGCCTATGCCCCCTTCAAGGATAACTTAAAGATTAAGCTTTCCTTACTGATCTATCCTTTTGTAAATGGACTAATACCTATCTTACAAGCCTTTATAATGTATTATTTGGTAGATCTTATAAATAAAGGTAGCAATCTTAGGACTATGATTCTTACAATCACAGCCTATAGCCTTGTAATTTTTGCCTTCTCTTTGATATCCACGCAAATCGAACGAAAAACTTATCCGACATATATGGATACTAGGCTTAATTTCTTTGTAGAGGCTGCAGGAACTATTATGAAGATGGATTATGGTCTTGGGGAAAATTCCCTCTTCATGGGAGAATTTACCAGGGGCTTTGAGCCATTTTCAAATAATAGCCAAGGGCTTGAGGGAATCTATCATGATATGTATCCCCTCCTTTCAAGTATGGTTTCCTTTGTGGTAATTTCAGTAATTATGTCAAAGCTTAATCCTCTAATCTGTATTTTCACCCTAATTTCTATACTAATCCAACTTTTAATTAGAAATTATACTGATAAATATAGGCACGAGCATACAGGAGAGCTTAACAAGGTAAGAAGAAAAACTGCTTCTTTTTATAGTGAGGCTAGCGACTTTCGTTTTGCCAAGGATATTAGGATTTTTTCATTCAAGGAAAGATTTATTGAAGGCTTTAAGCCCCTAGTAGCTGATGTGGTAAGAATCTCTAGAGTTTTCATCAAGCCTGAGATATTCCTATCTCCTATCCTTGCCATAGCCTTGGTTGGGATAGAGGCTATTTGCTTTTATTTCTTGACAGGAAAAATCATCTCTCATGAGATAAGTCTAAAGGACCTTACCCTAATGATTACTTCTGTTGCAATCTTAAGCAGGGTCTCCCTTGCCCTTGTGACAAACCTTGCCCAAACCAGAGCCAATCTCATGTATGTTGGAGACGGCTTTGATATGATAAGAGATGACCTAGAATCAACTTGTGGAAATAAGAAGATTACAGGCCCAATGGCAATAGAATTTAAAAATGTGTCCTTTTCTTACCCTCTTTCTAGTAAAAAGGTCCTAGATGATCTCTCCTTTACTATAAAGGCAAGGGAGAAAGTCGCTATAGTTGGGGTAAATGGAGCTGGCAAGTCTACCATAGTTTCCTTAATCCTAGGCCTATATAAGCCGACTCAAGGTGAGATTTTAATAAATGGAATAAATGCCAATGAGCTTGACCTTAAGGAAAGATTTAAGGCCTTTGCTACAGTTCTCCAAAATGTAGAGCCTCTTTCTGTATCTATAGCAGAAAATGTGGCGGGGACTTGTAAGAATATAGATAGGAAAAAAGTAATAGAAGCAATAAATAAGGCGGGCCTTTCCTACAAGCTCGACCAAGTCCCAAAGGGTATAGATACTCAAATGACTAGAAATATCTACGAGGATGGAACCCTATTTTCTGGAGGAGAAAACCAAAAGCTTGCCATAGCCCGTGCTATTTATAGGACAGATGCCAAAGCCCTTATCATGGATGAGCCGACAGCTGCCCTCGATGCCTTGGCAGAGGAGAAAATCTACAGAGACTTAGAAAAGATAAGCGATGGAAAGACTCTGATCTTTATCTCCCACAGGCTAGCTTCAACCAGATTTTGTGATAAGATAATGCTTCTAGATGGCGGAAAGATAAGAGAAATCGGAAGCCACGAAGAGCTCTTAGCTAAAAACGGACTCTATAAAGAAATGTACGAATCTCAAAGAAAATACTACAAGGAGGAAGCTAATGAAAAATAAATTTAAAGCCTTGTGGCTTTTTGCCAAAATCATCGGGAGAAATGATCCCTTCTATCTAATAATTATCCTCCTAAACGCCCTAATCAATTCGGCTAAAAGCCTGGTAGATATCTTTGTGCCAATGATTTTTATCAATCAAATCACAAATCCCCGACCTATAGGAGATTTTATAAGGCTTGTAAGCTTCTTAGTCCTAGGAAAAATCCTCCTAGAGATAGTTGCTAGGGTATCTAACAGGGAAGAATTTGTAAGACGCCAGGGAATAAATGACTACCTAACCTTTGAGCTTGCCAAAAAAGCCATGGACTTATCCTACGAAAATATTGAAAATCCTCACACCTTAGACCTTAAAGAAAAGGCCAATGCTGCCATTAATATGGGATCAATACATAATCTCTTGTGGTGTTTAAGAGAAATAGTAACGAGCCTATCAACAATGCTTGCTACAGCTATCATCATAGTAAATTTCTCCCCTTACCTAGTGACTTTTTCCATAGGAATTTCTTTGCTAATAATTGTAACGAGCATCAAAGAATCCGCCTATATTAGAAAATTTGACTTGGAGATAGTGGATGTAAATAGGAGATTCTCCTACTATTTCTCTCTTATGGGTGGACCTAGCTTTCAAAAGGAAATAAGAGCATATGACCTAGGAGACTTGATAAACTCAAAGGTCACCGGCTACCTTAGAAAGATGCTCAATGAATTTAACAAGAGATATGCCTATGAGGCCAACATTGGGGCTATCAAAATATTCTTAGAAACTATTCTAAGATTTATCTCCTACACCTATGTGGCAATGAGGACCTTATCCCAGGCCTATGGCCCACAAATTACCTTCGGCGAGTTTTCCCTAATAATCTCAGCCAACGAAAACTTTATGAAGGCCTTCCAGGACATGTTTACTGAAACAGGCGACTTCATCCTAAGCCTTGCCAATCTCATCCCTCTCTATGATTTCATAAATCTAGAAGGCTCTAGTGAAAGAAAGAATAAAAAGGCAGGAGACTTCGAAAGCCTTGAATTTAAAAATGTAAGCTTTGCCTATCCAGGAAATGACAGGCAAATCCTCGATGACATTTCCTTTAAGATCGAAAAGGGCGAGAAAATCTCCATAGTTGGAGTAAATAACGCCGGTAAGACTACACTTGTAAAGTTAATAGGAAGATTTTATGAAATAAATAAGGGAGAGATCCTCTACAATGGAGAAGACATCAAAGAAATCGATAAGAAGTCTCTCTATAGAAAAGTGTCTGCTGTTTTTCAAGATTTTTCCATCATGCCTTTTACAATCAAGGAAAATATAATAGGAAATAAGGCTTACAAGAAAGAAAAAACAGATGAAATTCTAAAAGAG